>Ga0315277_10000434_pt1 | contig 66728 bp, 51 predicted proteins | sample YL17G05_15_MG_FD_203695 | JGI IMG/M metagenome (GOLD analysis project Ga0315277, IMG submission 203695) | Sediment microbial communities from Yellowstone Lake, YNP, Wyoming, USA - YL17G05_15 | ecosystem: Environmental > Aquatic > Freshwater > Lake > Sediment | place: USA: Wyoming | collected...
GCAGGCCCGCTGGCTTTGTTGCTCGCTCCTCACATACCACCCCGGGTATAGCTCGTCGCTCGCGCCTCGCCAGCGGGCCTGGGGGCCAGCAGCAAAATGCCAAGTAATTCTTGCGCGAGCCCTAAGCGACGGAATCCCTGTCCCATTGGACAAGAGCCACGGATTTGCAAAAACCATCGTGCGTGACACCCTTCGGGGCATGATACACCACTTGAAGGGAGTCGATCCGGAAGGCATCGTCCGGATCGAAGTCGAGATTGAAGGCCAGCCTTGAGTCGACTCAAATCGAAGCATCTCCAATTAGGCAGAGCAGTAACCCTTATCCCTGGTGACGGAATCGGCCAGGAGATCATCACGGCGGTAGTCCGCATCCTGGAAGCTGCCGGCTTCCGCCCGAAGTGGGAAACTACGCTTGCAGGCGACGCTGCTTTGAAGGAGTTGGGCACACCCCTGCCAAACGATGTCATTGAGTCGGTGAGCCGTACGCGCGTGGCTCTCAAAGGCCCACTCAAAACGCCGATCGGCACTGGATACAAGAGTGTCAACGTGGCGCTGCGCCAGCACTTCGTTCTTTACGCAAACTTTCGCCCGATCGAGAGCCTGGAAGGGATCGACTCCAAATGGAGCGACCTCGACCTTGTGGTGATCCGGGAAAACACCGAAGGGCTGTACTCCGGCATTGAGCACGAAGTAGTTCCGGGTGTGGTCGAGAGCCTAAAGATCATCACCCGCGTGGCTACGGAGCGGATTGCCCAGTTCGCCTTTAAATATGCGCGCAAGACCAAGCGGAAGAAGGTTACGATCATCCACAAAGCCAACATTATGAAGATGAGCGACGGCCTCTTCCTCCAGGCGTCCAAAGACATCGCCGGACATTATCCGGACATAGCGTGTGACGACTGCATCGTCGACAACGCCTGCATGCAATTGATCACCAGGCCGGAGCGCTTCGATGTCCTCCTTCTTGAAAACCTCTACGGCGACATCATTTCCGACTTGGCCGCAGGACTGGTAGGCGGCCTGGGAGTCGTGCCGGGCGTGAACTATGGCGATGACTGCGGTATCTTCGAGGCCGTGCACGGGACGGCCCCCGACATTGCCGGGAAGGGAATTGCCAACCCAACGGCATTGCTCCGCTCGGCAATTCTGATGCTGGAGTTTGTCGGTCAGCCTCAAATCGCTGCCAAGATCGACCATGCGCTGCGCAAGGTGCTGCGAGAGGGAAAGGCAGTCACTCCGGATTTGGGTGGCAAGGGGACTACAGACGAGATGTGCCGTGCCATCATCAAAAACCTGTGAAATCTTCCACGAGTGCGGAGAGACTCTTCATTATGGTGCCAAGCACGCAGCAGGCAGATGGCAGCTGGCAGTACAAAACTAAGATGTTCTCTCTTGGGCCCTCACTGCCAGCGGCCATCTGCCTGCTGACTGCTTCTTGAATTCTGGGTGTTCTTCCGACAAGATTTATGGCTACAGATAGGGGTGGATACGCTTTATGGAGGGAATTGAATGAGAGTTACTCGGAGAGGTGTATGGGGTTGGTTCGCTTGTCTCTTGCTGGTCGCCCTCGGAGGGCTTTTAATCCATAGATCTGCCAGCCCCGCCCGGGCGCAATTCAATGACGAACGCCGGCGGGGCAACCTCAGCCCCATGACGCTTCCGGGCGGCTCGGTCGTTGAGTTCAACTCCTTTGACTCTGGAACCTTGGGGGCGCCTGAACCTTATAGCATATTTCTTCCCCCATCCTTCTCGAAGGAACCGCAGCGAACCTATCCGGTTGTCTACTTCCTGCACGGACTGAACAATGACCACACGAGTTGGACGGTCGAGCGCTACGGTCACCTTCAAAACAGGATTGAAGAGATGATTCTGGCCAAAAAGCTGCCGGAGTTCATCATGGTTCATCCCAGAGGAGACAACGGTTTCTACTGCAACTATGCCGACGGCTCGAAGCGCTATGAAGACCTGATTACCCAGGAGCTCGAGAGCTACATGGAGGTCCACTACCGCGCCAGGAAAGGGCGCGAGAACCGCGCGATTGGCGGGACATCCATGGGCGGTTACGGCGCTCTGAAGATCGCGATGAAATATCCGGATCGCTACGCATCGGCCGTTGGCAATTCACCAATTATTTTTGTTGGCAGGAATCCGTTGGATGTGCCCGAGGAGATGAAAACCTCGAGGTATTACCAATTCTTTGTGAGCATTCTGAGGCCGATATTCGGCGACCCCCTTCGCGAGGATCTGTGGGACGCCAACAATCCGCTGCTTCTGGCGAAGAGCGGGAAGCTTGACAATTTTCACATCTTCTTCGATTACGGCACGGAGGATCGATACATCCCAACAATTCACCTCGATGAGGGAATCAAGGCCCTGGATCGAGCGTTGACGGAAGCCAAAGTACCGCACACCTTCAAAGTTTACCCTGGAGAGCCCCACGGCTGGGCGCTGGTTGCAGCCCACTTGGACGAGACTCTGCCGTTTCTGTGCCAAACCTTCAAATAGTCTCTGCCGGCTCGGAGCCTTCAGTCGTGAACGTCTCATTGTAGCGCAGGATCCCGAGCGAGATCCGATGCCTGATCTGCGGGAGGAGGTCCCTGCGCAGACAGGAATCTCATGAAGACCATCATTGAGCCTTTCAAGATCAAGGTCGTCGAAAGCATCCGGATGACCACCCAGGAGGAGCGCGAGAAGATACTCATTGACGCGTGGTACAACCCGTTCCTGATTCCCGCAGCGGATGTTCTTATTGATCTTCTGACGGACAGTGGTACGGCAGCGATGAGTTCAAGCCAGTGGGCCGCGATGATGGACGGCGACGAAGCCTACGCCGGAAGCCGGTCCTGGTATCGGTTTGAGGAGGCCGTTAAGCGGATCTTCGGCTTTACCTATGTGATCCCAACCCACCAGGGGCGCGCCGCCGAGCGAATCCTCTTCACTTCAACCTGCCGTCCGGGACAAATCGTTCCTAATAACACCCACTTCGACACCACCCGCGCAAACGTCGAGTACTGCGGCGCCAAGGCCGTCGATCTTGTTATTCCCGAGGGAAGAGAACCGGCCGTTATCCATCCCTTCAAGGGCAACATGGATGTCGACGCCTTGAAGAAGCTCATCGGGGAGACGGGGCCGGAGCATATTCCGCTGGTGATGTTGACCATCACCAACAACTCTGGGGGAGGCCAGCCCGTTTCCATGCAGAACATTCGTGAGGTGAGCGAAGCTGTTCGCAGCCGCGGCATTCCCCTCTACATCGATGCTTGCCGGTTCGCCGAGAACGCCTTCTTCATAAAGCTGCGGGAACCCGGCTACGACTCCAAGTCCGTACCCGAGATCGTGAGGGAAATGTTCTCCTATGCCGACGGCTGCACCATGTCGGCCAAGAAGGACGGGTTGGTCAACATCGGCGGCTTTCTTTGTACAAACGACGCGAAGCTTGCCGAGCTTGAAAAGGAACTTCTCATTCTGACCGAGGGATTCCCGACCTACGGCGGAATGGCTGGCCGGGATTTGGACGCCATCGCCGTCGGGCTGCAGGAGGTCATGAACGAAGATTATCTGCACTACAGGATTGTTTCCACCCACTACCTCGGAAGCCATATTGCGAACGCCGGCGTGCCTATTGTCCAGCCGCCGGGCGGCCACGCCATCTACATCGACGCCAAGGCCATGCTTCCTCACATCCCGCCGCTCCAGTACCCGGGCCAGTCCCTGTGTTGTGAGCTATACCGCTGGGCCGGGATCCGGGCCGTCGAGATCGGCTCCGTCATGTTCGGCAAGCGCAACCCGGAGACTGGGGAAGAGACTCCAGCCGCGATGGAGTTGGTTCGGCTGGCCATCCCTCGACGTGTTTATACCCAGAGCCATATTGATTACGTTGTCGAAGCCATACTGGATGTGCATGCCAGAAGAGCCTCTTTCCGAGGCTACCGGATGACATACCAGGCTCCTTTTTTGAGACATTTTACAGCCCGTTTCGAGCCCATCTGAGCTGGGGCAGGGCGATGAGCTAGGGTCGGGTTATTTGAATCGAACCGTCGAGCCATCGAGTCATTGAGCCATTGAAAAACTGGGGAAATGCGGCGTTGGTTTTTTCCAATGGCTCGATGGCCCAATCACCAATGGCTCAATTTAATGGCCCGATGGCTCGATGACTCATTTTTCCTGGGTGGAGGAAGAGCTCCTCTGCGTTCTCTGCGTCTCCGGGGGGAGACATGGGCTACTTCGAGGATATTCAGAAAACGGTGCTGCGCATCCCGCGGGGCATGGTCGCGACCTATGGCGCTGTCGCCAAGGCGGCCGGCCACCCCGGGACCGCGCGCCAGGTTGCCTGGGCGCTGCGCGATGCAAGGGTGAGGGGACTTCCCTGGCAGCGAGTGCTCGGGAGCGGCGGCAAGATCCTTCTGCCGGGAGAAGACGGTCTCCAGCAGCGGCTGCTGCTGGAGCTCGAAGGCGTGCCATTCAAGGGGGATCGCGTGGATCTGAAGGCTTGCGCGTTTCGCTTTCCGAAGAGGCGGAATTCTTTGTGAATCTTCGTGATCTTTGTGTCATGATGTTGCTGGTTACAGTCTTCTTCTTCCTTATTTCTCCGATTGCGCTCGCTTACAGTCGCTATCAGGAGCATGAGGCCGATCGTTTTGCTCTGGAGATCACACGCGACAATCATGATGCTGCGATGGCATTCAACAAGTTGCAGGAGGAGAATCTTGCGGTACCCCGGCCGGGGTGGTTCTACAAACTGTGGCGCTCGAGTCACCCTCCCATCGGTGAGCGGATCGATTTCTGCAATGAATACAAGCCTTGGAAGACCAGCCAGCCGGTGAAGTACGGAGACCTTTTCAAACCCTAGCGGAAGTTGCAGCTTTGTGTCGAGGGCGCGTAGACCTCCCATCCCGCCCCGCCTATGCTTGCTGCTGGATGTCGAACTCGAGCGATGAGGAGCGGGCTATGGCTCAGTTGTTAGTGGAGGGTTTTCCTCCGGCGCGGTAGCCGGTGCGCGCGCGGATTGTGACGCCAGGCATATCAACAGATACACGAATATGGCGATACGATCCGCCACGTTTGGGGTTGGAGGAGTAGTAAGACAAGGTGTATTGGTGGCGCAATTGCTCTGCGATGTTTGTGAATGCGTCGTCAAGGTCAGTGACAGTCTCGGCCCGATCGAGACGTCCTCCGGTGCCGTCGCTCAGGTCCTGCAGATGTTGGGTGGCACGAGCATAGATCTCCCGGTTGTCGAAAACGCCCTCCGGAGCTGCGCCGGGATGCGCATTCCACGGTAATTGGCGCTTGTTCTCCTTTGCCGTATTGTACTGAATCACATAGACGAGCACCTCAGACTCTTGAATGCCCGCGAGAGAATCTGCCGCACTGACGAGCCGGCTTCCGGTGTCCACCCCGTCAGTAAAAAGAATAATCGCCTTGCGTCCGGAAATCCGGTTGAGGCGTTCTGTCAGGACCAGATCGACCGCGTCATATAGGCGGGTGCTGCCTTCCACGCGTGGGGAAAAAATGGCGCGGGTGAGCTGGTTGTGATCGCCTGTTAGCTCAGAATCGAGGTAAATCCGGCTGCCAAGCGATACGATCATGAGGTGGTCTTGAGGGCGCAACGCCCTGACGAATGCCAGCGCCGCGTTCTGAATCTCCTCATTTTTGAAGCGGGTGCTGCCGGATGCATCCAGCATGAGGACCACGTTCCAAGGCTCCGAAGCAGTAATGAGCCTATCGATCTTTTGCTCCGCATTATCTTCAAAAACATGAAAGTCCGTGATGTCCAGATCAGGCAGGTATTTGCCGCCAGCGTCTGCAACTGTCGCCGGCACGGTGACCAATGCCACATCGACCTTGATGGCGTTTTCATCTCTCAGAGATTTCCGCTCCCGTGAAGGTGTAATCATCAGCCTGGCCTGGGAGCTCTCCGGGTCGAAAAGGTCGGCGCGGGGGCCCTGGAAGGCCGCACAAAGCTTAAAGTCGGTGGCCGGCAATTTCTTTTGCTCGTGGAACTCTCTCACCAAGATTTCCGGCGAAGCAGGCTGCAAGTTGATGCTTCCCGCAAAACAAAGCACATCAGCCGGTTGAATTCGTTTGCGATGAGCTGCTTCCGCATGGGATTTCTCCTCGCCAACTTAATGCTGTATGGTTGCATGTCGCCGTGCCCGCAACACGAGCGCCTTTCGATTTCGGGATTGAGGGGAAATATACCACCAAGAAGCCCGGAATCGGCATCGCAGGCGATGAGACGTCTACGTTGGTATAGATGGGAAGCCGTGGCGATTGGTTCAAGAGGGTCTTGAAATGGCGTGATTTCGAGTGCTGGATGCCTAATGCAGAGGCTTCCGCGCAATCCGATTTTGATGCCAACGTTTTCATCGGGCAACGCGACGGTTAAAATCTCACTGCAAGGAGATCGAAGACCACGAGGAGGTTAACGCATGACGGGTGAAGTCCGAATTGAGCATGAGGCGTTAGTCAGCGCCGTTCGAGAGATTCTTGCGGCGGAGGGCGTGCCCTCGCCCATGAATAATGTAGAGGCCGAGGTTATGGCTGAGGCCGATCTCATGGGCGTTCCTTCCCACGGCGTCCGGATGCTGCCGGGACTGGTAAAGGCCTTACAAGAAGGTCGGGCGAAACGCGACCCTCAGCTGAAGTTGCTCAGGGAGCGGAGCGCAACCTGCGTTCTTGACGGTGACAATGGGCCGGGGCGCTACACTTCGGTACAGGCCATGCAGCACGCCGTCGAAAGGGCGAAGATCTTTGGGGTTGGTGTTTGTCTTGCCACGCGCGTGACGCACTGGGGGCGGGCACACGCTTATGCCTGCCGCGCAGCGCAGGCCGGTATGATCGGCCTCTGCACCACAAACGCGATGTCCAGCATGCTGGTGCCTGGTTCGTCGCGTTCGGTGCTCGGCAATAATCCTCTGGCAATCGCGGTCCCGAGAGGTCTTGGGAGGGACCCCGTCGTGCTGGACATGGCGATGAGCCAGGCCGCAGTGGGCAAGATCGGCACATATCTCCGCGAAGGAAAGGAGGTTCCTCTCGGATGGGGGCTCGACGGCTGCGGAAATCCTACACACGATCCGGCGGCCATCCTGTCGTCCCGCAAGTACCTGCCGATGGGTGAGCACAAGGGTGCGGGCTTGGCTCTAATGATGGAACTGCTCACGGCCGCTTTGGCGGGCGGTTTGCTGGGCTTCGAAATCTTCCGGATTGACAGAAGCACACTCGACCCTGGTTCGTCCAAGCTCTTCGTCGCACTGGATGTCGAGGCCTTCGTGGAACGGGAGAGCTTCCTCCGAAGGGTGGAGGAGATGTTGCGGTATCTGCGCGATTCTGCGGATCCGGAACAAGAGATACTCTATCCGGGAGAACGCGGCTGGCGTACGCGTGACCAGTATCTTACTGATGGCATTCCCCTCCATCCGGAGATAGCCTCTCAGCTGCGCGCGATCGGAATGTCGATCTAATTCAGAAGCCGCAGGCCGCAACCAGCTGGCTTCGTGTTCTCGGCGGCTTGGTGGTGCACTTTTAAAAACATCACCACCAAGACTCCAAGAAAGCCACGATTCACCAAGGATTCTATAAGGCGAAGATGCACAGTCTGGTCATTTAGATTCACAAGGGAAAAGGTGGCAAATGAGGTGGCTAAATCATGGATGAAGTCAAGATTCGAGCGTGGTGGTCTCACCGTCAGGGACTCGACGGCAGTCTTATGGGTAAGACTGCCTGCTGCCTACTTCTGGCATCAATGCCGGATCTATCCCGGCATGGCGGCTAATGCCTTTGGTTGTGGCTAAGCCGCCCCGAGTCCTTCGTGTCATCGTGTTGTCATTTCTTGCGGCACTCCTACAACCCGGGTGTTGATTCGCCGGACCCTACTTTGCTCAGATTCGGTTCTCACCCTCAACGTAGCCGAAGTTCGCCAGGATTCCGCCGTCCACGAAAATCACCTGACCGTTGATGTAGTCCCCGGCCCGCGAAGCTAGGAGCAGAGCCACGCCTGTCAGATCTTCCGGCTCGCCCCAACGTCCTGCGGGCGTCCGCATCATTACGAGGTTGTTGAAAGGATGCCCATCCACCCGAATGGGAGCGGTCTGCGAGGTGGCGATGTAGCCGGGGCCTATGCCGTTGGCCTGAATGTTGTATTTCGCCCACTCGCAGCACATGCTCTGTGTCAGAAGTTTCAGCCCGCCCTTCGCAGATGCATAGGCGCTCACCGAATTGCGGCCATAGACGCTCAGGAGCGAGCACATGTTGATAATCTTGCCGCCACCGCGCTTGATCATGCCGGGAACTATTCTCTTGGCAACAATCAACGGTGCCACAAGATCGATCTCGATGACCTCTTTATACTCCTCGATCTTCATCTGCAGGATCGGGACCCTTTTGATGATGCCGGCATTGTTCACCAGAACGTCGACGGGCGCGACCTCCTTCTCGATCTGACTGATACCACGATCGACGTCTTCTTCTTTGGTAACGTCAAAGTTGAGCGTGTAGACCTCAACTCCATTCGCTGCATACTCTTTCTGGCAATCCTTCAGCTTCTCGTTGAAGATGTCGTTGACGCACAGCTTGGCTCCGGCTTTGGCCAGCGCCACGCCAATTGCCATGCCGATGCCGTGTGTTCCTCCGGTGACGAGGGCGGTCCTGCCTTTCAGACTGAAGAGCTCCAGAGACATTTCATGCTCCTTTCATCTCCGGCAAGGTTTCTTGACGGTATTGTGGACACAACGATACACGAAGATTCTTTGTGTATCTCTTCGTGTCATCGTGTTGCCATTTAATCAGGCACGCTCAGAACTCGGGTGTTAACCAGGACCGAATCGTTAAAGCTGGTCAGGTCGCCGGCCTTCTTGCCGGGAACCGGGAGGAGCCGGGCCGACAGCGGTTTATGCCACTTGACCGAAAGGGAAGCGACGTCGCGAATGATAGATTCCAGCTTCTCCTGTGAGATATCCCCAGGCAGCGGTACCACGTCGAGCCCGGTTCCGCACACGGCGCTGTAAAGAAGAAGCTGATCCAGCGTCAATCGTCCTTCCGCGGCCCGCATTGCCAGGGTTGTGTCTTCCATGACGGGAAGCATGAGCCCGGAGAATCCGCAGGTCTTCATGGGCAAGCCCTTCAGCACGTCCGTGATCGCAGCGCAGATCGCCAATGTGCCGGGACTTCCCACCGGAGAGCCGCTCAGGCTCTCGATGGCCCGCCCAATGCTTACCTTCCCCGAGGGCGCAGGAGAAACATCGAATCCGGAGAACGTTCTGCCGCTGATCTTTTCCAGCGACTTCATTGTCTCGACCAGCGGCGTCAGATCTTTGTGGATGATGTCCTTGAGCCGCGCCTTAACTGAAGAGAGGCTCTTCGCGCCCGCCGAGGCGCGCTGCACCCAGACGGCTCCTTCCATGCCGAGCGCAAAACTGCTCGTCATTGCAGAAGAGTATCCGGCTGGAAAGAAGGGAATTCCGGGCGGACAGCTGGCGATGGCCGCGAAGTTAAAGTTCCCGATCCCGTCCTTCGTCCGCTTCGAGAGCGCCAAAATCGTCCGGGCAGCCGCCTCCACTGAAGCCTCGTCGATGCGATTGTCGGCCGTGGTGACGGAAATGGTCGCGGACAGTTTCTTGGTTCCGGAGAGCAGGGAAGCGAGCGTTTCCGGTGGAATGCCGTTGGCCGGGCCCAGACCCACGATAATATTGCCTTTCGTTGCAGCCTCGTCGATAGCCTGCCCCCACGATTCGATCTCTTTCGCGGACATTCCCTTGAGATAGTTCCCGCATGGAGGTGTAGTCACACGGAGGGTCTGCACGTCATAACCGAGGCTTGTGACCTTCTTCTTCGCCAGCTCCAGGAAGGAAATCGCCTCGGTAACAAGCTGGCTGAATTCGGAGTTTGTCACCGGGATTCCGGCCGTGATCGTCCGGACCTTGGCGGCATCAGCGCCGGGTCCGATCCCCGGGCGCACATCCACTGCAAGGCCTGCGATCAGAAGAAGGAAAATCAAAACTGCACTCGAGTTTTTCACGTGGGCCATTCCGTTAGTTTATCCGAAATCTTCCGTTCCTTCCCGGGAAAGAGCTGCATGATCTGCTGCCCAATCCATGATATTCTGCTTCTATCAGGGAAAAGCGAATATTATTTCTATGGCCGCCGCCGAGTTGCCGGTCCTGGAAGATGATCCGCAGATGCTTAGGGCCTGCTCAATAATTAAATGGCATTTTGCTGCAGGCCCCCAGGCCCGCTGGCGAGGCGCGAGCGACGAGCATACCCGGTGCGGTATGTAAGGAGCGAGCAACAAAGCCAGCGGGCCTGCGGGCCGCAGCCAGAGGGCGCGGCGGCGGGCGGGCATCTGCTTCGTTGCCGCTCCTCGACGATGTGCACCGACATCGCCTGCGTCGCGGCGCCTTGCATCTGCCCGCCCGGCGCTCGCGCCAAAATGCCATTTAATTATTGAGCAGGCCCTTAGACGAGCTTGGCGGGTAAAAAATCTCTATGCAAAAACCGAGCGCGACAATGATGGTGACGCTGGCTTATCTGTTGGCGGCGGCGCCAGTGCTGGCTGTGGAAAATCTCACAAACGACAAAGTCGTCGCGATGGAGCTCACTCTGAAGCCTGGCGAAGCAGTGCAGGTCGAGGGCCGGCGCCCGGCGATCATCGTTTATCTTGACAGCGGCACGCTGGAATTCACGCCGCGAGGCAATCACGGCGACAACGTCAGCGTCAGGCATGGCGAGGTTGTGTTCACTCCAGCGCAAGCGGGAGAGATCAGGAATATAGGATCTTCCGAACTCAAGTTCGTGCGGACGCAGTTCCTTACGGAAGGTGCTGGCGAGACATGGGGCGCCGCCGGCCTGTCTCCCAATTACAAGCTGCTGATCGAGAATCGGTACACCCGGGTATACGATATAAAAATCCCGGCGGGGACCAGGGAACCGCAACACACTCATAAGGCGCGTGTGGTGGTTTGCCTCTCGGGTGCCACCCTCAAACACCTCATGCCGGACGGGCGCGAAGAGCCATCCACGTTGAAGACAGGTGAGGTTGCCTGGAGGCCCGGCGGCACGCACATCGGACAGAATCTTGGCACTACGGACCTTTGGGTGATTGCCATCGAGCCCAAGTAGCCGCGCCGTGACTGCCCGAAGATTCCCGAACCTGTGCTCCGGAGACTTGGAATATCTGCGATTCAGACACTGGCGCCAGGAGTGGGCGCCGGCGGCCCGATGGCGCCCTTCACGGACCGATCTCGGTCAGGCAGCCAGGCACTCAAAATGAGAATTGCCTCAAAAGGTCCCGTCCGGCGGCCGGGACTTACTCCCCCGCTGCATGATTGAGATCCACTGTTTGAATCGCGGGTGGAATATACTGGCGAATGGCCAGGACGCGGGCGCTCGAATGCGTGCCAGGAGGTCCGAAATCTTGAATACCACTATTCTGCGAAGTGCGTGCTTCTCCCTTGTCGTTGGGGTACTGTCGGCCACGCACCCAGCCGGCGCAACACCGCCTGTTCCGCCTTCCCAGAACGCTGCGGCTGGTTCAGCCGCAAGCCGCGCACCGCAGCGTCCAGCCGAAGATTGGGTTTTGGCGAACAAGCAGATTCGCGTCCGCCTTCGCCCCGACAACCTCACGGTTTCCGTGGACGACCTCAGCACGCAAGAGACCTGGGGATCCGATCCGTGGGAGAACAGCGCCGGGCGGGTTCATCTCAGGGGCAAGCACGGCGAAACCGTCACGGTGAGCCTAGGGGCGGCCGCGCAAAAGCGGATTGAAGCCATCCCCGCAGGGAATGCAGAGGATGGGGTTCAGATCTCCCTCTCTGAGTTCCGCTCGCGCATGGGACCAGTGCGCAACGACCGCGACCCGGGTGCGCATCTCTCGCTGGTCCTCCAGATCCTGCTGGCCAAGGACAGCCCGGATCTCACTTTGCGCGTCCAGCAACTCCAGAACCGGTCGCAGTATTGGGACGTGGACACGATCGAGTGGCCGCTGCGCCTTTTTCCGGTGCGCACGGTGCAGGACGATGGCTACATGGTTATCGCGGAACAACAGGGCATGTTGATTCCCTCCCGCTTCGACAAAGCGGGATACTTCCGTTACCTCAACTGGATCTGGGAGCGAATCGCCGGCCATGCGGCCATCTTTGACCAAAGCACGATGCCGTGGTTCGGGGGGAAAAAAGGCGAAAGCTCGTTCCTGTGTATCATTGAAACGTCGGATGACGTGGCTTACGGGGTAATTGCCAACGACGTACGCTCTCCCGAACAGCCGCCCGCTCCGCCGTCGGCGATCCCCGGCGCAACCACCGCACTTTATGCGCCGCGTCTTTCTGCCATCTGGCCCTACTGGCGCTCGGTGAAGGGAGAACTGGGCTATCCGCGAGTCGCGCATTACATTTTCCAGCCGCACGGCGGCTACGTGGAGATGTGCAAGACCTACCGCAGGTACGCCGAGAAGACGGGCAAACTGGTCACCTTAAAACAGAAGATCGCCGCTAACCCAGAAGTCGAAAAACTCATCGGCGCGCCGAATTTTGAAATCCAGGTGGTCGCCAACCGCCCCCGTGAGCCGCAATACCAGGGTCTTTCGGGCGCCGTCTACGATGGTTACCACCTGCTGCAGACCACCTTCGATCAAGTTGCGGCGATGGTCCGGGACCTGAAGGATAACTTGAAGGTGGAGCGTGCCGTAATCCGGATCGCCGGCTGGGGCAAGAAAGGCTACGACAACGAGCGGCCGGTAGATCAGGCAGAGGTGAATATCGAGGCCGGCGGGCCTGAAAAACTCGCCGCGGCGATTGGGGCAGCGAAAGCAGCAGGATATCTGGGCGGTCTGTGGGACAACTATCGAAACTTCGACCTGAACTCGCCAAGCTACAACGAGAAGCACATCATCCGCGACGTCACGGGGGCGATGAGTTCCGGCTTCTCGTCCGAAGGAGGCTTCTCCCAGGAGATCTGCCCGATGGAGGCGGTGAAGCTGTTTCAGCACAACATGGACAATTACCAGCGCGTCCTGAAGCCTAATCTGATCTACCTGGACACGATCGGCGGTCTCCCGCTGATCGAGTGTTACGACCCGCGGCATCCGCTCACACGCAGCGGAACGCGCGAACAGAGGCTGAACATCATGCGAGTTGCTACAAACGCGGGCGTCGTGTTGGGCGCCGAAGGTCCTCCGCAGGATTGGAATCTCAAGCTGGCATCCTTCTATGACGAGGCCCCGATCAGGTTCGGCATCGATGTGCCGCTTTGGGGCATGGTGTACCACGATTGCGCGCTGCTGTACCGGCAGCACGCCAGCCCGTACAACTACGGCATGGACAACTACGGGTATTCGCGCGGACCGTGGCCGGCAAAGTTTTTGCGAGGGCTGCTCTACGGCCATCAGTCGAGCTGGACCGTTTCGAACCAAATGTATTGGGCGTGGCGAAAGACATTCAAATCCATCAACGACGTGCTTGCCCCTCATGAGCGCCGTTTCGCATTCGACCAACTCACGAGCCACCGGTTTCTCACACCGGATTACCTGGTACAACAGACCGTCTTTTCTTCGGGTGTGCAGGTGACCGTGAATTACGGAGAGTTTCCTTTCAAGATGGAAGACACAACGGAGCTGCCCCCGTATGGTTACAGGGTCAAGGATACGGCGCCAGGCGGGCATTCGTTCTCCGGCCGCGTTGACACCGAGGTAGTGCCGGGACCTTCACGTTAGGCATGGCGGACAGAAGCGCCCTCTACCCGTAACGCTGATCGGCCGCGCCGGCAAGGGGATCTCGGCAATCGACAACGCGCTGCGCTGGGCATAGCAGAAGATCATGCCGATGATCAACAAAAGCATCAACCACTAGCGCTGAGGGGAATCTCTCAGATCGGTCATAAAAAAATGGTGCCTGGCTACGCTGTCCCCATTTTATACTGCTGGGGAATATGGGGACAGCACAGCCTGGCACCATTTTCTTCTGCGCCAACTGTGGGAAGGAGAGAGTCTTCGCCGCATCCCCCGGATTCTGCGCTGCGACGGTCACCTGACAACTTATTTCTGTCTAAAATCATAAAACGATGATTCTCGACAAACCCTTGCTGACCTCTCGAATCCGCGAAGAAGCCGGGCGGCTGGGCTTTTTCAAGGTGGGTGTCGCTCGTGCCGAGCCTCTGCCCGGCAGTCAACATTTCGACAACTGGCTCCGCGAAGGCATGCACGGTGAGATGACCTACATGGAGACCCAGTCCGACAAGCGGAAAAACCCAACGTTGGTCCTTGAAGATGCACGTTCTTTGATCATCGTGGCAATGAACTATCACTGCCCGGAGGGCTTATCCGACGAACCACTCAAAGGAAAAATCAGCCGTTATGCCTGGGGAGGCGACTATCATCTGCTGATCAGGGATCGCCTCAGGCAATTGCAGGATTTCATACTTCATAGTGCGCCCGAAGCCCGCTCTCTCTTTTACGTCGACACGGGACCGGTCATGGAGAAGGTCTGGGGAGCCCGGACATCGCTCGGGTGGATGGGAAAGCACACCAACCTCATTATGCGAGAGCAGGGATCCTGGTTTTTCATCGGCTTGATCCTGCTCAACCTGGAGCTGGAATACGATTCGCCCGAGGACGACTACTGCGGGAGCTGTTCCCGCTGCCTCGAAACCTGTCCCACGCGGGCTATCGTCGCGCCCTACGTCGTCGACGCGAGACTCTGCATTTCCTACCTGACGATCGAGCTTCGCGGCGCTATTCCGCGAGCCCTGCGCCCGCTCGTAGGCAATCGCATCTTCGGTTGCGATGATTGCCAGGAGGTCTGTCCTTGGAACCGGTTCGCCGTGCCCACCCCCGAGAAGGAGTTTTGGCCGCGGGAAGGTAACGTTGTGCCTGAGCTTGCTTCGCTTGTTCGTCTCACGAATGAGGAGTTTAATAACCGATTTCGCGGAAGCCCAATCCGGCGGGCAAAGCGCGATGGATTTGTAAGGAATGTCGTCGTTGCTCTGGGCAATTCATGCCGGCCCAAAGCAGTGCCCGCCATTGCCAGCGCGCTGAAGGATGCCAGCGCGCTGGTGAGGGCCCATGCCGCCTGGGCGCTCGGACAGATCGGGGCCGCCGAGAGCCGCCACCTGCTGGAATCGGCGGCTGCCACCGAAACGGATCCTGGCGTGCGTGAGGAAATCGCGCTCGCCATCCGACAACTCAGTGATCAGTGATCAGCGGCCAGCATAGTCCGCTGTCAGACGGCGATGGGCGCTGGAATAGCCGGGTACGGGTCGTAATCCACAAGCGTGAAATCTTCGTACTTGAAGTCGAAGATGGAGGAAACGCTCTTGTTGAACAGCATCCTCGGCAGGGGCTTGGGTGTGCGTGCGAGCTGGGTGCGCACCTGCTCCAGGTGGTTCAGATAAATGTGGACATCCCCGAACGTGTGAATGAACTCCCCGACTTTGAGCCCCGTGACCTGAGCCATCATCATCGTCAGCAGGGAGTATGAGGCAATGTTGAACGGGACCCCGAGAAAGAGGTCGGCGCTTCTCTGATAAAGCTGGCACGACAGTTTGCCTTCCGCAACGTTGAACTGGAAAAGACAATGGCAGGGAGGGAGCCTCATCTGGTCAACCTGTGCCACGTTCCACGCGCTGACCAGGAGCCGTCTGCTGTCAGGGTTTTTCCGGATCTGCTCAACCACCTGGAATATCTGGTCGATGGTCTCGCCGTTCGGCGCGTCCCAGTGCCTCCATTGCGCCCCATAAATCGGGCCGAGCTCGCCATTTTCGTCGGCCCACTCGTCCCAGATGCCGACGCCGTGATCCTTGAGGTACTTGATGTTGGTGCTTCCCTTCAGGAACCACAACAGTTCGTGAATGACGCCCTTCACATAGAGTTTTTTGGTGGTTGTGGCGGGAAAACCCTCATCCAGATCGAAGCGAATCTGGTGCCCGAAGACGCTCAGCGTTCCGGTTCCGGTGCGGTCGGACTTCTTTATTCCGTGCTCCAGAACATCACGCATGAGGTCCAGATATTGTTGCATCTTAGAGGCTCCCTGCTACACCTCAACTACTACAGGATGTAACCAGAAGTGCTGCTCGATCTCAGATCGCCACTATCTTCAGGCTGGGCACAAGGTCCCGTCCGGCGGCCGAGACCTACATCTACTGGATGGTGTCCAGCGCCTGAAGTACTTCTTCTGTGTGGCCGTCCACCTTCACCTTGGGAAAGATCTTCTTGATGATGCCGTCCTTCCCGATGATGAAAGTTGTGCGTTCCAGGCCCATGACCTTCTTGCCGTACATGTTTTTTTCTTTGTAGATGCCGTAGGCCTCGGCGACTTTCTTCTCCGTATCGGCGAGCAGCGGCATGTTCAGGTCGTACTTGTCCCTAAACTTAGCCTGCTTGTCAACGCCGTCGGCGCTGATTCCCAGTAGAGCCGCTCCCTTCGCCTCAATCTGTTTCATGGCGTCGCGGAACCCGCACGCCTCCCTGGTTCACCCTGGGGTGTCAGCCTTCGGATAGAAGAACAGAACTACGATCTTTTTGCCGGCGTAATCGCTCAGCTTCACCTTGCTGCCGTGATCGTCGGCCTCCATGCGGGAGAGAACCTCCTGATTGTAAATTTCAAGTTGCTGGACAAATTCGCAACTGTTCATATTTTCATCCTCGCGCCATAATCGTAACCATAAACGCACCGGGACACAAATCCGAGGCTTCGGAACGTGCCAGCGGCAGTCGCTTCTCCGATATGCAGAAAAGACGTCCGCGTAAAGCAAAGGAGTACGAAGCCGCCGTCCAGTGCAAAATCCCCGGCTTTGTCCGGGGGACTCACAGAGTCTGACAATTCCTGAAACCATTTCTCTTTTGAGGTCCTGTGAGCCTCAACCAATCTGCTTTGTGTTCTTGGCGCCCTTGGCGTGGTGAGGCTTTTAAAAACCTCACCATCAGAACTGATTTTTGGGATCGGTTGGGCCGACCCTGCTTGCCCGTCGACATTCTGACGCGGATCGGTCATGCTGTCGGTCGGGACATATATTAGACTAGCCATCAAGAGCATTCACGATTGGGGGAACAAGATGACAGACAACTTGGATCGTCGGCAGTTTTTGAAGTCAACGGTTGCTGTAGCAGGTTCACTGAGCCTGGGAGTGCCCGCTGGTGTTCGGTCGGGCGGTAAAACGAACGAAGCCATGCCTCGACTACTCACGGGCTGTTGTGCGTATTCCTACAGAAAATACCTCCAGAAGGGGCCCATGACGATGGAGGACTTTATTCTCAAAGCGGTGGAATTGGAAATCGACGGTGTCGATATGACGACTTATTACTTCAAGTCCACGGAGCCTTCGTACCTCGCGGGACTGCGGCGATTGGCCTTTCGGAACGGAGTGGGTTTTTCGGGGGCGGCAATCGGGAGCAACATGTGCCAGCCGGAGCCAGGGAAGCGCGCCGAGGAGATCGAAAAGATCAAAAAGTGGGTCGATGCCACGGAGATGCTCGGAGCCTCGCACCTGCGCGTTTTTGGAGGAGAGGTTCCCAAGGGAGCAACAGACGAACAAGGCATGCATTGGGTTGCAGAGACCATGAAATCCGCCTGCGATTACGCGGCCAGGAAGGGCATCACGCTCGGAATTGAGAGCCACGGGGGCATTACTTCCAAAGCGTCGAACATTGTAGAAATCCTGAAACGCGTTGATTCACCCTTTGCCGGGTGCAATCTCGACATCAGCAATTTTCCCGAGAACCCTTATCCTCAAATCGAGATGTGCGTTCCCTATGCAACACACACGCACGTCCGGGACTTTTATGGAGAAAAAGTCAAGAAGCCCCTCGACCTCGAGCAGGTCTGGCAACTGTTTGCCAAAGCCGGCTATAAGGGGTATATGTCCGCAGAGTACGAAGGGGACGAAGACCCAATGACCGGCGTGGCAAAACTCGTCGGCAAGATCAAAGCGCTGTGCAAGAAGTATTCAACCGTTTGACAGCTGAAAGCCAGGCAGCGATGCCAACATCCTCGTGGACGTGCGCCCGCTGCTTCGGCCGATCGAGAGCCCTCGCGGCAATTCACTTGCCTGAGGTAATCAGGAAGATCTTACAGAGCTTCGCAAAATACGGTGACATCTCAGGAATGTAGGGGCACGGCGCGCCGTGCCCCTACCCTGTCCAGGATTGTCACCATATTACGCGAGGCTCAGTAGATTGCCTCGGCCTGCCTTCATGAGCGCCACCGACAGCACTTGCAGCACTGGAAGACGAATAGGACTTGGGAGGTCTCCTGACCGGGCGGCAGCCGCGGGGAGGGCCGGAAAAGGAACAGGCGCTAACCACCTGGACGTAAAACGTGTCTACCGAAAACTGGCTGTAGCCAGCAACCGTTGATCCCAAGTTTCCGATCAAGGCTAGCGACTACACGGCCAAGTGAACGAGAGCATTGGCGGTGTAGCTTCCCAGAACCGGACTTCAGGGGAGTGAGGGTCCCAGTTTCCAGTAAGCGCGTAATACGTCCGAGTGACTGGCGCCTCGCGGCTGCCCATCATAAGCTTGGAGTGTTGCCCCAAATGCCAACCGGAGAGATCTGACCTGCCTTCTAAAAAACGTAGTCGAGTTGACTGTTCTGTGAGATGTGCTCTATATTATGGTCAGAATTGTGACCAATTTCTGAGGTGGTGAGATGAAAACCGTACCATTAGCCGAGGCCAAGGCAAAACTCAGCCGATTGATCGACGAAATCGACAGCCGGGATGAGGAGGTGACGATAACGCGCAACGGCAAGGTTGCCGCAGTAATGATCAGCCCCGATCAGTTCGACGGCTGGAAAGAGACGCTGGCGATTCAATCCGATCCAGCTTTGATGGAGGAAATTCGACGGGGAATAGCGCAGCTCCGTCGAACCAGAAGGACACACGCTCTCGAAGAACTGTTTGATACGGAGGATTAAACGTGCAGCCTCCTATGAGAATCAAGCTCCCGGCGGAGGTAGCTGGTCTGATACGGAGTCTTCATCCTCATATCAAGCGGAAGATCCGTTCAGCTCTTGATGAGATTCTCAAAAATCCGACGTCGGGGAAACAGCTTCGCGGTGAACTTGCAGCATACCGGAGCTTTCGGGTCGGAAAGATAAGAATTATCTACCGAGAGAAGGACAGGATCATTGAGATTGTCGCGATAGGACCCCGCGAAGTCATCTATTATGAAACCACCCTGCTATTGCGGCAGCCACCCCGTGACCTATGAATGGGGTCTCATCTGTAGAATGAAGTTTCCAGATTAGAATCCCGTTACCCTACCACACGGAACTACCAAGCTGAACGCGTCCCTCAACTGCAGCAGGCATCGACTTACGGATGAGTCTCTAATCTAGAAACTTCATTGAACTAAACCGCTGCACGGTAGTACAATAAGTCAAAATTATACCAGCACTGCTTAGTTGCCATATCTTAAAGGATTTAAAGACCTTCCGATTCAAAACCCATAGGAGAGCGGTTCAGTTCAACTGGTTCTTTCCGGCGCGAACAACGTCAGTGCTTCAAATCTTTCATCACCTCACGCCGGAAAGAACCCTATTCATTCTACAGATGCGACCCCACTCTCCTGGCGGTCGCGGCTCTGAATTCCAGCGTGGGGAGCAGTGAGATTTTTCGTGCGCGACGGCGCACGAACCGGGGTATAGGATGCCAATTCGATTTGAATTTGACCGAAAACCTCTGATCGCTGATTTCCTTCTTGCAATGAGCAGAAACGCAGACTAAAAACAGGTGCTGATTTTTCAGGGCTCTTGATTGCCATGCAGCCGGCGACAACATAGACAATCATTACGCATCCTGTGGAGGTGCCATGACTACATCTTCCGCTGCGCCTGATCGAGAGGTCATGGCAGACTATCCCGAGAGATTCCCGGTCAAGATCTGGCTGATCTCGTTCGCAGGCTGGATGTTCGACTTTTACGACTTGGTTCTCTTCTCGTTTCTGCTGATCCCAATCGGCCGCGACCTTCATCTTACCGAGCTGGAGGAGGCTGTGCTGCTCGGAGTAGCTCTCGGTGGATCCGGAATCGGAGGGATACTCTTCGGTTATCTGTCCGACCGGCTCGGGCGCAAGAGGATCATGACGTGGACCATTCTTCTTTATTCACTCGGAACCGCCCTGACAGCTTCCTCAATGGGCCCTGTCAGCCTGCTCATCTTCCGGCTGTTGACCGGGCTTGGGATCGGTGGCGAGTGGGCGGTAGGACACGCACTGCTGGCGGAATCGACGCCGAAACAGATGAGAGGCCGCGCGGCGGCATTGCTGCAAGCGGGTGAACCGGTCGGCGTAGGCCTGGCCGCTGTCATCGGCCTGCTTGTTACCCCGTTAATCGGCTGGCGCGCGGTTTTTCTGGTTTCCTCTGCTTCAGCGGGCATTGCTCTCATCGTGCGCCAGCACTTGCCCGAGTCGTCCCTGTGGAACAAGCAGAAAGGGGAGCGCCTTTCCCCCCTGGCTGCAGCACAGTTGCTCAGCCGTTACGGTTTGATTGGCCCGCTGCTCAAAGGCTGGCTTCTCGGGGTCTTCAAGCTCGGGACTTATTGGACCTGCTACACCTGGCTGCCGAAATTTCTCCAGAACCAGCTGCATCAGCCGATCGGCCGTTCGACGCTCTGGATTTTGACCGCGCAGCTCGGGCAATTCCTCGGAATGATGGCATTCGGTTTCGTCGCCGACCGTTACGGACGCCGTCGTGCTTTCACCGGTTATTCCATTCTGACGGCAGCCGCGCTGTACCCGCTCGCGTTTCTCTGGGAAGCTTTGTTGCCCCACCCAGGGCTTTTCTGGAGTGTCATGTTTGCCCTCGGCCTGGGATCAGGTTGCACCGCAGGGTTCGGTGTGCTCCTCGCCGAGCTCTTTCCGACGGAGGTCCGGAACTTCACCATGGGCACTGCTTACAACTGTGCCCGTGGCGTGCAGTTCTTTGCCCCGATTGTGGTCAGCCAAATCGTGGCCGTATACGGGATCAAGGGTGGGCTCAGTGTTCCCTTGGTCTTGGCCCTGGCAACTGCGTCGTGGGTGTGGACGCTGCCGGAAACACGCGCGCGCGATCTGGCCAAGGTGGCAAAGGCTGCTGAGTGAGGCTGGCTCTCTCCTCAGCTCCCGGACGCCCTCTACGGTTTCGTCTCGACAGGCGCGTCCAACACAGCGTAAATCCTTTCCGATGCCATCGGACCACCGTATCCGGCTTGACGACGATCAACCATTCCCGGCGGTCTTCTCACATTCGTGAGAGCCAGAGCCAGAATAGCCGATCCGTCCTTCGAAGCTGCGGGCGTATCTGGATGCGATTGTGAATCGCGAGTTACGGTCGATGCGACCCCACTCCCTGGTGGGGCGCTCCGCCCAGAAGCAGAGGTCAGGGCCTCAGTGAGGTTTCCGGGCGCCGGTGCGCAGCCAGTAGATGAAGAGAGCGACCATCAAAAGACCTATGGCCAGCACCGCCCAGAATTGCGGATTGTGGAGTTCATCGCTCATGGATTCTTCCGATCAGAAAAAGTAACCGTGCTGGATACGGAGAATTTTTTGTAATCGGAGAACTCGCTGATCGATTCGATCCTCAGCCCCTTCAGAAGGAGGATACGCGCGGTTCCCGCGAAACGGGCCTCGGCGGGGAGCCAGATCTCGTTGTTCACCCGGCGTCGTTGGAAGGTAGCGGTGGCTCCCTTGTTCAGGCGAGCCAGCATCCCTAATCCGATGGAAATTGTGTCGACAAGTTCGAACTGCAGGCGAAGGAGTTCATGGTCCTCTTCGCCGAACCAGGCTTTGCCGGCCACCTTCATCATGATCTTGGCTCCGGCTGTCTTCGGCTTGTAATCTCTGCGCGGCTGAAAGGTCAGTTGGATGGCGGAGTGCCCGTCGAAATTCTCCCTGCCAACCAGAGAGACCTGGTAAAGCTGGAAAAGCTCATCGATATCCTTGTCTTCCTTGCGCCGCTCCTCGGCTTCCTTCGCCAGGCGGCGCGTTTTTTCATCGGTGCCTTCGCGCTCCAGCTTGCGCGCATGTTCGCGCACCCTCTTGTCGTGAGCGCGGTCCTGCTTTTCCAGCTCTGCGGAACTCAGCGGTTTGCCGTCCCTGGAGATCAATCTCATGTAGGTGAGGCCCGCTTCGAGGGAGGGATAAACTTCGTACACACGCACGATGGTCTTCTTGAGGCTTCCCTTCTTGTCGAACTGATGCTCCGTTTGTTTTTGGGTGTAGGTGTACCGGCTCAACAGAAGCCTGTCGCTGCGCAGGTGAGCCCGGATGCCCTGAAGGAACAGGCCAAGCTCCGGGAGCGGCTTGGCGGCTTCCTGCTGTGCTCCGCCGTTCTGCAGAAACAGAAAAGCTAAGACAAATACTCGCATAGTCAGTTCTCTAGACGCAGACACTCTTCTTTTAGTTCACAGCTCGGCCCGGCCGCGGCAATAATCTCACCAGAAAAGCGCAAAGGACACAGGAAACACGGAGTTATTGATGGGCGGGAGCGAACCCGATATTATGCTCTGCAGTTTTATCTAATGTGGAGCAACCACCTTGGCGCGCATCAACCGTCGCAGCTTTCATCGTAGGATTCTTGGCGGTCTCGCGCTTGGTCCAGCCTTGGAGATCCCGATGAGACGCTCTCCGGAAAACACTGCTACCCGAACTCCTTCCCTGACCGATATCGAAGGAGTTCTCGTCGGTCACTACACCTATCGCGAACGGCCTACAGGCTGCACCGTTATAACCGGGCCGGCCCCCTTTACCGCCGCTGTGGATGTTCGCGGCGGCGCTCCCGGAACGCGCGAGACTGACCTGCTCAAGCCCGAATACACCGTGGAGAAGGTGGATGCGATCTTTCTCTCGGGCGGGAGCGCTTTTGGCCTGGAGACGGCAACGGGAATTTCGCGCTTCCTGGAGGAGAAGGGTCGGGGCTTCGACATGCGCGTGGCCAGGGTGCCCATCGTCTGTGGGGCCATTCTTTTCGATCTAGCCCTGGGTGACGCCAAAATTCGTCCCAATGCTGAAGCAGGATATGAGGCGATGAGGGCGGCCAGCAGCTCGGCTGTGGTGGAGGGAAATGTTGGAGCGGGGGCTGGAGCCACGGTGGGCAAGTTGCTGGGAGGGGAGAGAGCCATGAAAGGCGGCCTTGGATCTTGGTCACTACACCGGCCGGATGGGCTCAAGGTTGGCGCCGTTGCAGCCGTGAATTCGGCGGGCGACGTCGTGGATCCGGCTACAGGAAAGCTGGTGGCGGGAGCGCGGAAGAGCGACGGGAGCGGTTTTGTCGATACCATGGATCAACTGCGCAAGGGCTACACCCCCGGCTCACCCTTCCGCGAAAACTCCCTGATTGCGGTCGTGGCCACAAACGCCTTTCTGACCAAAACGCAGTGCTCCAAGTTAGCGCAGATGGCCCAGGACGCCCTGGCCCGCTGCGTCTATCCTGCCCACACACCATGGGACGGCGATACTGTGTTTGCCATCAGCACTGGAAGCTGGTCAGCGGGAGGAAAACCGGCGGATGTAGGGCTGGTGGGCGCGCTGGCGGCCGATGTGCTGGCGATTGCAATCTTGCGAGGCGTGCGGATGGCAGAGACCTGGGGATCCTATCCATCGGTGAGAGATTTTCCCAGGGAAAAGTGACTCCTGTGGCTGTCCTGTTGTCCGCTCGCGCTTTTTCCGGTCTTTCGGCGTGAGTAAGCACACGGCCCGAAGGCCTTCCGGCCTGGCAGGCGGCATACGCTCTCAATAACGGCAGAGATTGCTGCGTAATCTTGGGCTTTTGAAGGTATGTTGAAGCCTGCAAGAAGCCAAAGAGGTGAGTATTAAATCCACAATCGTGAAAGCGGCCATACCTGTAGTCCTCGGAGCCCTGCTGGCCGTTCTCCCCGTTCCCCAAGGGCTCAGTCACAATGCTTGGTATTTCTTCGCCATCTTTGCTGCGGTAATTGTAGGCTTGATCCTCGAACCTATCCCGGCTGCGGGCATTGGGTTTATCGGCGTTTTTTTGGCAACTGTCCTGGGCCTGGCCGATCCGAAGCCGGGCGACTCCATAAAATGGGCGCTATCCGGCTTTTCTAATACGACGGTCTGGCTCATATTTGGCGCCTTCATGTTTGCCATGGGTTATGAAAAGACAGGACTGGGAAAGCGCGTCGCACTGATCCTGGTAAAGACTCTGGGCAAACATACCTTGGGATTGGGCTACGCGATCACCTTTGCCGATCTCCTTTTGGCCCCCTTCACTCCCTCAAATTCGGCGAGGAGTGCGGGGACCATTTTCCCGATCATCCGCAGTCTCCCCCCGCTCTATGGTTCCTTTCCGGGAGAATCGGCTCGCAAAATCGGCGCCTACATCATGTGGACGGCCTTTGCAGCGACCTGCGTCACGAGTTCCATGTTTATCACCTCGTTGGCACCCAACCTTCTGGCTCTCGAACTGGTGAATAAGACGGCCAAGGTAAGCGTCACCTGGTCGGAATGGGCTGTCGGATTCCTGCCGATTGGCGTCAGTCTGATTCTCGTCCTCCCATTCCTGGTCTATAACATCTATCCACCCGAGATCAAATCCAGCCAGGAAGTGCCGGCGTGGGCAGCGCAGGAACTGGACAAGATGGGCAAGTTTACACCAAAGGAATTCATGATGGCGTTATTGGCCATCCTCGCTTTGTCCCTGTGGATCTTCGGGGGTAGCATCGTAGATGCTACGGCGGTGGCAGGAGTCGTTATCTCCTTGATGCTGATCATGGGCGTCGTCACCTGGGGTGACATCCTGGGCAATAAGCAGGCCTGGAATGTGCTTGTCTGGTTCGCGACTCTCGTCGTCCTGGCGGATGGTCTCAACAAGCTCGGATTCGTGACCTGGTTTGCCAATGGCACGGCGAACCTCCTGACGGGAATGCCTCCGGTTATTGTCATGGTAATTCTCGTGGCGATCTTTTTTGTCGTCCATTACATGTTTGCCAGCTTGACGGCACATACTACAGCCATCCTCCCTGTGATCCTTGCGGCAGGCTGTTCTGTACCGGGACTCCCCATACGCGCTTTTGCACTGCTGCTGTGCTACTCGCTTGGAGTGATGGGCGTGATCACGCCGTATGCAACGGGGCCTGCACCGGTCTATTTTGGCAGCGGCTACGTGAGCCGCAGAGATTTCTGGATATTGGGTCTTATCTTTGGAGCAATCTTTCTAATCGCACTGCTGGGCATCGGCGTTCCATATCTTATGACTATTAAACCCTAAGGGCCGGCCTGAGTAGATCACGGCTGCCAGACGGAACCTCTTGCCCAAGTGAGGCTAACGAGGTCCCGTCTGGCGGCCGGGACCTACTCACCAGCCCTCACAGGGCCGCAAAGACTCAAAGACACTCCAGGAGGCTCCGGTGGAATCGCCTGAAAGGACGGAAGTGATGATAGGCAGGAGGCGAGAAGCAAGTTTGAGCAGGAATACAAAAATGGCGATGGGCTCGCAGTTCTTGGGCTTCATGCTGGATGCCTACGATATGGCCCTTGTACTCGTCATGGCTCCCATACTGGTTAAGGTTTTCTCGTCCCCTTCGGGCAGTGAGGCATGGCGATATATCACGATTGTCTTCAGCTATTCGATAACAATGGCTGCCAGGCCGGTGGGTTCAGCAATTTTCGGACATTTTGCCGACAAAATTGGCCGCCGCTCTCTCCCTCGGTTGTGTTAACGGTGGGTGCAATGAAGACCTTTGTGAGCCTATTGTTCAGCCCGGAGACAAAAGATCTTGAACTTTCGGCTGTAGGTGAGGATCAGGCATCTCCGGCCTCGCTCGGATTTGGCGAGGTTCCCGTCGGCAAGCCGCAAATCATCTTAGGTAATCTACGGCTTCCGGCGATAAGGCGTAATAGCTCTCAACTAATCCTGCAAAGGAAAGGTATATGCTGTCAGCTGATCGGGAGAGCAAAGTGAAAATCCCGACTGAAGTTGCTGGTCCTGAGCCGCGAGTCAAATGGATGTCATTAAGAACGGCGAGCTGGATTGTGGCGATTAGCCTCTTCTTCGCTCTTGCGGCCTATCTCATATGGACGGGCGTCGGGCGACAGGGGATCGGCAATCGAGTTTACAGGATCGGGTGGGAGAGCAATCCACCGTTTCAACTCCAGGGCGTCGACGGCGGGCCTACCGGTCTCGCCGTCGAATTGGTGCGCGAAGCGGCACGGCGCCGCGGAATCCGGCTGGAGTGGGTGCTGCGGCTGGAAGGCTCTGAAGCCTCGTTGCGGAGCAGAAGCGTGGATTTGTGGCCCCTGATGACGGTCACTCCGGAGCGGCTCAAGGTCATCCACATCACCGATCCTTACTTGGAGCTCGAGCTGTGTTTACTTGTCCGCGCTGACAGTGAGTACAAGAAAGTGCAGGACCTGGCGAACGCAGCGGTCAGCTACGTCGCTCTTCCCATAATGTACCGCCACGCGCAGAGTCATCTCCCGCACGCGCGGCTCGTGCCGAGGTCGACCGTGAAGGAATCAGTGGAGGATGTCTGCGAGCAGCGCACCGACGCCGCTTTTCTGCAGGAGTTCACCGCCATTTCGGCGTTGGTGAGCGGCGCGCGCTGCTCAAATCAGTCAATGCGGATGATTTCCATTCCTGGAAGCCGGCCTCGTCTTGGGGTAGGCGCTACGTTTGAAGCCCGCGCGCCAGCGGACGCGATCCGGGAAGAGATCGCCGCCATGGCGACAGAAGGGAAGCTGGCCGAGATCCTCGCAGAATGGGGTTACCTCTCGGTGCGGAACCTGGAGTCCGTTAACCAGCTGCTGAACGCGAAGCGGCGCGAACGCTGGATGATTGCGGCGATCACCCTCTTCGCTTCCTTGTTCATGCTGGCGCTTTGGCAGGCGGTGCGCATCAGGCGCGAAAGGAACCGGACCCGGCAGGCCGAACGGGCGCTGCGGGAGACCGAGGAGAGGTTCCGCACCATTGTCGAAATGGCCCCGGACGGCATCTTCATCGCCGGCATGGACGGGCGTTTCCTCGAAGCGAACGAGGCTGGTTTCTCTCAACTTGGGTACTCGCGGGAGCAACTGCTCCAGCGAGGCGTAGTGGACATTGTGCCTCAGCGCATGGCTGACAAGGTGAGGGCTCGTCTCCAATCTATGGGGTATGCCGATTCTTCGCAAGAAAGCATCCACCTCCGGGCGGATGGGACCGAGATGCTCGTGGAGTTGAACACCCGGAAGATTGTATTCGGCGGACAGCAGGCATACATCGGGATCGCCCGTGACATAACCGAGCGTAAACGGGCCGATGAAGCACTTCTCGAATCGGAACGAAGATTCCGGGGGCTACTGGAAAACGTGCATCTTGCAGCCGTAATGCTCGACGTGAGGGGAATCATCACTTTCTGCAACGGCTACCTGCTCACTGCCACAGGCTGGACCCTAGCGGAGGTCATCGGACACCCGGTTACGGAGTTCGTCGTTCCGGAGTATCAACGCCAGGCAACCGAATTGATCGAATCCATATTGCAGACCGGCCAAACGCACGCATTCCTTGAAAACGCCATTTTGACCAAGGATGGTAAACGACGCTGGATTCAATGGAACAGTACTGTTCTGCACACCCCGGCGGGCCAGATCAACGGGTTCGCGAGTTTGGGCGTGGATGTCACCGAGCACCGCGCTCTCCAGGAGCAGTACCTGCAATCCCAGAAACTGGAAAGCATCGGCAGGTTGGCGGGCGGCGTGGCCCACGATTTCAACAACCTGCTTACGGTGATCAACGGGTACAGCGACATCCTTCTCGGTTTGATGCACCAAAGGGACCCGCTCCGGCCCCAAATCGAGCAAATCCGAAAGGCCGGAGAACGGGCGGCAGGCCTCACCCAGCAATTGCTGGCTTTCAGTCGAAAGCAGGTCACTCAACCAAAGCTGCTCGATCTGAACACGGTAGTGGCCGACTCGGAAGCGATGCTCCGGCGTCTGGTGGGCGAAGACATTGAGCTGGTCACGAATCTCAGTCCGTCGTTAGGACAGGTCATGGCGGATCCCAGCCAGATCCATCAGGTCCTGATGAATCTCCTGGTTAATGCACGGGACGCGATGCCCGACGGCGGCAAACTGGTCATCGAAACGGCGAATGTCGAACTTGATCATAGTTCCATTGCCGGACATTCGGAGGTGATCCCCGGCTCCTATATCCTTCTGGCGGTCACCGACACGGGGATCGGAATGGATGAAGAGACGCGGCGTCTCATCTTCGAGCCGTTCTTCACAACGAAAGGGAAGGGGAAAGGAACCGGCCTGGGATTGTCCACAGTCTACGGCATCGTGCGGCAAAATCAGGGATGGATTTGGGTAGATAGTGAACCAGGCAAGGGATCCACGTTCAAAATCTATCTGCCACGGATGGACGGCCGCCCTGCGGCCGGCGAGGCTGCTGAAGCCGCTCCCATTATGGTCAAAGGCAATGAGACGGTTCTGGTAGTCGAAGATCAGGACGATGTGCGCAGACTCGCCACGGCGGTTTTGAGGTCCCAGGGTTATCGTGTCCTCGAGGCCGCCCACGGCAACGCTGCATTGGTGTTGGCCGAACGACTATCGGAGCCGATCCATCTTGTGTTGAGTGATGTCGTGCTGCCCGGGATGAACGGCCGGGAGTTAGCCGAGCGGCTCAGGGTACTGCATCCTGATATTAAGGTGCTTTACACATCCGGCTACACGGAGGATGTGATTGCTCATCGCGGGGTGCTGGACTCTGGCTTAGCCTACATCCCGAAGCCCTATACGCCCAGTGGGCTGGTGGCAAAAGTCCGGGAGGTTCTCTGCGCCAATCCCTCAACTGGTGAGAGGTAGGCTTCGCGCCCTTGCTCCAATCCCAGCCCCATGTCTTAGTTAAAGTCAGCTGACCTGCGGGCCGCAGCCAGAGGGGCGCGGCGGCGGGCGGGCATCTGCGGCGTTGCCGCTCCTCGACGATGCACACCGACATCGCCTGCGTCGCGGCGCCTCGCATCTGCCCACCCGGCGCTCGCGCCAAAATGCCAATTAATTCCATTAAGGTAAACCACCGCCTCTGGCGGTGAGACACGACAATGCTCTGCAGTTCCGGCGGTTGAATGTTATTTGAGGCTCTCCTTCTTGGGGAAGTCCCGTGGGGCGAAAGAGAGCCAATGCAAGATGGGGCAAACATGTCGTATATAACCGGGGAATGCAAGAAGGATCCCCCGTGCGGATTGCTGCAACCACCTGAGACAGGGGCCGGTGGAATGCGCAAAAGAGTCACTGGTGATCCAATAGTCGAATGGCACTAAACTCGCCCCCCTCAGGGGGGCTTCCTCAGGCCACCCGCTATGCGGGTGGTAGCTGACTCTTGCGCGAGCCCTTAGTACCTTCTTTCACCGCAGCGCGCCTGAACCTTAATGAGGCGCTGAAGGCAGCCGGCCGATCCGCCGGAACCGGGGCCGCCGGCAGGCGCACGCGCAGCTTTCTGGTCGTTAGCGAAGTGGCGCTCTCGGCGGGATTGTTGATCGCGAGCTATATTCCCGCCCGCCGCGCCACGAAGGTAGATCCCATGGAGACTCTGCGCTATTAGTGAACTCTGGCGGCGATTGCGCCTACTGTTCTGGAAGCCAGGCTCGGGAAGAATCAGCAGAATCGATTTAGCCGCCATTTGCTGCGCGCAAATGGAATTGCCGATAACTGTGAATGGAGATATTGTCAACACGTACGGACGAGGAGAACCAACGCCAGGGCGCAAGCGAATCGTTTGTGCTCTTGAATCGTCCCTGATATCATCTTGCCCTTCTTCGTTGTGGTGGCCGCCGTGATTTAGTTTCTTCACAGAACAGGAGGAAGCAATCATGTCCGAAAGAGTGCACCTCGAAGTCCCGTCATCGCGTCGCGATTTTTTGAAGACCTCGGCGATCGTTGCCGCCGCGGCCGCCGCGGCGCAGACGGCCGTACCCTCAGCTGCGCAGACGACATCCTCGGCCGGTTCCAAAAAGGACCCCTACACGATCGCCGCTCGCTTCAACAAGTTCCTGCGGGTCACTGATGTCACCGATGGCCTTGATGCGGTCGGCCGCGCGGATCTGACGCTCATGGACCCAGCCATCCGGCCGCTGTGGATGGGCATGCGGTTCTTTGGCCCCGCCGTCACGATGCGCGTCGTCCCGAGCAACCGCCGCATGCCGGCCGTCTCGAAGGAGGACGCCCTCAAGCAGCACGCGATCTGGCGCGAGATGGGCGGCTGGCACGCTGATGTGAACCGGCACATCAAACCTGGTTGCGTCATCGTCATGTCCACCAGCGGCGCCAAGGAGTGCGGCTACTGGGGTTCCAACAACAGCCTGGATATGATGAGCCGCGGCGTGGCAGGAATTGTCACCGAGGGCAGCTGCCGCGATACGGATGAAGTCGTTATGCAGAAGTGCAACGTCGCCTGCCGCGGCATTGGCCGGACGATCATCCCCGGCCGGGTCGAGCTGGTCGACGTTGAAGTCCCGATCGGCTGCGGCGGCGTGATGGTCCGCCCAGGCGATATTGTCGGCTGCGACTGGGACGGCTGCATCGTCATCCCCATCGAAGTCGCCGAAGAGGTTCTGGCCATCTCCGCACGGATCGCCGTCGACGACAAGAAATCCCGTCGCCGACTCTACGATCGCATGGGCCGCAAGCCCGACGAAAGCATGGACTGGGAAGCCGCCGCGGAGTATTTCAAGGATCTGATTAGGTGATCCAGCGCGCTGGTGAATGCCAGAATTTAGCGGGTATCCATTTGCCACATTCCTCTACGAGCTGGAGCAACTGTTATCTCGCGACAGCGTTCAGTGGATCGTCCTCGATCTCCGGAATAACGGCGGCGGCGCTACGAAGGTCCTGGCCCCCCGGGTGAAACAAATCTGGGGACAGTCAACCCTCAGGGGATGTTTTTAATTCGTCATTCGTTATTCCTTATTCGTCATTTGGTATAATGTTCTCACCTATGATCAGGAGCGAAAGATGAAACGACTGTGCCTCGCAATCATGGCCGCATTGATGGTGGGAGTCCTTTCTCTTCCCGCGCAAGAGAAGGTTCCGCTCATTGTCTTCGGCGGCCAGACCAAGGATTTTGGCAATGTCACCGAGGGTGAAACTCTGAAGCACATCTTTCGGTTCGCAAACAAGGGAACCGCAACCCTCGAGATTATTAAGGTCGAACCTTCCTGAGGGTGCACCGCAGCTTTGCTGTCAGCAAGGCAGGTTGAGCCCGGAAAGAGCGGCGAGATCGAAGTCAGTGTTAAGACGGAAGGCGTAAATGCGCTGAGCAAAACCATCAACGTAACGACCAATGACCCGCGGCAGCCGCTGGTAACCCTTACCGTTAAGGCTGTTGTGCAGCCGGAATTTGCGTATGAAAAGTCGATTTACTTCGGCAGCGTTCCAAAAGGCACGGAAGTGACCAAGGAAATCTTGATCACGATCCCCCCGGATAAACCCGTCAAGGTCCTCAACGCGGAATCTACAGACCAGAACGTGACGGTAAGGATCGAGCCGCAACCGGACTCGAATGGCAAGAAGGTGAAGCTTGTGGCGGTGCAGAAAGCCAATGCTAAGGACGGATATCACTTCGGAACCATCATCATCAAGACCACGAGCACCCTAACGCCGGAGTTGAGGATATCGGTGCGCGGCATGATCACCGCCGGCCAGACGAACTGATTGACGATTTACGATTTTGATTTCCTCTAAATCGTCAATCGTGAATCCCCAATGCCTGCTTTCCCTCGGCGCTTTTTTCTCATGCGAAGCGGGAATCGCTTACTCCTCTTTGTTGTCGCTTGCCTAATCTATTACGCCGGCAGGGCTCCTTTCATCGGGCAGTGGGACAGCTTCGACTATCTCAAGCAGATCGTTACTCATCGGCTCTCCGACCTGGGAGTCGGCAGGCCCGTTTTCATCGGATTCAACATCGTGCTGTGGGAATTCTTAAGGAAGATCTTCCGGCTTGTCCCCCTTCAGGTCGAAGGAATCGCTATGGCGGAGATCATTCTGCTCGGCGCCGCGGGAGTTCTGATCTTCGCCAGGCTGGCCCGGCAACTCCTGCCTCCTGCGCCGTGCCGGCTTGCCGTGCTGGCGCTTCTGCTCTCGCCGATGTATGCCTTGTATTCCGGGTTTGTGATGACGGAAGTCCCGATGATCGTGGCCCTAATCGCAGCAGCCGTGATTCTATGGCCGTCCGCGTCGCGTCACCAGATCCTGAGGGACGCTGCCGGAGGAGTGATGTTCGGCCTGGCCGTCGGAATACGGGAACAGGCGGTAACGATGGGGGCCGCCTACCTGTGGATTCTCTGGAGCCGGCGCGCAGGATTTTCTCAGCGGTTTCGCTCCATCGCAGGTTTCCTAGCAGCGGCGGCAATTGTGATTGTGGGCCCGGTGGTCGCCTTGTACTTTTACGATCCGTCCGCATTCGTGCGGCGCATGCAGGTTTGGCTGCAGGCGATTCCGACAGGTCAAATGCACTTCTGGAAGAACCTGCAGGCGAGCCTGCTTTACACGCTCGCGATCTGCCCTGCGGCCTGGCTGGCGACGCTCGGCGCCTGGATAAACGGCCGGCTGCAAAAACGGAAGCGGGTGAAAGAAGCCAGAGTCAGAGACAGCCAGCACGTGAATGACAGCTCAGTGGGTTCGCGGATTTCCGCGCCCGCATGGGGAGCCGTCTGTTGTCTGATCCTGCCGATCGCAGCGTTGTGGCGCGATGCTGATGTGCAAATCCACCCGCGCTACGCCATGATTGCTCTCCCGGCGGCCCTGATCTTCTGTGCATCTCTCTATGCCCGATGGGCACCGTCTGCAAGAGCTGCTGTGACTTGGGTTGTAGTCCATCTGGTCGTCTTTGGCATTGCCCAAGTTGGAATTCAGCCTTTTCGCTACATCCAGGTTGAGAGAAGGGAATATGCCCGGCTGGTGCGTGAGGCAGTTCCCGGAGAGGGGCTACTGATTCCGGGCGGCTATAGTCCCATCATGGATTATTATCGCGCGCTCGGCGAGCGTCCTCAGTGGCAGATACTCTGGTCCGGGTGGGGCTGGGATAGCAGGACTGCCGAAACGAAGATCCGTAATGCCTGGTCCCGTCACATTCCTGTCTATTTGTGCGAGGGTCCCGCAGGTTGGCTGTACTTCGAGGACGAACTGCTGGATTTGTATTTTGTCTTCCGTCACTCGAAAAAGGACGAAACCGCCCCTGGTCTTTTTCTCATTCACCCCGATTATTGAATTCTTGGAGAATCTTGGAGTCTTGGTGGTGCGTTTTTTAAAAGGAAACCACCAAGGCGCCAAGAACACAAAGATCACCAAGGATCATCAGCGGATCGCACATTTTCATTGGCAGTGGCGCGTCAAGGGACGCATGAGTAACTCCCCTGAAAATCCCCCGACGATGTCTCATTTTGGATGGTTGTGGCCCTTTAGATAAATGTCAGAGCCGCGAGCGTAGCGAGCGGACTGCCACGACATGATTCGATGGCTTTTCAAATGCAGATCGGAAAAACTTTGATAGGAGAGAAGTCTGGCCCTAATGCTGTGTGACCCCGCTCCCTGCGGCCGCGGCTCTGAAGGCCTGCTTATGGGGCAGCAAGGTCGCGGTTATCGCTCCGTCTTAATATCCATTGGTGATTTTCATGCGCAGTGGCGCAGCACCGCTGCATGAGCAACTCCCATGAAAAAGGGGACATTCCGTAGCTGAGCAAAGTTGCGACCTCTTCGCAACCGTCCTCACTGAGTCCAAGGCGAGCTGCTAGCGTAATGCCTATTCCTGCTGCTGGCGAAAATCGTTTTTAGGTTCTCATCGTATGCCTCGACCAGACGCAGATTCCCCATATGCCCCTGTGGTTTCACTTTGCAATTGCCACCCGGTAGTCAATTCCATATAACGTATTACGCAGCCGATGGTTCCTGAAGGAGTGACGCAATGATCATCGCGGATTTGGCCAACATTCCCGGCCGTACCTATCCGGCGCGCCGTCGAACGCAGAATCTGGTGGGCGGCGCCTCCCCTATTCAGTGCAAACACTTCTCCATGGGCAATGTGACGCTGGAGCCAAGGGGCGGGCAGGTGCCGTGGCACAACCAGGAGCAGGAGGAAATCTATTTCATCGTCGAAGGCACTGGCGAAATGTGTCTCGGCGAAGAAAGGCTAGTCCTCAGCGCGGGACAGGTGGCTTACATCCCGCCTGGGGTGTTCCATCAACTCACCAACATAGGCGATATGCCGCTGCGCTTGATTTATTGCTATGGTCCGGCGGGCGACGTTGCCCACTGGCGGCACGAGCTTGACGGCACCCTGCCTAGGGCCGGCATCGAGGCTCCTCCGCTACCGCAAGGCGCCGCGCCCCAGTATACGAAAAAGCCTGAGTGAAACCCCTAGGAGAGAGCCTCCGATATGAGCGGAATGAGAACTCACAAAATCGGCATCATCATGAACGGCGTTACCGGCCGCATGGGGATGAACCAGCATCTTCAGCGGTCGTTACTCGCGATTCGGCAGCAGGGTGGCGTGCGGATAAACGCGGAGGAGACGATCATGCCCGAGCCCGTGCTGCTCGGGAGGAACGCGGCGAAGCTGGAGGCGCTGGCCGAACAATCGGGCAGTCTGCCATGGACTACCGATCTGGACAAGGCGCTGGCCGACCCCGGCAATCTGATTTACTTCGATGCGCAGACTACCGACAAACGCGCGGAATCCGTTACCAAGGCGATCGCCGCCGGGAAGCACATCTACTGTGAAAAACCGAGCTCGAACACCCTGGAATCAGCGCTCGGTCTCTATCGGCTTGCCAGGAAAGCTGGCGTGAAGCACGGCGTAGTGCAGGACAAGCTCTGGTTGCCTGGCATGCTCAAACTGAGGATGCTGCGGGACACCGGCTTTTTCGGACGAATGATGTCGGTTCGCGGCGAGTTCGGCTACTGGGTGTTCGAAGGCGACGCCGTGTCACCGCAGCGGCCGTCCTGGAACTATCGGAAGGAAGACGGCGGTGGCATAATCCTCGACATGCTCTGCCACTGGCGTTACCTGCTCGACAACCTGTTCGGAAAGGTGAAGGCGGTTTCGTGCCTCGGAGCGACGCACATTCCCATGCGCTGGGATGAAGCAGGGAGGCCATATAAAAGCACGGCCGATGATTCCGCATATGCCACGTTCGAGCTGGAGGATGGCATAGTCGCCCACTTCAATTCCTCCTGGTGCGTTCGCGTGCGGCGTGACGATCTGCTGACGGTGCAGGTCGACGGATCGCGGGGCTCCGCAGTTGCGGGATTGCGCAACTGCTGGGTTCAGCCCTACGGAGCAACTCCACGCCCTGTTTGGAATCCCGACGTCGAAAGCCGACTGAACTACTTCGACGGCTGGCAGAAGACGCCTGACCAAGAGAGCTACGACAACGCCTTCAAGAAGCAGTGGGAGCTGTTCCTGCTGCACGTGGTCAAAGATGCACCCTTCCCGTGGAATCTACTGGAAGGAGCCAAGGGTGTTCAATTGGCGGAGCTTGGCATGGAATCCTGGCGAAGGCGAGCCTGGGTGGAAGTGCCGGAGCTCGCGCAATAAACAGGGGTCAGGCAAGTTTGGGCTGATCTCTTAAAAAGGAATTGTTATCAACTGCAGAAAACACGCCGGCCACTGATCATTGCAGGCGCGCCTCTCGCGAGATCATTATGGATAGACGGACATTTCTGAAGTTCACCTCCGTGGCACTCGGCACGAACCTGAAGGCTTTGGCCGACACTCCCATGCCCATGGCGACGCTGGGCAAGACGGGACTCCGCGTGTCGAAATTCACACTGGGTGGCTATCACATGGCCGTCAAGGGAGAGGCGGAGGGGATCCGCATTATCCACCGTGCCATCGACTTGGGGGTGAATCTCTTCGACAGTGCTCACCTGTACAATGATGGTCGCAGCGACAAGATTTATGGTAAGGCTCTGAGCGGCGAAAAACGGCGGAAGGTCTTGCTCATGTCCAAGGCTGAAAGGCGCGAGCGCCAGAGTGCCATGCGCCAGCTCGAGGAGACGTTGCGCAGGATGCAAACGGATTACCTGGACCTCTGGCAATGTCACCAGGTCAGCGTGCAAAAAGATGTTGATGAGATTCTGGCGCCAAACGGCGCGCTTGAAGCCTTTGTCCAGGCGAAGAAACAGGGCAAAGTCCGGCATATCGGCTTTACAGGGCATCACGATCCCGCGGTGCACCAGCGGCTGCTGGACGCCTTTGACGGTTGGGAGACAGTGCAGCACCCGGTCAACCTGGTGGACCCTCACTATCTTAGCTTCATCAACAGCGTGCTCCCGAACATCCGCAAGAAGGGACTGGGTCTGCTGGCGATGAAATCCAATGCGATGGGGGGAATTGCCGTAAACAAAGTGGCTACTATTCAGGAGTGTCTGCGCTTTTCCTGGAGCCATGACATAGACACGCTCGTGAGCGGCGTCGAGACCGTAGAGCAGCTTGAAGAGAACGTAATGACCCTCAAGACCCTCCGGAAAATGTCGCAGCAGGAGATGGACTCGTTGTTGGCACGTACCAAGAATGGTCCGCTCGGCACGAAAGTCGAAAGGTACAAGAGGCGCGAAGCGAGCGAATCCAAAGATCGGCTGCACGAGGACGGCAGCCCGGCGTAAAGGGTTCGCTTTATTCCGACTTCTCGAACTTGAGCGCGGCGGAGTTCATGCAGTAGCGGAGGCCCGTAGGCTCGGGTCCGTCATCAAACACGTGGCCGAGATGTGCATCGCACCTCGAGCAGAGCGCTTCTGTGCGCCGCATGAAGCAGCCGCGGTCCTCTTTTCCCTTCACCTTGTCATCAGCCACGGGCGCCCAAAAGCTCGGCCATCCGGTTCCCGATTCGAACTTGGTGTCTGAGCTGAACAACTCGTTGCCACAGCAGACACAGCGATATAAACCCTTTTCGTGATTGTCCCAATACTCGCCGGAAAAGGCCCTCTCGGTTTCTTTTTCCCGGGTCACCCGGAATTGCTCAGACGTCAGCTGTTCCTTCCACTCCTCATCCGGCTTGATCACCTTATCCGTCACGACCTTCCCTCCTCACCCAAATCTATTCGGCTATTATGCGCCTCAAGCGCCCGGGAAAAAGGGGACATTCCGGTTTTCCAACACTGCCTGACTGGTTTGAACGAATCAACCGGCAGTTAGGGTCTGTCACGAAATAACAGGTCCACTTTGGCGCGAGCGCCGGGCGGGCAGATGCAAGGCGCCGCGACGAAGGCGATGTCGATGTACATCGTCGAGGAGCGGCAACGCAGCAGATGCCCGCCCGCCGCCGCGCCCCTTCGGGCTACGGCCCGCAGGCCCGCTGGCTTTGTTGCTCGCTCCTTACATACCGCAGAGGGTATGCTCGTCGCTCGCACCTCGCCAGCGGGCCTGGGGGCCAGCAGCAAAGTGGGCCTGTTATTTCGTGACAGACCCTGAGGCTTCCCTTACCAGCAGAGGAAAGCAGGAAAACCGGAATGTCCCCGTTTCTAAGGTAGGAATCGCTCCGGGTGCTTTAGCTTTTCCGGCAGATAGGTGTCGATCACGTAGTTAAGACCGTGTTTGGCCAGAGCCTGTTGCTCGGCACGAACTCCCATCTTCAACAGGTGCTCGATTGCACTGATCCAGGCCTGATGATAACGGATGAAAGGATCGTTCTTGAGCGCGTCCCGTGCTCGCTTGATGTCCACATCCTTGAGGGGATGGGTCGGAAGTTTGTAATCGACAATGTCCTGAGGCGTGATGCCGAGAAACGAGGCCTGCGGGACGCAGAAGAACTCGTTCAGGTGTGCCGCGTTTCCCGAGCCGACTTTCAGAGTTCTATAGATGTTCGTGATTCCATAAGGGTCACCGTCCACGAACACATACACGGGGATCTTTTTGAAATCGGCCAGCCTGCGGATGAAGCGCCGGCACGCCCGGGTGGGCACGCCGCCCATGCTGACGAGGATACAGTTGGCTTTCTTCCAGTAGCTGTGTTTTACCAGCCGCTGGAACATTCCGGCGGTCTCTATGACGAGGATGAAGCTGGCATTGGTATCAAACTCGATGCGCTCCACGGATATGGGGATGCTGTAGGCTCCGGAGCCGAATTTCGTGCAGTCGATGCGGAGCACCTTCCCCGTGTCCCTGTCGTGATCGATGACGATCAGGCGGCCCGCGACGTCACCGCCTTTTTCCTCGGGGATGAAACCGAGCTGTTCCCGGTTCACTTCGAAGAAGGCCTCGACGTCATCCATCACCGTGTCGGATTCCGGCTGCTCGCTGAACCGGGCATCCTCCCAGTTCTTTGAGACATAGTACGCCTCCCGCTTGGTTGCGATGTCGTCGTTTTCGATGAGTTCCTTGGAGAGAGCGATCATGCGCAGAGTCTGGGCGAAAGTCTTCACGGTGTTGACCGTGAGGGTGCGCTCCTTCTTCTGTCCGGCGATTTCGAAGAAGCCTCGCTGCGGGTGATATTTGACGTTGGTGAGAGAGCGGACCGGAAACTTCATGGTCGGCTTCTTGCGCGCCATGATTTTCCTGTGAATTTGCTCGGCGGAGCTGTGAATCGCGGACAGTACCGCTTTGTTCGCGGCCTCACTCAACCTGGCTGCGGAGGCTTTCTTCTTCGCCATGCGCTTTTACTCCTGCAGGGATTCCCGGGACCGGCTGCGCTCGAGCACGTCCTTCAGCGTTACTACCAGGTCTCTCTCGGATTTCTCGGAGAGGCTCAGGATCTCGCGGAGCGCGATGCCGATGTGGGGAATGTATTTTTCGATGTAGGACTTTTTCTTCTCTTCGTCGACAGCACGCCGGTGGGCGCGAATGTGCAGCACCAGCTTGCGGCCGCACTCCTGCAATGCGAGGCGTAGTTCCCGCATGATCTCCGGATAGGCTGCGATGGCTTCCTTGCTTTCCGAGGTGAACGGTACCCAGGCGGAAGCGATGTGGACGAAAAGCACTACCGGCCCCATGGGAAGCGCGCCCTTGGACTGGGAAAGTCCATAGCTGCGCCAGTCGATTCCCAGGACGGCCTTCGTGATCGCGCATGCGGACTGCTGGTATTGCAGCGGAACGCGGTTCGCGAAGCGGAGCAGGTCCACGAGTTCTTCGGAGGGTAGGTCCCCGCCGTAGGCGATGCCGACTTCCACCTGGAACGGGTTGCCGCGATAGACGGCCGGCGAGCGGGTGATTGCCGCGAAGAAGTTTGCCTTGACCTCCTTCTGCAGCCCGGAAAGGATCTGCTCTTCGCCGATGGGTGAGAGGCAATTCGTCGGCGGGCTCATGATCTTTACGCTGTTGATGGCTTTGTAGAGCCGCTCGGCTTCATTGACCACGATCAGGTGGGGATTCGCGTTGGGCCTCAGTTCTGCTGCCTTGCAGATCTCCTCGGCAACGCGCGAGCTGACACGGGAGAAGTCGCGCCGGAGCGCCGCGCTTAGCTGTCTCGCAGTGGTCTCCTTCATCATCTTGATAAGAGCACCGAGTTCCACGCCGTAAGGATGCGGCTTGATCGCGCGCGGCTCCGGCGGCAGGACGTTGGTGGCCCGCGGATAGTGCTGAACGCCTTCGTCCCCTGGAAAGGTGTAGAAGATCTCAGCGTGTGGATTCGCGATCGCCGTCTGGCGGACATAGTCGTCCACGGAATGACGCCCGCGTTTGTAAGTCCCGATCAGCTCGATCTCCACGCGGGTGCCATGCTGCGTCTCCCATTCAACCACCTCGTCGGTGATGACCTGGGGAGCATTCTTGCGCGTGTCGATCTGGATTTCGAAATGGTGGGCGGGCTTTCCGGGTCCGGTGCGCGAGGTCACGACGATCGACTTGCCGGTTGTGAGCAGCCCATACATGCCGGCTGCGGAAATGCCGATGCCCTGCTGGCCCCGTGCTTGTTTCAGCGTATGAAACTTTGAACCGTACAACAGCTTGCCAAATATCTTCGGTATCTGCGCCTTGACGATTCCCGGACCGTTGTCCTCAACGGCAATCCTGAAGCGGTCTTCCGCAAGCTGTTGAATCTCCACTTTCAGGACGGGGAGTATACCGGCCTCCTCGCAGGCATCAAGCGAGTTGTCGACCGCTTCCTTGATGGTTGTCAAGAGTGCTTTCTGCGGATTGTCGAATCCCAGGAGGTGGCGATTTTTGGTGAAGAACTCGGAGACCGAGATCTCCCGCTGGCGCGCGGCCATGCTTTCGGCCGTTTCCCGGCGTCCACCCCCGCCGCGCCTGTCGGAGGCTGACGGCGGGAACTGGTCGGATTCTGATCCTTCCTGCTGGGGCTTCGTGGCTGGTGCGGCGGTTTCGGCCGTGGCCTGCGTTTTCGCCTGTTTGACAGCGGCTTCCATCAGGTCCAGCAAATTAGGTCCTTCGCTCTGGTATTTTTTGGACGATTTTGGTCTGCGGGAAGATGGTGCGGGCACTTTCGCTCCTGCCAATATTGCGAAGATTTATAATAACACACCACGAAGACAGGAGACCACGGAGCCTCTGTACAACAAACAGGTAAAACTCTGCTGTTTTGACAGAGTTTTTGTGCGGCCATTATTGCGGCCGTTGCCTCATCAACAAGTATTCAGAGCCGCGGCCGGCAGGGAGCGAGATTGTGATACAATACTGTTCATCATCCCCGCTTGCTTCGCGCGCAGCTCTGAACGATCCATCAGAGGACCGCGCAGCCATTGTTGGAGATACATCCAGCTGAGGGCTGAAGGCTGACCGCTCAGCGCGGCCGGCTCGGGGGCTAAACCGCCCTATCTGGTTGCGGCCGCCGGCCGCGCTGTGGTCTCCGTGTCTCCGCGGTTTTATTTCGCAGGATTGGGCGGATTCAGGTGGCGCGCCAGGAACTTATATACTTCCAGCCGCGATTCCTTCGCCAGCTTGGTGTCGTTGCGGTTGAAGCTGTGCCCGCCGGGGGCGTTCTGATAGATCTTGTACTCAAACTTGTCCGACTTGCCTGCGGCCTTGAGTGCCTGGATCAGGTGTTCCACTTCGAGCACGTTGACGTCCTCGTCGATGGTGTTCGTGTGGATCAAGAGCGGGGTTTGAAGCTTTTCCGCGTTCCATGCGGGAGAGCGGCGTCGGTACTCGTTGACGTTCTGGTCCGCGGTCTTCCCGATGTGGTAAGGCGCCGAGTATAGGTCGCGGTATGCCTGGCTCTTATACCCCATCCGTGCGATCAGATCGCTGACGGGAACGCCGGCGTAGGCGACTTTGTAGTCGTTTGGCCAGTTGAAGATGTTGAAGAGCGTGATAAAGCCGCCGTGACTCCAGCCCATGATCCCAACGCGCTGTGGGTCAAGGAAGCTGTAGGTTTCGAGCGCCCACTTCTTGCCCGCGTAGACATCATCTATCTCGCGTCCCCCATAGTCGATCTGCCGATGAAACTCGCGCCCGTACCCGGTGCTGCCGCGATAATCCGTCGCGATGATGACGTAGCCCTGCTCGATCAACTCACGGACGATGTGGGCAGCGCCCGAGGCGAAGTTGGCATGAACTCCGCCATGGACGAGGACGATGAGAGGATGTTTTTTACTTCTGTCCAGATTCTTGGGGATGAAGCTGTATGCGCGAATGGTCATAGGATTACCGGCTCCCTGGGCTGTAGGATTGGGCTCCACCCGCGGCGGCAGGCTCGTGTAGCTCACCTTGTCGATATCGCAGACATCGCCGACACGGTGGTACCAGAGCAGGTCATCAATTTGTTTGGCAAGAGAGTCGTTCGCTGACTCCCCCGCTTGCAGTTGCTGCTCGAGCGCCCGCAATCGAGCCATGACGGCCTCCAGGGTGGCAGGCTCTCGCTGAGCCTGAGGTGCGGGAGATTCCTGCGCCAGCAGCACAGGCGAAAGGACAAAAACCAAGAATACGGCCAAGTAAGGTTTCATGATATTTACCTCCGGTTGATTCTTTGGGTTCGAGCAGCTCGTGTCAGCTTTCCTTTCCATGAGTTTCACGAATTAGCAAATCTGAGGACCGGCAGCAGGGATCCTTCAGCTTGCGGCATCGAGCACGGAGAGAAAGCCGCGGGCTGCGTACGAGAGTATCTTTTCATCCCGCGTAGCCACACGCGCTCCAGTATGGCGCGCGGTCGCGATGAGAATTCGGTCGGCCGGATCGCCCTGAACAGTTCCCGGCAATTGCGCGCTGTCGATGGCGATCTGGGGTGTTAGGTCGACTATGGAGATCCCTGGGCCATGGAGTGCTCGCTGAACCCATTCGTCGAGGTCTAGCGAAAAACGAATCCTGCCTTTAGCGCAGAGCATTGCAACCTCCCAGACGGAAATGACCGAGACGAGAAGCTTACCCTCGCTGCTCCCACGCTGAAGCTCGGCGCGGGTTCTCTTCCCAAGCTCCTTCTCGGCGCCCTCCATCAGCCAGACCCAGACATGCGTGTCGAGCAGGAGCGGCACTCGCGCGTCAGGAAGCATCGGCATTCCACTCCTCGTCTATCGGGCTTATCAGGTCTGTGTAACGCGTCACGGTGCCCCGGAGGAAGCCAAAAACAGGCTCTGCCTCACGTTCGTAGGGAACAACCTTTGCGATCGGACGGCCATGACGTGTGACAATGAACTGCCGGCGGCTCTTCCTGACGATCTCCACAAGTTTGAGGCAGCGTGCCTTGAATTCTGCGGCCGGAATGCTCCCGGCCGTGCGGGCGTACTCCGGCCGGCGGGATTCCTTTCCTTTGGGATTCCTCTTGCGCCCACTTCGGTGGGTGGTCATAAAATCGATGTTCTCCCAGCCTTGAAAATTATGGTCACAATTATTTGACCACAATTGATTCGCTCGTTCAAGCGTATATTGTCTGTCTCCATCGGAAAACGCAGATAAAACTCAACACGGATTGGAAATTGAACAGAGTGGCGCCTGTTTGCCACAACCGTCGGAAGAACACGAAAAGCCGAATCCGTCTTCTGAGAAAGGTCCGAACGAGGTGAGACAGTCTACGGGATGATAACCACGGGGAGAGTGGCGAATACGCTCGCGTCGGTGTTGTCGTAGCGCAACGCTACGGCGCCGACCTGACCCGTCGCAATCACCTCCAGAGTTCCCTGGAACTGGTCGAAGCCACTCGGGAACCACTGGCTGGGTCCGCTGAAGAATTTGGCGACGTGCCCGAGCGGCGGCAGCGAAAAGCGCGTCGTGGCAACGGTCTGCCCTGAGGAATTTCGGAGATTCAGCGTGACTGCAACCTGGCCTGAGTTGGGATTGCAGATGGCTAAGCCCGACGCCGCGTAACCCAGGCTTTCTACGTATGTCGTCAAATGAGCCGCCAGTGGGGAAGAGGAGACTCCTGCTTCCGAGCTGATTCTCGTGCCGGAAATCGTCTGGAAAATCGACGAGCCGCCTATAGCGACGGGACATGTAAGCCGCACCCAGCCTACGTTGATGTTGGCCGAGGTCCCATCGGTAATAAGATGCGCGACGCCTCTGGCGCTGAGATGCACATTGTAGCTCGTCCGGTTCAAGCCGCCGATTGGAAGCGCGAGGGGCGAACCGTCATCAGCGAAGAACTCCAGCTTTGCCGTTGTCGCTGCACCTGAGGGATTGACGAGAATGAAATTGGTGCGGTACCCGCCGCCGTCGGCGACCTGAGGGAAGTAAAGCGTCGTCGCGGCTTCATTCACGAGCACCGGGATTGACGAAAAGACATCCAGTGTGCTGTTATCGTAGCGAAGCGCCACCGCCGCGACTTTCTGATCGCTGGCAAACTCGATGGTTCCCTCAAAACCCGCCGGCGCAGCCGTGAAGCGTTGAGCCGCGAACTCGGGCAACTGTTGCCTGGGGCTCAAGGCGAAGGATGTGCGATCCTTTATATTTCCGCTGCTGTCGCGCAGTGTAAGAGTCAGGTTCGCGATGCCGGTTCCGTAGTTGGCTACGGCGTAGCCTGAGTAAGCACCGTTTACGTTGTCAACATACACGATAAAGTTTTTGGCCGGCTTGGATAGATCCACGCCGGCTTCACTGACGATGTTTTCGCCTATCATCGTTTTGAACAACGCACTCCCGTTGACCGGAATGCTGCTCAGAAGGGTGGCGTAGCCGGAGATCAGGTCACCCGTACTCGCGGTTTCGCGGCTTGCCGTTCCATTCGGCGGTATGAGCAACCAGGCAGACTCAGGTCCGTTCAGCACGTCGGGAAGGAAGGGACTGGCGTCCGATCTTGTCAAGGAGATGTCGACTGTCGCGGCGACGGCGCCTGTGTTGACGGTGACAATCGAGGTCCGGTAGCCCGGACTTCCGCCCACTGCGATTTGTGGGAATACGGCCGTCGAACTCAGAAGACCCGGAGCGAGGTACTCATACGCTCCCATGTCGGGGATTGCTTTTCCGCTTTGCGTACCATCCAAACTTCGGGGAATTCCATCCGCATCAAACGGAGGAATGTCCGGATCCGCAGGATCGCCCTTGTCGACAGCCGGCGATCCTGCGCGCAGGCGGAAATTGCCGCTCCCCGCATCAATGAACAGTGGGTCTCCGGCCAGATTGCCGTCCTTACCAACGAAGGCTGGTGCATTGAGCAGGGAATTCTTTACGATCAGGCTTTTGGTGCTGCCGTCGCTGTCGATATCCCCGGCAGCATTGTCCCTCAGGATGCTGTTTGATACCTTGACCGTGCTCGATGATAAGACCTCCACGCCGAAGCGGCCGCTATTAACTATGGTGCAATTGACAATTGCAGCCTCGCTTGCATCTCCTCTTACCTGGATCCCGCCGGAACTGACACTGGGATTGGACCCCCCGTTGATCACACTGTCCACCACGGTTACGTTTCCGCCACTGATCTGAATCCCGCGGGCCCCTCCGAGGATCGTGATTCCCTCGATTCGGACCGATTTGGCAAAGCTGATGTTCAACGCCGGAACGCCTGGGTGCGATCTTCCATCCAGGACCGGATTCTTGCCGCCGGCGGCTTTCAACGTCACGCTCTTGTTCGAGATCACAGGGTTTTCGACGTAAGTTCCGCTGTCCAGGATTAGAACAGTGTCGCCGTTTGCGGCAGCAGAAAGCGCGTTCGAGATGCTTTGGAAATTGCCGCCTTGCCCGGGTTGGCTGACGGTCAGCAACGCCGGCAAAGGCAGGCCGAAGCCGGATGTGCTTTCGATCACACGCAGGTCGTAGGATCCGTACTGCGCCAAATTGGAGGGGCCGTCAAAACGCCAAGAGCGAACGTAGTACTTCCCGCTCGCGGGCGCAATCCATTGCAAGCGAGAGGATTTCCAGGTGCCGAAGTCATCGTTTGAGGCCAAAACCGTCACCCCGTCCGTCGATAGGACATCCACGATGGTGTCGGCCGCGTTGAACAGGTTGAGAGTCTCTATGAGGTAAGACCTTCCCGTTATTGCATTGAAAGCCACGTAGTCGGCGTCGCCGGCCGGATAGTAGGTGTGATGTTTCTCCGCGCCGTTGATGTTGTAAGTGCCGAAGGTCGGGACCTGCGTTCTCCAGTCGCTCCCGAAATCGGTGTCGGTGCCGAAGAAATCACGTCCCAGTGTTTTTCCCGCGGGCGGAGAGGCGGGATCGGGACCCGCGAAACTCGTGCCGGCGGGGACAGGTTCGGTGGAGCCCCCCCAACGAACGAAATCTCTCGCCACCCCCGCAGCGTCCTTAATAACGCAAGATCCGGGAAATCCGTTGGCCCATGGAATGTTGTTTCCGGGGAAGGTGTCCTTGTTGAAGTAAAGCAGAGCGTTCGTGTTTATCCCCGACGCTTCAGACAGAATCACAAACCCACCGGCCGGAATTTTAAATGGGGGAATCCGCCAGGTCGTCCGGCCCGGGGTCCCGTTTACGGCGGATGTTGCCTCCAACGTCCAGTTGGTGATGTTGGCTTCTGTGTCGCCGGCATTGTAAAGCTCCGCCGCATCCTCCATTCCCAGGTCAAGCTCGCTGATGATTACCTTGGGGCTGCCGCTCTTTAGCTTGGGAACCTGTGGTGTGGCAGTTATCGGCGCTATTGAAGGGGACTCGTCGGGTTCCTGGACATCCGGCAGAAATTCAATTCCGTTCACGGCCGCAAAGGCCGTTTGCATGTCGTTGAGGAACCCGTTGTTTATGCCGGGAGCAAACCATCCGTTCCAGAAGGTCTCGATGGTAATTCCGGGCTTCGTAACGGTCGGAAAGTACTTCGTCAGGTCCTTCCACACATCCGAAAATGGCCGCTGGATTTGGTCGTCGTCGATACCGGGAGTAGAATCCCTTGTATCGGCACCATCGGTGACATCCCAAAGAGCGGCACTGACGGCCACTTCATTGGTGCTGCCCGTTGTGCTTGCGATGATCGTGGTACCTGTCAAGTACTCAATCTCGAAGGAGAAGGAAAGCCTGCTTCCGTCGGTGTTGACGTAGATCTCCGGGCGACCGTACCCATGGAACTTACGCGCCGAGCTGCCCAGATAGGTTGCCAATCCCTCGCCCCAGGAAAGGCGCATGTCCTGCTTGTTGTCTCCTACAGCGTGCTGGCCGCCGGGGCTGTCGGAATGAGAGAACGAGTAGTCGATGAAATGCCCAAACTCGTGGCTGATGACCGTGTCGTCGTAGGCCTCTAGAGAGCCGACGAAAAGATAGGGCGCCCGGCTGGCTGGAACGAAGAATGAGCCGGTATATGGGTGATCGGAGCGCCAAATGACCGTCAACTTCTGGGTCGGGAAACTCCCATTGGCGTCGGGCGACGCCACGAACTGCACCGCATCAATCAATACGTCCCAGATATTGAAGAATTTGCCCGCATCAATTCCTGAAACGGCCAGTGTTGTGCCAACATCGACTGTTCCCGATCCGGCCGTGTTTGCTGGCGACGAGGCCACCGCGTAGAGGTCACCGAAGGAATAGTCGTTATTGGCAACCTGGAGGTCGAGCAGGAGTCCTGGAGTTTTGCTCGCGGTCGTGACGCATACCGCGGCAATCTGCTGTGCCGTTGCAGAAGGAACAAGGACGGAGAAGGTGCCGTCTTCTCCCGTTGCCCCGGCCGCGAGCGTTTGGCCGTTGGCGATGATGCGGACGTCTGCATAACGGATCGGGCGCGGTGTTATTGTGCCCGTAAAACCATTCATGTCGAACCCACGGTCTTCGTACTGGAATCTGCCCGTGACCGTGTAGTCCGCAAAAGCGGTAACTGTGGCAAGCAAGCCTGCCGCCAGAATCCAGCCAACTCTCCGAAGGAAGGGGATTTGTCTAGTCAAGTCAGTTCCTCACTGTCACGCCTTGATAGACACGAATCCCGGTTCCATCCGGGTCCACTATCCGCCCGACCATTCCTTCCGGGGGACTGTTCCCGAGATTGATCCACCGCGTTGCGGTTTTCGAGACGGTCTTGCCGTCCACGAGTTCCACTACGAGCCGTGCCCGGATTTGATAGCGGCCTTCGTCGGGTATGATTACTGCCAGCTGTTGGCGGCTTGTCCGGGCCGTGCGCGGGATTTCGCGATTCTCCAAATACTCCCGGTCCCGCTTCATCCGCTCCGGAACCTCGTACTCAACCCACATCTTCCTCACCAAGTCCGGATCGATGCCCGATTCAATGCTGACCGCGAAGCTGGCCGTGCTGCCCACGCTCAGCTCGTTCAGCAGAGTCAGGGAGATCTGGAGTGGAATGGAGAGGTCGCATTGAGTCGCCTGCGCAGGCCTTGGGGCTGCTTCCGCTGCTGGTAGCGCTCTACTCCGGGTTTCCTCCCGAAAGCTGTACGAGCTTACGGCGCAGGCGACAGCAACGGCGGCGGCAACGATTCGCAGCCTGTTAATCAAGATTTTGGCTCCTTGACTGGATTATGAGTTGGGGGATAGGGGTTGGAGACCGCATTCATACCATGGCACAGATCGTAAAAATGGATTCTCTACCCGAATAGCAATCCACATTTTTTAAATATACATCCTCCAATTCCTATTCCCAACCCCTATCCACGATATTCTGACAGCAGGCGCATCACGCGGTCTGGGTAATTTGAGATGATGTAATCCATACCAAAGTGATCACCTGCCGGATCGCATTCTTGCTGTCGACCGTCCAAACGGCAAGCGCTGTGCTTGGTCGAAGGCGAGGATAAGCTTATCGAGCTGCTGAGAACCGTCGTGGATCCGAGCAAGCGCCGAGTTGGCGCCATCCTCAAGATGTGCATCCTGGCTAAGCCACCTGCGCGTGCCTTTCCGGAGCAGCAGTTTTGAGGCGACCGCACAGCGGGCCCACCCGTGACGGAGGAGAGATGACAGTCCCGTCATCAAGGGCAAGCGACACCGTTGTCTTCTCGAGACCGGTGACGGGATCGAACGTCAGGGCACCGCGCTTGGCCGTCGATCCCTCCGGGTCCTGGATGAGCAGACCATACGCGCTTCCCTCGCAGCTCGGGGCCACCTGGATCGCCGGCTGGATCACCCCGTCGCCGATGAAGTAGTTGCGGGCGTCGGCGAGACGGGTGCGGCGGATTCACATTACTCTTTCTGGTTGTCGACGGGTCGGGGTAGGCGCCACTCGTGCATCTGCGCCGCGAGGGTGGGCGCGGCCGGCAGATCGGCCAGGGTGTCATGCTGAAGCGCAGCGGAGGCGCGGTCGCTTCAGGCGAGCTGTCACGCCGTTTCCTGCAGGATGTCCTCAATGTGCGGTTTGACTTCAGGAAGACGCTGCTTGATCGTCCTCCACACAAGTTCGTAATCTACTCCAAAGTAAAAGTGAATCAGCCTGTCCCTCATACCGGCCATTTCCCTCCAGGGAACCTCGGGGTAGCTTTGCCGTATCTCCTCAGAAATCCCCTTCGTTGCCTCGCCAATGATCTCAAACTTCCTCATGACTGCGCTCGCAGTCTTGTCATCCGCCTCGAATGCCTCCAAATCCATCCCCTCTACGAAGGCTTCGATACTCTCCATCGCGGCCAGGATGTCCTTCAGATAGAGCCTGTAATCCCTCATAGGGTAACAACTTCTCCAAGCACTGATTCTCGGAGCTCTGTCCTCAGGGCGCGCTTTGGGACGATGTCTACCTGTCGCTGGAGCTCCTCTTCCAGGAACAGCCCTAGCCCCGCCAAGTCAAGCAGGTCCGCTCCCTCTTCAAAGTCCACCAAGACATCAATGTCACTGGCTCTACCTTGCTCTCCCCGAACGAAAGAGCCGAAGAGCCCCACCTCCTTGACCTTGTACCGTGCTGCCATCTCCGGTTTGAGTGCTCTCAGCTTCACTAGAAGGTCTTTTGTGCTCATAGTGGACATTGATTCCCTCACAGCTACTGCGCCAAGCACCGGCCTGACATTGATTATACAAGCCTCGATAAACAGATGGGTAGCAGCTTATTTGGCTGTCTATCCAGGATGACCTAAAAACAATATGCCGGCAAATAGATTCTCGGCAGGTATTTCGAAGGAATCAGCATCCCAAACTCCTCACCATCGCCCTGACGAAGGCGTCGGCCAGACCGCGAGATTCGCACTGCTTGTTGCGCGCTGCGGCCTTTGGCTCTATGCTCGCCGGCGAGGACGGCTGTGGACACGCTGCGACGGAGAAGAACAAGGGCTGTCATCCTGTTGGTTTGATTACGCCGCGCCCCGCCGTTCGACCTGGGTCACGGGAGGCTAGTTGCAAGATCCCTGGTATCTCGGTCGTGCGCTCCTGCCACTGGAAACGAACGGACGGCGGGCGCCTGAGATCTGCAGTGAGTAGGAGATTCAATATATGCATTTGACAAGGCGATCTGCGTTGAGAGTACTGGCGGGAGGCGCGGCTGCCGCGCACTTCACACGGGCGGTTGCCATCCCCAAGGGTGGACCTGTCTTTGATCCGACCTGGGAATCCCTGAAGCAGTACAAATGCCCCGAGTGGTTCAGGAATGCAAAGTTCGGGATCTGGTCGCACTGGGGCCCGCAGTGCGCGCCCCGGCAGGGGGACTGGTACGCACGCAACATGTACATCCAGGGCACGCGCCAGTACAACTACCATGTTCAGCATTTCGGACATCCCTCAAAGATCGGCTACAAAGATGTGATCCTGCTCTGAAAGGCTGAAAACTGGGACCCCGAGGCGCTGATGCGGCGCTACAGGAAGGCGGGCGCAAGGTACTTCGTCTCGCTGGGTGTTCACTGCGACAACTTTGACTGCTGGAACTCGAGGCACCACCGCTGGAACTCGGTCAACTTCGGGCCCAAGAAGGACATCGTCGGCCTGTGGCGCAAGGCGGCGCTGAAGGAGGGTCTGCGCTTCGGCGTCACCGAGCACCTGGCCTGGAGCTACAGCTGGTTCAACGTGAACAAAGGCGCAGATAAGGAAGGGCTGCTGGCTGGCGTGCCGTATGACGGGAATGATCCCAACTACCAGGATCTCTACTTCGAGCCGCATCCCGAGAACACGGCGAACTACACGGTCAATCCGCCAGAATCGTGGAAGCAGCGGTGGTTCAACCGCGTCAAGGACCTGGTAGACCAATATCGCCCAGACCTCGTGTACACGGACGGCGGCGCGTTCGGCGACATCGGCCTGCGGCTCATCGCGCATTACTACAACGAGAACATGAGGTGGCACGGCGGCCGGCTCGAAGGTGTCTACACCCTCAAGCACCACAAGGATCAGGTGATGTTCGGCCAATACGAGGAGGGCGCCACCGTCCTGGATGTCGAAAGAGGGCTAGTGGAAGGCGTTCGCTCCGAGCCATGGCACATGGATACCTGCATCGGCCAATGGTTCTACTTTGACGGCTTCAAGTACAAGACGGCAGAGCAGGTGATCTCTTTGCTTCTGGATATCGTGAGCAGGAACGGCACTTTTCTGCTGAACTTCCCGCTGCTGCCGGACGGCACGCTGGACACGCATTGTGATGGCGTGCTGGAGGCCATCACCCGGTGGTTTGCGGTGAACCACGAAGCAGTCTACGACACGCGCCCCTGGAAGACCTGGGGCGAGAGCTCCACGGTGGTCACGGCCGGCGCGAAGCAGGAAGGCTCCGCCAAACCCTTTACGGCGGAGGACGTCCGGTTCACCAGCAAGGGAAGCACGCTGTACGCATTCTGCGCGGTTGCGCCGGACCGCGAACTGAAAATCAAGTCTCTCGGCGCCGCCTCTGGGCTCTGGCCGGGAAGGATCTCGCGCGTGCGAGTGGTCGGCTCCGAGGAGGACCTCAAATGGTCGCGGGAGACGGAGCACCTGATCGTGAAGCCGCCGCAACACAAGCCCTGCGAGTATGCCTTCGCGCTCAGGATTCAGGGATAGCGGTGAGCGCTATCCGGCGCGTTCCTGCGCGTCGAGGGAGTGGAGGAGATCAGCATTCTCGGAGGTCAGAAGCTGATGTTTGACAGACACGGCGGATGGCAAAGGCTTGCGCTGGAGAAATCCCTGCGCCAACGGAATGACCGCATCCCTGAAACGCTCCGGAAATCGGCGCTCCGCTTTTTGGGGTTGCTCGCGTTGGCGGGTGTGATTGCGCTCACGCACGCGCAATCCGCAACCGACCTTGAGAACGGCTTCCGGCAGCCGCCCGCTTCCGCGCGTCCGCGCACCCTGTGGATGTGGATGAACGGCAACGTCACCGCCGACGGCATCACGCGCGATCTCGAAGCGATGCGTCGCGCCGGCCTGGGCGGGGCGCTCATTTTCAACATCGGCGAGTATATCCCGAAAGGCCCGGTGGATTACGGGGGCCAGGCGTGGCTACAACTCATGACCCACGCCGCGCGCGAGGCCGGCCGCCTCGGACTCGAAATTGCCATGCACAATTGTCCGGGCTGGTCGAGCAGCGGCGGGCCGTGGATCACGCCCGAGATGGCAATGCAGCAGTTGGTGTGGAGCGAGACAAAGATCGCGGGGCCGCAACGCGCGATGCTCGAACTGCCGCAGCCCTACACGAAGCTCAACCATTACCGTGATATTTGCGTGCTTGCACTTTCCTCCCTGCCCGGCGAGGAACGGCCTTTCGCCGACCGACTGTCTCGGATCACGGCCGGCCAGGGTGTCAGCGTGGACAAAGCGCTGCTGACCGACGGCAACCTTGCCACGGGCGTCGAGGTCAGCCCGCAGAATCCTCTCGTGTTGGAGTTCGCGGAGCCGTTCGAGGCGCGCGCCATCACGTTGTTTCCCAATGCGGGCGGCAGCTCCGTGAGTTTCGTTCTCGAAGCCGGAGACGACGGGGTAAGCTTTCAAACCGTTGCGAGGATCACCCCGCCGGCGCCGCGCGCCATCGAGGAGGCGCCCCTGGTCGAAAGTTTCGAAGCAGTTCGAGCGCGATTCTTCCGCGTGGTTCCAATGCGCCCGAGGGACGTGAGCGAGGTTGAGCTTCATCCCGCGCCGCGGATCGCGGGCTTGAGTTATCGAGCGGATTTCGCGTACCGCAGCGCGCGCCAGGAAGCGCCACCCGCCGAACCCGCGAAGGAGTTTGTTATCGATCCTGCCAGCGTGCGCGACTTGACCGGGCAAATGGATCGGCAGGGCCGCCTGACGTGGGAGGTGCCCGCAGGCGCTTGGACGATCCTGCGTTTCGGCCACACCGCCAGCGGGCGCCAGAACATCGCCGCGCCCGATACCGGCGTAGGCCTCGAATGCGACAAGCTGAGCCGCGCAGGCGTGGAGTCTCACTTCAAGCACGGCTTGGAAAAGCTGATAGAAAGCCTGGGACCGCTCGCGGGAAAATCGTTCAACGGCCTGGAGGTGGACAGCTACGAGGTGGGCATGCAGAACTGGACCGCCGCGTTCCCCGAGGAATTCAAAGCGCGCAACGGCTACGACCTGCGGCGCTATCTGCCGGCCATGACCGGACGATTCATCGGCAGTGCAGACATTTCCGAGCGATTCCTGTGGGACATCCGCCGGACGCACGCTCAGATGGTGGCGGACTACTACTACGGGCGGCTGCGCGAACTCTGTCACCAGCACGGATTGAAATTGTACGTCGAGCCTTACGGCGCGGGCCCCGGCCCGTATGACGAGTTGCAGATCGCCGGACGTGCGGACGTGCCGATGGGCGAGTTCTGGGCGCACTTCCCGTGGGATGACACGCCAAGCGTGCGGCTGGCCGCCTCGGGGGCGCACATCTACGGACAGCCCATTGTCGCCGGCGAGTCGTTCACGGCCACCGAGGAGCAGAGCCGCTACCTCGATTATCCCTACGCGCTCAAGACGACGGGCGATTTCGCGTTCTCACTAGGACTGAACCAGATATTTTTCCATCGCTGGGCACATCAGCCGCATCCCACTGCGGTCCCCGGAATGACGATGGGGCCTTGGGGCTTCCACTTCGACCGGAACGTCACGTGGTTCGAACAAAGCTCGGCCTGGCTCGATTACCTGGCGCGCTGCCAATTCCTGCTGCGGCAGGGTCAGTTCGTGGCGGATGTGCTGTATCTCACCGGCGAAGGTTCGCCCCAGATGTCCAAACGCGCCGTTCCGGAACTGCCGCCGGGCTACAACTTCGACGCTGCCAGCGCGGAAGTCCTGTTGTCGCGGGTCCGCGTGGAGAATGGACGAATCGTGCTGCCCGACGGAATGAGCTACCGGCTCCTGGCGCTTCCGGCTGATCTCAAGAACATGACGCCGGAGCTGCTGCATCGCCTGCGAGATTTGGCGGCCCAAGGTGCGACGCTCGTCGGACCGAGGCCCAGCTTCTCGCCGAGCCTGCGTGGATATCCGGGAAGCGACGCAGAGATTCGCAAACTCACCGACGAGCTGTGGGGAAAAGTGGATGCTGCCAACTCCCCAGCGTATGCGCTCGGGCGCGGCATGGTATTCCCGACACAACCGCTATTGGATGTCCTGTCCAGGCTCGGCCTTAAGCCGGACTTCGAATATTCGGGCCGGCAATCCGACGCGTCCCTGGTCTGGCTGCATCGGCGCGTGGGGGACGCCGACGTTTACTTCGTCGCCAATCGCCAGCGGCGTTCCGAGGACGTGGTCTGCACGTTCCGCGTTGCAGGCAAGCGGCCGGAGTTCTGGCAGCCGGAAACCGGCCAGATTCGGAGCGCGGTGGTTTACAGGATTGAAGATGGGCGGACGCGCGTGCCTATGCATTTCAATCCAGCGGAGTCGGTGTTTGTTGTGTTCCGCGCCCCGGCGGACGCGAAGCCCGTGCAATGGTTTGCCAAGAATGGCGCGAGGGTCACGGAGGTAATACCGTTCCCAAAACCAGCGCGGGATGCAGCCGCCGCAATCATGAACAGCTTTACCATCGCCGCCTGGGTAAAACCCGATACTGACATGATGTTCATGCCCCCGGAATCCGCGGAAGGGCAGATTCAGGAAATGGGCAGGAGCTATGTCGTCCCGGCACCTGAGGGTGATCCGCTCTACGGTCAGGGACACGCAGCCATGGGCATAGCCGCCGGACGCAATGGTGTGATCGTGGTCGAGCGGTCCAGCGATCGTACCTCGGCCGTACTGGTGGCCACAACTCCCCTTTCCGGCTGGACGTATCTGGCCGTCGCGTATCGCAACGGGAAGCCGAGCTTGTATCTAAATGGCAAGTTTGTCCGTGAAGATCTTGCCTCTGGACGCGTTGTCCATCCAGGCGTTGGCGCGCCTCCGCCGCCCCAAAAGCTGGTGTACTACTTCGATGGCGACATGGCCCAGCTCGAACTCTTCGCGCAGCCGCTGTCCGAAGCGCGCATCGTGGAACTCGTGGCCAAAGGACTGCCGAAGCCGGAAGATCCGCCGGCGATCGAATTGTCGCGCCGGGCCGATGGGAATGTGGAAGCGCTGGTGTGGCAGGCCGGCACCTATTCGCTCGACGACGGCCATTCACTCGCCGCATCGGATATTTTGCCCCCAATCGAGCTGCGCGGGCCGTGGCAGGTGGCCTTTCCGCCGAACCGTGGTGCACCCGAGAGCCTCATGCTTTCGGAGCTGGTTTCGCTGCACAAACACTCCGACCCGGCCGTGCGTTACTTTTCCGGTGTGACGACCTACACGCACGCATTTGATGTGCCGGCTGGCTTTCTCTCCCAGCGTAAGCGCGTCTTCCTTGATCTGGGCCGAGTCCAGGTCAGCGCCGAAGTGCTTATGAACGGCCGCAATCGCGGCATTCTCTGGAAGCCGCCCTATCGTGTAGATGTCACTGACGCGGTGCGTGTCGGAACGAATCGGCTCGAAGTCCGCGTCGCCAGTCTCTGGTGCAACCGCCTGATTGGCGACGAAAGCCTGCCACTGGAAAACGAGTACAATCCCCGCAACCGCTCGATTGAGCGATTGCCGGAGTGGTTTGCGAAGGGCCAGCCCAAGCCGGCGGGCGGTCGCACGACGTTCACAGCCTGGCGGTTTTACACTAGAGAGGACCCGTTGCTCGAATCCGGGCTGCTTGGCCCCGTGCGGCTCCGGATGGCCGCACGTCGTGTCTTCAGCCATTGACCACGATTCTCCCGGCGCGGCAGCGAAAGCGGCGTCGTGCTACCGGACTCCAAAACGCGCCATCGGTGCGCAGGAAGTGGTTACGAATGCCATGAAAACTCACCCGCGTGTCCGCGATCTCCTGCCAGCGCTGCTTCTCGGAATTCTCTCGTCAGTCACCCACATCGGGGCAGCCGAGAAGGCACCCGCGATTGATGAGGCCACGATGCAGCGCATTTACGAGGAGGCCAAAACGCCGTTCAAGTACGGCATCGTGCTCGCCCCGCCAGCGGGGAAGAAGGTGGATTGCCCGAACGTCTTCCGGTACGGCAGCCGATGGTTCATGGTCTATGTGCAGCTTGAGAGCGAGCCGATCGGGTACACCACCCAGCTTGCCGCCAGCGACGATTTGCTCCACTGGCAGCCGTTGGGAACAATCCTGCCCCGTGGCGCGGCGGATGAGTGGGACGCGCACCAAGCCGGCGGCGGCGTTGCGCTCTTCGACACGACCTGGGGTGGGAGCAACACGCTCGACAAACACGAAGGGCGCTACTGGCTTTCCTACCTCGGCGGCGCCAAGCCGGGCTACGAAACTCCGCCACTCGCTATCGGCATCGCTTCAACCGAGGATCCGACCCAGCCGAGCGCTTGGCAGAAGCTGCCCACGCCTGTGCTGCGGCACGATGACGCCGACGCGCGGCCGTTCGAGCGCGACACGCTGTTCAAGAGCTACATCTTTCGCGATGACACGCGGACGCTCGGCGCACCGTTCGTGATGTTCTACAACGCCCGTGCGCCGAAGGACAGCGAGCGCATTGGCATCGCGGTCTCGCAGGACCTAGAAACTTGGAAGCGCTACGGTGACGCGCACGTTCTGGAGAACGAGCGTCCGTTCGGCCTGAAGCACGGTGTGATCAGCGGCGATCCGCAGATTGTCCGGATGGGCGACCTGTGGGTGATATTCTACTTCGGCGCGTTCTGGAAGCCGGGAGCGTTCGACACGTTCGCCGCCTCGCGCGATCTCGTGCACTGGACCAAGTGGGAAGGTCCCGACCTCATCAAGGCTTCGGAGCCGTGGGACACGCCCTTTGCCCACAAGCCCTGGATTCTCAAGCACGACGGCGTGGTCTATCATTTCTATTGCGCCGAAGGCAATCAGGGACGCGTCATCGCGCTGGCCACCTCGAAAGACTTGCGCGGTGCGGCTGGAAAGTGACAGCCTAGGCACCAACCTCGGTCTTGGAGAACAATACTATGCGGCGAACGACTTCCATCTTGCTGGCTTTGTTCGCGGCGGCCATTGGTGCGCGAGCCGCCGATGGAGCAGCAGGCTCCACCAGAAGCGACCCCATTCCGCTGCTCTACAACGGCACCAAAGCGTGATATATAGCATTTCTGTTTTCGAGAGCTCTTCCGGAGCAGGAGAAGAAAAGGGCATGACAGAGGAAAACAAACGGTTGGATGAGGCGCGAAAACGAGAGCGCCACTGGAGACGTTGGGGGCCGTACCTGAGCGAGCGCCAGTGGGGAACAGTGCGTGAGGACTACAGCCCCGGCGGGAGCGCTTGGGAGGATTTCCCCCACGATCACGCCCGTTCGCGGGCCTACCGCTGGGGCGAGGACGGCCTGCTGGGAATCTCGGACAACCACCAGCGCCTGTGCTTCGCTCCTGTGCTCTGGAATGGCAGGGATCCTATTCTCAAAGAGCGACTCTTCGGATTGACCAACAACGAGGGAAATCACGGAGAGGATGTCAAGGAGTACTACTTTTATCTGGACAACACGCCGACCCACTCCTACATGAAGGCGCTGTACAAGTATCCCCAGGCAGCGTTTCCCTCCCGTTGGCTTGTCGAGGAGAATCGTCAACGCGGTTTGCAGGCGCCGGAATATGAACTGCTCGACACGGGTGTTTTCGGCCAGAATCGCTACTTCGATGTTATTGTCGAGTACGCCAAGGCGGATGTGAACGACATCCTCATCCGGATTACGGCAGCCAACCGCGGCCCTGACCCGCACCTCCTTCATATCCTGCCAACTCTCTGGTTCCGGAATACCTGGTCTTGGTCACCGGGCAGCCCGAAACCCAAGCTTGAACAGATCCCGGCTCCTTGGGGATTTGCCCTGGTCTATGCGCAGCATGAGTCGCTCGGAGACATGTGGCTGGCTGCGGAAAAAGCGCCGCCGCTATTATTCACGGAGAATGAAACAAATCTCGAGCGCCTCTTCGGAGTTCCCAGTTCCTCGGCCCATGTCAAAGATGGAATTCACCGCTACGTGGTGAACCGGGAAAGCAAAGCCGCTAATCCCGGCCAGACTGGAACGAAGGCTGCCGCATGGCACCAGTGGATCCTGGCGCCGGGCGAAACCTGGGTTGTGAATCTGCGGCTGATGGACAGGGCACCTGCGGATGATCCGTTCGGGTCCGAGTTTGAGGGGATCCTGGCACAGCGCAAAGCGGAGGCCGACGAGTTTTACGCTTGTCTTGTCGGCGCAAACTGTACCGAAGATCTGAGGAACATCCAACGGCAGGCCTTTGCCGGCATGCTCTGGAGCAAGCAGTTTTACCACTACGTCGTGTCGGATTGGCTGAACGGCGATCCGGCCGGCCCTCGACCTCCTGCAGAAAGATTACACGGAAGGAATCACGAGTGGGAACATCTCTACATTGACGACATCCTTTCGATGCCCGACAAGTGGGAGTACCCGTGGTTTGCGGCATGGGACCTCGCATTTCACTGCATTCCGTTCGCGCTAATCGATCCTGACTTTGCCAAGCAGCAACTCATCCTGTTGACCCGCGAGTGGTATATGCATCCCAACGGCCAGCTGCCGGCGTTTGAATGGAACTTCAGCTACGTGAATCCGCCTGTCCACGGGTGGGCGGCCTGGCGCGTCTACAAGATTGAAAAGCACAGGACCGGGCGCGCGGACCGGCTCTTCCTCGAACGGGTGTTCCAGAAGCTCGTGCTGAATTTTACCTGGTGGGTGAACCGCAAAGACAAGGAAGGGAACAACATCTTCCAGGGCGGCTTCCTGGGATTGGACAATATCGGTGTTTTCGACCGGAGCAAGGAGCTGCCCACCGGCGGCCACATCGAGCAGTCGGACGGCACGAGCTGGATGGCGATGTATTGCCTCAACATGCTCAAGATTGCGATTGAACTTGCGATGGAAAATCCGAGCTACGAAGACATTGCGAGCAAGTTCTTCGAGCATTTCCTTCGCATTGCACGAGCCATGAATCACCTGGGGCAACAGGAACACGCTCTTTGGGATGAGGAGGACGGGTTTTTTTATGATGTTTTGCGCTATCCCAATGGACTCACCATTCCCTTAAAGGTACGATCCCTGGTAGGGCTGATCCCCCTATTTGCGGTTGAGACGCTGGAGATCGCCGACATCTTCAAGCTCCCGGGGTTCGCGCGAAGAATGGACTGGTTCATGGAGCACCGCCCGGACTTGGCGAGCAATGTGACCTGCAATGGCGAGGCTGGGCTTTGCGAACGAAGGATCCTCTCCATCGTGACCCCGGAGCAACTGCGCAGGATTCTGCACAGGATGCTCGACGAGAACGAGTTCCTGGGACCCTATGGAATCCGCGGGCTTTCCCGCTGCCATAAAGACCACCCTTACGTTTTCTATGTCAACGGCACGGAGCACTGCGTGGATTATGAACCCGGCGAGTCCACCACATGGCTGTTCGGCGGCAACTCCAACTGGCGCGGGCCGGTGTGGATGCCGGTCAACTTTCTTATGATCGAAGCCCTACAGAAGTACCACCATTACCTCGGAGATGATTTCAAGGTCGAGTGCCCTACCGGTTCGGGGCGGATGGCTACCCTTTGGGATGTTTCTCAAGATCTCTCCCGTCGCCTGATCCGGCTCTTCGAGCGGGACGCGGAAGGGCGGCGTCCCGTCTATCGGCGCATGGAAAGGATCCAGGGCGATCCCCATTGGAGGGATCTCCTCCTATTCCACGAGTTCTTTCATGGGGACGACGGCTCCGGCTTGGGAGCGAGCCACCAGACGGGCTGGACCGGTATCGTGGCCAAGCTGATACAGCAGACGACGGAGTACAGCCGGGAGCCCGTCCAGGTCTGAGAAGGCTGTAAAGAGTAGATCCCGAGTGCTTATCGGAACAATGATCAAGCAAGGATTTGTGGCCGCAACCAAAACAAAACCCAACACCAAGGCAAGCGTAGCATAACGGCTGCAACTAGAGAGATTGGACACGGATTTTCACAGATTTACGCGGATCAGGACGCGCTTTTGCTCCCACCGCACGGGCCGGCGCAAAAGCTCGTCCAGCCTGCCCTCGATGGGAGATCCGTGAAATCCGTGAAAATCCGCGTCCAAAAGATTTTTTGGGGAAACATGGATTCGCGTTGATGTGTATAGATGGACCACCCTACGGGCACCAACTTCGGTTTTGGAGAACAGTACTATGCGGCGAACGATTTCCGTCTTGCTAGTTTTGTTTGCAGCGGCCATTGGTGCGCGAGCCGCTGAGCGAGCAGCAGGCTCCACCAACCTTGTCCCCTCCAATCTGCGTTGTGACTATATCGTCAATCCGCTTGGCGTGGACTCAATCCCGCCCCGGTTGTCATGGCAGCTCGACAGCAGCGCTCGCGGCCAGCGGCAAACAGCCTGGCAAGTGTTGGTTGCCTCATCACTCGACCAGTTGGCCAAGAATCGGGGCAATCTCTGGGATAGCGGCAAGGTAGCTTCAGACGCAACGATCCACATTCCCTACGCGGGACAAACATTGAAACCTTCGCAACAGGCTTTCTGGAAGGTGCGCGTCTGGGACAAGGAGGGCCGTGCCTCAAGGTGGAGCGAGCCGGCGTCCTGGACGATGGGCGTGCTCGCGCCCGCCGATTGGAAGGGCGCGCGGTGGATCAGCGACCTCGAGTTCCTGCGACATGCGCGGCCGATGCTTGGTTTCAAGTCCAAGGACACGACCAATCAAGCCGAGGTGAAGTGGGTGCAACTCGACCTGGGCAGCCTCCAGCCGATTGATTCGGTGCTGCTCCACGCGCTGCGCTACACGGTGGCGGAGAGGTTCGGCTTCCCGTATCGGTTCAAGGTCGAGGCCGCGGACAATCCGGACATGAGCGAAGCCGTGATGATCGCGGATCAGACCGCCCAGGATTACCGCAACGCGTGGGCGAGCCTTATCGAATTGAAACCCGCCAACCCCGTTCGCGCACGGTACCTGCGGATTACTGCCACGCGGCTGCGCGCGTTTGAAGGCAGAGCCTGCCTGGGGTTCAGCCAGATCGAAATCCGCTCCGGCGCAACGAATATCGCCGCCGGCGCGATGGTCACAGCAAGTGACAGCGTCGAACAAGCGCCTTGGTCAGCCGCCGCGGTTGTGGATGGCCTCGGCGTGCCGGGAACCAATCCCCGCGCGAACAGCACGCTGCTCCTCCGGCGTGAATTCGCCGTGCGTCCGGGCTTGCGGCGTGCCATTGCGCACGTCTCGGGCCTCGGCCACTACGAGATGTCGGTCAACGGCGGGCATGTCGGCGATGCGCTGCTCACGCCCGGCTGGACGGCCTACGACAAGACCTGTTTTTACGATACGCACGACATCACGTCGCTGCTCGTCGCGGGCGTGAACGCTGTCGGGCTGACGCTGGGAGGCGGCATGTACAACGCCCAGGAGGGTCGCTACGTGAAGTTCGTCGGACCGTTTCGGCCGTTGGGTGCTATCGTCCTGCTCAGACTCGAATATGAAGACGGCTCGATCCATTTCGTCGTCACCGATAAGAACTGGCGCACCACTGCTGGACCGATCACGTTCTCCAACGTTTACGGCGGGGAGGACTACGACGCTCGCATCGAACAGGTCGGTTGGGACAAATCGGGCTTCGATGCCGCACAGTGGCGAGCCGCCGCCGAATTCGCCGGACCGGGCGGTGTATTGCGTGGTGTGTCACAGGCGTCGCCTCCTTTCCGGGCTTACGAGACCTTGAAGCCCGCCGCGGTGCGAGAACTCCGTCCGGGCGTTGCCGTTTACGACCTCGGCCAGAACGCCTCGATCATGATCCGCCTGCGGGTGCGCGGCCCCGCGGGCGCGAGGGTGAAGATCATCCCGGCCGAACTGATCGGGGCGGACGGCTCGGCGGACCGCGGCTCCTGCGGAGGTGGGGAGGCGTCGTGGAACTACACGTTGGCCGGCCGGGCCGAAGGCGAAGCCTGGACGCCGAAGTTCTTCTACCACGGCAGCCGCTATTTGCAGGTCGAGCGGGCGGCAGCCAATGGCGGCGAGCTGCCGGCCGTCGAATCACTCGAAGCTTTCGTTGCCCACTCCGACTCGCCTGGGGCGGGCGAGTTCGAGTGTTCGAGCGATCTCTTCAATCGCATCCGCAGGCTCATCCGTTGGGCGCAGCGAAGCAACCTCGCTCACGTCATCACCGACTGTCCGCATCGCGAGCGGCTGGGCTGGCTGGAGCAATATCACCTGAACGGTCCGTCGCTGCGTTACGAGTTCGATCTCACCCGGCTCTACGCCAAGACGTTCAACGACATGGCCGATGCACAGCAATTGAGCGGCCTTGTCCCTGACATCGCGCCCGAATATGTCGTGTTTGACGGAGGCTTTCGCGACTCGCCCGAATGGGGCAGTGCCGTCATCCTCGCAGCGTGGCAGCACTTCGTGTGGACTGGCGACGACACGCCGCTGCGCACCCATTACGGCGTGATGCAGCGCTATCTCGCCTACCTCGCGAGCAAGGCTGACCGCCACATTCTGTCCCACGGCTTGGGCGACTGGTATGATCTCGGCCCGAACAGCCCCGGCTTGGCGCAGCTCACGCCCATCGCGCTCACGGCCACTGCGATCTATTACGAAGACACACGCGCACTCGCTCGAGTCGCGGAGCATCTTGGAAAGGCCGACGATGCGCGCCGCTACACCGCCGAAGCCGAGCAGATTAAAGCCGCGTTCAACCAGAAGTTCTTTGACCCCGCCAAAGCAAACTACGCGACTGGCTCGCAGACGGCAAACGCGATGCCGCTCGTGCTCGATTTGGTCCCGGCCGAACAGCGCGCCGCCGTGCTCGACGCCATCGTCCGCGACGTGCGCCAGCGAGGGAACAGCATAACCTCCGGTGATGTGGGCTACCGGTACCTCCTGCGCGCGCTGGCCGAGGGCGGACGCTCTGATGTGATCTACGACATGAACCATCAGTCTGAGAAGCCGGGTTACGGCTACCAACTGAAAATGGGCGCCACCAGCCTCACTGAGGCGTGGAACGCGGATCGGCGTTCGTCACAGAACCACTTCATGCTCGGCCAGCTCATAGAATGGTTTTACCACGACCTCGCGGGTATCGTCCCTGATCCGGCCGGGCCGGGCTTCAAGAAGATCATCATCATGCCGCAACCCGTTGGCGCTATCACCTGGGCCAAGGCGAGCCACGACTCGGTTCGCGGCCGGATTGTCAGCAACTGGAAACGCGAGGGAGAGGAGTTCGCTTTGGAAGTCACGATTCCGGCGAATACGACGGCGACCGTGTATGTCCCAGCGAAGGCGGCGGAGGAAGTTACCGAGAGCGGCACTCCATCGACACGCAGGCCAGACGTGAAACTCCTGCGTTATGCGAATGGCCGGGCAGTCTTCGGAGTCTCCTCCGGCCGATACGTCTTCGAGTCGCGCCTTCAAAATAATTGATGTTGGGTTTCTTTGCGCCTTCGCGGTGGCTTTTAAAACCCCACCGCAAAGGCGCAAAGGCGCGAAGATTCGCAAAAGCTCCTGCGTGGAGTTGTCGGCCGCCTGTTGAAGGAATCCGCGAAGTAGATAAAAGAGCCTCTGGACACGGATCTACACGGATTCGCACAGATCTGTCAATTGCTGAATCGGTGTTTTTCCGTGAAGATCCGCGTCCTCATTTCTTGGTACTCCAGTAGGAATCCGTGCGCTCGAGCAGGTCTTCGAGGGAGCGTTGTAGTTCCTGTTGTGCAGCCTCGAGCTCTTGCTCGCCGGCGTCCGTCTTCACATAGATAGGGGACCCTATGAGGACAAGGGCCCGGGAGAAGGGCTTAGGTATGTTAAACAGATCCCAGCTCCCGAGAACCCATTTCTTTTCTGTCGAAATGTTGAAAGGAAGAATCGGAGAGCCGCTTTTCGCCGAGAGCCATGAGGCGCCCGGCTTGGCGATGTAGCGCGGGCCGCGCGGGCCGTCAATGGTGAACCCGACGTCCCGGCCGTTGCGCAGCCAACGGAGCATTTCCACCAGCGCTCCCTTGCTGCCGCGGCTGCTCGAACCGCGCGCCGATCCGTACCCGAACCGGTGGAGGACCCGGGTGATGTACTCCCCGTCCCGGTTCTGGCTGGTCATGACCACGATGCGGCGGTTGCGCCAGAAGTAGGTGGCTAGAAGAGTCCGTCCGTGCCAGGAGACGTAGATCATCCTTCTGCCCGCCGCCTCGATGGCCGCGTGGTGTTCGATGCCCTGCACTTCAAATCGAAGAGTGCTGCCGATGGCGCGGATAACCCAGTAACCCAGCGTGGAGAACAGCCAGATCTTAAACCTTGCAGAAACTGAGGAAGCCACAAGAGATTCCTATCACCAAACGCCGGCCATGAATAGTATTCTTTGTGTTTTATGTGTCATCGTACCTTAGACGGCGCTCTTTGGGAACAATACGCATAGCGGACAGTCCCGTCCGGCGGCCGGGACCCACTGCGCTATAATCCCCGGACAGGAGGAGATTGTATGATCGATTCGTATCAACCGAAACCAGAAGATCGCTTTACCTTTGGACTGTGGACCGTGGGCGAACGCCAATAGCAGGCTGGGAGCTTACTCGAAAAAGAAGGCAAAGGCGCTGCGCTCGAATTCGCTCGACATTGAGCAGCACGCTCTCAAAGGCCTGAAATACGAGAAGCTGGACCAGCTTCGACGGGGCTGGCTGGCCGAGGCTGAAGCGTGCTCCAAAAAGGCGTAAAACAATTGCGCATTTTGGATTGCGAATTGCGGACTGAAAAAGCGATGAGAAATCCGTAATTATTTCGGGGATAATTCGATTATTTCTTCGCGATATACGGTAAGTTTCTCGAATCCCGTTTCAGTAATGAGGTAGGTGTTTTCCACACCGACGCCTCCATGGTCGGGGAAGAATATCTTCGGCTCGATGGCGATCGTCATGCCGGGCTGGAGAGGAAGGTCGAAACCCGATGCAAGAACCGGCAGTTCATCCAGTTCCAGCCCGACGCCGTGCCCGACGAAGCGAACCTTGCTGTCCCCAACTCCCATAAAGGTAGCGGCATAGGGGCTGTCTCCTACGCGGCCGAGCGTGTAGCGATAAATGTTCGCGCAGGAAGTGCCGGGTTTCAGCATTGCCTCGATCTCACAGTTCATCCGCAGAACGAACTCGTGTGCCTCGCACATATCCTTGGCCAAGTCGCCCACGGCGAAAGTCCTGGTTTTATCGGCGATATAGCCTCCATACCCTCCGCAGATGTCCACCATAAGGGAGTCTCCCAGCTCCAGCCGGCGCAAGCTTCCACCGTTCAGGATTGCGGGATACAGTCCGATGAATCCGACCGGTCCGGGGAAGCAGGTGGGATAGCTTGCCGAGGGTCCGCTGGATACTGTGCCGTAGCCGATTTCATAGTTAAAGCCCCGCATGCGCGTGATGCCCTGGTGGCCCCGGAGGCGGAGAAAACCCTCGAGCCGGGCCGAGACTTCGAGCTCGGTGGCTCCTGCATGCGCCCAGCTGGGCATTTCTTCAAAAGCTTTTTCCAGCATGCGGGCGGCGTTCCGTATCTGCTCCACTTCGTAGGGCGACTTGATCATCCGCGTCTGGTGGATCGCCTCGGAAGCATCCACGAACTCCACGCCGGGGAACAGCTCCTGGAAGCGCAGATAGTAGCTGGTCGGCAGAACGTCCATTTCGAGGCCGATGCGCCGCGGCTGCTTGAGCCCTTCTCCTGTCAGTACTTCCGGAGCCTTCCGCAAGCTGGCCATGGGTAGAATGCGCTCCCAGGGCGATTCCATGCGCGCCCGGGCTGCACTTTTCTGAACGAGGTATATGGGATCACCGGCAGCCGGCAGACAGAGCAGGCCGACCTGGATGGTACCCGAAAAATAATACTGGTCTGCATTCTGCAGAATAAACAGAGCATCCACGGAGGAGTCTTGCATCCGGCTCTGCATCCGGCGGAGACGGTTAACGGCTTCTGATTTCGGCAGCAGGTCCATGAGTAAATCCTACTAGGATCGATCTCCCATTTGCAAATGCCCCAGGGGTTAGAAGATTGACGATTTACGATTGACGATTGACGGTTGGAAGATCGTCCCGATTTGATTGCAATCGTAAATCGTCAATCGTAAATTCGCTGACCCCGCTTCTGTTGCACTTTCCCCATTAATCGGGTAGCTTCTCGGCTGGCTGGGGCTGCCATCGAAGATAAATTTATTTAAGGAAGGTACTCATGAAAGCTATTCGCGTCATCCAGTACGGCTTGGGACCGATCGGTTGCAACACAGCCCTCGCGGCTTTAAAGAAGGAAGGCGTCAAGCTGGTGGGAGCTATCGATATCGCACCGGACAAAGTCGGAAAAGATCTGGGAGAGGTTCTTGGTCTTCCGGAGAGGTTGGGGGTTACCGTCTCATCCGATGCACCCGAAGTCTTCCGGAAGGCTAAGGCCCACGTTGCTCTTCACACCACGCGTTCGTTTTTCAAGGACGTCTACGATCAGCTGGAACTAGCCGCAAGATCGGGAGTGAGCGTGGTTTCCTCTACTGAGGAGCTTTTGCTCCCTGAGCTGCGCAATCCCGACCTGGCTAAAAAGCTCGACCGTCTCGCAAAGAAACACGGATCTACGATTCTCGGGACAGGAGTGAACCCCGGTTTCGTCATGGACACGCTTGCCCTGGTTCTCTCGGGGGTCTGCACGGAAGTACGCTGCGTCAAGATCGTTCGACGAGTGGACGCTTCGACCCGGCGCATGCCTCTGCAGCGTAAGGTCGGTGCGGGCATGAAACCGGAGGAATTCCGCCGGCTGGTGAAGGAAGGCAAGCTGGGTCACATTGGCCTGCTGGAATCGATGTATCTGGTAGCCAAAGGCTTGGGATGGAACCTGACACGGCATCGCGAGAATATCGAGCCCGTTCTCGCGGAGGAACCGCAGCAGACTCGGTTTTTTTCCGTTGCTGTCGGCGAAGTGGCCGGGATCAAGCACACCTGCTGCGGATTCTGTGACGACCGGCAGGTTATCGATCTGGATCTCCGGATGTACGTGGGGGCCAAGGATCCTCTGGATTCCATCGAAATCGAGGGTGTGCCTCCCCTGACCCTGACCCTTCCGGGCGGGGTTGCCGGTGACGTTGCGACCGTGGCCACCCTGGTCAATGGTATCCCGCGCGTTCTTGAGTCCGAACCCGGATTGAAGACCATGCTGGACCTGCCGATACCTAGAGCATTTCGGGCCGTCTGAGGAATCTTGTCAACCCCGAGAGGTCCGTCGCCGTAACAAAGCGCGAACCGAGGTCTCAGACTGGCATCTCTCGGGGTCTGAACACGATGACTAGTTCGATAT
>Ga0315277_10000435_pt1 | contig 66545 bp, 53 predicted proteins | sample YL17G05_15_MG_FD_203695 | JGI IMG/M metagenome (GOLD analysis project Ga0315277, IMG submission 203695) | Sediment microbial communities from Yellowstone Lake, YNP, Wyoming, USA - YL17G05_15 | ecosystem: Environmental > Aquatic > Freshwater > Lake > Sediment | place: USA: Wyoming | collected...
TTTAAGACAAGCAGTTTTGAATTCTACGGGTCCGGCAGAACGGATGCGGGCGTCCATGCTCTCCTCCAGGTCGCACATCTCGACGTGAATACCGTGCTCGGTCCGGAAATTATCCGAATGAAGCTGAACGATGAATTACCGGCTGATATCAATATTCTCGAAGTTGAGAAAGCCCCTCCAACGTTCCATGCACGCCATAGCGCAGTTGCACGTAGTTACCTCTACCAGATATCCCGGAGGAGAACTGCATTCGGCAAACGGTATGTCTGGTGGATAAAAGATAAACTGAATGTCAAAAGTATGCAGACGGCCGCGGTATCGTTTGTCGGCATGAAGAATTTTCAATCATTCACTGCAGATTCACCGGATGAGAAATCGACCGATGTGCACATAAAGAGTCTGGAAATCCGGGAAGATGGTGATCTTATCCTCATTCGGATATTCGGGTCTCACTTTTTATGGAAAATGGTGCGTCAGATTGTCGGTATCATCGTTGAAGTCGGAAGGGGAAACCTTACGGCAGAGGATGTGGCCGGTTTGCTGAATCACTCCTCGATCGTACCTGCCAAATATACAGCCCCGCCCTCGGGTCTTTTTCTTGAACGTGTTTACTATGGGAGCGAAAAGCAGAACTATCCGCTCCAGCCTGCCATAATCCTTCTGAGTATGCCGGGGAGGAAAAAGTGAATATATATGGAATCGTCATACTCACGGCGCTCCTCGTTGAGTATATCCTCGTCACTACTGCAGACATTTTATCCGTAAGATCTATGCGATCAAATCTCCCGGATGAATTCAAGGAAATATGCGACTTCGCAACTTATAAAAATTCTCAAAACTACACGAAAGTCCGTACGTTCTTTTCCATCATAGAGAGTACTCTTTTTCTCGCCGTAATACTTGTATGGTGGCTGCTGGGCGGTTTCCCCAAACTCGACGAAGTCGTAAGTCATTGGACCAGCGCTCCTCTCATCAGAGGATTATTGTTCATCGGCATCCTCATATTTTTAAGAGGGCTCATTAATCTTCCCTTCAGTATCTACTCGACGTTCGTCATTGAAGAGCAGTTCGGCTTTAATAAGACCACACCAAGCGTGTTCCTGAGCGATCTCGTAAAAACGACGGTTCTGTCTATAATAATTGGCGTTCCCCTCGTTCTCGGCGTTCTGGCTTTCTTCGAATATACAGGCGACTATGCCTGGCTCTACTGCTGGATCCTGGGAACGCTTGTCGCAGTTTCACTCCAATATATTGCTCCTGCATGGATCATGCCGCTCTTCAATAAATTCACGCCTCTGGAAGAAGGGAATCTGCGAAATGCTCTGCTCGCTTATGCCCGCTCCGTTCAGTTTAAGTTTCGGGATATTTTTGTCATCGACGGTTCGAAGCGATCAGTGAAAACCAATGCTTACTTCACCGGTTTCGGAAAGAACAAGCGAATTGCGCTCTTCGATACACTTCTTGCAAAATATACGCCTGATGAACTCGTTACAATTCTCGCACACGAGATCGGCCACTATAAACGCAGACATATCGAGCAGGGAATTATATTTTCCGTTATCCATATGGGAATAATGTTCTTCGTGATGTCGCTCTTCATCCGTGAAAAGGAATTATTCAACACTTTTTTCATGCCGAATGTCTCGTTCTACGGCGGTCTGGTATTTTTCGGTCTCCTCTACTCTCCGCTTGAGTTATTCGTTTCTATCCTGCTGAACTTCATATCGCGGTTGCATGAGTACAGCGCCGACGAATTTGCAGTACGAACTGTAGGAACGCCGGAGATGTTCATAGATGTCCTCAAGAAACTTCATGTCGAAAATCTCTCGAATCTACAGCCTCATCCGCTCCAGATTTTTTTAAAGTACTCTCACCCGCCGGTTCTCGAACGGATTAAAAGAATCCGCGAGCATGCAAAATTGCTTCGTTCGTAAATTTTAAGTACGTTATATTATCTATTGTGTTGTATCCAAAAATTATTAAAGTATTCAAAGGGCTACCTCTATGAAGAAGAGCACAATTATAATCCTGGCAGTCGTCGGAATCGTTATTCTCGTAGGATTATTACTTTTCGGTTGGGTAACGAGGACGTACAACTCCCTGGTCCGACAGGACGAAACCGTCAATCAGGCATGGGCACAGGTTCAGAATCAGTATCAGCGAAGGGCTGATCTCGTTCCGAACCTCGTTGAAGTCGTAAAGGGTTATGCTACACATGAGAGAGAGGTTTTCGAAAATGTTGCTGAGGCGCGCTCGAGCGTCGGTAAACTTCAGGTTACGCCAGAAATCCTCAATGATCCCCAGCTCTTTCAGAAATTTCAGGAAGCACAGGCCGGTTTGAGCAGCTGGCTTTCACGCTTGCTTGCAGTGGTAGAAAACTATCCGCAGCTGAAAGCAAATGAGAATTTTCTCCAGCTCCAGGCACAGCTTGAGGGAACGGAGAATCGCATTTCAGTCGAACGAGGGAGATTCAATGAAGTGGTGAAGGAATTCAATGTTAAGGTACGCACATTTCCCGCATCCATCATTGCAGGTATGATAGGTTTTGCACAAAAGCAATACTTTAAAGGTGAGCCCGGAGCGGAACAGGTACCCAAAGTAAAGTTCTGACAATTCATGCGGCATAGCTCACTCTTTTTAATATTTGTTCTTGTTCTGTACACCGCAGTTTCGGTCTGCGGGGAGAACGATCTCCCTCTCCTAAAACAGAGAGTGACGGATGAAACCGGAACTCTTGATCGGAATGAAGTTCTGAATCTCGAGGAAAAATTGACTCAGTTTGAAAAGGAGACGTCTACTCAAATAGCAATTCTTATAATTGAGTCACTCAAAGGAGAGGATGTCCAGGATTACACCTTCCGCGTTGCAGAAAAAAACCAACTTGGCAAGAAGGGAAGAGACAACGGGATCCTGCTCGTTATCGCTATGGAAGAGCGCAGAATGAGGATAGAGGTGGGGTATGGACTTGAAGGTGTACTGCCGGATGCACTGGCCGATCAGATAATACGCCGTGAAATAACACCGCATTTCCGTTCCGGTGATTATTATGAAGGAATACTAAGCGGTATAACGGCGATCGCCGAAGCTACAAAGGGTGAGTACACAGGCGACGGCAATGACGGGAAACCATCTAAAACATCTCCATTCATAATTTTTATAATCTTCATCATCGTCGGATTGATCATGCGACGATTACTCGTGAGTGGCGGACAGTATGTCGGCTCGGGGAAATATCACAACCGCAATCCGTGGTGGTGGGGCGGTTTCGGCGGCGGCGGTGGTTTTGGTGGTGGCGGCAGTTTTGGCGGATTCAGCGGGGGAGGAGGGAGTTTTGGCGGCGGGGGTGCAAGCGGAGGTTGGTAATTTTATATTGTTCATGATTTCCATGCTGCAGGCATGCTGAGTATGGAATCGTTCAAAGATAATACATTGTATTCAATAACAGATTGTGCATCGTGGCATTACTCCAAAAGAAAATTCTTTCTGATGAAGAGCTGAAAGCATTAGCAGCAGTCATCGCTGAAACGGAAAGGGATACATCCGGCGAGATTCGGATCGTCCTCAGGGAAAGACGTCAATGGAACGAAAAAAATCTTTCCCTTGCGGCGCTTGCACTGAAGGAATTTTACCGGCTCGGAATGCAAAAAACCAGGGATAAAACGGGTGTGCTCATCCTACTCCTTCTCTCCGAAAAAAAGTTGTATGTTGCTGCTGATGAATTTATCCATACCCGCGTGGAAGAGGGAACATGGGATAAAATCGCGGAAGGTATGTCCGCCCGATTTAAAGAAGGTCGCTTCATTGAAGGACTGTCCGAGGCTGTTCGTGCGGTTGGTGTCCCTCTCAAGCAGCATTTCCCGCGCAGACCCGACGATACAAACGAGCTTCCCAACGAGATTGTTCAGCGGTAATCAGGAGTGTCATTAGTACTTTGTACCTTGTACTTTGTTATTTGTAATGAGCGGAGAGCTAAGAGCTGAGAACATAGAGTGGTTGGTACTGAGTTTGCCGTGTGTTTTACTCTCCGCTTACTAATCACTTTTAAATGCTCTTAGTTGTCTTGAACATAATTGATGTGATAAAAATAATGCATCATAAATATCATTACATCACACCCATCAGCGGTTCAGACAATGGGACCGCTGTTTAAACTTCCGATATTTTACAACAGTGCTGTCCCATTAAAAGTTAAATAAAGACAATTGGTTACGGTGATTTGAATAGGTCGTGTTAACCTCAAAGTCTGTAAGTAATTGATAAATAGGGATTTTTTCGAATAAAGTGACACTCAATATTTGTAGAATTGTATAGAGTGAAATTGTCAATCTAAGTCTTTTTTTAACGATTGCGATCAAGACATAGACACAGATGGCAATCCATATTTGAGTCTTGACCGCATTCACAGATGTTCCATAAAATGCTTTAATGCGCAGATGTTGTTTGATCCATTTGAAAAATAATTCTATTTGCCATCGGCATTTATACAATTGAGTAACCGTTAATGCGGAGAGGATAAAATTGTTTGTTAAAAACGTCAAGAGTATTTGGTGTTCGCTGTCGTAATATTTGATTCGACGAAGTTTATCGGGGTAATCTTTGGATTGTTTTATTCCAGTTAAGATGATGGTTTGATCACATCGCAGCCCTGTTGATTTATCGGCGGGATGTGAATATATACGCTGAAATTGTAAATTGGATTTGGCTCTAATGACAAAGAATGCATGCTGTTGATTGAGATGATACAGTCGCTTAAAATCAATGTAAGCGCGATCCATAATGTAAAATGAGCCAGCTTCGAATACGAGATCATCAAGTATATTGACCTCGTGGGTATTTCCTTGCGTTATTTGAATAAAAGTGGGGATATTGCCTCGTAAATCCATCAATGTATGAAGTTTTACGGCCCCCTTTTTCCGGCGGAACGTTGCCCAGGGAAACAACGCAAGGCACAGATCGATGATTGTTGCGTCGAGAGCATAGATGGTTTCTTCTAATTCCAATGCAAATGGTTCATGACGGTAGAGTTCTCTTGCGGTATTAATAAGTACATGAGCAAAATCTTCGTATATATGCCAGTTGCGTGTTTCATTTGCGTGAGCGAGGTTATTGCGTGAGACTTTGCCGCGCATACCGCAATGATATAATTTTTTTTCGAATGTACCGAGACATGTTTCAATATCTCTGAGACTTTCTCTGAACGTGATTTGTGCAAATGCCAGTGCTAGAAATTGACTGTAACAGGAAAAACTTTTTATGTAACGATCTCCCTTGTATCGATTTACACACTGACGAAATTCATGCATCGGAAGATATTCCATAATTTGAGAAATAACTGTTTTGCCATGGTTCATTTACCGTTCCTCTTTCTCTATGACAGGGTATTATAGGAGGGTAAATGATGGTTTCAAAATTCAAATCGATTTCACTATGTTTTGATCGTAACTATTTTCTGAATAATAACTTATAAGCTCTTTAACTTATTTTCTTGGGACAGTACTGATTTTACAAGTTTAATTACCGTAACGCAGGCGGGCAGGCCCGCCGTCTTTTTGGCGGGTCATTTGTACTTTGTTCTTTGTTGCTTTTTACTCACCGCTTAATAATCGCTTTTAAATGCTCTTAGTTGTCTTGAACATGATTGATGTGATAAAAATAATGCATCATAAATATCATTACATCACACCCATCAGCGGTTCAGACAATGGGACCGCTGTTTAAACTTCCGACATTTTATAAGTTTCATAGTCAAACTTCCGATATTTTACACGTTTGAACTGAGATAAATATCGGAAGTTTTGCCTGTTTATACCTATTTATCAGCCAACCATCGAGAGGGAATAATTCTATATTTCCGAATAATGAAATTATTGACATTGCATCCTCACTCCTCATTACTCACTGCTCATTGCTCTCCGCTCTAAGCTCTCCGCTCTCTGCTTTTCTAGTTGCAATTTTGCCTTATATGCTTTACATTCATTGAACCACTCAGAAATCAGTCAACAGATCCATCCAAATTCCATTTAATAAGGGTAAAACTGTATGAAATTCACATCTATTGTCACATTTAGTCTTGTGTGCGTTTTCCTTCTGGTAACACCCGCATTTGTAACATCGGCTGCTGAAAAAACGACGATAAAGGAGGATACAGCCAAGTCAAAAGATCCGATGCAGTCGGGAACATTCACCGCATTGAAATTCCGGTCGATCGGGCCCTCATTGATGTCCGGAAGAATATCTTCGATCGCGGTCAATCCTCAGGATCACAGCAATTACTACATTGCGGCAGCTTCCGGCGGAGTGTGGAAAACTACTAATAACGGAACAACATGGGATCCAATCTTCGACGGAGAAGGATCTTACTCGATCGGATGCATCGTTATCGATCCAAACAATCCGCTTGTTCTTTGGGTTGGAACTGGAGAAAATAATAGTCAGAGAAGCGTCGGGTACGGCGACGGAATTTACAGATCGGATGATGCCGGAAAAACATGGAAGAATATGGGTCTGAAGAAATCCGAACACATCGCCCGAATCGTCATAGATCCGAGGAATTCAAACGTTGTTTATGCAGCTTCCCAGGGACCTCTCTGGGGACCGGGTGGCGACCGCGGACTCTATAAGAGCACTGATGGCGGGAAAACATGGAATTGCGTCTTATCCATTAGCGAAAATACAGGTGTCTCAGATCTGGTCATGGATTATAAAAATCCTGATATATTATACGCAACATCGTATCAGCGTCGACGCCACGTCTGGACGCTTATCGACGGCGGACCAGAATCAGCTGTACATAAATCGACTGACGCCGGCGCCACGTGGAATAAACTGAAGAACGGTCTCCCGGGTGTAGATCTTGGAAGAGTCGGTTTGGCTCTCTCACCGGTCGATAATCGTGTGGTCTATGCTGTCGTCGAAGCGGCGCAGGGTAAAGGTGGTTTCTTCCGCTCCGTCGATGCCGGCGCTAACTGGGAAAAACGTGGTGACTACGTGTCGGGCAGTCCGCAATACTACCAGACAATTTATGCAGATCCGTTCGATGTGGATCGCGTATACTCGATGGATGTTCTCCTCATGGTCTCCGACGATGGAGGGAAAACATTTACCCGACTCGGCGAGCGGTCTAAACACGTCGATAACCATGCCATGTGGATCGACCCGTCAGATGCAAGGCACTACCTGGTCGGCTCGGACGGCGGTCTGTATGAAAGCTTTGACCGCGGCCAGACGTGGAACTTCAAAGCCAATTTACCAATTACACAGTTCTATGATGTTACGGTTGATAACTCGTATCCCTTCTATTATATATACGGAGGAACGCAGGACAATAGTACGCTCGGCGGACCGTCGAGAACGCGCAACGCATCAGGCATCACAAATGCCGACTGGTTCATCACAACCGGAGGAGATGGTTTCCAGTCGCGTGTGGATCCGGAAGACCCGAACATTGTGTATAGTGAAAGTCAGTACGGCTACCTGGTACGTTATGACCGTCGGACAGGCGAAGAGGTAGGCATCCAACCACAACCTGCCAAAGGAGAACTATCACTCAGGTGGAACTGGGATTCTCCCCTTATCATAAGTCCGCACAGTCATACCCGACTCTATTTCGCGGCGAACCGACTCTTCCGTAGTGACGATCGCGGCGATAGCTGGAGTGCTATAAGCGGTGATCTGACCAGGCAAATCGACCGAAATCAGCTTGAGGTCATGGGAAAAATATGGAGCGTTGATGCCGTCGCAAAGAATACCTCTACCTCGCTCTACGGCAATTGTGTCGCGCTCTCAGAGTCTCCGTTAAAAGAGGGGATACTCTACGTGGGTACGGACGACGGACTCATCCACATTTCAGAGGATGGCGGACAGAACTGGAGGAAAATTGAAAAGTTCCCCGGTGTACCGGAACGTACTTACGTTAGTAGAATCATCGCGTCACAGCACGATGTGAATTTGTTATATGCGTCGTTCGATAACCACAAGATGGCAGATTTTTCACCGTACCTCCTTAAGAGTACGGATGCAGGGAAAACATGGATATCGATTGCCGGCAATCTTCCAACCAATGGACCGGTCCTCGCAATTGTCGAGGACCACGTCGATGCAGATTTACTTTTTGTCGGGACAGAATTCGGCGCCTTCTTCACTATTGATGGTGGGAAAAAGTGGATACAATTCAAAGGAGGTTTACCGGTGATTTCGGTTCGGGATATCGCTATCCAGAAACGTGAGAATGATCTTGTACTCGCGACATTCGGACGAGGTTTCTACGTCCTCGATGATTACTCTTCTCTCCGAACGGTCACGAAGGAATTGTTCAATGACAACGTAATTTTCCCGGTGAAGGATGCTATGATGTACGTTGAAGCTACGCCGCTTGGCGGATCCAGAAAAGCGACACAAGGTGAATCCTACTACACAGCACCCAATCCACCGCTTGGCGCGACCTTTACGTACTATATAAAAGAGGCGCTTAAAACAAAGAAAGACATCCGCCAGGAAGCAGAGAAAGAAGCCGAAAAGAAAAAACAACCTTTGAAATATCCAACATGGGATGACTTGCGAGCAGAAGATGAGGAGGAAGCGCCATCGCTCCTACTGATCATTACGGACAGCGCCGGTAATACCGTCAGACAATTATCGGCGGCAAGCGCGAAAGGATTATTCAGAATTACCTGGGACTTGAAGTATCCGCGACCGATATTGGGCTCAGCCCCATCTCCCGGTAGCGATTACGAACCCGGTGGCGGATCACTTGTGATACCCGGAAGATACGGTGTAACTTTGTACCAGAATGTTAATGGTACTCTGACTAAACTCGCAGGTCCGCAGATGTTTATTGTTGTCGTGCCCGGACAAATTGCAACGACAGTTCAGGATCGGTCGCTGCTTGCTGAGTTTCAACAGAAAGTTGCGCGCTTACAGCGTGCTATGTACGGAACACTCCAGGTCGCAAACGATGTAAAGAGTCGGCTCGGATTAATCAAGCGAGCTATTCAGGAGACGACTTCTCCAGTTGAAGGTTTGAGGACAGACGCTTTGTCGATCGAGAAACGCCTGAATGATATCCTCAGGAATCTCCGGGGCGATGCTACACGGAGCTCGAGGAATGAAAATTCATATCCTTCCATCAGCGACCGTGTGTACCAGATAACCGGTGATCTGTCCGGTTCAACATCCAAACCGACACAGACGCACCATGACGCATATGCCATCGCAGCAGAAGAATTCACAGTGGAACATCAAAAATTGGGGACGCTGCTGGAGGTTGACCTTAAAGCGCTTGAAAATGCTATTGAAACCGCAGGTTCTCCATGGACTCCCGGTCGGTTGCCCGATTGGAAACCGGAACGTTGAATCTTTACTCTCACGGAATCGTACTAAAAAGTAATGTACCCAATTTTATAAAACACTGTCATTATAAGGAAATAGTATGATGTATGACATGAATCGCAGGGATTTCCTGAAAAAAAGCGGAGCAGGACTCGCAGCAGGGATTGCTTCCTCTCTCTGGTTCGATCTGCTCGCCCACGGAAAAATCCCATCGCTGTCTTCGGGACTTTTTGAGGAACGCTTTGGTGTTTCGCCTGAAGACATGAGAAAGATTCTGGAAATTGCTCTCTCGAAAGGTGGAGAATTCTCCGAGTTGTTTTTCGAGTACCGAATTTTGAATTCTGTTAGAATGGAGGAAGACATCATAAAAGATTCGTCGGAGAATGTTTCGCTGGGAGTCGGTATTCGTGTCCTGAAAGGTCTGCAGACAGGGTACGGTTACACTGACGATCTCTCCTTTGAAAAGATGAAGCAGACCGCGCTCACCGCCGCTGCAATTGCTGCGGGTATGTCCGGGGTGTCGGTAGCGAAATTACAGGAGAACAAATTAAAAACTCAGACGTATGATATGATGTCGCCCTTCGCAGATGTAAATCTCGCTTCTAAGGTTGAACTCGTAAAGGAAGCGTACAATGCTGCGAAGTCGTACGATGGGCGCATCACCAAGGTGCAGGCCTCCCTCGTCGATGAGATTCAGTATGTGACTATTGCTAACAGCGAAGGTCTTTTAATATCCGATGTGCGTCCGCAGGTGAGGTTAGTAGCAACGGCGACCGCGCAGGATAAGGGAATTCGCAACACTGGAAACGGTAACGCGGGCGGCAGGGTTGGATTGGGTTTCTATAAAAATACTCTGACCCCGACCCAGATCGGGAAGAGGGCCGGAGAAGAAGCAATCACGCTTCTTTCTGCTGTCGATCCTCCAGCAGGGGAACAGCCCGTTGTGTTAGGGAGTTTTCAGTCGGGCGTAATGGTACATGAAGCGGTCGGGCATCCATTTGAGGCAGACGGCAACCGCAAAAAGACTTCCATCTTCTGGGACAAGATGGGGACGCAGGTCGCAAATCCAACCGTTACAATTTATGATGATCCGACGATTCCGAATTTAAGGGGAAGTCTCAACATCGATGATGAAGGGACGATACCGAAGAAAACAATGCTCATTGAAAAGGGAAAACTCGTCGGTTACCTGCAGGATCGGCTCTCTGCAAAATTGATGGGTATGGAAATGAACGGGCATGGACGCAGACAATCCTACCAGAACAATCCAATTCCACGGATGGCAAATACCGTCCTGGCTCCGGGCGATGCAACACCCGAGGACGTTATCAAATCGGTGAAGAAAGGTTTTTTTGCGGAAACATATCAGGGCGGCGAGGTAAACGATTCAGGGAAGTTCACATTCTCGGTTAATAAAGGGTACCTGATCGAAGATGGAAAATTAACCAAGCCAGTCAAGAATGCCACGCTCATCGGAACTAATGTGCAGATTCTCAATGAAGTTGAGATGATAGCCAACGACACGCAATTCTTCCTTGGCACCTGCGGAAAGGACGGCCAGTCAGCCCCTGTAACCGCAGGTACGCCCACACTCAAGCTCCGTCAGATGACGGTAGGAGGCAGGAAATGAAAAACGATAATCTTATCAAAGCAGCTGAAAACCTCGTTGCCTTCGGACGAAAAAAAGGCGCAGATCAGATTGAAGTATCGATCGGCGAGGGGAACGAATTTTCTCTTGACGTTCGTCAGGGTGAGGTTGAACGACTAGTTGAAGCCGGTTCAAAAGGTCTTTCACTGCGTCTCTTTGTTGCCGGAAAAATGGCGCGCGCAAGTTCATCAGATCTCTCGAAAGAAACTTTAGAAAAGCTTGTTGAGAACGCGATTGAGCGGGCTAAACTTTCAAGTGCAGATCCATTTGCGGGTTTACCGGAAAAAGAAGCGATTACAGCAGATACCGATAAACTTAAAATGTGGGATCCCGCTATTCTCGAGATGTCTCCCGAGATGAAAATTGCCGCGGCGAAGAAAACTGAGAAGATCTGTCTGTCAGAGCCGAGGGTGAAAAAATGCTTCGGAGCGTCGTACGGTACATACACAGGTGAAACATTCCTGGTTAGCTCGAACGGTTTCACCGGTTCATATAAGAGGACCGCTTGTTCATCGGGCGTCTACCTCCAGGCAGGGGAAGAACCGAATCTCTTCGATGAAGGATGGGGTGATTCCTCGCGGATCCTAGCAAATCTGGAAAGTCCGGAAGAGATTGCGGCGAAAGCGATTCACCGTGTAACGCGTCTCATCGGCGCGAAGAAGGTTGAAACACAAAATGTTCCGGTCGTCGTCGAATCTCCCATGACAGCCGGTCTGCTCAGTTTTCTCTTCAACTGCATAAACGGTACCAGCATCTATCTTAAACAATCGTTCCTTGAAGGGAAAATCGGTGAAATAATCGGGAGTGATTTAGTAACTGTTACGGATGACGGATTAATCCCGGGTGCAGCCGGAACAAAACCGTTCGATGGTGAAGGCGTCCCAACACGGAAAACCGTGGTCATTGAGAATGGTATTTTGAAAAGCTATTTGATGGATACGTATTCAGCGAAGAAACTCGGCATGAAATCGACCGGCAACAGCTCCGGGCCGAATAACTTTTACCTCGCCGCAGGAACATCCAAACCGGAGGATATCATTAAATCGGTAGATAAAGGACTTTTCCTCACGGGTACAATCGGATTTGGCATGGTGCCGACAACGGGGGATATCTCGCGAGGCGCGTTCGGGTTATGGATTGAAAAGGGAGAGCTTGCGTATCCTGTCGCAGAAATTACTATCTCCGGTAACCTCGGTCAGCTCCTGAAGGGAATCGAGATGGTTGGTGATGATGTGAAATTCAAAGATTCCATCACTGGACCGACCATCAAAGTTGCGGAGATGACCATAGGCGGGAAATAAATTCATAGCATACCTTGCGAAGGATCTCTTCGCTTGAACTTAGCAAACCTTCGCAAGGTTAGCTACCACCGTCTGGTTCCCAAGCTCCCGCTTGGGAACCTACTGTGCAAGTCTCTCTAGTTGATTCCCAAAGAGGATTTTGGGAACCAGAGTTTGAACACTTAACGTCGTTCAGGGTAAGCCTTCTCAAGGTTCTGTAAAACAAAAATAAAGGAAAATAAATATGTCAACCAAAAATATTTCATCACAACTCAACCAAATCGCTGAATCATATGTGCGGCTGGTCCTTTCCGTAGGTCTGCACGATCAAAGCTATGTCGATGCGTACTTCGGACCTCCTCACCTTCAGGATGAAGTAAAAACCGAAAGAAAATCGCTTGCCCAAATAAAACGCATTGCCGCTGATCTCACCGAGGAATTGCGTACGCTTCATATCGCAAGCGAGGAGGAGATAGTCCAGATCCGCACAAAGTATCTCATCGGACAGCTTACAGCGATGGTGGCACGGGTAGAATTACTCGAGGGCAAAAAAATGTCGTTCGATGAGGAAGCAAAAGCGCTCTATGATGCCGAACCTCCGATCTTTCCTGAATCGCACTTCCAAAGTATTTTAACTGAACTCGACGCGCTCCTGCCGGGTAGCGGTACCATAAACGATCGCTACCAACGGTTCAAAGAAAAATTTGTCATACCCAAGAACAGACTAGATTCTGTATTTACTGCTGCGATCGACGAATGTAGAAAGAAGACGAAAAAGTATATTTCACTACCGGAGCATGAAAGTTTTACAGTTGAGTATGTGACCGGAAAATCATGGAGCGGGTACAACTGGTACAAGGGAGATTGTTACAGTCTGATTCAGGTTAATACGGATCTGCCGATTTATATCGATAGGGCAGTCGACCTTGCAGCGCACGAAGGATACCCCGGTCATCATGTCTATAATTTGCTGCTCGACGTGAATCTGTTCCGCAAACGGAAGTGGATCGAATTTTCCGTCTATGCGCTCTTCAGTCCACAGTCACTTATTGCCGAGGGGACGGCAAACTTCGGAATTGAAGTTGCTTTCCCCGGTACGGATCGGATTCGGTTTGAGAAGGAAGTCCTCTTCTCGCTCACCGGTTTAGATCCGGAAAAAGCAGATATCTACTACAAGGTACATGAGCTATACCTGAAACTCGGTTATGCCGGAAACGAAGCGGCACGAGGTTATCTCGACGGTAAAATGAATCGTGATCAGACCGTGCAATGGTTGAACACTTATGCACTGATGTCGGACGAACGGGCGCGGCAGAGAATCTCATTCTTCGACACATACAGGAGTTATGTTATAAACTACAACCTCGGACAGGACTTAGTCAAACGGTACATCGAAACAAGGGGCGGTACTTCGAATAATCCGGGAAAGCGTTGGGAAGAATTTGCTATGCTGATTTCCTCCCCGAGATTGCCGTCAGGATTGTAATACTACCCATGAAAATCGGAGCACGTGTGAAGTGCTAATCTTCCGGAATGTCGAAAATTCATCTGATACACATTTTTACTATAGCCACTTTTTTATTTTCCGAGATACATTGCAAAGAATGATATATGAAAAAAATATTTGAGGAAGATATCCGTGCTGATACCGTCCGGCACATCGGAGAGAATATGCTCACTGCCGCGCGTACGGCTCCCAAAGCCCGCGGCATTGATAATCTGGTCATGGCTCTGGTCGAAAAGGATGAAATAGCTGAAATCTCCGAGACTCTTAAAACAATCGCAAATTGTCATCCGTCCGCAGCTTTCCTTCTGAGGGATGCAAACAACATACTGTCAGCTGAATGTTTGCTTATCATCGGCACAAAGTATGCGAGCATCAATGTACAACCGTGTAATCTGTGCGGATTCCCGAACTGCGAGGAGAAAGATAAATATCCCGACCATCCCTGCGTATTCAACACCGGAGACCTGGGAATCGCGATCGGATCGGCAGTAGGCGTGGCAATGGATGCGCGGATTGATAATAGGGTAATGTTTAGTGTCGGTCTTGCCATAAAGGAAATGAAACTTCTGGGTGAGGATGTGAAAATTGCCTACGGTATTCCGCTGAGTGTCAGTTCAAAGAATCCTTTTTTCGACAGGAAGTGATTAATGAAACATCACGTATGTCCCTGGTGGGTGGGTTATTTCCTCATGAGTCCTTTACGCCGGATCTATAATAATCCTGAGAAGATACTAAATTCCTATGTGCGGGAGGGGATGACTGTTCTCGAGGTCGGTCCCGGTATGGGTTTCTTCAGCATTACACTGGCACGGCGTGTCGGAAAATCAGGTCGTGTCTATTGTATTGATGTGCAGGAAAAAATGCTCAGGTCATTGCGTCGACGGGCACAAAAAGCAAATGTCATGGACAGATTGGAAGTGCGCCTCTGTTCAGATACATCGCTACAGATCGACGACCTAATCAACACGATTGATTTTACCCTCGCGTTTGCTGTCGTTCATGAGGTACCAGCGCAGGATAATTTATTCAGGGAACTTTACAGCGCTCTAAAAAAGAACGGATTGCTCCTGATGGCTGAACCGAAAAATCATGTAACAGACGAGGCATACCATACCTCGCTCGCCATTGCCGAGAGTTCCGGCTTCAGAATTGAAGGAACTCCCGCTATTCCTAAAAACTATTCCGCACTTCTCGTAAAGTGATTTGTTTAAAAACATCAATACCGAGGAGGTAGAGGGAGCGCTGATGGTAGCGCTGATGGTAGATTTTTCCGTGCTTGACATTGAGTACATGATTCAGTAGATTTCCCAATTATTATTCCCCAAATGCGCAATAAATGGCTCCTGGATGTACGTATTCAATCAAATCCATTTTTCTCACCAATAATTAAGGAGAAGTAAAATGAAAATGCGGCTACTCTGTTCTTTCGTCATTCTTGCTGTCGCAGTGACGTGTGTCTATCCCAACGGATTGAGCCTCAATAGCATCGGTCCGAAGGGATTCGGCATGGGTGGAGCGTTTGTCGGGCTCGCAAATGATTATACCGCAATATACTGGAATCCGGCTGGTTTAACGCAGACGCAGAAAAACTTTATCGGCGCGTTCATAACGGATATTATTCCGATGGGAACGTATAAGTTTGCGACGGCACTAGTAGATGCGAAAACTAAAACGAATCACTACCTCGCACCAAACCTCATGGGTTCATTTAGGTTTAATTTCTCCGAGAAGCTGACTGTAGGTCTTGGTGTCTTTGTGCCAGCCGGAATAGGTGCTGAATGGGATGGAAATGATCTGAAGAATTTGAGCGCCGGGGACAACCTCGAATGGATGAGTAAAATAGGGGTTATTACTATTTCTCCCGCAGCGGCATATAAAGTCACCGACCAATTATCGCTTGGTGTTGCACTTAATATTTTCTATGGGATGTTTGACCTCAAAAACCCTGTTGTTGCAGGCGGGCACGGATATCAGTACTCTGAGGAATCGAATGGTTTTGGATATGGTGTAACAATTGGCGCCCTTCTTAAAGCGACAGACCAGTTCAGCATAGGTGCCTCCTTCAAAACAAAGACAAATGTCAAGATGAGCGGTTCGGCTAAAAATCCTGCTATGGCGGGTATCCCTGCGGAGACAGAGAGCGATTTCGACCGCGATGTCTCATGGCCTATGTGGATCGCAGGCGGCATAGCGTTTCGTCCGATTGAAGCGCTGGTTATCACAGCGGATGTTCAGTTCAGCCGCTGGTCGGAAAGTGAAGATGAATTTGTGACCGAATATAAGGATGCCGTGTGGATGGCCGCGATGACTCCTACAAATGATAACAAATTCATCCTGCACTGGAAGGATGCTACACAGATCAGGTTCGGCCTCGGATACAGCGTCAATGAAAATCTCGATCTGAGAGCAGGCTTCTACATTGATCCGGCGCCCGCTCCATCCGAGACGTACAGTATTCTCTTCCCGAGCATCAGTTACAACGCAGTAACGCTCGGAGTCGGCTACTCGATCAGTAATTTTGTTTTTGATCTGGCAGGTGAATATCTGATGGGGAAGGACAGGGATATCGAACCGATGACAAATCCCGACGCGATGCCCGGGACACATGGGATGGATATCCCGGCCTGGAGTTTTGGAATTGGGTACATGTTCTGATCTCTCAGGGTTATTAGGATCTGACCAAGCAGTAAAAATGACAGTTTGGCTCTATCAGATGATCCCTTGGGATATGAATTCGAAAGTGGTCATGAGCAATGATAATAACCAAACAAGCAATATCTTATTTTGAACTCGTCCTATGGTCCCTCTCTAAAATTAGAGAGGGACGCAAGGGCTCCCCTTCTCTAATGTTAGAGAAGGGGTTGGGGATGAGTTAGAACAGGCGGGAATATCCCTGTACTTTTTAGCCAGCCCCTGCGTTATTTATTGAATTGAACCAGAATTCGTATAATTCTGGTAATAGGTTGTATGTAACTTCTGGAACGTCCTTTTCGTAAACTATTATGAGGCATTACTACGTCCGGTTCAACTCTTCAATCGGCAAAAGGAGATTTCATGAAATTCACTCTCTATCCCATCATTTTTGCGGGAATCTCTCTACTCCTCTTTTCGTGTTCACCGAGGGATACTAGCAGTTTAAACGTTCCGCTCGAGTATTACAAGCTTCCGAACGGTTTGAAAGTCGTTCTCTCGCCGGATCACACCGCTCCGATTGTCACAGTAGTTGTTTACTACAATATCGGATTCCGGATCGAACCCAAAGACCGGACCGGATTCGCACACCTGTTTGAGCACATGATGTTTCAGGGATCGCAGAACCTAGGTAAAATGGAATTTATCCGTCTTATCCAGAAGAACGGAGGGGTTCTCAACGGATCAACACGGTTCGATTTTACTAATTATTTCGAAATTCTTCCTTCACATAAACTTGAGACTGCGCTCTGGGCAGAGGCTGACCGCATGCGCGGACTCGATTTAACTCAGGAGAATCTTGTTAACCAGCAGGGTGTCGTAACAAACGAAGTGAAGGTGAGCGTTATTAACCAGCCATACGGCGGTTTCCCTTGGCTCGACATGCCGCAGTGCGCAAATACCAACTGGTACAATTCCCATAATTTCTACGGGGAACTCTCCGATTTGCAGGCGGCGACCCTCGCGGAAGTGAAGGAATTTTTCCGGACATACTATGCTCCGAACAATGCCGCGCTTGCCGTTGTGGGAGACATCGACATTGAGGAAGCAAAAAATCTGATAGAGAAATACTTCGGCAGTATTCCGTCCGTTACACTGCCGGTGCAGCCCGATATATCGGAACCATCACCGACGGCGGCAAAATTTTGTACGAAAATTGATTCACTTGCGAATCGTCCGGCTCTTGCCTACGCGTACCACATGCCGGAGCGAGGTACAGCCGAGTACTACGCTATGGGTTTGATTGATCAGATCCTTGTACAGGGTGAAGACAGTCGCCTCTACAATGCTTTAGTCCAGAAGAAAGGTATTACCCAATCTGTAGAGGGCGGCATTAATCTCCTCGGTAATATGCTCAACTATAAAGGTCCCATGCTGTGGATGTTTTCTTTCGTACACGACAGTACTACCTCCAGAACGGAAATCGCGGCGGTGGTTGATTCTGTAGTGACTACTCTTCAGAACATACAAATCGACCAGGCTACGCTGGATAGAGCAATGGTTAAATTCCGGTCGAGTTATTACGACATGGTCGGCGGTTTTTTTGGTTTTGGTCGCGCTGACCTCCTTGCTTCATTTGCACTCTTTGATGATAATCCGCAGAAGATCAACGAAATTGAAGATCAGATGAAGAAAGTGACCCCAGAACTCATTCAGAAGACGGCAAAGGAATACCTCCGAAATACCGCGCTAACCACGCTTGCCGTTAAAACAAAGTGGGAAAGTAAAGGAGAATGACCATGATCAGGAAAATATACTGTACAATCATTGTTTCATTGCTCCTGCATACAATCGTATTTACACAAAAACAGATCCCGCCGGAAGGGAGTACGCCGAAAGATTTCAAGCTCCCGAAAAAAACAACCTTCAAGCTGGAAAACAGATTTGCAGTCACCATGGTGCAGTACGGTAAAATTCCGAAAGTCGCGATTAATGTCGTCATCAGAACCGGTGCAATGAATGAACAGGCAGATGAACGGTGGCTCTCTTCCATCGTGGGTACGATGATGAAAGAAGGTACCCGGAAGCGAAGCGCATCGAAGATCCGTGAAGATGTTGCTATGATGGGGGGGTCGCTCGACGTGCAGGTCGGCGACGACAGAACAATTTTCAGCAGCGATGTTCTATCTGAAAAAGGACCGGATTGTGTCGAACTGCTCGCTGATGTCCTCATGGATCCCAAATTCCCCGAGAGCGAGCTCCCGAGATTAAAAAATGATAAGATACGCGAGTTAAGTCTTGCACTTGCTGATCCACAAGCCGTTACAGATGAAAAATTTATGAAGGTGCTTTATAAAGACCATCCATACGGCCGGGGATTTCCTACGGAGAGTATCATCAATGGATTTACGATCGACAAGGTGAGGAATTTTTACAAAGAAAACTTCGGCGCACAAAGATCTCATATCTATGTTGTCGGACAATTTGATGAAAGAGATGTCGAAGTAGCAATACGGGATAATTTCCAGGATTGGAAGAGCGAACCGGCGGTTGTAACAAATATACCCCGGCCGACATCGGTAAAAGAAATATACATAACCGACAAACCCGGCTCTACGCAATCTAACATCATGATGGGACTTCCGGTAATCGACCCGAGTAATAAAGATTTCATCCCCCTCCAGGTTGTCAATATGCTCCTCGGCGGTTCGTTCGCGTCCAGGATCACCAGTAATATTCGTGAGCAGAAAGGATATACGTACTCTCCGTGGAGCAATATCTCAGCCCGTTACCGGACTGCCTACTGGGCCGAGATTGCAAGTGTTGGAACGAATGTCACGGGTCCCGCCGTTAAAGAAATATTCCATGAGATCAACCAGTTACGTTCAGAACCGCCGTCTGCGGATGAACTGAAGGGTATAGCAAATTACATCGCAGGAACATTTGTTCTTCAGAATTCGACACGGGAGGGTATCATCAAGCAACTGGCTTTCCTCGATTTTCACGGTCTTCCTGATACATTTCTGACAAATTACGTAAACAGTGTCCATGTGGTAACGCCGGAGATGGTAAAGGAAATTATGGTGAAATACATAAAGCCGGAGGAAATAGCAATCGTTGTTACCGGCGATAAACGTGTAATTGAATCTCAGCTTAAAGAGCATGGGACAATAAAAAAATAGAATGTAGAGGCATATAACGAATTACCCAAAGGGCAAGGATTTCAAGACTTGCCCTTTATTTTTACAGACATAATTTTTTCCACGAAGAAATGCGGATATAATAATTAAATGCCGATCCGGTTTAGGTGTTTTCCATGAACTCTCCTGCGGAGTATGTTTTATGAAATCTATACGATGGTTATTCTTGCTGATATGCATAATATTATTAATCGTTCCAGGTCAGGCACAGGTATGCGACAGTACCATTCGTGTTCTTTCTTTTAATATCCGATATGATAATCCGGGCGACGGCCCGAATTCATGGCAATTCCGAAAAAACCGGATTGCACAATTCATCCGGTACCATGGCGCCGATCTCTGCGGATTCCAGGAAGCTCTCAGCAATCAAGTCGAGGATCTCGATTCGCTCCTGCCGGAGTATGATTGGATTGGGGTCGGAAGAGAGGATGGAATGCAGAATGGCGAATTCTGTCCGATCTTCTTCAGGAAAGATCGTTTTACACTAAAAGATCAGGGAACATTCTGGCTTTCGGAAACTCCATCGGTTGCAGGCAGTAAAGGATGGGACGCTGCACTGCCCCGTATCGTTACCTGGTGCTTCGTAAAAGATACGGTCACACGGAATGTAATCGGGTGTTTCAATACCCATTTCGATCACGTAGGAGAAAATGCACGTAGGATGAGTGCGCAACTTCTAGTTGAAAAAGTTGACAAGTATATGAATTCTGTTCCACTAATCATTACGGGAGACTTTAACTGTACCGATACGTCGGTCGTGCATTCCATAATGAAGAAAAATGGATTGCAGGATACGTTCTGCAATTCTCAGCAACCACACTACGGTCCAAATTCCACATGGAACGGCTTTAAAGAGATTGAAAACGGAAATCGTATCGATTTTATCTATGTACTTGGAGCCGTGAATGTTAGAAAACATGCAATACTCACAGATCGGTGGGATGGCAGGTTCCCATCGGATCACCTGCCAGTGCTTGCAGAAATCGTTATTCGCTGAGTATTCAATCCGGCATGTTGAAGGACAGAAAAAAGAATAATATTACGGCAGATAAATCACCGGCGTAAACATTTGAGTGAAAAATCCGTAGATAATGTAGTGCATGAAGATATATGAGGCAATGAAAAAATATGGCAAGCTCAGAGAAACCTGAAGAATCAAAACTTCACAGGGTAATTCGGAATGACTTGAAAAAGGGGGGCTTTAGGGATACCATTCGCAGGGATTTCAGTGAACTGAAAGAGTTCTTCCTCGATGATGAAAGGAGAAACAGATTAAAAGCTATGGGGTGGTTCCGCCGCTGGATGTACACGATCGGCTGGCTGCTTAAAGCGCTTTTCCTAAAGCTTACACCGGTTCGAAGAATCCTTTTAATTGCCGCACTTGTCCTGTTGTTTCTCTCGCGGGAGATGGTATATTCTGATGACGATGTGACGATTCGTTTTAATTGGATGATAATTCCATGTTTCATGATGCTCTTCATCCTGATGCTTGAATTGAAAGATAAGCTCCTCGCACGGGAAGAGCTCGAAGCAGGAAGAGCGATACAGCTTGAGCTTATGCCGGAAAGGAGCCCGTCGGTTCCGGGATGGTCTTTGTGGCTGTACGAACGCACTGCCAATGAGGTATGCGGAGACCTTGTTGATTTCCAATCTATCGATGAATCGCGCTGCAGGATCGCTCTTGCGGATGTCGCCGGCAAGGGATTGAAAGCGGCCCTCCTCTCCGTGAAACTTCAGTCGACAATAAGGGCGCTGTCGCCCGAAAATCTTTCCCTGGGAATACTTGTTTCGAAGGTAAATAAGATATTTCATCGTGACAGCATACGGAGCATGTTTGCGTCACTTCTCTATCTCGAGCTCCGCACCGACAGTAATACAGTTACATTGCTGAATGCAGGCCATTTCCCGCCTCTCATTCTGCGGGGAACCACGGTCGAGGAATTGCCCAAGGGCGATCCGGGAATCGGCATTTTTCCTGAAATGTCATACGCCGAGAAAAGCATCACTCTCAACCCCGGTGATATGATGGTTATTTACTCCGACGGTCTAACTGACGCCAAGAATGCGGCAGGCGAATTCTACGGTACACAACGGTTCGTTCATATCTTATCAACTTCCCCCCGACGTGATGCAGTAACCGCAGGGGAAACAATTATACGTGAATTGGAAAATTATGTGGGAGATGCTCGCGTGTACGACGATATTTCTCTTGCCGTCATTATGCGTACTTGACTGTGAGAGGTCAATCAGTTCTGTAAAAAACTGTTGGTAAGGTTGTCTGATGTTAGAAAAAGGATTTTACGAAAAAAATAAGGGGAGCCAATAACTTCATCGGCTCCCGCTTGTAACGAACCGGCTTAACTAATCTTTTAATTTAAATTTTATGGGTATGATAACATGTACCTGAACCGGTTTTCCCTCAAGCTTGCCGGGATTAAACTTCCATTTGTATACAGCATCAAGAGCTGCTTTCTCAAGCTCTTTGGACCCGGTTTTGTTGCTTATGACGGTAGCTTCCTTTACTATGCCGTCTGCCCCAACCAGAATCTGAACCTGCACTTCACCCTGAATACCTTTTTTCCGTGCTTCCTCAGGATAGATTGGTGCAGTTTTTACCATCAATGTCGGCATTTCAGGACCTTTTTTTACCTGTGAAGAGTCAGCTTGAATAGCCGTTGTTGCCTGTCCCTGATCAACTGCCGGCTGCTGCTGTGGAGGGGGATTATGATCGCTTGTACATCCGGCATACCCGATCATAGAAGGTACGACGAATAGAAGAACGAACGCGTACATCATTGTATCTTTCCTTTCCGTTGTAACTAGTAGTTTTGTTGTTTATTGTCATTACGTGTCTGCACTACCGCTGTGCTCGTTACTTCTAAAGGAGGCATGCTGTAGTAAAATATAACGGCAGTAGGTTGAGCGTACTGCGGCGGAAGATTTGTGGTTACGGCGGAAGTGCCTGATCCGCGGTAAAAGATACCACTTATTAAAAACCCGATGATGATTGCAGCGAATGCTGCACCAATAGCAACCGGAATGGGAAGTGTGATACGGTGTCTCGTCCGGGTGGCTTGTGCCGGTGTTGTGCGGGGAGCTTCTGATCTCCATGGATGTTGTACACTGCTGAGGTGGGAGAGAATGGTCTCGTCTATCTCAGCCGGGTAGTTGATTTGCTCCCTCTTCTGAATATCACGCATGCGTATCATTACATTAATGAATGATTGGCAATCGGGACAAGTCGTGAGGTGTTTGAACAATTCCATCTGGTCGTGCGTGCTGAGTTCTCCGTCGATGAAAGATGTGATGCGTTCCTGCTTATCACTGCAGCACATGATTAGCTCCTTTCAGAGAAAAGTGGTTTCAAAATTTCATAAATCATCTGACGTGCCCGGAACAGACGAGATTTTACTGTCTTTTCCGGGATCCCGACGATATCTCCGACCTCACGGTAAGATAGATTCTCATACTCACGCAGAATAATCACCTCGCGAAGGTCAGGATCTAATTGAATAATAGCGCTGTTCACGAGAGCGATCTCCCTATCTCTATCCACGGAGGAGATCGATGAATCCGGACTCGTCTCTGCAATATCGTCGGTAAGCGGAGAGAATATTTTATTTTTTCGAAAATTAGAAATGCATTCGTTCCGTGCGATAGCAAATAACCATGAACGAAATCTTCCGGGTTGCTGCAACTGGTCGCGCTTTTCGTAGACTTTGAGGAAAACACACTGGACAGCATCTTTCGCCGTGTCAGAGTTTGCAAGCATCTTGAGGCAAAAATTGTAAATGGCGTGCTTGTACCTATTGTACAATGTGATGAAAGCGATATCATTCCCATCGCGAAATGCTTTGATCAGTTCATCATCGGGGATAATCATGCAATCATTCTTGTCATATATCTTCCTACTTAAAGACGCGCGGGATGTCGTAAAGTTGTTCTAATAATCCGGAAAATTTAAAAAAATGGAAATAAATAGCCCTCAGCGCTCATTTTTGTAGGTAACGCTATATTTTTATACATTCCTCCCCTAATATAACTCTTTGAGGTGATTATGGAAATGGTTAAAAAGCTCTTTGGTGTCGTTATTGTGGTCGGATTAGTTATTCTGCCTCTCCAGTCTGCTTTTTCTCAAATCGCCACGGAGAACTTGAATATACCTGCAGGTTATAAATGGGACGGTCGGCAGTTCACACTCGAGTATAACGGTACGATCATCGTAAAACTGACTTTGGGGAAGGGGCAGGAAGTCGATGATTTTGCAGTGCTTACATCTGATGAGAGTAATAAAGTGGAACAGGTATTCAAATGGGTTTCACGAAAGATACCGCTGGAGTTTACCGGTTTTGCCATGGGTTCAGAGGAATCATTCCCCTGTGAAGCTGAGAAGGGGGAGGATGCACCCGTCATGATCCGGCATTGTGTAGGATTGAGCTATAGTCTCCTGAATCGTGCGGTGTACGATAGAAAGTACGATTGGCTCCTTTCAGTAGATTTTCCTACTACTATAACCATTTCCCCTTTGAAGAACGGGGGAGAGAAAAATGAATTTGCCATCATACTGAAGGGGAACGACGTACTGCTCCGTTTCCGGCCTTCATTCTACAGGAGTCATAGGGGACTTGAATATTTTACGCCGTGGAAATATAAAATCTGGGATAGATCGATGGCCGGCTGGTGCTCGTGGTTTGCATACTTTGATAAAATTACGGAAACGGACGTCCGCAGAGCCGCCGATATTCTATCGGATGTACTGGTACCATTCGGTCTGGAATATCTCCAGATCGACGACGGCTATCAGCAGAAGCCGGTCGGAGTACCGGAAACCTGGCTTGTACCTAACGCGAAGTTTCCGTCGGGATTGGCGGATTTAAGTTCATATATTCAATCGAAAGGCATGAAACCGGGGATATGGACGAATGTCAGTTTCCATCAAAAAGATTATGCTGAAGCACATCAGGAATTGTTTGTCCGTGATGAGAAAGGGAAAGCGGTATACGGGAATTGGATCGGGTACGTTATGGATGGAAACAATTCCCAGACCCTTGATGAACTTGTAAAGCCCGTGTACCGTAAATTGAAAGAAATAGGATGGCAGTATTACAAAGTGGATGCGCTTAGGCATCTGCGGTACGAGGGATACAACTCGAATGCGGAATACTACCAAAGGAAAGGGATAGATGTTGGAATTCCATATCGTACCTTCGTCTGGTCTATACGGGAAGAGATCGGTGATGAGAATTTTATGATGGGGTGCTGGGGAATTCGCCCTGAGCTGATCGGGATCATCGACGCATGCCGCATCGGTGATGATGGATTCGGGTACGGCGGACTGGCAGAATACAATTCTTTCAATAATGTCGTTTGGCGCAACGATCCCGACCATATTGAACTCACACCCGGGGATGCATATAAGTCATGCATGACAACATCTCTCACAGGATCGGTCTTTATGCTGACGGACAAACCGGAAGTGTACAGGACCGCAATCGTTGAACCGGCGAAACGTTCTCTACCGATTCTCTTCACACGCCCCGGTCAGGTTTATGATGTCGATCCGGCAAGGTCGGCTCTCATTAACCGGGTCAAAACGGAATTGAGCGGCGCCGGTCCCCGCGCAGTAGATGCCGACCAGCGCGAGTACTGCCACCTCTACCTGCTGGAAATCGTTAAACCGTTCGACCGGTGGATTGTACTGGGGCGGACAGGCGGCGGTGAAGAAAAAATAGGATTTCGGGAACTTGGACTCGATCCGGAACAGGAATACCACGTCTTCGAATTCTGGTCAAAGCGTTACCTTGGTTCTTTTCACGAGGAGTTTCACTTCGGCACAATAAATGCGGATTATGGTTGTCAGCTCTTCTGCATCCGGCCGAAATATCGGCATCCGCAGGTTCTCGCCACGAACCGGCACATCAGCTGCGGCGGATACGATCTCGAAAATGTCGAGTGGAATAACCGGACACTGAGCGGTAAAAGTAATGTCGTGAAAGGCGATATCTACGAAGTGTATGTTTTCGAGCCGCAAGGTTTCGCAATGAAAGACATCTCGGTCATGGGTGCCAAAGTAATTGAAAATGTCGAATCCGACGGAGTTAGAAAAGTTACGATACAACCGGGTGAGTCCGCCGCTGTGTCATGGCAAATCGTCTATTAATTTACATAGAAAGCCCGGTCACGACGGTTGACTTTTATCTCTTTCAATCGTACTTTATAGATGTATGAAGATTCGGCAATGCTCGATGGGACGTTGGGGAATTTGTACGTCGAAATCGTCTGTGTTAACTGCATGCGGTTTTTATATTCTGCGATAAAGTAGTTCCGTTCCCACTATGGAAATCATACTCATATCTCTTGTTATTCTGGTCGGATGTCTTGCTTTTATCATGCTGTTTCTCATCTTACGGGAACGAAAATCGCATGTTGGTAGCGGTAGTGATAATCCCCTCGTTGTAATGCAGCAATACGTGGAGTCGCTGAGAACCGACGTTCGTACGAGTTTACAGCAGGTATCGGATAATGTAAACCAGCAACTGGTAATGATTACGAATCAAATGCAGTCGCAGACATCGAACGTCGGTAATCGTCTTGATACGGCGGCTCGCATCATCGGTGATGTCCAGAAAAATCTTGGGGAGCTGGGGCAGGCTGCGAAAGAGATCAAGGAAGTCGGTCAAAACGTCGCGAAACTTGAAGAATTGCTCCGCGCGCCCAAGCTCAGGGGAGGTTTTGGTGAATTTCTTCTCGAGGACCTGCTGAAACAGGTCATCCCCTCGAAGTATTTTCAGATGCAGTACCAGTTCCGGAACGGCCAGACCGTCGATGCCGTTATCGAGACGTCAGATCATCTCGTTCCGATTGACTCAAAATTTCCGCTTGAGAATTTTCGGAAGATGATAACTGCAGAAAACGAACAGAATAAGAAAGTATTCAGGAAGTCATTCGTGGGGGATGTTAAAAAGCACATCGATGCGATCGCTTCTAAGTATATTCTTCCGGATGAAAGGACATTTCCGTTCGCGCTGATGTACATACCGGCGGAAAATATTTATTACGAAGTTATCATAAGAGATGAAGGGGTAAGCGATGAATCGGGAGTGTACACGTACGCAGTCGATCATAAGGTCATACCCGTGTCACCGAATACGCTCTATGCGTACCTGCAGGTGATCTCTCTTGGTTTGCGCGGTCTCTACATCGAGCAAAGCGCGAAGGAAGTATTGGACAGTTTGACGCGTTTACAGGGCGATCTTGGAAGGGTCCGGGAAGTTTTCGACACACTCGGATCCCACCTTGATAATGCTTTGAAGAAGTATGACGATGTTGACAAGAAATTATCGAGCGTAGAGGGGCGTCTGGATAGTGTCGCGGAAAAAAAACTTCAAAACGGGCAATCCGGAGAGTTGCCCGGTCACTAGCGGGATTTTTTTAATTTCTGAACATAATGAAAGGATCAATCCATGTATCTCAAAGTTCATCCGCAAAATCCGCAGGATAGACACATTAGTCGTGCGGTTGAGATTCTGAAGAACGGCGGGGTCGTTATTTACCCCACCGACACCGTCTACGGCATAGGATGCAGCATATATGATACCCGCGCAATCGAACGCATATATCAGATCAAAAGGCAGGATCAGCAAAAACCGTTCAGTTTCGTGTGCTCCGATCTCAGCCACATCAGCGAGTACGCAAAAGTATCAAACACGGCATTTCGCCTGATGAAACAGCTGATCCCCGGTCCATATACGTTTATACTGCCTGCGAGCAGACTGAAGCAGCTTCCCAAGAGCATGATCTCCAAAAGAAAAACGGTTGGGATCCGTGTGCCGGATAATAAAATTTCTATCATGCTTGTAAAGGAACTTGGACATCCGATCCTGAGCGCAAGCGTGACGAATGGCGACGGCAGTGTGATTACCGACCCGGAAATCATTGAACATCACTACGGAAAACGGGTAGACCTGATACTCGACGGTGGTAACAGTCAGACCGAGCTGTCGACTATTCTCGATTTGACGGAGGAAAATGGAGTGGTGCTCAGGGAAGGCGCGGGCGATGTGAGCATGCTGATAGCAGGATAAAAAATGCCGCACTGGTTTATTATTACAGGAATGGTGATTGGGAAATAAATCAAATAGAATAACACCGGGGAAATATGATGGCAGATGCGGTTGAATTCCACCGGGCTGTCATCGGTGAATTTCTTAAACTTCCCTCCGAGCGACCTCTCGGAGGAATCCTGAGAAATCTCGCCGTGGGAACGTTCATCGGTTTTCTTTTCGCCTTCGACACCGGCATCACATCATTATCCGCATTATCAAGGATCGCGGGCCTCATAATTACCGGATGGGGAGTGGCATTCATGGGATGGGGCGCAGAGAGGTTGTGGTACTCAACGGTCCGGCGCATGTTCCTCCGACCCCTGACGTGGTACGCCTATTTGACGAGAATACCGTTCTGGTTCATCGGAGGAGGAATCGGATACACGATGTGTGTATTGACGTCGGAAAAAGCCGGCTTCCTGTCGGTTCAGGATATCCCGGTTAAATCACTTTTCATTTTCGGGGGTAATATCGGTCTGATCCTGCAGCTTATTCTGCAAATTCGATTATACAGATTCGTTCGTCGTTATCGTCATACTGAACATAGTGAAATTGAGAGGAGTAGCCATGACCAAAATTGAACAGCACAAGATAGTTGAAATGCTCCAGGACTACCTTCACAAAATGCACGGGCGTGACCTGGACGATTTTGAAATGTTTCGAAAACGCGACAGAGATGATGAGGACCTTGATGAAATCTCTCGCTATCGCCTTTCGGAGCTGTATGTTAAGTATATCCCCGAACGCTTCCGCCGCTGAAGAATGCCGGTCATTCTGACAAAGAATTATCGGAAGCGCATCGGGAGTATCACCGGTGAAGTACTGGAACGTCTTGCTAAAAATGACAGTCATACATTTGTCTACGTTGCTCCCACCAAGCGCAAAATCCGCGATTTGCAAAGGGAATTCCTGCAAGCTACGCCTGGAAAGACAGCGCCTGCCTTCAACCTGTTTACCCTCGAAACACTCGCGGCACAGCTCTATGTGCTCCTCTGCCCGCCGAGACGTCAGATTTCGGGACCGGAGCAAGCTGTCCTCATCGACGAGGCAATCATGTCGGTTTCTCATCAGCTTCAATACTTCCGGCTACGGGGATCGCCGAAAAGACTTACCAAAGGAACGCTTTTAAGAATTATTAACGTCATTAATGCACTGAAAGAAAAAGGCGTTTACCTTACAGCGCTCCGCAGTGAAACCGATACGGTTGAAAAGTATGAACGGCCGAAGCTCAACGATATCCTCCTAATCTACGAAAAATATGAACAACTCCTCGGCGACAGGTTTGCAGACTCCGGAGGATTGTTTAAACATGTCAATGAACAGTGGGATCCGCGCGTGTCGGCGGAAGCGTTCAGTTCTCATTTTGGCGGGGTTGATACTATCTTCGTATCCGGGTTCGATGAGTTCGCGAATCCTGAGCTTACAATGCTGAATAACCTTTCGAATGTTGACGGCATGGGAATGGTGATCTCCTTCGACTACAATCTCGAAAACGATGAAGTATTCGGTCATTTGAAGGAGAATTACGAAAAATTTCTCGAAATGGGTTTTAAAAAAATCACGACAAAAAAATCGGCGGGAAAAGAATTTCACAGGAAAATTACGGAATGTCTTTTTCAACCGACAAGAGAAACTGATAAATTTGCCGCCCAATCCCGCCTCACAGTAATTGCCGCCAAGGATCGCAGGGATGAGGCGGACATAATTGCAAAAATCATTCGGCATCTTATCCGAGAACAGCCTAAACGGCCAATCGATAAAATCTGTGTCGCAACGTTCCGGCCGGATCTGTACACGCAACACTTCAGGGAGATATTCGAACAATACGGCATTCCGGCAAATATTACAGACAGATACTATCTCGATCAATCACCCATCGTGGTTGCGATCCTTTCGCTTCTGATGATTCATCAGCGTGATTTCATGGTTTCCGATATCATGCGTGCACTCTCGAGCGTGTATGTACGTCTAACATACAATGGGAAACCAATCGATGCCGGAGCGCTCTACGAATCTGCATATATATTAAAGATTACCGGCGGATTCTCGGCATGGATAAAGAAAATTGGAGATCGGTTACGGCTGACGGAAACAAGGGCGCGGGAAGCAGACCATGAAAGAGATAAAAACCGTCTGCAGCATGAGGCTGATGTATTGCGGGATACTGAAGTTACTCTGCATGTTCTCCGGGATCTCCTCAAAAACTTCGATCAAGCCATGACGCCAAGGGGCTTTAAGGAACGACTTCTCCGGCTTATCGATAGTGTGAATCTTACCGATAACATACTCCGCGGGAGGTTTGCACTCAGGGATGATGATCAGCTTGAGAAAGATACCCGGGCGCTGGAGAAATTCCTTGATTTTATCGATGAGTTTTTAGAGATTCTTGCTCTCGAAGGGAAGGGAGAGGCGGTCGAACACCTGCCGTTCTATCTTAACCGGCTGCGGGAGTCGATGACACAGGTCAGGTATAACATCCGGCAGAAGTACGGATATGGTGTTGCGGTTACGTCAATGGACGAGACGCGCGGTCTCGATTTCGATGTGATGATACTGGCGGGGATGGTGGATGCTGAATTTCCGCCGGTATACAGGCCTGAGATATTCTTTAGTTCAACTCAGCGGTTACTCCGTGAAAAGTATCACCTCCATGAGCACCGGTACCTGTTTTACCAGATGTTATGCAACTTCACTGAACACCTCTACATCACATACCCGCAGACTGAAGGAGAAAATGAACTCATTCAGTCGACGTTCATTGATGCCCTGATGGAGGTTGTTGATGTGGAGGATTCTCGCCAAGAGTACCCGCCATTTCTCTCAGGGATTCTTTATACGAAATTGGATGCTGTCCGCCATATCGGAATCGTTGTGGGGAATGGAGGTTCGACGGAGCATGAACTCGGAAAAATTGCCGGTAATGAGACAAATAGAGAAATTGCCCGGCACGTTCAGGGACTTCGCACCCGTATGGATGTTGAAAAAGCGCGCATGGAAGGTGGAACATATCCTGAATTCCGCGGTATCATCAGCGGTAAGCTTGAGAGCAGTACTGAAAAGGCCCTCTCAGATATGCGAAACAGGATATACTCTGTCACTCAGTTAGAGACGTATGGCAAGTGCCCGTTTCACTACTTTGCAGAGCGGCTCCTTCGTCTCAATGTCATTGAGGAGATCGATGAAGAATTGACACCTCTCGAACGAGGTGGTCTTATTCACGATGTACTCTTTGAATTTTATCTCGACAGAAGAATTCGCGGCTTAAAATCACTTCGGGAGGTCAACGACAAAGATTTTAGCGATGCTTTCAAGAACATATGTGACATAACGAAGAAGAAGCTCTCCTCGCTCGGTATTTCAAGTCCGTTCTGGGAATTGGAGGAAGAGCGAATCTTCGGGTCAAGTAACCGAAAAGGAGTTCTGCAGGAATTCCTTGAATTCGAACGGGATCAGGACTTTATTGTGTCACCGTCGTACTTTGAGGCGGAATTTGGCGCTAGACGGATGAAGGGGAAGGGAACTGATCCGTCTCTCTCCACAGAAATCCCGATCAGCACCGGTGCCGGTACTGTACGATTAAGAGGCAAAATCGACCGTATAGATACAGGCGATTCCATATTCCGCATCATTGATTATAAGACAGGAGCAACAACACCAGACCGTGAATCCATCGATAAGGGAGTAAGTCTCCAGCTGCCGGTCTACTTGTACGCCGTCGAGGAGATGCTGAAGCGGGCGAGCGGTAAAGATTGGAAGGGCGTAGCGGGTGTATACTATGTACTAACTCCGAAGGTTAAGGAAACGCTCGGAATCGGAGATATAAGTCACAGAAAGAAAGTGTTTAACGCCGGGCTGAAATCTAAACAGTTGTGCGCCAATGAGAGTGAACTGCGTCAGGTTATTCAGCGAACTCTGGACTACGTAAATGAGTATGTAGATAAAATTGCAGCCGGACAATTCCCGGTTGAACCAAAAGTAACAAAGAAGGTTTGCGAATGGTGCGATCATAAGACAATCTGCCGGATCCAATTGAAATCACTCCTTTCCTCAGAGACGACTGAGGAGGGAAACAATGAGAAAGAATAATATTTTGTATATTATTGCCGTTCCAACCATTTTTACCAAACGAGGTACGGTAAAAATAATAATGGTGTAAGTATCCCGACTTCTCCTGGCGGGATCAGGAAAGTGTGTTAAGGTTGAACGGACATCAGTTACCAATTATTAGTGAATTCATTACATGGAAGAGAAAATGCAAACTGTATTGAAACGGATCGGTGTTCTCACAGGCGGCGGCGACTGCCCGGGCCTTAACGCGGTTATTAGGAGCATCGCCAAACCAGCTTTATCTTATTTTAATGCAAAAGTCATCGGGATCGAGGATGGATTTGAGGGGTTTGTTGAAGGACGGAAGCGTGAATTAACAAAGCTCGACGTAACCGGGATCATCAATCTCGGCGGCACTATTCTCGGAACTTCGAACAAAGGAGATCCGTTTCACTACCCGCGTGAGAGTGCATCAGGAGTAGCCGTTACTGATTGCTCCGATGTAGTGCTCGACAACTACCGTCAATGGAATCTTGACGCTCTTATTGCGATTGGAGGTGACGGGACGATGAACATCTCCGCTAAGCTTGCAAAGATGGGGATGAATATTATCGGCATCCCGAAGACGATAGACAACGACCTCGAAGCGACGGATATCACTTTCGGTCATGATTCAGCCCTTCAGGTAGCGACCGAAGCTATCGACAGATTACAGACGACCGCATCAGCACATCATCGGGTTATTGTAATTGAAGTCATGGGCAGGTACGCAGGATGGATTGCTCTCGGCGCGGGCGTTGCTGCCGGCGCGGATGTTATTCTGATTCCGGAAATCCCATTCAGGTGGGAGTCAGTTTTTAACTTCGTCTGGAAACGAAGCAAAGGAGCAAGGTACAGCATCATCTGTGTGGCGGAGGGAGCAAAACCGTTAGACGGCAAACTTACAGTACGAGAAACAGATCAAAAGCGGACTGATCCTATCCGGTTGGGCGGAATTGGTGAAATCGTAGCAGATAAGATAGAGCAGGAAACAAAGCTTGAAACACGCGTAACTGTCCTTGGGCACGTGCAGAGGGGTGGAAGCCCTTCTGCCTTCGATCGTATTTTGGGCACAAGGTTTGGTTCGATGGCGCTGCAAGCCGCTTCACGCGGTGAGTTCGGCTGTATGGTGAGTCTCCGTGGAAGAGATGTCGTCACTGTACGACTCGAGGATGCGATCCAGCGACAGCGATTGGTTCCACCCAACTCCCAGCTTGTTATGGCTGCGCGGTTGGTTGGTGTCTGTTTCGGTGACTGACGGCACATAAAGGGGACTGTTGATGACCGTGAAATATATGCTCATTAATGATCCGAAGCAGTTAATCTCCTATGCGTGAAGAGACTGAAACTCGCGGTATCGAACCTCATCTTCTAATCAAGGCGTATGAGACCGGCTTTTTCCCAATGGCTGATTCACGCCGTGGTCCCATCCGGTGGTATTCTCCGGATCCAAGGGCGATCATTCCGCTCGATGGATTAATAATATCACGCAGTTTGAGGCAGGTAATCAATAAAAATATTTTCAGGATTACGGTGGATACCGCTTTTGAGGAGGTCATGAGACACTGTGCCGAAAGAACCGATACATGGATATCGGAAGAGGTAATACAGAGCTACTTGAACCTCCATAATATCGGCAATGCACACAGCATAGAAACGTGGAAAGAGGAGGTTCTTGCCGGAGGGCTCTACGGTGTCTCCATAGGATCAGCATTTTTCGGTGAGTCCATGTTTAGCGTCGTCCGCGATGCATCAAAGGTTGCACTTGTGTACCTCGTTGATCGTCTCAGGATTGCAGGCTATCAGCTCCTCGATTCCCAGTTTATGACACCGCATCTCCGGCGCCTCGGTGCAGTTGAAATATCCCGGACTGAATACCTCGATATCCTGCACCGCGCAGTGAATAAAAAAAACTCATTTGTACTTTGAGAAAGGGTAAAATTAAGATGTTCCGCATCGGATCACTCTGCACCCTGATATTCCTGATATGTGCTTCTGCGGCGGCACAATCTTCGGTCGATACGGCTTACACTATACAGCAGATCCGTGCACTTTTAGATGCCCAGTGTAAAGCATGGAACAGCGGGGATATTGAGGGATACATGGAGGGTTACTGGCGCTCGGACAGCCTGCTGTTTACGAGTAGCGGTAATGTTGAACGCGGTTGGAAGTCAACACTTGAAAAATACAAAAAGACCTACAACTCACGATCAAAAATGGGGATACTGTCTTTTTCAGATCTCCGGTTTTCACTGTTATCAGAGAACGCAACGTGGGTCCTGGGTAACTGGAAATTGAAGCGTGAACTCGATGCACCGCAAGGAATATTCACGCTCATTGTTCAGAAATTTGAGGACGGCTGGAAAATTATCCACGACCATACGTCGACGCAGAAATAATTAATAAATGGATCAGTAATTTACGGGCGCCTGAAATTATGACACATTATGACAGAGGAATATTTCAAACGGATTTTGCGGGACTGAGACTTGTTAAACGTGGGAAAGTGCGGGATATTTATGCTCTCGGAGAACACCTCCTCATCGTGGCATCCGACCGCCTGTCGGCATTCGACGTCGTGATGCCTCAGCCAATTCCCTACAAGGGGAAGGTCCTCACACAGATATCGAATTATTGGTTCAATCTTGTCAAGGACGTGATTCCGAACCACATCGTGACCACTGACGTGAATTCATTCCCCGGAGAATGCAAGCCGTATGCAGGTGAGCTGCAGGGTAGGAGTATTGTTGTTAAGAAAGCACAGCCTCTTGCTGTGGAGTGCATTGTCAGAGGATATATTTCCGGGTCCGGATGGGTGGAATATAAAAAAACGAAATCTATCTGCGGCATTCGCCTGCCCGACGGACTGGTAGAATCATCGAAACTTCCCGAACCGATCTTCACGCCATCTACAAAAGCGGATGTCGGTCACGATGAGAACATTCCATTTAAAAAAGCGGTAGAAATACTCGGGCCGGCTGTGGCGAATAAGGTACGTGATTTGAGCATCGAAATATACCGCCGTGCCACAAAACTTGCAGAGAGTAAAGGAATTATCATTGCAGATACAAAAATGGAATTCGGTATCTTCAACGATGACCTGATCCTCATCGACGAATTACTCACGCCCGATTCTTCCCGCTTCTGGCCGCAGAGCAAGTATAAGCCAGGGTCAGCCCAGGAAAGCTATGATAAACAGTTTGTGCGCGATTACCTTATCTCGATAAAATTTAACAAGCAGCCTCCGGGACCTACGATGCCTGATTCGGTTATCGAACGGACTTCCGAATTGTACCGCGAGGCATTGAAGCGATTGACGGGAAGGGATGTGGAATAATTTATTGCCATGAAAATTACTGTCCACACCAAGCCGCATGCACGTAAGAATGAAGTCATACCGATTGATGAGCACAACTACATAGTGAGCGTGACAGCTCCGGCGGTCGACGGCAAAGCGAATGAGAAGCTTGTTTCTGTACTTGCCGATTTCTTTAAAAAACCCAGGCGCAGTATTACAATTATTCGCGGCGGGAGTTCCAGGATAAAGATTGTAAACATTGAATGAATAAGGTTAAGACAGAGTGACGGGTAAAAACCCGTCATTCCGTCCCACCATCGGCGGGAAATTCGGCATCTCTTTTTTATAACCCTCACCCTATAATCCCTCTCCCCTCGTGGATAGGGATGCTTAAAAAACCCGTCATGCTGTCCCGCCATCAGCGGGATATTCAGCATCACGTTTTTAAAGCTTCAAACCTTGCTAAGGTTTACATTGCTCGAAGATAGCAAACCATCGCAAGGTTATCAGTGTAGGTCGGAATGGCATTCCGACCTACATGTTCTGGACAAGTTCCAAATTGCCGGTTCACTTCCAAACGCCCGGTATTTTTGCTTTGCAAACACTGCAAGTTCCGTTTTGCAACGTATTCTTGAGAATTGTAAATCCACGCCGCTCAATTATAAGTGAACCACAGTTGTAGCAATAGGTGCTTTCTGCAACATGAGCCGGTACATTTCCTATGTATACGAAACGGATCCCCGCTGCACGCGCGATATCCCGTGCTTTCTCTAGCGTCGATACCGGCGTAAGAGGAAGCTGAGTCAGTTTGTACATGGGGGTAAACCGGCTGAAGTGAAGCGGTGTTTCGTGTAAACCGTTCGCAGCAAGCCAGGCACACATTTTTTTTATCATCTCCAGATCATCCGTCCACCCGGGAATTACCAGGTTCGTAATTTCCAGCCACACTCCCTCCTCCCTGAATACACGTAAAGACTTCAGCACCGGATCGACGCTCCCCGCGGCAAGTTTCTTATACACAGCGTCATCGTAACATTTTAGATCTATGTTCGCCGCATCGAGAACGGTACACAGTTTACGGAGAGGGTCCTCGTTGATATAACCATTGGACTTGAGGATATTCTTAATTCCTTTCGTTCTCGCCAGCCATGCGGTATCGTACACATATTCATAAAAGGTTGTCGGCTCCGAATATGTATATGCAATTGACTCGCATTTATTTGCACTGCACTGCTCGACAATTTTATCCGGCATGAAGTCGTAATTTTCAGTCTCTTTCGGACTGAACTGGGATATCTGCCAGTTCTGGCAGTTCAGGCAACGGAGATTGCATCCAGCCGCTGCAATAGAGAACGCACGCGTTGAAGGCAGAAAATGATAAAGCGGTTTTTTTTCTATCGGATCGATGTGTATTGCGCACGGATTTCCGTATGCGATCGAGTAGAGTTTACCCTTGTAATTCACGCGATTTCTGCAAAAACCCGCATCACCCTCAGCAAGGATGCACCCGTGCGGACATTTTTGGCATTGAATCCCGCCTGCTACATTCGTGTAGAACATTGCCTCTTTACTCCACTTCCAGAGTTCCGACGAAAGCGGATTGTACGATCCTGCAGTATCTCCGTACCGAATGAATGATTCAAAAAAGTGTGTTCCGATAGCGGCTCCGCAAATCCCTGAAAAACATTGCTTGAGGAAACTGCGTTTATCCATGATGATTTGTCCTTATCATAATAAATCCTTTACGGTGACGGAAAAATTATGTACCTGCGACGGTTAATAAAACTCACCACTGCACTTGAAAGAACAACCGCCGCAACAATAAAACAAACAATGGATATACCGAGCAGCGGTATAAGGAATGCAGTAACGAGAAGCGCTCCGACTGCAGAACCGATCAGGTCGAATCCGTAGAGGTATGAAACAATCTTGGAATATGAACCTCGCTGAAGTTCCGCTGCAGCAGAAAATTCAATTCCAACAAGACATGCAACTATAAATGTTGGAAAAGCAAACGCTAAATACAGCATGCCCGTACTGATAACGGATCCTTGCAGAAAATATAAAACGGGCGGAATCGCCGCAATAAATATCCCGAGGAGAATTTGAATGTACATATACGCGTTTACAGTTACGGTTGATAAAACCTTCCGACGGAGTAGCGCTCCGATCGCCAGTCCGCCCATGAAGATCGCGATGAGAAAGCCGATCATCTGATAAACGTAGCCATAGAGAACCTGGAATGCAAGGAGCAGAACGATTTCAACGGCAGAACCTGCAAATCCCGCTGTGAACATACCGTAGGTGATTACATTTGTCCGTGTTAAGCTGTAAATAACAAGACCTACGGATACGATTAGGAGTAACCAATAGTTGATGTCAAACGATCTCAGCCACAGGAGTAACTGGCGGTAGTAAGAAACAGGTCTGAAATCTGCATTCACAGGCGCGTTCTGGTATAATGATTGCTCAATTCGTTCACTCCTCTGTTCGAGCAGGTCATCATCAATGTAGTACGGATTGACATAGAGGTTATTTAAGCCGCGTGACATGACACTCTGTGCGATACGTATGGTCAGAGGCGAATCCGCGGCGATGAAGTAATCCCGCAAACCCGGAATGATCAGTATGTTGGAAAAATGAGCACGGAGCGTTGAGTATAGAATTGATCTCACTTGTTTGGCCTCTTCATTCATGTAGTCGGCTGATGAGGAAAGACTCAGGCCGACAACACCACCCGGTTTCAGTATTCTTTTTACGTCCGAGTAGAATTCCGTTGTGTAGTACCTGTTGATCTGTGCTGTAACGGGATCCGGCAGATTGATGAGAACAACATCGTACTTAGAATTTGTCGACCGGATGAACAGCCTTCCATCCCTGGGAATCGCATGGATCCTCGGATTACTAAGATTTTTTGTGAATTTCTGCCCGATCTGAAAAAGTGCAGGATTAAGCTCGACGTAGTCGACCGTTGCGACGTTATACTTCAGTATTTCCCCTGTCGTACCTGAGATACCGCCGGACACCAGGAGGACATGCTCCGGCCGTGGGTGCTGAAGCATTGCATAATGAACTGATTCCTCGCCGGAAGCCGGATCATCCGTCGAGAAGAGGAGGACATTATTTTCATAAAAATTATATTGGTTCCCTTGTTCGGTTACCGTCAGAGTTCCGTAGGGTGTATCATCGTAGTACAGTACATTCTGTCCTTTCATTATGTATCCAACCGTAATTTTCTCTAAGTCGACACTTCTCCCAAAGACAAGGAGAAGGAGAGCAGCGGATATGGTGAGTATCTTTAAGCCGTTGCTTCGACCGCACAATGAGATGAAATACGCGGTAACCATCGTAATGAGGAGGAGGAAAAACAACCGCTCGAAGGTCTGGATGGAATAAAAATAGCCGATACTGAAAGCGAGTCCGCCTGCTACACTCCCCACAGCTTCCCATGAATATGCATGAGGTATGCGGTTCTCCTTTTTCAGCTCCGACAAGAGGACGGCGGTAACCGTGAAAGAAAAACCTGAGATGAGACAAAAAGGGGCGAGAAATAAAAAACTCGCGAAAATAATTTGCAGGATATCGGGCATACTGCCCGTATCGAAAAGAATATTGCGCATGAACCGGATGAAAAAAACTGTAACAGGCGGTAAAATACCGAGGAGAGCTATGAGCAGTCCGAGAAGACTGAATCTATCATGTACACGTTCTGCATACTTACCGAGGAAAGCACCGGCGGCGGTGAGTACCATCCAGTTCGCCATAACGATCCCGATTATTAGCTCATTGCCGCAGAATACCGTGAGAAATTCTCTGAGAAATACTATTTGTGTAACGATTGACGCGATGCCAACGACGACAACCGCGGCAATAAGAATTGTTTGAGGGTGGGATTCTACCGACCGACCGTGGAACGTATCATTTTTCACCGAAGACGTATGCCTCGTAGATATACAGTTCGGCCTCCTTCCAGCCGTCCCATCCGATGCCGGCTTTATCCTGTGCGCAATGTCCCAGGAATTCTTCTTTTGTCCACCCTGTTTCCGTCGCTACCTGAGGTAAAAATGTCCCCGACCGATTTCCCTTCCTGATGTATATGCCGTGTTTACCCAATTCAATTTCATCGGGGGATGTTATTCTCATCATCGGTGAAAGGACGGAGATTTCTATTTCGATATCATTAATCTCCTTTGATGTCACGGGGGGAAACCGGTAATCTTCCGTCGAAGCGGCAACGGCCATCTTCTGCACCACCGCAAAGAGCGGCTCTGTCGCATCAAAGCGTCCGATACAGCCGCGGAGATCGCCGCCTTTATGGAGTGTGACGAATGCACCCGCATGACGGCGGAGTGATTTCAACAACTTGGTTGAATCAATCTCGGGTATTTTCCTTTCCCGTACGTACATATTGACTGTTTTGCGCGCGATTGCGAGCAATTCCTTCTTATCTTCTGCGCGAAGTTCATAGGACGTTGTACTCTTTTCCCGTTGTGATGAAACTGCAATCGCATAATAACCGACGACACGCAACTTTTCGCCATGCTCCGAATCACCGGAGTTCATGTAGCGAATGATATCCATCGATACATCGGAGGCGTACTGTGTCATGTTGAGGAGCGTCAGAACTGAGGTCCAGCCGCATAGGCTAGTGGCAAGATTCGGGATGTTCCTTTCCTCATTTTTACCTAGGATCCTTAGAAGCTCCTCCGGAGAATTCGATATGATCGCATCGGCTGTGGCTTTGTCCACTTTTACGGCATCATCATACGGAGGGTAGTGTGAAAAATCTGTGCTGATAACGAACAGATTTTTCGACTGCAAGTACGGTCTGAGAGCATCGGCGATTTTTTTACATACTTCGGGCGATTGTGTGCCAATGACAATCGGCACAAGCTGGAAACCGGCACCGAGTTTGTTCTGGAGAAAGGGGAGCTGTACCTCAAGACTGTGTTCCTGCATGTGAGCATCAGTGCGATCCGAGAAGAAATTGTACTTATGTACCAGATCGGCGGTAATCGATTTGTTGACCTTCACAGTTCCAAGCGGTGTGATGAAATCGCCGCTCGCGTACACCGAGGCACCCTCAAAAGCGATACGGTGGCTCGATCCGAGCAGAAAGACATTCTCATATTTCTTCACAGGATCCAGCTGGTTGAAACCTGAAGCCGCGACACTCCCTGAAAAGACATATCCGGCGTGCGGTACAATGAGTGCAATAACATCCCCCTGAATCTTCCGAGGCGCGGCCTTTTTGAAAAGATCATCGAGCGTGGATGCGAGTTCGTTTGCCGCGGCAGGATAGAATTGTCCCGCTACAGCGGGGTACCGGTCTGTCTGCAGTTTCTGTGTCCTGCACTCCTGAGCGGATAGTACGATAGCAAAGCAGAACAAGATATGGATAATTTTCTTCATGACATTTCCTTCCAAATCCATCCGGAATTACTGTAACCTTTTTTTATTTGGCGAGACAACCATCTCACTGCGGGGATCAGGAATTCTACAGTAAAATCCCCAACCGCCGATATTATTTTCAACCTTGAGAAGGATGGTATTCCATCCTTTCTGCAAATGTATCCCAACCGTATCCTGATCCGGCGAAGCTCCTCTTATCATCATTGTATCATGGAGGAGCGAACCATTAACCCACAGCCGTACTCCGTCGTCCGTGCCGAGATACATATTCACATTCCTGTTCTGAGGTACGTAAAGGTAAGTCAGAGCATACCCAACAGCCATGTCGTGCGGTTTCAGGGCGTCATTGAAATTCACAAAACCGTCACTAGAGGACGTCCATGGAATCCAGTAAATTTCTTTATGGTCCTTATCACGATAAGGTTTTTTGAAATCAATACGCTCCTCTGGAGTGTAGACTGTCCGCAATCCGCTCCTAACATTCCAGTCGCCGGGATTAGGGAACGGGCCGAGGATGTACCATTTACGAACGAAATTCCGGTGCGGTGTAAGCGCCAGAGCATCAATACCGAGATGATAACCTGCCGATACCCGATTTTTCCCAACAACCTTGAATGTTACAGCCACAGTAGGATCCAGCACTCTCACAGGTTCACACGTGATCAATCCCCCTGGTACAGTTTCGGCGCTGAACGCATCATACTCGGCAACTTTCTTCCCTCCAATCCAGATTTCTGCCTTACCGAAGGAAGTATCTTTTGTTACATAGACGCCCACAGTGTACATATCGGGCTCCCTGACGGAGACATTGAGCGTGAAATAGCCGCCTCGTTCCGCTGATGCGTATCGTAACTGCTCATCGCCCGACCAATCAACACCGTAATCTGTCATTTTCTGTGTGCTGAGAGTTCCTTTAAAGGTATCTGCCGTTGGAATCAGACTCTCGGCTTCGATGCACTCTTCTGGTACTGCGACACGAAGGGGAATTCTTTGTGGCGGTGGAGGAATAGGTCCGAACTGTTTATGCGGCTCACGCTGGTACCAGAAAGCAACACTCGAGAAATCGACAAGCTCCTGATTGCCATGACCATGTTCTATTGTAAAACGGAGTTTATCGCGGAACGGAATCTGATCCCCGAAATGAAAGCGGTAGGCGACAACTCTCGAATGTAATGTATCATCCTTCTGAATCAATCCGTGCAGAGGCGCCGAGTAGATTCCGCGGTTGAAGTACCAACCGCTCGTGAAGTAATCCTCGGTTCCTGTTCCCCTGATGGATGGAACAGTTTCCCCGTCGACATAAACCATCTCGTCGCCTTCGAGGTAGGATATGTCCTTTTCGCGGTAACCCTGCATCGAAAGAATTGTCCCGACGTACTGACCGGTACCCTCGGCATCAAGTATGAGGTAGTTCTGACCGCGTTGTGTCCGGTGTTCGCGCCGCCACTGTGCATGGAATCTCCCTATCGTTCCATCGCCGAGATTGTCGAGCTTCTGATAATCGATCTGATAATAAAAGGAATTGACTTTCTTTCCGGTCTCATTCACGACCTCTATTCTAGCGCCGTCCGAAAAGGGCATTGGGAAATAGCAATAGTATCCGCCACTCGACATCCCGAGGGGAAGAGACAACCAATGGGTGTACTGATAACCATTTCCAAAAAAATCTCCAAGCGGACACTGGATGCTCGCTTCCTTTTCGCCGTCCCAGTACATGCGTAGAAGTAGCCGGCGTAGAAAGTACTTGTCATCTGCTCCGACTGTAATCCATATCCTTGTGATAATTCCTGCGCCTTCGATATCTGCAAGAGTTTTTATTTCACCGACGGCGAGCGGAACGAAGTCGGCATTCCCTCCGGAAGTATCATTGCTCGAGATCTGTATGAGTTTGCTGTCTTTCAATAAAGGGAGAGCGCCTAGGGAAAAAAAGTCCGGAATAGATTGTCCGTAAAGCAGAAGGGGAGAAAAGAAAACGAGGATCCACACGAAATATTTTTTCATATGTCTCTCTGGAAATAATTGGCAAAGAAACTCTTCTCTGTTAATATAACATGATGATATTCCGTTGTCAACCTTTTCCGGTATTTCGATTCCGCACATGGTACGGTCTCAAAAACCATCATTTCATATGAATAAATTCATTTTTAATTGAGTTATGCGTCATATTTCATTATATTGCGATTGTAACCTCTGGCACCTATCACTGGATCGAAGGAGAGTATTTTGAACGGTTTAGTTAAGGAACTCGAAGGTCGTTATTATTTCAATCCCCTTCAACAAAAGTTCGATAGCAAAGCACAAGAAGTTGGGCTTACGGAAGCTATGAACTACTTGACAGAAATAATGCAAAGCAGTATATCCGATGTCGGTGAACTCATTCAGGATCGCATTGATAAAGGGAAGATCAAAGATTTCGATCAAGCCAGCAAGACAGTCGCCGGGAACGCATTCCAAGGACTTGTTGCTTACGCTCTTGTCAGACATCATCAGTCAGGCGACCTTAATAATGATATTGAAATCACGCTAAAACCGAAGCAGCATCGCTTGATAAATAAATATGCAACGATTAATGTTGGTGATGATGTTCAGAAACCTGATATTGATCTATTGATTTATAGTAAGTCGGCAACGCTAGAAAAACCGATCATTATATATTCAATGAAAACATCGCTACGTGAACGCGCAGGCCAGACTTATAAATGGAAATTATTAATGGACATCGCTACCGCAACAGATTGTCAATCAATCAAAGCAAAGTATGAACTTTCCTATGAAGTTCAGGTAAATTTCAAAGTCGGTTTAATTACCACTAATTTCTATGAAGAGATCAATAACCCTCAACAAGTTGGAATGTTACGTTTCTTTGATTTTGTCTATATAACAAAAGCTGGTGAATGGGGTAATCGTGTACGTAATCTTTCTCGCATAATTCAAGATCTTAATCAAATTTATGATTAATAATATGGGCACTATTCAAAATCGTATACAGATAGATTGGGATTTTCGTGGGGAAGATACAAGAGTATTGACTCATTGTTTTCACGATTACCCAGCTCGCATGATTCCACAAATTGCTTCCAAGCTGATTGAACTTTTTGGATCCTCTGCTAAAAAACTCTTTGATCCATATTGTGGCACGGGCACCTCCCTTGTTGAGGCACAGCTAAGAGGAATCGATGCCATGGGGACCGATCTTAATCCACTTGCATGTCTTATAGCCAAAGTCAAAACAAAACCGATCAGTCAGCAGATCCTTGATTTGTACCTGAAGGATTTTTCGGATTTTATTTACAAAGCTCGTTTTGATGAAGAACCATCTGTATTATCAATTCCGAATTTTCCAAATATCAATTTTTGGTTTCAATCTGAAGTTATTCGAAGGCTTGCATATTTAAAAAAATATATCTGGCAGATCGACAAGGAAGATATCCGAGATTTCTTCAAGGTGGCTTTCAGCGAAACTGTACGTGAATCCTCTCTGACACGCAATTCAGAATTCAAATTGTTCCGAATGACGGAGAAACAGATTGGATCGTTTAATCCAGATGTTTATAGCATCATAGAAAAAAAGCTCTTACGTAACCGAAGAGGCATGCTCGCTTACTTATCTGCACTAAAAAACTCTTCCCATAAGGCATCTATATCAATCTATGATTTCAACACAGTAGAAGGAATTCCCAAGAAGTTTAATAAATTTAATTTTGATTTAGTCATCACATCTCCACCCTATGGCGATTCTCGCACTACAGTTGCCTATGGGCAATACTCCAGATTATCTAGTCAATGGATGGATTTCTCGGAAGCAAACAATGTTGACAAAAAACTTATGGGCGGTCAAACCAATAGTCACATTCAAAAGTTTGGCTGTAAAACACTGGATAATGCTATAAAAAAGATTTCTGAAATTGATCAGAAACGTGCTCTCGAAATCACATCATTCTACATAGATCTTGAAAAGTCAATTCGTAATGTTTCAACTCTTCTTCGGCATGGTGGATATGTATGTTATGTTGTTGGTAACCGTAGAGTTAAAGGTACAACTTTACCAACTAATCAGGCGATTGTTGCATTCTTTGAAAGCAACAATTTCGCTCATGTCGATACATTCTTAAGAAGTATTCCGAATAAGAGAATGCCTGCTAAGAATAGCCCGACGAATGAGCCCGGAAAACTTGATTCAACAATGTTAAACGAATACATAGTTGTAATGAGGAAGCTCAAATAGTAGCTTCAACTGGGATTGTTAAAACCGCACACAATGACCACATGATTTATGTTATTAAGTAAATTCAAAGCTCGACTTCGAAAGATTCAATCACGCGGTTACATCTCCACTAAACGTAAAGGGAACACCGGAATTGGGTATACGTTTGAATCACTCTTGGGTCTTAAGGAAAATAACATTAGAATCCCTGATCTTGGTAATATTGAATTAAAAACTAAGCGACGAAATACTTCATCAAAAGTCACCATGTTCACATTCAATCGAGGTGCATGGATAGTTCCCCTGTCGGAGGTTATAAAGAAATACGGCTACTTTGATAAATATGAACGTCATGCTCTAAAATGCACGGTCAGTATTAAACCGAATCCCCAAGGTTTATATTTACGCACCACAAGAAAGGATCTCCAGCTCCACAACTTAAAAAAGGATATTATCGCTTCATGGAAATCAGATATTTTGATGGATTATTTTTCCCGAAAGTTGCCATCCCTAATCATTGTAACAGCTGATACAAGACGTAATTCACGAGGTAGAGAAGAATTCCACTATAGCGAAGCATATTTACTCAACTACCCCAGCAAGCAAGGACTGCTCAAGTTAATCGATAAAGGATACATTGTTGTAGACTTACGTATGCACCTAACAAAAAGCCGGCAGGTCAGAAATCGAGGGACAGCGTTCCGTATTGCAGAGGAAAATCTTCTTAGATGTTTTAAGAAGGTAACTAAGCTCTTATAATCACACACAGGTATCAACCGTGAGACCGAAACTTCACTTCCTCACAGAGGAACTTATTGAGAGAATTATTTCCGAAGCGCGGGATGTACTCTGCACTCTCGGAGTTGAAATCCATAACGATCGCGCCGTATCGCTGATGAATGATCATGGCGCTCGTATCGATCACCATACAAAGCGCGTATATTTCACACCGGATCTCATTGATAAAATTCTAAAAACCGCACCGCGGTCGTTCATCCTATACGATGTGTTGGGGAATGAAGCCGTCCATCTCTCTGATTTTACCGTAAATTACACACCAGGTTCTGCTGCAATCAATTTCCTCGACGGCGATGCAAACACGATGCGCAAACCGACAACCTCTGATTATGTCCGGTATGCGAAGCTGATGTCTTCTATGCAGAACATCGCATCCCAATCAACTGCTATGATACCGACCGACGTGCACGAACGCATATCGGATAGTTACCGACTGTTTTTGAGTCTTATGTACTGTGAAAAACCGGTGGTGACTGGCGGCTTCACCATCGAAGCTTTCGGGATTATGAAAGACCTCCAGATTGCCGTGCGGGGAAGTAAAGAGAAACTTGCAGAAAAACCGCTGACAATATTTTCCTGCTGTCCGACCTCTCCGCTGAAATGGAGCGAGGTCACCTCGCAAAACCTTATCGATTGTGCTCTCTATTCAATTCCTGTCGAATACATTTCAATGCCGCTCTCAGGTTTCATGGCGCCTGTTACGCTCGTCGGGACTCTCGTACAACACACTGCAGAAACGCTGAGCGGCCTGGCAATAAGCCAGCTCGTCAATCCCGGTTCGCCCGTTCTTTACGGCGGTTCGCCTGCGTTCTTCGATGTTCGTTACGAAACTACTCCGATGGGATCGATTGCGACCATGATGACCGACTGCGCTTTCAACGAAATCGGTAAATACTTCAATCTCCCTACCCAGGCTTACATCGGACTGAGCGACGCAAAGCAGGTTGATGCTCAAGCCGGTTTGGAGACCGCTTCCGGTGCGGTTTTGGCAGCGCTGGCGGGGATCAACAACATTTCAGGTCCGGGAATGCTGGATTTTGAAAGCTGTTTCAGTCTGGAAAAACTTGTTCTCGATAACGAAATATGCGGCATGGCGCTTCGTCTCGTAAAAGGTATCGAGCCGAAAAACGATTTTCCTTCACTACCGCTCTTCAGAGAACTCCTTGCGGATAAGCATTTACTTATCTCTGATCATACGCGAAAATATCTTCGGGAGGAAGAATACTTTCCCGGACCAGTGATCAACCGTGCCAACCGCGCACGCTGGGAAGAGGAGGGAAAAACTTCACTCATTCAGAGGGCGGCAGATCAGGTGAAACAATTCGTTAAAACCTCAAAACCAACGAGACTCTCGAAGGAAGTTATAAGTGAACTGACACGACTCATGGAAAGGGAGGCAAATAAGTATGGTATGTCGCGCCTTCCTGCGAGAGAGCCGTGAGGAAGATTTTCAATATCCCGATTGACACCGCGACGCTGAGCGCAGAGATTGTGATTCAGGCGCAGGGAATACCCCGTTCGGTTATTCCGGACGAACGCACTGTTCGACTCGCACAGGAGGCGATAAGCGTTTACCGATCGATGGCAAAACCGACAGGTGTCATCATGGAGGTATCAATAGAGGAATTTGAGGCGACCTATGCGGGTGAAGAAAGGAATGATCCTTCTTCACCCATAGAACCAATCTTTCGGCGGTCGGATGATCTGGCGCTCTTTGCGGTGACAATTGAGGAAGAAATCTGTCAGGAAATCTCACGCCAATTTTCCATCGGGGAGTATGCTCTCGGTTCCATGATCGATACAGTTGCATCGGAAGGAACCGAGATGACTGCCCAAGCGGTTGAAGATTTTTACCGCGGGCACCTTCAGGCAATTAACAGATTTGATAGTGGGAGCGGTATACTCAGGTTCAGCCCGGGGTACTGCGGCTGGCATATCAGCGGCCAGAAAAAGCTTTTCCAATCACTACACCCGGAGGATATCGGTATCGAGCTTAATCAGAGTTATCTCATGCGGCCGATAAAATCGATCAGCGGCATCATCATAACAGGCAGAAATGAGATCTTTCGGTTCGATGATTCATTTTCATTCTGCGCCGATTGCGCCACTCACTCATGCAGGGAACGCATTGAAGCCATCCAACGACAATGAATGTATAACAATGTAAGATTGCCATATGGATATCATTAAAGAGATTTCCGAACACATTCAGACGGGGAATGCCACTGCAGTTGCAGACCTCACGCGGAGTGCGGTTTCAGCTCAGATCGCTCCGAAAGAAATTCTTGACAGGGGCCTCATCGCCGGCATGGCAGTAGTGGGAGAGAAGTTCAAGCATCACGAACTGTTCTTGCCGGATGTCCTTCTGGCGGCAAAAGCGATGAATGCTGGAATGAACCTGCTTAAACCGCTACTTATCAAGGAAGGTATACCTACAATCGGTCGGGTTGTCATTGGTACCGTTCAGGGCGATCTGCATGACATCGGGAAGAACCTTGTGAGCATCCTCCTGAAAGGCGCCGGCTTCGAAGTGATAGATCTCGGAAATGATGTTGCGCCGGAAACATTCCTCGATACCGCCGAACGCGAACATGCAGCGATCATAGGTATGTCGGCTCTACTGACGACCACAATGCCCGTCATGAAAACAGTTATTGAGAGAGCTAAAGAGCGCGGACTCTACGGAAAAAAGAAGTTTATCATTGGAGGCGCTCCGCTCTCGGCAGACTATGCGCGGGAAATCGGCGCCGATGCATACTGCTACGACGGCGTGAACGCAATTGATACAGTAAAACAACTACTCGGAGTAACGTGATATGATACCATTGCTGGAGCGATTGAAACAGCCGAAAGCGCTCGTCGCTGACGGAGCCATGGGAACCATCCTGATTCAGCGGGGATTGAAGGAGGGTGACATTCCCGAAAGGTTCAATCTAGAAAAATCTGAAATGCTTGAAGAAATTGCGCGTGAGTACATGGACGCCGGAGCCGAAATTATTCAAACGAACACCTTTGGTGCATCACCGCTGAAACTCGCATCGTTCGGACTTGCCGAAAAAACAGAGGAGATCAACTCGCGTGCCGTCCGGGCTGTCCGTAAGGCGGTCTCTAGCCGTGCTTACGTCTCGGCATCGTGTGGACCAAGCGGCAAACTCCTTGAACCATACGGTGATGTGAGTGCGGACGAAATGTCTGAATCGTACCTCAGGCAAATGAAGATCCTGATCGAAGAAGGCGTCGATGCGATATGCGTAGAAACAATGACCGACCTGAATGAAGCGGTACTTGCAATCCGTGCGGCGAAAAGAGTTGCGCACTCAATTCCGGTATGTGCCACGATGACCTTCGACGCAACACCACGCGGTTTCTTTACAATCATGGGTGTAACAATTGAACAGGCAGTTAAAGGATTAGCCGAAGCAGGCGCCGACGTGCTCGGCACGAACTGCGGCAACGGTATTGTAAACATGGTCAACATTGCCCGGGAGATGAGGAAGTTTACATCTCTCCCACTCATGGTGCAATCAAATGCCGGTATCCCCGCTCTTAAAAATGGAAAACTGATCTACCCTGAAACTCCTGAATTTATGACGCGCTACGTACCTGAATTGCTGAATCTCGGCGTTAAGATCATCGGAGGCTGCTGCGGAACAACACCCGCACATATAGCGATGATCCGACGAGCAGTTGATGACTACTATAATTCTGCCCAACCGTATTGAGTGATGCAGTAATAAATATACGATAGTATCAATCCCGGAGGTATAAGGTTATGAAACAGCTTACATTCGCGCTCACCATTTTCTTCTCTATGGCATTGCCCGTTTTCTCTTCGGATACTACGCTGACCATACCGGACAAGGGCTGGCGTCTCTGGCTCGACCGTCAGGCACCGTGGCAGGAAGATTCGATCTACCTCCCCGATGAAGTTGTCATCCCGAAATTACCCGTCAATCCTCCGACCGGCGGATGGGAGAGTCTTAATAATTCCAACGGTATATCCGTCACTCTGCCGACAAGCGTGGAAGAACATTTCTGGGGGGTGAACGGATTACGCCCGTACAAAGAAGAGTACTTTTATGAAGCACAGGATACCGTCGTAAAAAACGGCAACTACCTCGGCGTGTCGTGGTGGTGGCAGGATATTGACATCCCAAAAAACTTTACAACCGGAAAAACGATTCTCCACATCCGCGGCGCACGCCTGCGAACCGAAGTGTATTGGAACCGGCAGTTGGTAGGATATAACACAATCACCGAAGTTGCATTCACATGCGACGTCACGAATGCTCTTCGACCCGGTGAAACGAATCACCTTGCCATCCGGATTACCAATCCGGGGGGAAGGTTAGATTGGCTCGATACACAGCTAATGACGTGGGGGACGACAGGTCAGAGATTTCACAAAAGTCACGGATTCGGCGGACTCGACCGGGGCATCTCTCTGACGCTTCACGATCCGGTATACTGCAGCGACCTCTGGGTTCTCAACACGCCGCAGCAATCCACTATAACGGCAAACGGGATCATAGTAAATACAAGCAACTCGAACATAAGAGGTACATTAACCATCAGTCTAATCGATCCTGACATCGGCGGCAAGATATGTATGTATACTCGGCAGGAAATTGATATCGCACCTAACGCCGAGAAAAATTTCCGGGCATCGGTTAGTTTGCCATCGGCTAACCTCTGGAGTCCGGAGGCGCCTAAACTATACACACTGCGCGCAGAAATTACCGCCGCGTCATCAAAGGATACCCGTGAGGTAAAATTCGGCTTTCGATGGTTCACGGCGGAAGGTATTGGCAGCAATGCGGTACTCCGTCTGAACGGACAACGTATTCGGCTCGTCTCCGCGATATCATGGGGATTCTGGGGAAAGAACGGAATCTTCCCCACGCCGGCACTTGCTGAACGGGAGGTAAAAGCGGCGAAGGCATTCGGGATGAATTGCATTCAGTTCCACCGTAACGTCGGTAAAACAGAAGTCCTTGATCTGCAGGATAAGATTGGTCTCTGTCGTTACATGGAGCCGGGGGGCGGACAAACGGCATTAGGAGAGAAATACAGTCTGTATGCTACATCCCCTGCGGATCAGGTTGACGCAAGCGGACGGGGCGGAGAACCATCCACTTTCGCCGAAAAGTACATGGAGCACAAAATCATCCGTATGATTCGCGATCACCGGAGTCATCCTTCGCTGCTCCTCTGGTGCGTCCAGAACGAAGTGCATCCTGATTTGCATAACCCGAGAATTTTCTACCTGCTCCGACGGATGCATAATGAAGACCCGAGCAGGATTATCGTCCTGAAATCAGGATTTCCATCCGGGACACCGTCCGTGAATCAGGCATGGATGCTGCCGTACGATACAACGATCTATTATGATAGAGGCGACGGATACTCCGGCTGGTGGGATGATCATACTGTCGGCGGCCCGGGAGTATGGCGTGATGAGATGTACAAGGGTCCGGACGATTTCACTCATCGATCGGAAAACATAAAAGAGATAGTCATGTGGGGAGAAATGCTGGGCGCTGCCGTGCCCGATAACCATGAGAAAATTGTTCGTGAGCTTAAAGAATCTAACAGCGCCAGCTATGATCTCGCCGATCACGAAGCGATACTTGAATCGTACAACAAATTTCTCGATCGCTGGGGATTCCGGGCGGCATTTCCTACCACCGGAGCCCTTTTTAATGAGATTGGAAATAAGTCATACGACTTTTGGGGCCGGGTCATTGAGACGGCGCGGCTTGCCGAAGCAAATGATTACTTTGTCATCAGCGGGTGGGAATCAACATCAATTGAAAACCACTCAGGACTCCTGGACAATCTGCGGAATGTCAAAGGTGATCCGTCGTTTATTAGCGAACGGCTTGCACCGCTCCGCCCGGTGATAAAATTTCACTCACTTGTAGTCGAAAAAAATTCGCCTGCGTTATTTGACCTCTACCTCCTCAATGAAACACACATACCTCATGCAGGCACAGTGCACGTATGGTATAAACTACCGTCAGGACATAAAGTTGATGTCGGTGTTTTTAAAGTTCCTTCTCTTACAAAAGACCGTTTCGTCTACCCCATAATGATGAATGTTAAGACAGGACCTCTGGCCGAGGAGGGCGCTGTAACGTTCATCGTCGAGAATTCCGGCGCGCACCATACAGTCGCAGAGGATCATGTATGGGTCGTTGATCCGCGCGGATCGGGGAATCTTCCGAAGAGAATCGGGATGATAAGCGGCCAGCCGGCGCTCTCGAACGATTTTGAACTATTTCCGGGAAATCGGATTGAAAAATATAAGAATAATAAAAATTACGATGCTGTAATTATTGCAAGCAGGATTGTACAACCTCAGGAATCGCAAGTTGAATCGACACGTGTTATCAAGGGTACAGATGATCAGGAACTCTACCGTTCAATTCATTACGGTTCACCCGATAACTTTGATTACCTATTTTCTAACCTTCCCCAGGGTGATGCGAAGGTGACGCTTAAATTTGCCGAGCTTTTTCAGAATGCACCGCAAGTCCGTGTTTTCGACGTTGCAATAAACGGCGATGTTTTACTCCCGAAATTCGACGTTTTTACAGCTGCTGGTGGTAAAGATATTGCATTCGACACGACATTTACCGCAAAAACAACCGACGGTATTATCAACATCACGATACCGCGTGTTTATGCGGGGAGCGCGCGGATTTGCGCGATTAAGATAACAGCCGGTGATACAGTTATTGCGATTAATTGCGGTGGTAAAACATATCGTGATAAAGATGGATTGGAATGGAAGCCATATTTTCCTCAGATGAATCTCGACCGTAATCTTCTTCAAAAAGTGAAGGATGGGATGCCGCTGGTCGTCCTTGCAGAGGGTGGAATTGCAGCGCACCAGTGTGCGGAATTACTTGCGAAGGAGAAAGCGTTTAATTATTACGGACACATTGGAGAGGCACTGGCTTCATGGATGGGATCGTGGTACTTTGTCAGGCGCCACGAAGTATATTCTGGATTACCGGTAAATTGTGCGATGGGCAGTTTCTACCAGGTACCGGTAACAAACGCGGATGGCGTTCTGGTAGAAGGAAATAGCGTTGATGTTATCGCAGGATACTCACGAGATCATGACAAGTCGGTCGGTGCCGGCAGTTTTACTGCAACTCTCGGCAAAGGGAAGATAGTTTTTCATACTATACCGGGAGTCGTTTCCGGATTGAACGGAAAATCGATTGGGATGAATGAGCTATTTGTCAAAAGACTGGTTGCGAACTCGCTGCGTTATGCAATGCCGTAATACTGTGCCGAACCTTGCGAAGGTTTGTTAAGTTCAATCTGAGTTAACCTTCGCAAGGTTGGCTAGGAACCTCACCGCTTCCCGAACGAGTAGTACAAACCCCACCGCTGCGGTTTGCTGAATTCCGATTGACTGATAAGTTCTTTCACAGCGCCATGGAATGCATCGGCAACCGGCTTTCCTTCTTTCAATGCCGTATAAAACGCTTCCCCAAAGGCACGCTTCGCCCTCCGATCACCACGCCACATCGACGCGATCACAGTAGGGGTGCCATTTGCAAGAAACGCAAGTGGTACATACCGTCTGAGCATACCCCCCTCTGCCGTAATGTTGCTAAGTATCAGGACCTGAGGATTCGGAATCCTCAACATCTTTCCTACAGGGATGTAGTTAGGACCATATAATGACTTTCCGTTTGAGAGTGCGCATGTTGTATTATCAGGATAATCCGTATCCAGTTTAAACTCTGCACCCAGATGAAGCACATCAGCCGTTGTGTTTTCGATCGCTGAAAGAGTCGCATCCTGATTGAATATCATTCCCGCGTCTTCGAAAAAGCTCCGTATATCTCTTAGTTCATATTCGATATCCCAGTTGGTTGAGCCGGGATGACCAACCGCACTCACCTGTCTTATTTCGCCAGTTTCCCGATTCGACATCAGCAGAATTACAGCGGTCGGGAGGTAATGTACGAAGTACTCATTCGCTAAGTAGGTATCACCTAGGCGAAGTGTGTGAAAGGGGAGCATACCATATTCGACAGGCGGCACGATATACATATGCTTCACTCCATCCAGAAAGGGATACAAGGGTGTGAGGAGCGCATCTCCGATTAGCCGGCTTAGTTCATCTATCCGAAAGGCGGAAGCGCCTGACGGACCTTGAGCCTGATAACTGGTTAATCGGGAATCGCCCAGCAGGCGGTTGTACTCTGTGACTAGAGCCAGAGTTTTGGTGGCGCTCCGAGATCCTCTTACGATGTATGATGTATCTTTTCGTATGACCATAAAATAAAGAGTATCCAGGATGTGAAAATATTCTGTTACCGCGTCGTCCTCGAGGAGCGAATCACGGATTGCCATCAGAGAGGGAGTTTCAATACGGAAAAGCCGGCCGATATTCGGACTTGCACGCCAGATATTCTGAGCAGCGTCCTTCAATCGCGTAACTCTTTCATTGTAGATATTCTGAAGGTATCTGATCCGCTCCTGATTACTGTTCTTACCCTTTTCAATCTCCTGCTCGATATCATTCCAGAGCATTTCTGCTGTACGGTACTGATGCTGGTATGCGGCAACGGCGCTATTTATTGTTTCATTTCTCGTTGTGATAGTCAGACGTGAGAAGAAACGATTTATATCGAGCATATTCTGCTCTTCGATCAATTCGAAAGCCGGGTCATGAATACCCTGCTCAACTGAATATTGCAGGAGTCCTGTATTACTGCCGTATGATTCCCCCTCGAGAAAAAGCTGAAGCAGTTGTGCTTCGATATTTTCCTGGCGGTTCACGTTGTAAAGTGACTTGTTAACCGCGTGTAACCGTTCACACAACGGGTAAGTCTGTAACGTGTCCTTCCCTTCTTCCATCATGCGAACCATTAGAGCCAGTCCAAGCATTTCGCCATATCTGTTCCCATCCGATGTGCATTCCGTTACTAATGCAGAAGCCCTACCGATGAAATCCTTCATATATCGCCGCAGAAGAGGGTCGCTGTATTTCCAATCGCAAGCGATTAGAATTCCCTCCAACGCACATTCGAGTGATTTGTTACCGGCGTCTTTTGCGACAGACAGAGCATCTAAAAAATACATCCTTGCATTGTCATAACGTTTGCTGCGGTAGGCAACTGATCCCAGGTAAGAAAGTAATTTTACCTTAAGAGAACTTTCAGTTTGCTTGTCCATGTACATCATTCCCTGAGAGAACAACCTGACCGCGCTGTCGAGGTTTCCGCTTCTATAGCATAACTCACCCCAGTGTGTATACACACGAAGCAGACTTTTATAGTCCCTCTCGTCCTCCAGCTCACGTATCATTAGGCGGATATCTTCAGATTTCCCTGAAGCATTAAATATACTGACCATCGATTCAGAAATCTCACTCCGATATTCCGATTTATAACGAATTGAATCGATCTCTACCATTTCTCTCGCGTATCCGAGTGAAAGGTCAAATTGATTCAGAGACCGGGCAGCGAGTACTGATATGGACAGAGCCTCAAGCTGATCGCTTGTATCCTGAAACATTCTAGCGAATGTGGCCGCTTCCGTGGCTGTTAACATCGAGGCTTGATAATCACCAAATTCGAGGTAAAATCGTGCAAGCTCTGTGATTCCCTTTCGCAATCCTTTATGTGTACCGGCTCTCCTATAATAACCCATAGCATTCTCCATCGTCACCGGAATACTGTCATAATTGCCGGACCATCGGTGGCACTGAGCTATGAGGAGGGAGATGTCGCCAAGTACAGAATCACGCTTCAGCTCTAGATTCAATCCGATCACTTCTCTCAGGAGAACTTCAGCGGCTGTGTACTCCGATTGTTGAATCAGCGCCTGCGCTTCGGATAGCTTTTTATCCGTCTCCGTGATCTGTTCGTTCCTGTCTTTACTGCATCCAATGCAAAAAACCAGAAATAAACAGAGAAAATAGCTGGTATAACTCTTCCGATCTCTCACCTGTTCAGTTCATCCTTTCGCGTGAAAATATAGAAAAGTCCATTAAAGATACAATTTGTATTTGAAAAATAACGGGATTTGACTACATTATATGCATACTGGTTCTCGTGATGATAATCACTGCAGAGCTGTCTAAAAATATAAAAAATAATTACTGTAAGTAATATACGATTTTCAAGAGGAGATTATATGAAAATAAATAACCTTCTTAGGGGAATGATGCTGACAATAGCGGTCGTAAGTATGATGATAATTGTCATTTCCTATGCAGAAGCTCAGAATCCTTTCGAGGATGCCGTCAAACAGCTCAGCTCCGATAACGTTAAGGGGTATCTTCAGCCATGGGTTACCTCATATGGTGCAGATCTCAATTCCGGATTTTATCATACTGCGGATATCGGTGATTTGGGATTAACCATCCGGCTCGATATAATTGGTATGGGAGCTTTCGTCGGAGATAAACAAAAGAAATACAAAGCAACTAACCCGTTCGATGGTACGGAAGTAGAAACCGCGACAATATTCGGAGAGAGGGGAGCGATTGTTAGTCCGGACTCTCTCGTTATGTACCAATTTCAGAATGGACAGGTGAAAACAAGTTTTATACCTTTTGCAGTACCTCAACTCACTATTGGTGATCTTTACGGCACGCAGGGCGTGATTCGTTTTATTACACTGCCGGAGATGAACAATGTACCAAAAGTTTCACTATTCGGAATAGGCGCACGGCACAGCGTAAGCCGGTATCTACCGCCGATACCTGTCAATCTCTCGGCCGGACTTTTCTATCAATCGCTGAAAATCGGGGAGATCTTCGAAGCTTCTACTTTCACGATCGGCGCTCAGGTCAGTAAATCTTTCGCGGTTCTTACTCTATACGGCGGACTGCAATACGAATCGATATCAATGGATCTTAACTATACCTATCAGGGTACTGTCCCTGGTTATACTCCTCCAAGCCCTAAAGTTTCTCTTAACATTGAAGGGAAAAACCAATTCCGGGGTACGGCTGGCTTCAATATTAACTTGCTTGCATTCAATATCTTTGCCGATATCAATATCGGCAGCTCCATCGCCGCAAGCGGCGGCATCGGATTCGGTTTTTAAATATTGAATATACTTAATGGAAATATTTTAAAAAGGAATGTACCATGAAAAATCAAACACGACTGATGGTCATCTCGGCAGGATTGATTGCCCTTCTCCTGGCGGGGTGCGAACTCAGTAAATATCCACTGATACTTAACGCTTCCGGTAAAAGCAGAACTATCCACGTTGACGTAAGTCCACCAGCGGAATTTTCAGACACTGTCACAATTGCCATCGCAGATTTGAAAGATTTAACGGATTACGATATAGACTCAATCCGTTTTTATAATCTTACACTCAACGTCGACAACAACGAATCCGGGGCAGAAGCAGCTATCTCCGGTGAGATTACTGTTGATGGTACTACATTGCTTACACTGACGAATGTGCAAGTAACAGAATTCTTAGAGGAAAAGTCAATATTCGATAAGACTATTACAGGGTACCATTATAATCCACCGGGAGTCGTCTTTCTTCTGAATGCACTGAAGACCCAATCTCCTTCAGAAATAAAAGTAATAATGAAATGGAATCCGATTGTCGATCGGCTCCATTTTGATCTTACGATCACACTTTATGCACAGGTATTCGCAAATCCATAAAATCCAGGAGAAACTCAAGTAATTGTAAAGCCTCCTTCGAAGGGGGCTTTTTTTATTTCCTGCGACGAAGACAGGCAAAAATTTCAGAGGGATAATTTGTAATGATCGCATCAATTCCATAACGAAGCGATCTCTTCGCCTGTCTTTCGGTATTAACTGTAAATTCTCCGATCAGCATATTCTTCGCATGCACAACTGTGACTGTCTTTTTATGTAATTTCATACGGCTCATGATGAGATATTGAATCCCAAGTGACTTTGCATATGCGGCAGGCGAACGGAATGCGTGGTATAAAGGATTGTACAGCAGTCCGCGTAAAATCCGGGGATCAAGCAAGCCAATTTCTTTTACTGCTTTACTGCTGAATGATGAAATCAGAACGTTGTCGTACAGTTTATATTTATGAACCAATGCGACACATTTCCTCAGGATCTCATGACGCGCCGCCTCCGTGCGCTCTCCCTTAATTTCAACATTGATTCCAATGGTACAACCAAAGATTGTGAATACTTCCTCGAGCGTGGGTATCGTCTCAAAACGAAATAAACGGTTCCACGCTGAGGCCGCATTGTACTTTTCTAATTGCTGCAGTGTATATTTCCGTACCGGACCCGTTCCGTCAGTGGTCCGATCAAGATTACCATCATGAATCACTACCACCTGACCATCCCCCGAAAGGTGGACGTCCAGCTCGATTGCATCTGCCCCGTCTTCACACGCCAGTCGAAACGCCGTAAGTGTATTTTCCGGAGCCGTCCCCGAGGAACCGCGGTGTGCAACCACAATAGGATGCCTGCGCGGTGAAAGCCATGAAAAATTCATTTCAAATGGAGCATCATGAGAATTTTTTGAGTGACGTTCTCAATTATACCTGTGGCATCGACGGTCCGAAGGATGCCTGTTTTTGCATAGTAGTACTTCACCGGTGCGGTCATGCTCTCGTACACCTTCAGGCGCTTGCTTATGATTTCCGGTTTATCATCTTCCCGGTGGAAAAGTTCGCCGCCGCATCGTTCACAGCGGGACGGATCCGTTAGCTTGTCGGAGAGAAAATTATAGATCGCGCCGCACTGCCGGCAGGCAACCCGGTTGCTCAGACGCTGAATCACCTTATCATGCTTGATTTCCATGCTTATAACCATGGTTAATTTCATCTCCAGATCGACCAGGAGCCGGCTCAACGATTCGGCCTGAGGCACAGTCCGTGGAAAGCCGTCGAGGATAAATCCGCTTTCGGCCTTTGGCGACTGGATGACATGTTTTATCATTTCTATCATTAGGTTGTCTGGTACCAACTGGCCCGAATCGAGGATTGCCTTTGCCTTTTGTCCCAGGTCCGTACCGGTTGCGACCTCCTGACGGAGGATATCCCCAGTCGAAATGTGCAGAATGTCCAGCATCGCTGAAAGTATCTTTGCCTGCGTTCCCTTCCCGACTCCCGGGGGTCCAAATAGTATCAGCCGTATCTTCTGCTTATGATCATTCATCATCTTTTCTTGATTTTTCAATTTTTTCGATTGTTTCCCGTATTTCCTTTAACACTCGTTTGTCTGATTCCCGTTCCGCATACTGTTTTAGAGGTTTGAGTACACGAGAGTCGCCAGTGTCTCCCAGTGCCCGAATGGCGGATCTTCTGACAGAGTAACTGCGGTCGCGTGCTAAACGGAGAAGCATGTACATGACATCATCCCGTTCTTTCCATTGCGCGGCGAGAAGGTTCAACGCCTGAATTCTTAAGTTTGGATCGATTCCGTAGGTTGTGTGTTTAGTTAGTATGTCGAATGCGTAATCGTCGTGCATTCTCGAGAGGAGACGCAATGCTGCACTGCGTATGATATCGTTGTAGGAATTTACCTGCAGGGCTTTTTCGATGTACGTAACCTGATGTAAGGAATCAACTGACGTGAGCGACTGCAGTGCCGCGGCTGCCACCGAGTAGCTGGAATCTTTTTCGAAAGCATGTTGCAGTGTACTCAATACATCCGCTCCCCTGAATCGACCGAGCGATGCGACTGCCGCCGTTCGCACACGCGAGTCGAGGTCTCCGTAAGCAAGAATTAATGTATTGATAACGGTATCCCTCTTCACATTTCCGAGCGCCCACACAGCCTCCTGACGTACATCAGAAAATCTGTCCTCGACTGCCACCCGGGTAAGGGCGCTGACAGCGGTATCGGAATTCGGGTACCATTGTAACTCTCTTATTGCCTGAAGTCGGTCTACTCCTTCTGAGGCATTCTTTAGCTGAAAAATCCATTCCTCGAGCGGCTTTTCATATTTTACTCTCTTTAGAACTTTGCTCCCCTTATCGAAGATAACACACTGCGGCTGCTGGTATGCTGGGAATGTGAACCGCTCTTCTGCCTTTTCAATCACTACGCGGTATGTCTCGGGAGTTCCGCGTATCCAGACTTCAATGTCAAGCGGCGTTCGGAAAATTCCTGTTAATGAATCGACTTGCTGGCGCTGGCTGACAGAAACTTCAATCTGGCGATCGGTCTGACTCCAATGGGTTGTTACCTCAAAGACAGGGCATCCGGCACCATATACCCACTGCTGAAAAAACCAATCAAGGTTATAGCCGGTAACGTCCTCGATGACGTTCTCAAAGTCTTCGGTATCAACACACTTGAATGCGTATGTATCAACGTAGCGATGAATTACCTTCCAAAAAAGTTCATCACCGATGAAATCGCGGAGCATGCTGAGGACGACTGCGCCCTTGCCATAAATGCGGCTGTCGAACAGGTCCATCGGCTGATTGTACCGGTCGCACACCATAGGACGGCGGCGCGCCCCATCGTCTACATTACGAATAATCTCCTGCTGTCCCATCATTTCCACCGAGCCGGCATCCTTCCCGAGGTCATATTCAATGAACTGATTCGAGAAATACGTCGCGAATCCCTCGTTGAGCCAGGCGTGGGACCAATCCTTGCAGGTTATGAGATTTCCAAACCACTGATGCGCAAGTTCATGAGCGACGAGCGCGTCACTTGTAAAGTCCAGATGCGCCCGGGAGTCGTGAATTGTTCTGTCGGTCAGTGTTGTCGCGTTGACGTTCTCTTCACCGCCGAAGAAGAAATCCCCGACAACGGTCTGGGCATATTTGTCCCACGGATATGTGTACTGAAAGCGGTTAGAAAAAAACTCCATCGCTATCGGTGTTTTCGAAAACGAGCGTATCGCATCTTCCTTCTGCGCCGGGTATACAAAGTAACTGAGCGGAACGGTTTTCCATGTATCCTTCACTTCCGTATATTCCCCGACTATGAGGGAGTTGAGGTATGAAACATGAGGGTGCTCTTCAAGCCAGTGGAACGTTGCTTTTTTACTCTGCGGATTTTTCCTGACACTTATAAGCTTTCCGTTGCTCACGGCCGTGAACCTGTCGTTTACGGTAACGATCATTTCACTGCTTGCCATATCATTCGGAGAATCATAGCAGGGGAACCAGTAGTGGTTATCCTCCGCTTCACCCTGTGTCCATACCTGAATCGGTTTTGCGGGATATCCGCTGTCAGGTTCTATGAAATACATGCCTTTCTCCGGTGATGTGACGGCATAGCTCACGGTCAGAGTTAATGTGTCATCCAATCCGTACGAGTTGTCGAGTCCGACAAAAAGTGAATCATTCCGATGAGTGAAATTCACGGTCTTCATGCCGAGTCGGGTGCTTTTTATGACCATATTGGCCGCGTCGAGAACGATTTCAGAAAACTGCGGACGCAGGGGGATCAGTTTTACCGACACTTCCCCTTCGCAACTCTTCGCAAGTTCATCGACAGTGATGTTCAGTTTGTAGTGCAGGACATCGTACGTTCGTTCACGGGTAAAATGCCGTGGAGGTTCTTCTCCCCACGCGGCGGCAAGAAGCGCCTGGAGCAGTATGAACCGCATGATGATTTTCATGTGATCTTGACTCCTCTGACATTTATAAAATTTTCTTTTAAAGAGCGGTGCGAATCTTTCTGCTTAATTGATTTCACGGCAAGCTGGCCGCATGCCGCTTCTATGCTTTCGCCGGTGCTGCTTCGCACGAAAACGGTGACGTGCGATTCCCTTAGTCTTTTGACAAACTCGTCCAATTTCGCGATCGGTGTTGGTTTTAGTGTAGCGGCATAACCGGTGGGACCGGTGAATTGTATGCTATGGAACGGAATTATATTTATTTTGCAGGGAATCCGTTTCGACAGTTTTATAAGTTTCCTGACATCAATTTCACGATCATTGACACTCCGGAAGAGAATATACTCGAATGTAGGTCGGCGTTTGACCTTGTTGTAATAATATTCGATCGAAGTGATCAGTTCCCCGAGTTTATATCTTGTCGCGATCGGGATGAGTGAAGGGCGGATTTCATCATCGAGCGAATGCAGGGAAATCGCGAGCTTGAATTTCCGGTGCTCATCTGCAATTTGGCGAATCTGCGGTACAAGTCCGACGGTAGATACCGTAATATGTCGTGCTGCGATGGCCATGCCGGTTGTAAAGATATCGATAGAGTTCATAACAGCGTCATAATTCAGAAGTGGTTCGCCCATTCCCATGAAGACAAGGTTCGTGATACGTTTACCTGCATGGCTTTCCGTTTGGATAACCTGATCGATAATTTCACTTGTGGTTAGATTGCGGTAGAAACCCATCGAACCGGTCGCGCAGAATTTGCATTTTAGCGGACATCCGACCTGTGTTGAAACGCAGAGCGTAAGGCGTTTCTGTTCCTCCTCAGCTTTTGCGTTGGTATTCATGAAAGCTGTGCGGGGGGGGATAAGGACGCTTTCTATCCGATGGCCGTCGGACAGTTCGAATAGGAACTTTGCAGTGCCGTCTTCCGACCGTTTCTCGGTAATAATTTTTATTGAGAGGATGGATGCAATTTCGGCGAGTTTATTTCGGAGTGGTTTGGAAATTGTGCTCATATCCGCGAAGGATGCGGCTCTTTTTGCATAGAGCCATTCGAAGAGTTGTTTCCCGCGGAATTTCTTTTCACCGATGGAGAGCGCGAATGCTTCAAGTTCCGGAAGGGTCATACCTTTGAGGTTGATCGTGTCCATAAGTCAACGCTCAAATGTAAGAAAAGAGACACTGCCTTGCAAAACTACTTTTTTGGAACGCAGATGACACAGATGTAACAGATTTACACTGATCTGTGAGAATTTTGTTTTTTCCTCTGTTCTATTATGGTTTGATCTAGAGTCCCAGAATTTGACGACGATAGGATAAAACTTCCTTATATTTCCCTTTGTTTTTATCAGTCAGAAAGCTTCGGTTTATCAGATCATCCCATGCCGGAAGTACATTATGAATCTCTTCTAAAATCTTATCGATCACTTTTTGAGGCATTGTAAGGCGTTCGAGTGCAAAATAGGCGATAAGGATCTTCCTTGTCAGGTTCCTTTTTCTACCGGCAAGCGGAAGCGCGAGTTCCTCGGCAGGATTTTTAATGGCGATTGTTGTATTGATCATGTCATACGCAGGAGACAATTCTACTTTTCCTTCCCTGCGTATCAGCGAAAAATTTTTCAGATGCATATCCTCATTGCCGAAAAGATAATTGACAATAGTACGTCTGAAAAGTTTAGATTTCTCGATTACCGGAAATGTGCAGAAACGGTCAATTACCTGTGCAACCTGTTCCATGCTTGAGTCATACTTTGTATCGCGGGTTTTTCCAAGAAGCTGGGCGAAATCTTCGACGGCAAGTTTTTCCTTTCTGCCCTGCCTGTCGAACCGTTTTATAAAATATGTAAAAGAGCGATCCCTTGAATATATTAAACCATGCAGAGGGACTTCTATCCCCGCAGATGATGCGAGGCGCATGGTCAGGTCTTCGATCTCCGGCAGTTCAGGATACAGATGGTTCTGTGGTTTCAGGATGTAATCCCCGCCAACATTGACGACCACGAATGTTTTCTGTTTAACATCGAGTCTGGCGCTGAGCTTTGGCTGGACACCTTGTATGGACATTTTTGAAGCTCTTGCAGCCGCTTCCTGTCGCTGTTCTTCGGCGCTGTAAGGAAAATCTTCCAGGGACAGAAGACGGCGTGAGAGCAGTTTCAATCCTTCTGCTGAATATCTTTCTCCACCTTTCAGAGGATAATATGTAATCGGGCAGTTCATCAGAAAATTTCCTCAACGGTCACAGCGCCGACTAAATCCCTACCGACCGTTACGAGCTGACCGAAGAGGTCATTCCGGTCGATTTTTTGCTGCCTGAGAAGTGCGTCGAGCATCATTCCTTCCGGCAGGACGCCGTCGAAAAACGGGGGGAATGTATTAAATGTATACTCCCGTTGAGAAAGTGGCATGGTCAATGATACTGATTCGCCCTTATATTCCTCAAGGTAAAAAAATCTGTAGGCAGTACCGCGTTCCAGCTCTTCGAGTGTGCCTGCGGGAACACTATTAACCAGAACTTTAGCTTTTCTCATCGTCGGTCTTTTCCTTTTTGTAATATTCATCCATCAAAGGACTAATAAATTGTATTTCGATATTAAGCGCGTGTAAAACTTTTTTTAATGTATTGAGCTGTACAGATTCCTTCCCTTTTTCTATATCGAATATAACGGTTTTGCCGATGCCGGCCATAGTCGCGAACTGGCTCTGTGACAGACCGCTTTTTTTCCGGTGGAACTTCACAATCGAAGCTATCCTAATTTGTTTTTTCATTCTAATCCTACTGCGATGGCGGTAAATAGGTTAATAATATACTGAATATATGCATTTTTATTATGAATACGATAAAATATACTGTTATAACAGTAATATATCAAGTATAAAGGATTATTTTTTTGATCATAGGTATTATATTAATGATAAATACTGCTATAACGGTAATAATACCATACCTATACAAGGTTTTTTTCCATGGTATGGTCGGATGAAATATTCGATTGGCGCCTTCGATTAATTTTAAGGTGGAAATAACCTGCTACGGGAGGGTGACATCAGAACGATTTTTGTAGCTCTTCTATCGTCAGGGGTGTGGCGATAATTTTCTTGTCCTTATCGATCAGGAACATTGTTGGTGTGGCATATATGTAATAATCCGAAGCTGCAGTACCTCCCCACCCATTAGGATCGATGACGTTTTTCCATGTTAGCTTGTTGCTTCTGATGAAATTTAGCCATTCGTTTCTGTCGGGATCCATTGAGATTGCATATACTTCGAAGTTCTTACTGCTTTTGGATAATTCGGCTAACTGCGGAACCATCGATTTACAGTGCGGACAAGCAGTCGAATAAAACAAGACCACGATTTTATTCGCATTGATCGTCCTTAGAGAGACTGCACTTCCGGATGTGTCTTTCAATGTAATATCGGGTACGGTCGCACCGATCGGCAGCATCTTCTTCTGCTCGATCATTCTCTGAATCGAACTGCCTTTACTTTCGTCAAGGCAGAGGTCGTCTTTAATCACATAGTTGTCAAGTATGTAGCTGATACACTTCTCGAATCCGAATTTCTTGAATCCATCGATCAGATATTCAGCGATGTGCTGATAGACCAGCACGTTAATTTTGGCTTTATTGAGGATCGTATCCACTGCGTTCATGAATTCCTTCTCGAGGAGTTCCTTCGGCAACTGAGGATTGCGGTAGTATGTCAGATATTCGATCGATTTATTTGAAAAGAGATCAGAATTTATCAGTTCTTCGTCATTAAAATCCACGTTGTCCAGCGCATGAGATTTAACATATGATAATTGTTTATCGAGGGGTAAACTAAAATCAACAATCGGTAATTGGGATGACTTTATGTACCTTGCGACGAATAGCTTCTGTTTACTTTGTGAAACATTGTTAATAAAGTCTAAATATTCATATTGTAACCGAGACGCTGTCGATCGGGTGGTGTTATAATAAGGATCATCAGCAGGGTAACGCGCCAAAACCAGCTGGAGTAATTCAGATTTTGTTTTGTACTGCTTGTTCAATTTTAAGAAGGAATAATACAAGCGGTTGCTTTCTGAAGCATCGATCTTCATGCTGTCGATAATCGCATTCGCATCAGAGGTTATCTTAATATCCTCGTTATCAAATATAAAATCCAACCATTTACTCTTGCCGAACAAGAGTCGGTAAATACCCGGATGTTTTTGTTTTTCTTTTAGAGTGAAGACAAACTTCCCGTTTCCCGTCGATGTGATTGAATCCATTTGCGAATAATTTTCACCCGAAAGTGTAGAAAGATATGCTTTATCGACGTTCAGATTGTTGATAGTAATATCGACTGTCTGTGATGACACAGTCGCATTGCAAAGAACGTATACAAAAGCTAAGAATATTTTTTTCATCGAATAACTCTTTTTTGAACTGCCAATATTTGATGTGATATAAAATAATGTAGTAATTTAATTAGGTTATTCCGCTTTTAGCATAGAGCTTAGAGCATGGAGTAAAGGACGAAGTACCAAGAACAAAGTACAAAGTACCAAATTACCATTCACCAATCACTACTCACAAATCACTTTTTCCAGAGTTAATCCTTCACACACCTCAAACTGAAACCGTATACCTTCACATTAGGAGCCATGTAGAGAGTGTTACCATCACCAAAGAGACTAAGACTATACGCAATTTCCTCGGGAGGGTAAGCATCCTCCTCTGTGGAACTCCAAAATGATGATAGATAGTATAAATCCGTGTAAATGCCTCCGCTGTTGCCGTTGCCCGCAAGCAGACCAGAAAATCCGCTCGTATTTGTTCCTTCTCCATACCAGGATCCTTGTCCTACTGCTTTCAATGCATTGCCGTCACCGCTCACAGCCGTACTGCATGTCTGAAATTCCGCTAAAGTCGGTATATGCCATCCCGTCGGACATATCCCCTGTGTACCCTCCAATGTGTCGTACTGCATCGCCTCATTCCATTGGTATAATGCTCCGTAAATTTTACAATTTATAGAATCATCGTCGTAACACCATTTTTCAATTACACCGTTGTCGGTTTGTTCCTGAGCGCCGTTTATTCTTGTCCCGATATCAAGATTCTCTTTCAACCAGCATTGAGTCCCGATTTGAATGGTATGATACATTTTACCTGCATATTCTATCGTCGAGATTCCTTCGCAGGAAGTTCCCCAGAAACCTGTCGTGAAGCTCCATACAGGTCCGGTCGTGGAATTGTCGTGATCATCCTTCGCGATAACCCTCCAGAAATATGTTGTGCTTTCGTCCAGACCACCGATGATCAAATATTCCCCGGTGAGATCGGAGATGACTTTTGTTGCGGGCGGATTATCTGTACCTAAATATATATCGTAAGTTATCGGATCACCTTCGATATCATCACACATCCATTGAAGTGTAAGTACTGTCGGTTGTTCGGTCGCATAATCTCCCGGTGATTGAATTGTCGGTACAGACGGCGGACG
>Ga0315277_10000436_pt1 | contig 66324 bp, 50 predicted proteins | sample YL17G05_15_MG_FD_203695 | JGI IMG/M metagenome (GOLD analysis project Ga0315277, IMG submission 203695) | Sediment microbial communities from Yellowstone Lake, YNP, Wyoming, USA - YL17G05_15 | ecosystem: Environmental > Aquatic > Freshwater > Lake > Sediment | place: USA: Wyoming | collected...
CATGGCCTACGTGGAGAACTACAACGAATTCTCCGGGCCGTTCCAGTGGACGGCCACCGCCGATGAGATCCTGGGCAAACTGGTCCGCCTGCGCTTAAGAGCAGATCTGGCTGTTACAGGACACTAGGCCGCAGCTGACTCGCAAATCGCCCGCCAGAATATCCTTCCGTGCGAACCTTTCCGAAACTTTTATCCTATCGCAGAGGATGAGAATGCCCAGCGTTTGTAGGGAGTGGAAACATGCCTTCCGTCGAACTCCGTTTGAAGGAGATGAGCCTGCGCGAGCTGAAAGAGATCGCGGCCCAGGCAGGGATCCAGACCGAAGGCATGAAAAAGCGTGACGAGTTCGTCACCAAGCTCACCTCCCTCGAGAACATAGGCGACGTCGTCAAAGCATGGGAGGGTAGCCTGCCACACTTGCTGGACAGCAAGAGCCTGAAGGAACTGAAGGACATCGCGGCAAGACATGGCGTCTCCGTCTCGAAAGATGAACATAGGAAGGAACTCATCAGCACCTTGATCTCTCATCCGTCCGCAGCCGCGATCGCCGAGTCGCTGAAATCCGAGAAATCGTTGGACACGATCAAGGACGAGCTTGAGGAGGTCAAGGGTGAGATTGTCAAGACAGCCGAGGCTGTCAGGCTGCCTCCTCTGGAGGACTCTACCGTCGACCCGGCGTTGAAGCAAGCCCTCAGCTTGGAAGTCGACTTCGATCACTGCGAGGATCTGCTCGACCAGGCGAGGATGCGTTTCGAAGAGAAGAACTTCGAGGGCGCGCTGAGTGCGGCGGTGGAGGCGAGGGAGTCTGCAGAGAAGTGCAGGAAGGAGATGGAGAACTCGACGCTAGCCTACGCGATTCTTTCCGCGCAGCGCCTCGTGGAGGAATGCGGCAAGGCGGGGCGGGATGTGGAGAAGGCCGCGGATATCCTGCGCACGGCGAAGAGGCTCTTCCGAGAGGGGGATACTGGCGGGATGAACGGGCAGCTGAAGGAACTCGAGGCGGTTAGCAGGAGCTTGTTCTCAGCGGAGGTACAGAGGGCCAGGGACGAGATACATAGGACACAGGAGGTCATGCGGGACATCTCAAACCTGGGTGCTGACGTGCGCAAGGCGGAGGAGATGCTGAGCGAGGCCAGGGACGCACTCAAGCGGAGCGAGTACAAGAGGAGCCTCGAGCACTCGGCCAGGGCGATCGAGATGGCCGAGACCGCGAAGCAAGAGCGGCTGAGGAACATAGAAGAGGCAATTCCAGGCACGGTATTGATAATAGAAGAGGCGAAGCATGTCGGCGCGGATATCTCCGAGGCGGAGCGCCTCGTCTCAAAGGCGAAGACGGCCTTCGCGTCGAAGGAATACCTGCTCGCGAGCGAGCTGGTAAAGAGGGCCGAGAGGGCTGCCATGGAGAGCCAGCAAAACCAGATACTCCGGGCAATGGAACTCCGCAGGCGGCAGGTCGAGAAGGCTCAGGCGATCGTGACGCAGATTGAGCCAGTAATCGACGAGGCGGAGAGCTTCGGGATTGACGTCGGGGAAGCGCGGACGCTCCTACAGCAGGCCAAGGACATCCTTACCGAAGGCGACTACGTGAACGGCACAATTTTCGCCAAGAACGCCGCCGAGGCCTCAAGGAGGCTCGAGCCCAAACTGGTCGAAGAAAGGGCAAAGAGGGGCATAGCGAAACCGATGGAAGGCGTATGCGCGTCGTGCGGTTCGAACCGCCTTCAGTTCACCGACGACGGATGGAGCAGGTGCTCGGACTGCGGCTACACCTACAGATGGAGGGCGCCGACTGGCGTGTGGTCCAAGTTCAAGAACCTCTGGAAGGACTAGAGGACGAGCTGCCCGACCTGCCGGAAGAACCCCTTGAGGACATCGCCGCGGGTGATTATCCCGACGACCTTCTCGTGGTCGACCACGGGCACGCGGCTGATCTTGTGCTCCACCATCAGTTTGATCGCGTTCTCGACCTTGTCTCCAGGGTTGACGGTGATCGGTTTCTTCATGACGTCCTTGACCTTGACGTCCTTCAGCTCCTGGAAAGCCCTGATCGCGTCTCTCTCCTTCACGACCTCGACGAAGCTGATGCCGAAGGTGATCTCCGGCGGCATGAGCATCTTCAGCGCCTTGTAATGGGTCTTCAGCGCCTCCAGGATGTCAACCTCGCTGAGCACCCCCAGGATCTCCCCGGTCTCGCTGACCACGGGGGCGCCTGACACGTTCAAGTCTGCCAGCTTGATCGCGGCCTCCCTCAGCGTCTGGTCGGGTCTGAGAGTGAACGGGCTCTTTGTCATCACTTCGTCGACTTTCAATCAGGCACCTCAAGGGACGATGCGTATTTAGATTATGCGAGGAGATTCGCGAAGACCGCCGCCATAAAGTGTTATTACCCGCTTCAGGTTCGGAATGAGACGATGAGCTGGCAGGAAGTCCTTGACATCGACCGCTCTCACGAGCTCAAGAGCAGGACCTGGTGGTGGTGGTGGTTCATTTTCTTCTTCAAGAATCCCGCCAGACCGGATAGGACCAAACAGATGGTCATTCTCTGGGGCACCCGCAACTGCAAGAAGCTCGTGATCAACGACATCCCGTGGAAGAACGACGGCGCCTTCCTGAGGAAAGGTAACAGCATTGATACCAAGGGCATGGCGGCGGGATGGTACTACGACGGCGAGGTAATGCACGACCCCCTGTTCGTCGATGGCGGTAACTTGGAGACGAGATGGACGGACGATGGCGGGACTCTCTCGGTCAAATCGGAGGCCACTTACGCGCTTGACGCGACGGCAAGGCCGTACCGCATCCTCGTGAATCGTCCTGATGCGCGCGTTGACCTCACGCTGGACAAGTTGACGACTCATCTAGACCCGATCATCCCGACTGGGAAGGACTACCTCGGGCACCTCGGGTATAAAATGCACAAGATCCGCGGCAACAGGGTCACGGGGACCGTGGCGGTGGCGGGAAGGAAGGAGGACGTTGACGGAACCGCCTACTTCCAGAAGGTCCGCATCAACTCGCCGACATCTCCATGGTACTGGGGAGTCTTCCAATCTGAAAACGGCTCCTACATCGACTACTTCATGCCGCACATCGGCCCGCCAATGCTCAGGAGGACCGAGAGTCACGCCAGCGGGTTCGACTGGGGCGAGAGGATGCTTTCGAAGGGGTTCCAGTTCATCGACGGCGGCGACGGCAAACTCCACAAGCTCAAGGGAATCAAGATGAGCAAACGCTACGAGGACGACCTGCCGATCTTCCTCCTTCAGGGCGAGAAAGGGGGCCAGAAGCTCAAGATGGAAATGGCGGCCTACGCGAGGGCCTACTGGAAGATAGTTCAGCCGTTCCTCGGACCGATCACGACGATACTGTATTACAACGAATACCCCGTGAACGTCACGCGGTTCGAGTACGAGGAGGGTCCGCGCAAATGGTCACTTTCCGACCTTGGCGAGGTCGTCGGCAACTGCGAGCACGCATGGGGGTTCGTCTAGCCCTTGAGTGGGTCGACCTTCATAAACTCCCTCAGGAGAATCGTCGCGTAGCAGCCCTTCGAGAGCTCGAACTTCGTTTCGACCGATCCGTCTGAAGGTTTCACGTCCATCCTCGGCAGGGGCATCGCGAGGGGTCGCCTCGTGCCCTTGGAAGAGAGCCGTGGCATTGCCGGCAGCGTGAAGTCGTGCGGTCTCAGTCCCTCTGATTTGACGACTCCCTTCTCGATCTCCCCCATTTCACCGGCGGCGAGGGTGGATTCCGACCCGAATAATACTCCCGTGACGAACGCTTTGCCGCCTGACGTCTGCCTACCTACCTTCTCAATATTATCCCCCGTCACTGGGACGAAATGTCGATCATCAGGCAGACCGTCTTTGCCCACCGCCATGACCACGTCGCCCACAGTCGGCATGCTCAGCGGCATTCTGCGTTTGATCCTCTCGCTGAGAATGCGATTGAACAGGTAGGACTGGTAGCCGTGGACGAACATCATCAGCAGGTTGAAGGGGAGCTGCTCCAGCGCACCTATATGATCATCCGGATGCTTGACGAGATGGTTCAGGATGGCCTTCTCGAAGCTCATCACATCGGGATATGTCTTCAGGGCTTCGCCATAATCCCCGCTCTGCTCGAGCGCGGTCCTGACTTCGAATGCCTGCTCGTCCTCGCCCTCGATCGGGTTTGCGACATAAGCGTCCACCGCCGCCTTGAATCCCCCTCTGACGATATGCCTCCCGACGATGTGCGTTATCGGCCTGATAGATCCGAACCTCTGCACGCCGAAGAAGTTGGGGAAGCCTCCCGCCGCCGCAAGCTCCGCGGCGGTGGCGGTCGCGAGCTTAGCCGTCTCCTCTCCCGACAGTCGGATATCCCGGATGATGATGTCGAAGCGGTTGCCCCGGAGGTCGCCAATCTCGACCTTCTTCGATGTCTGGTAGAAATCCAGCAACTCGACGTCCTTGATTCTCAAGCCGCCAACGAGCTCGATCGGAGCGTCGAACTGGAAAAGCTGAGAGGTGAGGGCCCGCTTGTCTTTCGTCCCCGCGAAACTGATCCGCTTGCGGGAGATCCGCAGTTCTCTCGACATCATCCTGACCAGGCGGTTGGTCTCCCAGTTCCTGGTCCTGATCCAAGCTGCCGTGTATCTCCCGCCCGCCTCGCGCGGCGGTAGAATTGGAATCTCGCTGACGATGAAATCCTCAGGATCGACTTTTATCCTGCCGCCAAACCCCCGGGTGGTGGTCAGGTAGACTTCTATGCCTACGTCTCTCTCCATAGCACTACTTCAGCTCCTTCTCAAGGAGCATCCTCAAATCGCGGTACTGTTCCGCGAGCCCCTCTGCAGCCTTCTTGATGGCGGCTTGGGGTTTCGACCTCTTCGTCTTCACCGTGAGCAGCGGCTTGTCGAGGTAAGGGTGGCCGATGTAATAGCCTGCCTCGGCGACGTCCGAAGACTTCAGCAGCTCGCTGACCAGGAGATTGATGGCTGTGTCGTCGGAGTCGGTCACCTCTATCTTGGCGGTATTCTTTTCTTCGCTCAAGAGCTTGAGTTCCATGGGCTTCCTGCCATCAAACGCGACCCGCTATTAATCATTTTGGAGATGAAGGGGATTGCAGACTGCCGCGCGCGAACATCCCCGCCTTTGATTACTCTCGCCTGCCATCGAGGCATCGTTTCCACGGAAGCTTTTAAGTAGCCTGAGACTCATAAAACAACCCCTCGGGTTGAGGGGGAGAATCAACGTCAGGGCTGAAGTACTGGCAAGTAGTCCTTATCGGACTCATAATCCTGTTCGTCATCTGCGTTCCTGTACCTTCAGGCTTGTCAGTTGACGTGTTGGGACTGAATGCATTCATCATCCTGGCGGCTGTGCTCATCGCCTCGGCGATTGTCGTCGAGCGGACCTTGCATGTGCAGCTGCTCCCCGCCAGGGCGATCATGTCCTACACGCAGGAACGCCCTCTCAAGAATCTGTGCAAGGCCTACCACATCGACGACTCCGGCGACGTCGACGAAATGAAGGGCAGACTCATCCGATTCGTCGAGGCGCAGGGCGGGGATGGGGTGGAATACGTTTGGCTGAGTCCATTCCCCTCAAGGAGGAAACCGGTCGAACCGCAGATTCCGGTACCGCCAGCGGAATCAGTGCAATACATGCCGATGCCGCCCCCGCCGCCCCCGCCGATGATGGCGGCAGAGTCCGCTGAAATCGTGCAGCCAATCATGGACGAACCTGCGGTGATTGAAGAACCCACCCCACCGCCGGATCGCCTCGGGCCGGAGAAACAACCGCCGCCCGAAGCCCCGCAGCCGGTGACCCGAATCCAAATACCAGTTGTTGAAGAACCAGCCGAAGAGGCGGTGGAAGAAGCCCCCAAGTCGGAGGAGATACCCGCTATGCCCGAAAAGCGCCCGTCGAGCTTGGAGTCAGAATACGAGATCGCCCGAGAGGTATTGGTCAACACGCGCGAGATTGCAGTTCTCATGGAGGACATGGACGCTCGCGTGCGCGATTTCGAAGAGAAGCTGCTGGATCTCGGCAAGGAGCGATTTGCGCTCGATGATTCGAGGAAGAAACTCGAAGAGCAGATCGCGCAGATGGCCGGAAAGGAAGCGGAGATGGCGGCAAGCAAGGCGGAGATCGAGAGGAGGGAGGAAGCCCTCAGGTCCCTCGAGGCCCAAATGAAGGAGCAGGAGGAGAGGATAAGGGCCGAGATCGCTGACATACAGCAGAGGGAGGGCAACATCGCGGCGATAGAGGAAGCCTCGAAGAAGCTGGCGGATGTGGGCCAGCATGCCGCATCCCTGATGTCCGTGCAGGAGTCGTTGCGCCTCCAGATGGACCAGATCCGCGCGGACAGAGAGAGGACATTGAGCGAGGAGAGGGTCCGCGAGCGAGAAGTGAGCGAGAAGGTCGCGGCCATCGACAGGACATTGAGCGGGCTCCTGGAGAAGGAGGCCACGGCGAAGAGGAAAGAGGAGGAACTGCTTGCGAGGGAGAAGGAGATTGAGCGCAAGGCCGCGCCGATCGAGGTTCTCCAGGCGAAACTCTCCGCGAAGGAGAATGTCTTGAAACAGAAGGAACAAGAGGTAGTCAAGAGGGAGAAGGAAGTCGCTGACAGGTCGGCGATGACAGCGGCGATGGAGGCGAAGTTCACGGCAAGGGAGGAGAGCATCACATGCATGGAGCAAGAGCTCACAGCCAGAGATCGCGAACTCGACAAGAGGGCGGTTCCGATCGAGGCGATGGAAGCTGATTTGAGGGCTAGGCAGGAATCGATGCGTCAGAAGGAGGACATCATCGCTGCGAGGATGCGCGAGGCCGAGCAGAAGGCCGCGGCGGTCAAGAGCCAAGAAGCAGAAATCATGGCGAAGGAAGAGAGCCTGAAGCGCAGGGAGCAGGATTTGGCCATGGGGGAACGCGAAGCGGACCAGGCGAAAGAGACGTTCAAGATGAACATGGCCCAAGTGGACGCGGTGCGCGCATCAATCAGGCGCGAGCGCGAGGCGGTCGATGCCGAGAGGGAGATGGCGAAGAGGCTGGGCGAGGAATTGGAGAAGCGGCTCGCGGAGGCACGGCTCGTGGAAGCCCGCGTGCTGGACCTGCAGCGGACGCAGGCGGAGGAGGCAAAGAAGTCCGAGGATCTCAGGCGGTCAGATGCGGGTGAGGATCGATCGATGGAAGCCGTGAAGAGGGAGATGGAGAGGAAGGAGGCGTCGTTGAACGAGAGCGTGAAGGCCGCAGAGGAAGCGATGGCGGAACGCGAGAAGCGCATGGGCGAGGCCATGGCTTCCATAGAGGCGCTGAGGACGGAGATGGACGCCAAGACGAACGAACTGGAGGAGAAAGCCAGGCAGCTGGCCTCCAAAGAATCGGAGTTCCTGCAAAAGGAGGGTCGGCTTGTGAACCGGGAAAAGGAGCTCGACTCCCGCCACGCAGAGATGGCGGCAACCACGAAGCAGGTCCGCGATTTTGAGGAGGAGAGCCGGAGGCTCGCTGAGTTGGAGAAGGATCTCAGGAACAGGGAAGCCCTATTGGAGAAGTCTCACAAGGAGATAACGCAGATCCAGGCTGGGATTAGGGCCAGCGAGGAGGAGCTGGCGAAGGGGAAACCGGGGACAACTGGCAAGGAACCGGAAGAGGTCATCCCGTTCGACGACCGGATGAAGGAATTGGAGAGGAAGCTGAAGGACTACGAGGAGCAGGTCGAGAGCGCGAGAGACGCCCTCACCGTCGTGGACAACTTCATAGCGAACATGCCGGCCGATATCGTGAATGGCTTCGTGACGTCGGATAACTTCCTGCGCTACGAGGCCGCGTTCAAGAGGTTGGTCAGGCGCGGATCGACCTGACACGGGTGCCCGGCACAACATTTATCTCCGCCCCGAAGGTTGCCATTGCCCGTCCATGAAAACGTATCTCACCATCACTTTCACCACGGAGGGCGGCAGGCCATCCGAGGTCTCCTCCCTGCTTCAGGGGATCGGTTTCAAGCCGATGACAGGGAACTATGATTTCGTCTACTCCTGGCCCAAGAAAGCCGTTGACCCCTCAGAAACCCTGGATCTCGCCGACTTGGTCCAAGCGACCTTGAAAGGCATGAAAGTCCTGTTCAAGTTCGAGACCGTCTGAGGGAGCCTTGCGGCTGGCGGGAATCCCCGTCGAAACCAGTCCTTGTCTGCTGCAGTTGATTGGCTTTGAGTTCTCCCAGGTGTGTCTGAGGTACATAAGGTACAGCATCCACATTTTCACCCGTCACGCTCGGGTTCTCCACACAGAGCCTTGGGTCGCAGCTCCCCGGTCCCAACAGAGGGAACTTGCTCGGCACGCCCGCGATCCTGGCGATGGTCTTCCAGACCTTCGGTCCATGTTTCCATCTGAAGTAGGCGAAGTAGGCGAAGAGCGCTGCGAAGGAGAAGAACGGCTGGCTATTCGGATCCCAGACGTCGATGTTGAACTTCCAAGCCGAGCCGAAAACGTCCCACTGCGCGTCCGTCAGCTTCTCGAGGGACATGATGTGCTCGTCCCTGAGCTTGGTGTCCTCGAGCGGGGTGAAGAGGAGCGGGACAAGGAACATCTCGTGGCCCTTGAGCTTGTCCAGCAGCTCAAGCGTCTGAACGGTATCTGCCGGTGTCTCGTCCGGCCAGCCGGTCATGAGCGTGGCCATCGGCCGCCAGCCGTTGTCGTTCAGTATGCCCGTGCCCTGGACGACGACCTCATGGTACTTCTCGATGTCAAAGGGCCAGATTTTGCCCCGCATGTACTTTTTCATGATGCGGACGCTGCCCGACTCGATTCCGAAGAGGGCCGTGATGAACGGCCTCGGGTAGTTCGGTCTGAACTCGGGTGTGTATCTGGTCTTCTCCATGAGAATCGGTGAAATCGTCTCCACCATCTTGGGGTTGTAGACGACCGGTGCTATGGCGATGTGAGAGAGATGGATGAAGTTGACACCTGGATAGTCAGCGATTGACCTGAACAACTTCTCGAGTGCGGTCTCGTTCGGCTCGAACTTCGGTCCGCACTCGTAGAGGAACATGTCCTCAGTCGCGATGAAGATCGAGTCGCTGCCTCCCTTGACGTTCACTTCCACCTCCTTCATTATGTGGTCGATTGGCAACGAGTGTCGCCTGCGGTTGGTCGGCGAGCAGAACTGGCATCCGCGGCCGCACCCCCGCGTGATCTCGACGACGCCGTGGCTCGCCGCGGACTGTATGGTGGAGATGTTGCCAATCGGCACTTTGCTGCCGAGAATTTCCGACGGCATCTTCTCTCCCGCCAAGATTCTCTTGAACGTGTCCGCCACATTCAGTTCGACTTCCCCGTGCATCATGAGGTCGATGCCATATTCCTCGACCTTTCTCGCATGGCGCACCTGCCACGCTCCTGGCCCGCCGAGAACGATGAATGGGTCGAACTTCTTGAGCACCCTGTGGTTGATCAAATCCTTGAACTGATCGGCATCGAACGAATCCCCCGGCACAGCAATCATGGAGTTGTAGGTGACCGAGACATATGCCAGCCCCATCGGGTCCATGCTAGATATCCCGACTATCTTCGTATTCGGACCTACGAACCTATCCAGATTGTCCGGATGGCAGCACACGATGTCTTCCCGGGGGAATTCCTTCAGCAGAAGTGATTCGACCTTCCTGAGGCCATATGGCACGAAATTCGCGGAGCCGTCTGGGTTGTTCTCCGGCTTGAACCACTTGGGCTGGAGGATGGAGCGCGGTATTATCTTCTCAGGGAAGACGGCCATGAAAGCCGAGAACGGGTCGCCGCTGAACCTGCTGATTTCGCTTCGCGGCGAGGTGAGGACGATCTTCACGCCATTGGGGTCGTAGTTGGTCATCGAATGCTCCCTTTCGAAGTCGTGACGGGCCCGCCCTCTGAAGTGACAAAGCGATTGGATTCAGTCTATTTATCCTTTTCCCGATTCAGGAGAGGATGCGGGCATCTATGAAGGATAATTTTCATATATCTGTCGACATATGGGCGTATTGACGTGATGAGGAGCAAGCCGAGACTGCGCATAGTCCGGAGCATGAGCGAAGCCCTAAGTCTTCCGCGGACCGCAGAGAGAATCATGGAGAGCCTCGCTCGGGCTGGCAGGTTCCTGCCAGTGAAGGAGCTGGTCAAGCATGTGCGGATGTCCGAGAGGAGCGTCCGGAAACACCTGTCCCTCCTCGTACGGCGCGGTCTCCTGCAAAGAAGGGCGGTTCCGCGTGGTTCGAGGAAGATCGCTTACGAGTACTCGCTACGGCCTGTCCAAGATATGCTGAACGCCGCGCGCGACGATTTCGCTCGAACCATCCAGAAGCTCGAGTCGGCGGTAAGGAGGCTGGGAAAGGCGAAAGCTAGTCCCAAAAGCGCTTCGTCCTCGCGTAATTGACCTCGGCCGCCAACACGCTCCTGAGGAAGTCCTCCTCGGTGTCATGGAGCCCCCTCAATATTCTCGCGGCGGTTTCCGGTCCTACGCCCCTCGCGGCTAGCGCGATCACCGCCTTTCTCCCATTGGTCGCGACCAAACTGGCTATCGTTCGAAGCTTCCTGTATTCTCCCTCGGAGAGCTTCCCCTCCCGCCTGCGGACGCGCTCGGCAAGTTCCCTCTCATATGGCCTGAGAGCCGCAATCATCATGCCATCGCATTTAGGGCAGCGCACTTTCTCCTTCAAGCCTCCCACCCGCGTCCTCCAGCTGCTTTTGCATTTCAGACAGACCATCACCATGAACGACTCCTCGAGCCTATGCTTCAGCGCCATGAGCGTCGCATGATCTGCCTTGGCAGGGGCAATGAGCATCATATAAGGACCGAGACCGGCCTTGCCTATGGGAGATAGCTTGGAGAACTCGATTCGTATGTCTCCCTTCTTGATTCTCTCGAGCACCACCGCAGTTGCCTCGATGTCGAGCCTCTCCCAGAATACCTTCGCGAAGACTTCCTCGAGTAGCGGAGTGCGGTCAAAGACCTTCAACAGCCTCTGGATGTTCACCGCCTCCCAGTTAACGTCCCTCCTGAGGGCGCCGAACTTCTTGGCTACATGGACGAACGACCAGCGCAGATAGGGCGAGTTCCTCAGCGCCACGCGCAGCAGGGGCTCGATGGCGGACGGGTCATCAGGCATCAGTATCGTCTTGATCAGGTCGGGCTGCACCGCCCTCGGGACTTGCAGGATTATGCGATACGGGTCTGTTCGGACGCCGACGCTCTGTCCGAATCTCGCCGACAACAAAGCCGTGAACAGCTGGGCTAGAGTCTCGTTCACCTTCGTGCCGAAGCACGCGTTGACGACGATCATGTCTTTCAAGGACTCTATTGTCACGAGTCTGTCCGAGGGGGTCGGGAGCTCTCCCTGTTCGTCGAGGTGCTTGACCAGGGTTCTCCCGCCATCCTCGTTCACGGGGTAGTCCGCTAGATGTCTCTCCCGCCTGAGCCTCCCCACCTCCATCGCGACGTCGAGGGGCACTGGGATTTCCTCGCCGATCCAGCTGGGCACCTCCCCGATGTCCTTCACGGGCTCGACCAGTATCCTGTCTTCCTTGAACTCGACGAACCGCCATGCCGACCCTTTCATGACGAATGTGCTGCCCTCCTTCGCATACTCCGCGACGAACCACTCATCGAGTGTCCCTATCTCGTTCCGTGAGGGGATGTCGGTGACGCGGTACGTCCTCACGTCAGGGATCATCGAGATGTTCTCGTAGAAGTAGGTCATCGATCCCCGAGAGCGCCCTATCCTGCCGTCCCTGCACCACAAGACTCTCAGTTCAGCCAGCTGGTTGGCTAATGCTTCGAAGTCGACTCTCTTGAGGTCCCTGTACTGATATGCGCCTCTTACGAGCTCGAACGCCTCATCGAGGGTCATCGACGGCTGAGTCATCGTCATCGAGACGAGCTGGTTCGCGAGGACGCTCATGTTGTTGCGCCTCACTCTGAGAGGCTCGAGTTCCCCGGAGAGCGCCTTCCTTGCAATGACCATTGCCTCCGCGATGTCGTCCTCCGATGTCGCGATGACCGTGCCCTTTGACGTCTTGCCGACCCCATGCCCCGATCTTCCCACGCGCTGTACGAGTCGGGTCACTTGGCGAGGCGAGTTGAACTGAAGGGTGAAGTCCGCGCTGCCGACGTCAATTCCAAGTTCCAGGGAAGATGTGCAGATAAGGGTCTTGAGTTTCTCAGACTTGAACTCGTCTTCCATCTGTATCCTGACGTCGCGGGCGAGAGAGCCGTGGTGGACGCCGATGCTCGACTCTGGAAAGGCTGCCCGCATCCGGGAAGAGAGGAATTCCGCGGTGTCCCTGGTATTCACGAAGAATAGAGTGGATCTGTGGCGGTCCACGAGCTCCATGCATCGTCTCATGGCGGCCGCCATTCCCGGCTGCACATGGATCTGGTCGGTGAGCTTCCTGTCAGCCGGAGTGACCTCGGGGTACTCAACATTTATCGCGAGGTCCTTTGCGACGGTCACTTGCACGACTTCGATTCCGTTTTTCGTGCCCGCCAGGAACCTGGCCGCCTCCTGCGGCGTCCCGACTGTCGCAGACAGCCCTATCCTCTGGAAATGTCTCCCTGTGAGAGCGGCGAGCCTCTCCAACCCTATCGCGAGCTGTCCTCCCCGTTCGTCGTCGGCAAGCTCGTGAACCTCGTCCACGATGACCCATCTCACCTGCCGCAGCTGCTGCCTCAACTTCGTGCCAGTGAATAATATCTGGAACGTTTCCGGCGTTGTAATGAGGATGTCGGGAGGATTGCGGGAGAGGGCGGCTCTCTCCTGCGGCGAGGTGTCGCCGTGCCTCACCGCCACGCGTATACGCAGTTCCTCGGCGAAGAAGGTCATGCGGCGCAGCATGTCCCTGTTCAGCGATCTCAGGGGCGTGATGTAGAGCAGGCTGATGGGCTTGGGCTTCTCCATGATCAGCTTGTGGAGCAGTGGGAGAATCGCGGCCTCGGTCTTGCCGAGCCCCGTCGGGGCAACGAGAAGAACGTTCTTGCCTTGCATAATCAGGGGTATCGCGCGGAGCTGGGGTTCGGTGAACTCGCTGATGCCGAGCTTGCCGAGAGCTTTGACTATGCTCTTGTCCAAACCCAAGTCTTTCAATGCGTAATGGGCACATCAAGGGACGCTAAAAAGGCTGTTGGCGGGGCTATGAAGGCGCACTGGCCGATCAGGGGAGATTCGATGGGCCCGGTCGGATTTCCAACCCGCCCCAGGATGGACGGGTGTTTGAACCGACGACCATCCGGTTATGAGCCGGACGCTCCACCAGACTAAGCTACGGGCCCATCCTGCGGATCAGGCGCGAGACCGGTCCGCGAAGATGCCAACAGGATACCGCTATTTAAGCCTAAAGCGGTCGAACATTGCGGTTCGTGGGAGTAACCACGCCAGATTTAAAGACTCAAATCGAGCTGTCACATCGGACTCTCGATGCCTGCGATAGATCCCTATGCGGTGCTCGGCCTGTGGCCGGGAGCGAGCCAGGAGCAGATCAAGAGGGCCTACAGGCGAGCAGTGAAAAGGTGTCACCCCGATATCAATGATTCACCTGAGGCCAGGGAGGACTTCCTAAGGGTCCAGATGGCCTATGAGTTGCTCTGCGGCAACCCGTTCTACGCCGCGAGCGATGTGATTCACGGGGACGGGTGGAGCGCCAGCAGGGAAAGGACGTCCGTGGACTTTTCGCCGAAGTCGGTCAACGCCTACAAGGTCCGGATGGCCAGAGAGACGCAATCGGTCCAATCGCCGTTCTTCAGGGCAGGCGACAAGGCAATCAAGGAAGAAGACGTCAGGGCGCTGACGACGCGGCAAATCGTTCGCACTCTATGGTATGGCTACATGGCGATATTCGCAGGAGCCTCTGTGGGCTTCGTCCTCGAAGGGATCTTTTTGGTGAATTCGGGAAGGGTGATCGAGGGCGCGGTGGCGGCGGGGGTCGGCATCACGCTGATTGTCGTTCTTGTAGTTGTCCTGAGCGTCAGTACGGTCTCACGCCTGTTCGTCAAACCTTGACATGATCGCCCAAGTCTGCAACCGCAATCTTATCACCGTTGAGAATCGTTCGCACGGCATTATAGCAAGACAGGTCGCCTAGACCATGCACTCCCAAAGCAATACTCTGCGGATCAGAGTGATCAGGGAGGACCAGCAATGGTGACGCTGCAAAAGAAGAACGTCGCTTCCCTGCAGAAGCTCTTCATAATCGACGACCAGGGCGCCTATACAGGCGAGTACACCGTCGACGACGAGTGCGTCATCGAGTTCGACGACTTCGTGAAGGCGGTCGGGAACATGGCGATGGAGGATTCGCAGACTGTCTTCATCGGCGAATACAAGGCCACCATGCTCCACGGTGCGCAGCTGAGTCTCATCGCCATATCGAGGGGGCCCCTCGGTTCCCAAGAACTGACGTGGGCGAAGGCGACCTTGACCGCCGTCGAAGCGTCTCTGGCTCAGCAATCCGAGGGACCGGCGGAGGAGGTTGACGCGGGAGCCGCACCTTCTGATTCGAAAGAAGCATCCCCCGAGGAAGATTCTGGAATCAACTTGGACGAACTGCAGGAGAAACTGCAGAAGGTCGAATCGCAGCTCATACAAGAGAGGAAGTCAAACATGGAGAAGTCGGTGGAGGTGCAAGCCAAGGAGGACAAGTTGCGGGAGATGGAGGCGGCCGCGTCAGCAGCGAAGGAAAGGGAGGAGCGGCTGCAAAGAGATATCGAAACCCTCAAGGCCGATCTGGATTCCGCGAAGGCGAAGATACCCGAAGACATTGTCCAGGCGCAGAAGGACATGGAGATGCGCGTCAAGTTAATACAGAAGAAAGCCTTCGAACTTCTCGAACGAGAGGAGAAGCTGAGGAAGAGGGAACAGGAACTGTCCAAAGTCGTGGCAAGCGAGTGATTCTTCGGTGGCGGAACACACACCGCATTTAGCCATCCACTCAATCATCGCCCTTCCCTTGATCATCGTGAAGAAAGCGCCGTCGTGCGGATTCGAACCGCAGACCACCCGGTGCCTGCTCCATCTCCGACGAGACGGACTAACAGCCGGGGGCTCTACCAGACTGAGCTACGACGGCTCCAGTGCGCTATGCGGGGGGGCTAATAAAACCTTACCCGAGGCTCTGGCGGAGCTGCTGCACCGTCGTCGTCATCGAGTCGAGCACGGTCTTGAGGTAGTCTAGGAACTCCTGCAGCTTCTCCGCCGTGACGGCGCCGTCTGGCGAAGGCTTGATCAAACCTTCCTGCTCCAATATCCTGAGGGAATAGCGGACCTTGTGCTGGGGCACGCCCAAGAGTTCCGAAAGGCGGATGATGCCTATCGGCTGATTCTCGATAATCGCCTTCAGCATCGCGACATGCCTTTCCAACAATTTTACTTCTGCCTCGATCTTGCTCGTGAGGGAGCTTCTCTTGGTTTGCATCATCCCAACTCTGCTTGTTTCTCTGCGCGCTTCATGAATGCATGCACCGCCATAAAGGAATCGGTCGAGAGAGGTTCAATGGCGGGGAAGCGCAGCCCAGGCCATATCCCTATTACAGCACTCGCCCCAGCCCCTTCGGTCGACCGCGATGACGCCGACGGGGACGGTGTCCGGGAAGAGCTTGATGCCCGAGATGCAAGCATTCATTGCGGTGTGCTTTGATTCGATGTGGTCGTACACGGCCTTGCTGAGGACGACGCGGATTATCTCCTCTCCAACTCCCGTGGCGGTCACGGCGCCGCGAGGTCCGGCATACAGGCCCGCACCGACTATCGGAGAGTCTCCGACTCTCCCGGGCAGCATGTAAGGGTGTCCGCCGGTGGAACTGCCAGCCGCGCAGCTACCATTCTTGTCCCGGGCAACAGCGCCGACCGTATCCTTGAATCTGAACCCCCGCCATTTCGCCGCCCATTCGGGCACGTCGCCAGACTCGATCTTAGCGAGAGCGTCCCGCCACTTCTCCTCGGATTCCTTGTTGGAGGGATCGAAGAAAGGGACGCCGTGCTGGCGGGCGAAAAGGGTGGCTCCATCCCCCGCTAAAAGGACATGAGGGGAGTCCATGACGAGCCTTGCGACTCGTATGGGGTTGCGGACGTTCATGATTGCCGCCACGGCCCCGATGTTCATCCGGGAATCCATCAGCGCCGCGTCCATCTGGACAGTGCCATCGACCCTGCGTCTGGCACCGATGCCTGTATTCGTCCGCGGGTCGTCCTCGAGGACCGCTATGGCCTCCTCAACCGCGTCGAGGGCCGAACCACCGCGTCGAAGAACCTGCATGCCGGCCATTGCCGATTTCTCCGCCACTTCCTGCATCTTTTTGTCGGATCCGGAACCGCAGTGGGTCACAATCAGCGGTCGCATGAGTGGAGCATGGCGGCTTCCTCCTTAAGCGTTCACACGACCGAAATCCTGGCCGAGGAACGGAGCTCGCGATTTGCAGGGCGACCGGATCTTGACTGTCTGGCTGCGGCAGTATTAAGTATCCAGCGTCCAATATTGCTGGATGAGGGTCTATCGCAGAAGGGGAAACGCAGGGGGTGGAGAAGCGGAGCTTGGAAGTCACCGTCCGCGTTGCTCTCTTGATGTGACGGTCCTCTGAATCCTCCAAGTACGGAGGAAGGGGAATGGGGTGGTCAGAGTGCATGGGTTCGTGCTCTTCGCGCTTCGAAGGGAGGGCGCATGCTATCGTTTTCTGGCTCTCTTCGGACCTCTCAACCACCGGATTCGGGGAGGGAGAATGAAATGAGAACATCGAGAATGCGATTGGCGTTTTCCGTGCTGATTGTCATAACGATGGTCAGCTCGGGGCTGAGCGTGACATCCTTGATTTCGAACAAGGATGCCGCGCCAGCAGTGAGCGGCCCCGCAGGAGACTCGGGAACAAGAACCGATCAGACAACAACGGTCTCGATCCTCGGGGACATGAACACGAATGGAGCGCAGGAAGACAACCTGCCATTGGAAACTACTGACAGTCAACAGTACGATGAACAGGAAGCCGAAGGGCGCGATGTTCTGGTGGAAGGGCAAAACGAACAAGAATCCACGGGGAACAACGGCATAACGGCGCGGGTCGTGCAGACCGATGACACAGGGACGCGCAGTCCGGGCGTCGATGCTGGCGGTCCTTATGGTGGGCCGACATGCTTCGAGGGCAGTTGCACGATTCATTTCGAGATCACGACCGACGACCCGACCCTGATATTCTTCCGCTGGGACTGGAGCAATGATGGAATCGCGGACACGCCGTGGTTGACCGAGATGACTTATGATAAACCGTACAACGACAACTACTACGCCAACGTCCGAGCCGAAGGCTGGGACGGGATATCGAAGACACCCGTCACCATCTACGGCAACACATGGGGCGAATCTGGGGCATACTACTATGGATTCACCTACAGGAACATAGGATGGAGGTTCTTGGCGAAGCAAAACATGGACGTCGTCAGGCTTGGCTTCTTCTATTACACCTACGCCTTCACGACGCCTTGGTCTCTGAGGATATGGGACTATGCCACACAGACACAGCTCGGCACATGCACGCCCTCGTCGATGCCGATTCAATACTCTTGGTACTGGTGCACCTTGCCCACCACCGTCTCGTTGACGGGCGGCACGGAGTACATGGTATCGGGTCACAAGAACGGTGATACGAGCTCGTACGGCTATTGGACGGCGTACACCAATCTGGCCGTATCGTTCGAAAAGGTCTCGTACATGGGGATGTACTACGCCTCGGGGTCGCCGCAGAGATTCCCAAGTGTGCTCTACAGCAGCGCGACAACTTATGAGCCCATGATCGACTTCGAGTGGCGCCAAACGACAATGAAGGAGACGACCTACGGCGACATCGCGTTCGTCGATGTGAACAACGTCTCGCCGCAGACGTATGACATCGTTCAGAACCCGACTCCGGGGCTTGAGGGCAGCCCTGTTTTGATCTCTGCCACGTTTGACGACCCGGGTTTGGACGACACATGGCAGTACCGCTGGCAACTGCCCAGCGGAGCCTACACTGCATGGAATCCGGTCAAGAAGTACTCTGGCGGAGCCAATGTACTTCTGTACCACACCGCCACGGGCGTGGACACCTATATCAACGCATTCAGGGCTGGCATCATAGCCCAGTGCGGTGCTTTCTGCATCAAGGTTGACTCCTACAACTTCGGGACGACGCCAATGACTCTGTCCCAGCTGATGGCGTACGACGTCGTCTGGGTCGACACATACAGCGGCACGACACCTGCCGGAACAGGCGACCTGCTAGCTGACTACATGGATGCCAAAGGCAGCCAAGGGTCCGGCGGAGTCATAGTGAACGGCAGAGGCCCGTACAATCCGGGGGCATGGCAGATTCTTGGAAGATACTTCACCGATCAGTACAGCCCAGTGCCATACGGTGTAAGCCAGTGGCTTTACAAGAACATAGGCACGATCTACGTACCCGGCCACCCGATATTGGACGGCGTCACCTCAGTCTCGGCGTACCCGCACTCGCAGATGTTCAACACGAACCCTGGAGCGACGAGGATCGCCGACTGGACCGACGGAGCCGTGATGGTCGCCGCCAAAGAGAACCCGAAGGTGTCAAACGGAGCGCGCGCGGTCGCCATGCCATGGAGGTCATGGACCTCTGCAGATGGCACGTGCAATGGCGATTGCATCAGGATGGTCGCGAACGCCATCAGGTGGGTCTCCAGGCAGCCTGACCCGGTGCCATTGTCGATGCCGATATCGCTACCCTGGAACCAGCTGACCTTCAAGGATGACGACCCGATGACGACCTCGCCCCAGGACTACATGCCTGTTAAAGTGCAAGTGAAGGACGACGACTATCAAGGTTCTGAGGGCATATCCACCGACGCACTCTTCCAGGACTTCCAGAAAGGGACATGCACAATCACTCAATTCCCGGGAGGTTGGACGAAGGCGCCAACTGGGACCACGGGCTGGAGGTGCCAGACCATCACAGTCTGGACCAGCCTTGGTGCATACAACAGCTACTCCTATTCGACCTACGGGACATGGAGCTACCTATACAGCCCGACATTCTCCATGACCGGCGTTTCGTACAACAACGCCTCTATCCGGTGGAGGAATTATTGGGTGGCGAACTACGCGGGTGGATCACAGGATGGCTTCGTTGAGCTAAGCAGCGACGACGGAGCGACATATCCGTACATTCTCGCAGAATTCCATCACTTGAACCCGGCGACTGAAGACACGTATCACGAGCTCTCTCTGATGGGCTATCCGCTCACCAGCACCATGAAACTACGATTCCGGTTCTACAACAACAACGACTGGTACTGGGGAATCGATGATGTGAAAGTCACCCTCAGAAGCGTGAGATTCATCGATACCGGCCTGGGTGAGGTCGCTGGCACGATCCTCGTCCAGAATGTGCCACCAACCATAATCGGCGGTCCGACATCGGTTGTGAGGGACGAATCTCAGAGCGTCCTTTTCAGCGGGTGGGAGCTTTCCGACCCCGCGTTGATGCAGCCGACCGAGTGGTTCGCCTACAAGATGGACTTCGACGATGGCACTCCGGCCGAATGGGTCTACAAGGGCACACTAGCGCCTCCGAAGCAGGACGTGCTTATCCTGCACGCCTTTTGTACATCCGGTAACACCTGTGCATCGTACACCAACATAGCAGACAGGCTGCTCAGCATGGACCTCGTCGGTTCGGTGACTCCATACAACTGGTTCGAGACGCTGACGGCGCCGTCGCTGGCCTTTATGCTGGGGTTCGACGTCATCATCTATGGCGGCGAGTGGGCGCAGCAGAATGACCAGTACCTCGCAGCCAAGCTCTTGATCGGTAACCGAATGGCAGACTACCTCGACGCGCACAGAGGCGGAGTCGTGACCTTAATGGCCACGTACGATCTCTCTACGGCCTACGGCGAGCTGTTCAGCCTGACCGGCCGGTACATCGACCAGGACTACGGGCCGTTCGAGAAGGCGGTCTATCCGTTCAGCAACGCACAGTTGGGAACAGTCCACTATCCAGACCACCCCGTGATGAAGGGCGTGACGGACGTGTTCAGCAACACCATTCACTCCGGCAACCTGCCGACCACAGCCGGTGGCATCAGGCTGGCCAGCTGGAACGATGGCGGAGCAGCCGTCGGCGTCAAGGACTTCAACAACGACGGAAGGAGGTCCTGCGCCATCAACGCATACACCGCCACATATGGCGGCACCCATGCTTCTCAGCTCCTGCGCCAGTGCATCGGCTGGACGATCGGCGGCCTACCAACGCCAGACCTCCCACCCGTAGTGCACAACTGGGGTGACAACGGTGTTTACACGGTCGACATAACGGTCATTGACGACGACATGGGCTGGACTTGGGACTCCGTCGGCAACATGCCTGTTGCTGACCCGGCGTACCCGCAGTCCTTCGCTCACCGCTACATACCTGTACAGGTGAACAACGTCGACCCGACGATCGGCAGCACAGCGGCGTACACATCGTCCGAGCTGTGCATCAGGCTGTCTGGCAACAAGGGCAACTCTGCTACGTTGACGGTGATGGGCACGGACGGCAGCTACTACACGGTCACGACGACAAGAGTGCCTGGCACGCCGGAAATCGGATGTCTGCCAAAGATAAAGGTGGACATGACGCCGGACACCAAGTACACCTTGATGATCGCCTACGACCCGACCGGAGACAGCGGGGCCAACCCCGAGTGGATCTTCGACTCGACATGGCCGGACGGCAAGATCAAGGAGCTCAGGCACACCTTCAACAGCAACGACGGGCCATCGGTGTGGACCATCGGCAACAAGGAGTTCAAGCGCCTCGCAATAGGCAGCCCGCTGACATTCGAGGCTGTGGCGACAGACCCAGGCAGTGACGACCTCGTCTTCGCTTGGGTGTGGAGTGACTTGACTCCGTACAGTCTGCACATCTATGCGCACCCGGGTATCTTCTACACCAGCGCAACTAGCGACGATTTCAACCTGCTGCCCTTCAAGGAGCCGAAGTTCAACTTCGCAGACAATTCCGTCAGAAGTCCAGAATACGACCCAATCACTGCGCACGACACGGCCACCCACACGTTCGACGAGAGCCAGATGCCCTATTTCCTGTACGTCACGCTCATAGTTGCGGACGACGACAACGGCAACCCGTACTCGTCCCCGTACGCGTGGCCAGGAATGGACGTCGAGATCGTGCGGATAGATCTCTGAGCACGGAAAACAGCTGAAGGAGAAGGTGCCAACCTTCTCCACCTTTTCATTTTTCATTTTTTCGATTCTCATATTCAGTGAAGGATTTCGCAGGGCCGTCATAATCGCGCAGGCGCGCGGATGCGTGAAGGGTGAGGCCCGGCTCTTCTAGATGTACAATCCTATGATTAGTTTCCTGGAGGCGAACGGGGTCATGCTGTACGCTCCTTTGGTCTCTTCAGGCGTGCGGTCCTCTTCTTGGGACGCAGCTTTCTCACGGACGCGTGCGCAGGCGTCTCTGCGTGGTCGGAATCGAATGATTCGTGAGGCTTCACCTCGTCGTACCGCCTGACGATCTCGTCCAGGCTCTGGAACTCTTACTTGCCGTCAGGCCGTTCGGTCCGCAGCTCCCGCACAACCGTCCCGAGCATCCTTTCAACCTACCCGTTTGCATCGGCGAACTGGATGATGGCGGCGGTGGAGAAGAACAGCGAGTCGGCGAAGGTCTTCCAGCGCCTCCGGAGCAAGATCAGGCAGGCGGGGGATTAGACGACTGCGGAGCCGCTGCCGGTACCGATCCAGGAAGCGACGCAGTAGCATCCTTTGACGGTTGCGAAGCCACGTCTCCCAAGTCCCCCTGCCAAAGGGGGGCATTTTATTCTTTTCATTTTCATTCGAGGCGGCCCTCTATTGACTCTTTCCCGCCGCCGATAGAACCGGTCTGTCTCCAAGACTACGGCAGACACGGAAGAGCGTCCATCAGCCGATTGGATTCCACCTCTCAGCGATCCGCTTCCAATCCCGGACGACCCTCGCGGACCTTGAGACCACTCTGACACACCTCCAGCCGACTCAATCCAATATCAAGCGGGTCCTGGCGGACCGCGAGAGCACCCGAACACATCTTCAGCCGATCCAATCCCTTATCCAGCGGATTCGAACGGAGTCCCAGACGGTCGTCTGGAACCGCCAGACAGTCTTCCGACAACGTCAGAAGGTCCGCTAGAACCATCAGACGATCCGAAGCGAGTCCCAGACAATCCTCTAGAGGTGTCAGAAAGCCTCTACCCCCCTCCTACGGCCCTCCGCTACCGCCAGAAGGTTGTCTGGAAGTCCCAGACGGTCTTCTTGAGGTTGCAGACGGTCCTCTGGAGGTCCCGAACGATCCTCTGGAGGTGTCAGAGAGTCGTCTGGCGGTTGGTTCGGGTCGTCTGGACCCCCATTCGGACCTCTGGCGGTCCAAAATGGTCGTCTGGGAACGCGAGAGATCCTTCTGGAGGTCCCAGAGGATCGTCTGCAAGTCCCCGACAATCGTCTGGAAGTGGGTTCTGGCTGTCTTCAGGTAGCCACGGACTGTGTGGAAGTCCGTGCAGGTCGTCTGAGAAGTGCCGCAAATCGTCCGGTTGCGTGCTGCGAGAGTGTGGAGGCATGTGACGCCAATCCCGGAGTCCCTCCATCGGTCTGAGAGCGCTCCGCCATCCAGCCGATTCCTGCGGTTTCCATCCTCGAGACACCTCGCAATCTCCCCTGAGGACCTTCTTCGGATCTGAACTTGGCGATCGAGTGCACAGACTTGACCCCATCTTCCATCGCGGCTATCATCCGTGCGACCTGCCCCTGCGTCAGCCTGGGCATGGGGGTCATCGCGGTCTTTCCAAGAAAGTGATTTCGAGATTCAACACCCCGCTCTTCCAGAGGAAGGTTTATAAAGACCTATTTAAATGACGCACGGGCGGGGAGCGGAAAAAGCGCATCCGCGCACAGTCCCTATGGAGGAGTAGCGTTGGCGAAGATAAAGATTGAGAATGTTGTGGCATCGACCTCACTCGGAGGGGAGCTTGACCTTCAAGCGATAGCGTTGGCCCTTGGCGGCGCCGAGTACGAGCCCGAGCAGTTTCCCGGACTTATATACCGTCTCAAGGAACCGAAGACCGCAACCCTCCTTTTCAGGAGCGGGAAGGTCGTCTGCACCGGGGCGAAGAGCCTGGAAGATGTCAAGCTCGCAATAGAGACCGTAGGCAAGCAGATCGAGGCTGCCGGAATCCAGATCAAGAAGCACCCGGACATCACGGTCCAGAACATCGTCGCGTCGAGCGACCTCGGAATGGAGATCAACCTCAACGCGATCGCGATAAGTCTTGGCTTGGAGAAGGTGGAATACGAGCCCGAGCAGTTCCCCGGCCTGGTCTACCGCCTGGACGAGCCGAAGGTCGTCGTCCTCCTCTTCGGCAGCGGTAAGCTGGTCTGCACCGGCGCGAAGAAGCCGTCTGATGTCGAGCAGGCGGTCGAAAAGATCACGCAGGAACTCAAGGCGGCGGGGCTGCTGAGATAGACGCGGTCAAGCGTCGCAGCACTAATCCAGCATCGATCGGCGGCAATCTCTGGTCGGTTCGTGCCGCATCAGCATGGCGGGAAAGATGAGAATCTACGATAACCACATGCATCTAAGTCCGACGGGCATGGGCGTGGAGGCCGCAAAGCTGTTCGAGAAGGCTGGCGGAACCGCACTGATGCTCACTCACATTCCGCCGCACGACATGCCCCTCACTTCGGCTCGAGACTATGACACGGCGTTCAGAAGGACCCTTGACCTTGCGAACGTCGTCCGGGGAGCAACCAAGCTGAAGGTGTATGTGGCGGTCGGTCCGTATCCGGTCGAACTCATTCGCCTCAAGGATACGCTTGGTCTGGAAATTGCCGTGGCGGTGCAGAATGAGGCGATGGACCTCGTTGGCCGGCTCGTTTCAAACAGCGAGGTCACCGCCATAGGGGAGATAGGGCGGCCCCATTTCCCGACGGACAAGGACATCGTCGAAGCGTGCAACGGGATCCTCCTGCACGGGATGGAGGTGGCGAAGGAGAACGGATGTCCGGTCGTGATACACTCGGAGAGCGCGACTCCCGCCACATGCGAGGAGTTCGCGAAGATGGCTGACTCCGTAGGATTGCCGAGGGAGAAGGTCGTCAAGCATTTCTCGCCCCCACTCGTGCGGCCGGAGGAGAATCACGGAATCATGCCAAGCATCCTCGCGAAGGAGGAACCCGTGAGGAAGGCAATCGAGAATGGCGGGAGGTTCTTCATGGAGACTGACTACATCGACGACCTCATGAGGCCGGGAGCGGTCCTCGGTCCCGCCACGGTTCCAAAAAGGACGAAAGCGCTGATGCAGAGCGGCATCATGACAGAGGAGATGGCGCAGGAGGTCCACGAAGAGTGGCCTCGGCGCATCTATGGTATCGAGACCGGATGAATCCGGCTATCGGCGCGCAAACTCCTCGAACTCGCCGGTCGCCTCGGACCACTCGATCTCCGTATCCCTGACGACGGCGTTGGGCTGAGAGGTCTTGTTCCATTCGATCGCTTCTTCCACCAGGCCCCTCTCCCCTTCGAAGATAGCCTCTACATCTCCGTTGGCGAGATTCCTCACGTATCCGGAGAGCCCCAGCCTCTCTGCCTCCATCTCGCAGTTTGCCCTGAAGAAGACGCCCTGGACCTTCCCTCTGAAGATGACAGTCGCCCGGACCTTCACGAATCCGCCATGGTCGATTGCGAATAAAGTTATTATGGGAGCGCGGATTGTGGCTCTCGCAAGGTTGCCGGAAAATGAAGCGGCCGAAGATGATGGACCTCAAGGTCCGGGAGTTCATGTCGACGGACCTTGCGACAGCGACTCCCGATGAGTCGCTTTCCAAGATCATCGGGCTGATGAAGGCCAGGGATGTTCACGAGATACCGATCGTGCTGAAGAACGAGCTCCTCGGCTTAGTGACTCTCGCAGAGATAGCCCGGAGGCGGGACATGCCCCCGACCACGAAGGCCGAGCGGGTGCTCAGCTCGGCGCCGCAGGTGTCCCCAGAGGATGATTTGCCGTCGGTCGCAGAGAAGATGATGGGCGCCAATCTGAGGGCTCTGCCTGTCACGGAGAAGAAACGCCTCGTAGGCTTGATATCCAGGACTGACATAACGCGCGCGCTGGCCCAGGCAGAGGAGGCCGATGCAGTGCCGGTCAAGGACGTTATGAGCTCCTCCCCCCTCTGCGTCAATGGGGAGGCGGATGTCACCGAAGCGAGGCGAATCATGGCTTCCCTCCACGAACGCTCCGTGCCGGTCGTGGACGACGAGAGGCGTTTGATCGGCGTGATAGGGCTGAAAGATCTCACCGCTTTCTTTGCATCTGCGAAGCAGAAGGAAAGGAGGGGCGATTTAACCGGTGAGAAGGACGCCACAAGGGTGAGGATCTCCAGCCTGATGCGGTCGCCGCCCGTCACTCTCGGCCCGCAAGCGAAGCTCGGCCAAGCCCTGAAACTCATGCTCCAGAACGAGATTTCCTCGATAGTCGTGACCGAGAACAGCGAGCCGGTCGGTCTCGTCACGAAAGCGGATGTGCTCGAGGTCGTTGCGGGATTCAAGGAGCGGAAGGAACTGCTCGTCCAGATATCCGGACTCGAGGAGCAGCCGGATGTCTATGAACAGTTGTACGATATAGTCCAGAAGGGGATGAAGAGGATAGCCGGCATCGTCACGCCGAAGATATTCAGCGTGCATGTCGTCACTTACAAGGGGGATGGGGATACGACGAAATGGTCGCTGCGCTGCCGCCTCGCGACGACCACGGGGATGATTTACGCCAGGCATTTCGACTGGGATTTGTTCGCGGCGCTCGAGGGCCTGCTTGACCAACTAGAGAGCCGCATCAAGAAGGAGAAGGACAGGAAGGTTGCAGAGAGGCGGAGGGGCTTCTCATAGCTTCCAGTAGCGTCTCTGGATATCTTTCACGAGTTGCACTATTCTTCGGCCTACGCAATCAGGGTCGCGGACTTCGGTGAAGACCACGTTCGGCGAGTCGCCTCGCAGAAGAGCCTCCGTCCCTGTCACGACCTCCGCGAGCGCCTCGAGATTGTACCCGCCCTCCAGAGTGATCGCGAGGCGTCCTTCGCAAGTCTCCTTGGCGAGCTTCAGGGCTGACGCCATCATCTCGAAATAGCCGGGCGACGAAAGAGTCAGCGAGGCCAGTGGATCCATGTAGTGAGCGTCCGTCCCGAGGCTGACCAGGATCGCCTGGGGAGCGAACTGCTTGACTATCGGCTCTATGACCTCCCTCGTTGCCATCCGGAATGACGAGTCCCCGCATCCGGAGGCGAAAGGGATGTTCACGGTGAAGCCAACTCCGTCGCCTTCGCCTATCGCCTCGGCTGGTCCCGTGCCAGGGAAGATGCGGTACTGGTGCGTCGAAATGTAGAGGACTCGCGGACTGCGATAGAAGATGTCGTTGGTGCCGTTGCCGTGGTGGACGTCGAAGTCCAGAATCGCGACGCGGTCGAGCTTGTCGAGCAGCCTGTGCGCCGCGACGGCTATGTTGTTCAGGTAGCAGAATCCGCCAGGATAGTCCGGGCCCGCATGATGGCCAGGCGGTCTCACGAGGGCGATGTAGCCCCGCTTCTCCTTGACTGCCATTTCGGCAGCCAGTACGGTCCCGCCAACGGCCAGGCGGGCGATGTCCCAGGTTTCGGGGTGCATCGTCGTGTCCGGGTCCAGCGGCCCCTCCCCGTACTCCTTGAGATACTCCAGGAACTCAGGTGTGTGGACCCTCTTCAGATCCTCCATCCCGACCGCCTTTGGCTCGAGAGCATCATCCAGGTAGCCGCGGGCTTTCAAGCTCATCAGGATCGCTTTGAGGCGACCGGGGGACTCGACATGCCACGGGGACTGCAGGTGCTTGAGATAATCGGGGTGGAAGACGAGCACGCCTCGTGCATCGCTGATGGCGACTTGAACTCTGCGGAAAAGTTAAGGGGCGATTATGGCTTGGTGGTCCCGCATGATTGAGCCGGATACCGCCAGGTTGGCAGCAGGCGCTCTCGGGGCCATAGCGCTCACCTGGCTCATTGGATCCGCGACCTTGCACCTGCTCGGAGTGAAACCATGGTGGGTCGCACTGATGAGAGGATTTGGTCTCGCTCTCACATCACTGGTCATGCTGATTCTTCTCCGGCTATTCACGCCAGACCTATTCGCCCCACCTTTGCTATTTCTTGCAGTCTTTGCGGTGGATATCCTCATCGGCGGACAATCATCGCGAGGACGTGAGCGACTGGCAATCTCGGCCGTGGTCTCGATGGTTGCGGTAGGAGCGCTCATACTGGCCGATGGGGCTCTTCGCCTCTCAGGATACCGACTTTTCCTCGGCCTGTAGTATCAATCGTGATTCCATGCACAAAATTTATACTGTGCCAGCTCCATAAGCATTCGAAGAGGGGATAGTGTGTCTAAGGCGCTATCAATTGGCAGTGCGATTGCTCTCGTTCTGAGTGCGTTTGTCTCGATTCTGGCCGCTGGTGGGCTGAATTCGACTCTGGCGCTTTCTGAGGGCTCTCAGGTTGCGTCGCCATCAGCTGGTCCCATGAGCCTTTGGGAAGCTTATGCGAAGAATCTCGCGACCATTCAGCAGGTAGAAGTCGCCCCGTTCGATCCGAGCGGTTACCGAGTCACCAACTACGCAACCGTTCCGATTGTCGTAGACGAGAAAGTCATGTTACTGAGTCCCCATCCGCTCGAATCAGGAGGAGGCACAACGACCCAAGACGGAGTCCTCTCGGAGTGGAATATTCCGACGGGGGGTCAGGTCACCTACAACTACGCCTTGTCCGTCATCTTGGGACCGGCTCCGGATCCGAAATGGTGGTGCACAGAAGCGAACCAGGTCGTGCAGGAGGGTCCCTTCATCCACCTTGGCGGGGAAATCCTGCCTTTCACCATGGCTGACATGGTCAGCAACTGGACACAGAGGAATCAAGGATACGATCAGAACACCCAGACAGACATATGGAATTATATGGACACGCACCCGACCCTGGTCGTTGGGAAGACTCCGCTGTACAAGAACCTCCCAGACACCTCAGGGAGCACGATGGACATCACGATCGCGGTCACAAACCTGGGCGTCTACAACAGCAGCCACAGCGACGGCAGCCTTGTGAAAGCCACGAATTCTCTCGTCAAGGAAACAATCCCAAAAGGCTATTCCTATAATCCGAACAGCTTCACCCCCCAGCCGGATTCAATTGTCAATAATACCGACGGCACCACGACGATAACATGGAAAGTGACCATATCAGGTGCAGACGTCGGCAACAAGCCGATCAACAAGCCATCCCCGTATCACCATGTCCTGCTCAAGTACCGGTTGATTCTGCCCGTGCTCAAGCCCGGAAGGGAGATGCTGCCGCGGGCTACGGTCGACACGAACCATGACGGCATCAACGACGCGCACAGCGCGAAGCCCCTGCTCGAAATCTATCACGTCAACCGCGCACCGTTGGCGGATGCAGGCGGACCGTACGCCGTCGCCGAGGATACGCCCGTGAAATTCGACGGGAGCGGCTCTTACGACCCCGACAACGGCCCGGCGAACCTGACATACCGGTGGGACTTCCAGAACGATGGCACTTGGGACACGCAGTGGTCGCAGAGTCCGATGGCGACCTACACATGGGGTGATGACTACTCTGGTGTCGCCGCGCTGCAGGTCAGCGACGGCGACCTCAACGACACAGATACCGCCAACGTCATAGTCTTCAACGTCCTTCCCTCCGGTTCCGTGAGCATTTCTACTCCGCAACAGAATGAAGGTTCCCCGATCACGTTCTCGGCCCATGTCACGGACCCAGGCAGCGACGACATCCTCTTCAAGTGGACCTGGGGCTACGGGGCTCCTGATGAATTCTCCACCTACTACAACAACGGTGCGAGCCCAGACCCGTTCCCGAGCCCCGACATCCATCCGAGAGACGTCACAGACGCCAAGAGCCACACGTACGGCGACAATGGCGCGTTCACCGTGACCGTGTTCGTCACCGACGACGACAGCGGTGCCCAAGGAACGAGATTGCAGGTGACCGCCACGCCCGGCAATCTGCCGCCAACGGTGTCGGTCACTGGCGGAACCAACATTGACGAAGGCCAATCGGTCCTCCTCACCGCCACCGCAACAGACCCGGGCAGCGACGACCTCACGTTCGCGTGGACGTGGGGTGACGGGTCGTCAGACTCCAACACCTACTACAACAATGGAGTGGGCCCGGACCCGCCGAACAGCCCGGGCGGCACACATCCATTCACCGCCACTGACACGGGCACGCATCCGTATGGAGACAACGGTATCTACACCGCCACGTTGACGGTGAAGGACGATGACGGCGGTTCGACATCATGGCAGGGCCAGGTCGTGGTCGCCAACCTCCCGCCAGAGATTTCGTCGTTCGGCCCGTTCGCCGTGGAAGAGGGCAGCCTGCTCCAGGTCGCGGCGAATGCGACCGACCCCGGAAGCGACGACCTCACGTTCGACTGGGTGTTCGAGCTCGGCCCGGCGATCCAGCACATGTACTACAACGACGGTGTCGGACCAGACCCGTCGCAAAGCCCAGCTGGAATCTTCCCGTTCACAGCCGCAGATGCTGCGAGCCACACCTATGGCGACAACGCGGTCTACACGCTCGCGCTCACCGTCACGGACGACGATGGGGGCTCGGTGTCGTGGCAGACGGAAATCAACGTGACCAACGTGTTGCCGACGATCTCACGCGTCGGTCCCTTTGAGGTGTATGAGGGCCAGCCGCTGGAAATCACCGCAAACGCAGTCGATCCGGGCAGCGACGACCTCACCTTCACCTGGACGTTCGAGTACGGACCGACGATTCAGCACATCTACTACAACAACGGAGTCGGACCCGACCCGGCGAAGAGTCCCGACGGTACATTCCCGTTCAGCGTCAACGATACGGTCTCGCACACCTACGGCGACAACGGCGTGTTCACAATCAGAATATCGGTCAATGACGACGACACGACCGGCGGCGGTCCAATATACTGGACGACGGTCACCGTGCTCAACGTCCCGCCGACGATAGCGGATGTCGAGGCCTACATGCTGGCGGACATCACCTTGAGGATCGCGGGAGAGAAGTGGCACGACGTCATCCTCAAGCTCTACGAAGATGGGCAGGAGGTCGGTTGGGCGCAGGTCATCAGGTACCCTGGCAGCCCGAACGAACAGATGGCCACTCTGCACGACGTGGAGATATCGCTCAGCAGGCGGTTCTCCGCGGTCGCCTACTACACGCCGGACGACGACCCGATCAACGGTCAGCCAAACGGAGCCAATCCGGCATGGCTCGTCATCACTTGGGAGAATGGAATGGAGACATGGTTGCACCACACCTTCAACGTCCAGCACCCTGACACGTGGATCTGGACCGTCGATAATCACTACATATACGCGGTCAACCAGAGGATACACCTCAGGGGAACCGCCACGGACCCGGGCAGCGACGACCTCACCTTCACCTGGGATTCGGGGGACGGAAGGATACTCACGTCAATTTATTACAACAACGGAGTCGGATCGGACCCGTACCCCAGCCCCGAAGTCAACCCGATGACCGCAACGGACGAACAGGTCCTCGTCTATGGCGTGGCCGGCACGTACACGATCATGCTGACGGTCACGGACGACGATGGCGGTTCGGCGACAATGACGCTGACGATTACGATAGGTGGTTGAGCCAGAGATTCGCGGCACGCGCAGTCAGCGCGATAGCTTTTTATTCGGCACGCCGCATCGACAGCCTGAGCATGATGGCCAGGGATGAATCTCGCCTTGACAAGCGCCTCTTCACGGTGAACGAGAGGATACTCCTACACCTCAAGGAGAGCGGTTCCGCCAGCCACACGATCGACATCCCCGCTCCGATGACTCAGGACGGAATCGCGAACGCCCTCGGCATCCTCGTCAACCACGTCTCCAGGGCGGCGAAGACGCTTCAGAAGCAGGGCTTCATCAGGGAAGCCACCGCGAGGGTGAAGGGGGAAATCAGGCGCAGGAAGATCTACCTCATCACCGCGGAGGGGATGGCGGTTGCGAACAACATCTATGGCAGGATCGGCGAGACTCTCGTTTCGGTTCGCGATTCCCGCCAGAGGTTGCGGGAGCTACCCGCAGGCGAGGCAAGGAAGCTTCTCCTGCCGCCAAGGACATACACGGCGATGCTGGCGGCGCTGGACGAACGCAACGTCCTCGACGTCTTCAAAGCGAAGGCGAAGAAGAAGGAGGTCGAGGCTGTAAGCCACATCATTGGAGCGCCCGCCGAGGCCCCGTTCCACGGCAGGGCCGACGAACTCAAGAAGGTCCGCTCGTGGCTGCAGCTGAAGAAACCGCCGGTCATGGTCATCACCGGGACCAGAGGGATCGGGAAGACGGTCCTGGCGCTTCAAGCGGTCGCCTCCCTCGAGGGCAGGAGGCCGGTTTTCTGGTTCTCCATCAAGCCTGCCACGACGGCGGACAGGCTTGCCGGAGCCCTGTCCGATTTCCTGCGCGAGCTGGGCAAAGTCGAGTTCACAATCGAAGAGCATGACGGGATCGAGGAACTGGGGAAGAAGCTCGAAGCATCCCTGATCGACCTCGGCGCCCTGTTCGTAATCGATGACCTGCTCGGCGAACTGGAGGACGTCGGGGATGTGGCCCATGCCCTGATCGAGGCGGCGGCAGCCACGGGAAACCAGATATTGGTCACCGCCAGGACGATGCCGCGTTGGGGCCGGGGCATGAAGGGTCAACAGCTCCTCGAGGAACTGCAGCTACGCGGTCTCGACAGGGACTCGTGCCGCAGGATCGCGCCTCAACTGGACGAGCAGGAGTTCAGCAAGGCATACAGGCTCGCAAGAGGAAACCCGCTGGAGATCAAGTTGCTGTCGGAATATGCGGACGAGGAAATCAGTGGAGAGGAGCTTACGGCAGAGGAACGCGCACTCATGAGGTACCTGAAGGCCGTCCACGAGTCGGACGTCAGATGACCTGGCTGACCTTGAAGCCGCCTTCCTTGAACTCGAGTGTGTAGATGCCCGTGCTGTGGTTCACCCCGCGCATCTTCACGCACCTCATGCGGCGGTAGACGTCGAGCCCTCCGACCTTCTCCATCGTCAGGTAGAGCAGACCGTCCGCGAGGAAATCCTCGTCGTGCACGGTGTTCGGATCCGGCGAGACTTCGGATATGACGAAGCTCGTGCACCCCAATCCCTTCAGCCAGCCGAAGAACTGGAACAGGTTGATGCGTCTCTCCCTTAAGCCCGAGATGATTTCGAGCACAGGGAGCGAATCAAGGGCCAGCAGCTCGAAAGGGTGACCTTCCTTCACATCCTCGATGTGTCTCTTCAGCACGTCGAGCCACGGCCTCTCAGCCGGAGTCCCGAATCGGGCCTTGCCGCGCAGTTCCTCCATGCCCAGCCTTATGCGGGAGAGGTCTTGTATCTGCACCCGGTCCTCGACCCTCTCCATGTCCATCCCCATTCGGCTCAGCTGAAACTCGAGGCTGGACTTGCTCTGCTCGAGGGTGAGGTAGGCGCCCTTGACGTCCTCCCTGATCGCGTTCTGGTAGAGGATGCTGTAGGCGAGCGAGGACTTCATCGTGCCCGGCGGCCCCGAGATGAGTATGACGTGCCCCTTGGGGATGCCGCCGCCCAAAGCCTCGTCGAATCCCTGCACGTAGGTCTTGTAGAACCTCATTGGCGGGGAGGGCGAGTCATCTGCGTTCATTTAATCATTCCACTTGATCACGTGAAGGTCGCGGCTTATCAGGGCCCGCCCGCTCTCGTCCACGCTCTGCATGTTGAACGGTATGACCATCCGCGCGCTGTGCACGGCGACGCTGTCGCGGACGGAGGAGATGAACCTCACGACCTTCTGCAGGTCGTTCTGGACGATCAGGTATTCGATGCCGTCGAGCAGGACCAGTGGGTTGTTGTTCTTGGATACGAAGCCCTCTATCTGCTCTGCCACCGCCCCCAAGTTCGTCGGGCTCATGCTCTCCTTCGTGAACGCCCGGCTGAGCCAGTGGATCGGGCTGGATCCGACGCTGAATCTCGCTTTGACTTCCCCGGGATGCAGGCGCGTGATGATCATGCCGGAGGCGCCATTGCTTACCTCCTTGGTGAAAATCTTGAACGCCATGTCCGGCTTGTCAGTGGGCAGGAGGTAGGTGCTGCCAGGCTCCATCTTGATCCGCGGCACCGTCGGGATGACATGGTCGCTGGGGGGCGAGCTCTTCTTCTTTCTTCCGAAAATGAACTGGATGACCAGCGCCGCCACTCCGTCTGGAACTCGCTTCGCCTTGACGTTTCCATGAATGGACGTCTTTGGCGGTGCTTCATGGAGCGCTGCAACTGCTGGGGGGAGGGGAGGGGAAACCCTCATCGCCACACTCGCCATTTCATAAGGATACCGTGATATATATGTATCGAGCAATGATTCCCCTTTTGATAACACTCTGGACGGGAGGCGCGTAAGGGAGGATTGGTAACCGGATTGGTAAGTGGTAAATCGCGTGGTGAACACCAGATACCTGTTATATACGTAGCTAGCCCATCCATAATGGGGAACAGGCAGGCTCAAAAAAAGGGGAGAGGGGAGAGGTTGCCTGATATGGGCGTCGAGGAGGGCGCTTTCGCGTCTGGCCCCGTCCTGAGGGGGGACGGGGCCCACTACTTCTTTGACATCTTCGTGCGAAATGTGTTTTCGCATTGCATTTGATGTGATGAAGATTATCGGGTGTCCTCGGATTCGCCGATTCCCAGTCATAGTTATTTCTGTCCGACCAGCTCGAATCCATTAAATGCCATTGGCGGCAGGTAGCAGCAGCCTGTGGCGGTCAGGAAGCCGTGGCTCGGACGCAGCTCTCTCCCCGTCGCGGCGACGTTCTTCAATCCGTCGAACATGTTCCCGATCAGAAGGGCGTACTTCACATGGTCCCTGAGTTCGCCCTTCTCTATGATCGCCGCGTTCCTGACCTCAAGGGCGAACGCCCCGCTGAACTGGTTTACCTCGGGCGCCGCGAGCTTCTCGATATAGACCCCTTTCTGCACCGAACCGATGATCTCGTCCAGCGATTGCGTCCCCGGTTCGACAACGAGGTTGCTGATGCTGCACTGAGCAGGCCGGGCGTAAGCCCCTTCGACGGTGGCGACAGCCCTGCGGAACGCGTTCCCGCCCTTTCCGCCGAGGAGAGCAGCGTTGTAGTGATCGTGGACGAAGTCGCGCAGGATCCCATCAGCCACCAGGGGCCTGTCCGCGGTCGGGTTGCCCTCGTCGTCTACCGCGCAGGAGCACAGCCCTGCCGGCAGGCGGGGCATGTCGGCGATGTTGAGCCCCTCAGACGCAACCTTCTGACCCTTCTTGTCCTGCCAGGGGCTCCTCTTCCTCCTCACATCCTCTGCATTGACGGCGGAGCCGACGGTCTGGATCAACATCTCGCCGAGATCGAGCGGGTCCATGACAACGGTTCCCGCGATCTTCTCGCGGAGGGCGGAGGCCTCCAGGTTCTCCACCGATCGAGCACCCAGCCTCTTGCCGATCGCTTGGAAGTCTTGCTGCGATAGTGAGACCCCCAGGCTCTTGATTATCCCCTCGCCCGGCCTGGCCCTCGTGCCACTCTTCGCGGTGAAATAGAGGAACACAAGGGTGCCGCGGTGTGAGCCCTCAGCCCCTTCCGAGTTCGCCACCCTGAGCTCATAGTCCTGCACGCGGAAAATCCCCTTCGGGACCGTGACATCTTTTCGGACCTTGCCCGCCGCAGTCAGTTCGAGTGCCATCTCGACGAGTTCCTCAACAGGAGTCTCCGCCGTCTTCGCGTCATGGGTCTTCTCCACCTTCCCCATGACCCTGAAAGAGGTGAAGCCGGGGAAGTCGGGGTCCTCTGGGACCATCTTGACGGCCTTCATGGCGGTCGCGATGGTTGCCCTCACATCCTTTTGACCTTCAAGGCTCGCCGAGGTGAAGGCAACACGTTTCCCCACTGCGACCTTCAGGCCGATTCCCGCCTCCGTCCGTTCCTCGGCCACCTTGGGCACATCCTGCTCGATGTAGACGGACTTCGTGCGGTAGGTCATGGCGAACGCTTCGGCAGCTTGAGCGCCTGCGGCGAGCGCCTTCTTCACCGCGTCATCGGCGAGGGTGAGTAGCGTCATCTATCCGCCTCCCACGATGATTTTGGATCTCATGTATGGCCCCCCGCTGGAGACCGGGACGTAGTCCTCCTCTCCCTTCCCACAGAAGCCGCCCGAGAGCTTGAACTCCCTGGAGGCCATGTCAACGCTCTTCAGGATCTCCAGGGCCTTGCCAGTGAGGGTCATCCCTCTGACCGCGGGGCCGATTTCTCCATTCTTCACAAGGTGACCCATGAGCGCCACCGCCTGAAAGCCGCCGCCGACCGGGTCCTCCATGCCGCTGATCGACTTATGCGTCAGCAGGCCGTCCTTCGTTTCCTCGACGATCTCATCGAACTTGTCGTCACCCGGGGCGAAGTAGGTATTGGTCATCCTGACCCAGACACGGCGGCTGTAGTTCTCCGCCCGCCCGTTCCCGGTCAAAGGCATCTTCAACGTGCCTGAGGTCTCCAGGCTGTGCATGTAGCCCGCGTAGATGCCGCGGTCGATGATTTTGGTCTTATGACCCGGCGTGCCCTCGCAATCGAATGGGATCGTTCCATGCGCGGCAGGATATGTACCGTCATCATACATTGTCACGAGGGGTGAACCAACCTTCTTGCCAACGATGTCCGTAAGGAACGAACGGCGCTTCGTTATCTCGTCCCCCTCTGAGGCATGCCCCATGACCTCATGAGCGAGGAGTCCGGATATGTCGGGGTCTGTGATGACCGTCATCATGCCACTCGGCGGTTTCTTGGCGGTGAGGAGCTCGATTGCCTCCCTCGCAATTGTCTTGCCCATCTCGTTCGGGTCGACGGCTTTGACTATTTCGTACCCGCCAGTCCCATCTGTGAAATCGTACGCGAAGTCTCTCTTTCCCCCTTCGGCAGCGACGGCCTGACCGCCAATCCGCGTCCGCATCTCTCTCCAGGAAACGTCTGTGCCGACGGTGTTCGCAACCTCGAACGCGTAGTCCCATTCCCCGTAAATCGCGAATGTGCTGGCGACCTTGGGGTCGGTTCTCTGCGCTCTCGACACCGTCATCGCCAGCTCGGTCTTCTCGTCGAGGCCGATATTCGCGGGGTCGATCTTCACCGCAGGTTTGAGGTTCTTCTTCATCGGCTTGATGTTCTTGAGGGAGGCGCGGGGCAGTCCTTTTGTCGAGTTGGCGCGGGCGATTCTTGCGGCTGCTTCGGCTGCGTGCTTGACCGAATCGAGCGTGAGGCTCGTGCCCGAGCTGTATCCCCAAGCCCCTCGGCGGAACGCCCTGACGCTGAACCCCTTGCGGACAACCGAGGACAGCGCCTGCAACTGCTCGTTCGCAATCCTGATGGTTGTCGACTTCCTCTCCTCTGTCCTGATGTCGCCGAAGTCGATCCCCGCTTTCTCGAAGACCTTCAACGCGGATTTTGCAAGCTCTCTCACTTCACCACCTCACACCTCGATGAGTTCGCGTGTCGCGGTCGTCAGGGTCTTCGGCTTGCCGGCCGTGATGAGGACGTTGTCCTCGATCCTGACGCCGCCATAGCCAGAGAGATAGACTCCTGGCTCGTTCGTGAAGATCATGCCCGGCTTGAGCACCACCTTGCTTGCGGGACCGAGACCCGCGCCGTCGTGCACCGCCAGGCCTATGCTGTGACCCAGACTGTGGACGAAGCGTCCTTTGAACTCGGTCTTGTCGATCAGGTCCCTTGCGGCCTTGTCAACCGCCGCACCCTTCACCCCTTTTCGCATCTTCGCGAGGGCAGCCTTCTGCGCTCGCTCGACGACCGAGTGCATCCGCTTCTGTTGTTCGCTCGCCTTGCCGACAACGACTGTGCGCGTGATATCGGAGACGTACTTGTGATACTTCGCGCCGAAGTCAAACACGACCAGCTCGCCTTTCTGGAGTCTCTTCGTTCCGGCAGTGTAGTGCGGCTCCGCGCTGTTGGCGCCCGACGCCACAATGGTCTCAAATGAAGGACCGCCGGCCCCGTGCTTCTGCATGAGGTAGACCAGATTCGCCGCCAGCTCGTCCTCCCTCTTGCCTTTCCTGATTCTTGGAATCAGATCCTCGAATGAGTCGCTCGCGATCTTGCACGCCTTCTCAATCAACCCTTGCTCGTGTTCGTCCTTCACCGAACGCGCCGCTCTCACGGCCTCGGAGACATTGACAAATCTGGCTTTCGGCGCCAACTTCCTGAGTCGGTCGTAGTAGTGGTGGGTGATCTCCTCGAAGTTCAGCCCGATCCGGCGGTGTCCTTCCAGGTGCTTCCTGAGCCCCCTCATCAGCTGCCTCCTCGTCATGAATGTCGTGACCGGGAGTCCCGCCTTCTTGGCCGTCTCCTCCTCCAATTGGGACGCGAGTAGATCTACGTGCCCGTCCGGGTGCAGGAACGCAGCGCACCCTTCGAAAAGACCTGTGGTGATCCCCGTGGCATAGTAGAAGGTTGCGTCAATATGCGGATCTGTCGAATTCGCGAGTACGACGATGTCCACATTCCTGTCGAGGTTGCGATAGATCTGCTTGACCCTGTTCTTCATGGGTTCCCCCTCGGCGGGGAAAGGTCCTGAATTCGTATAAAGGCTTGGCGGGGGGCGAATGCCCCAAATGCCGCCCAATGCCCCCGGACACAATGCTTATCGTGGCGGGTTTCATGCACAAAGCTGGCGATGTCCGATAGGCAGCGGCTGTCGCTCTCCACCAAGCTCACAACGCTTTGGGTTTTCATTGCGATGGTGTTGGGTATCGCACTTGGGGCGTTGGTGCCCGGGCTTCCTTCAACATTGGATTCCGTCTCATGGGGACGCATCTCAATCCCCATCGCGGTCGGTCTCATCTGGATGATGTATCCGCCGCTGGCCCGTGTGCGTTACGGCGACATACCGCGCCTCGCATCGAACCGGAAGCTGATGGCGGTGTCCCTGGTACAGAACTGGGTCATCGGCCCTTTCCTGATGTTCGCGCTCGCCTGGTTGTTCCTGCCGGACCTTCCGGAGTACAGGGTCGGGCTGATCATCATCGGCCTCGCGCGGTGCATCGCGATGGTTCTGGTTTGGAATTCGATGGCACAGGGCAGCGCCGAGTACGCCGCACTGCTTGTCGGCTTCAACAGCGTCTTCCAGATGATATTCTACTCGCCGATGGCGTGGTTCTTCGTGACCCTGCTTTCGGGTTGGATAGGGGGCCTCACCGCCTCGATGGAGGTGTCGGTCTCGATAGTTCAAGTGGCGGAGAGCGTCCTCATCTACCTGGGGATACCGTTTGTCATGGGCTTCTTGACCAGATTCCTCCTGGTGCAGCGCAAGGGGGAGGACTGGTACGATAACAGGTTCATGGCGAAGCTGGCGCCGACGTCCATAATCGGTCTCCTGTTCACGGTCGTGATCATGTTCTCCTACAAAGGCGACAAGATTATCGGGCTGCCCTCGGATGTCCTGAGAATCGCCGTCCCTCTCATCCTGAACTTCCTCATCATGTTCTCGGTGTCGTTCTACATGTCGAAGCGCCTCGTTTCAAGTACGAGGAGACGGCGACGCTGGCCTTCACCGCCGCCAGCAACAACTTCGAGTTGGCAATAGCCACCGCAATCGGCGTGTTCACGATATCGTCAGGCGAGGCTTTCGCGGCGGTGATCGGGCCGTTGATTGAAGTACCCGTCCTCATGAACCTAGTGAACGTCTCGCTTTGGGCAAAGCGTCGCTACTTCAGAGATCAGAGGCCGGCTCAAGCTTAACCGGTGCTCCTGATCGCAGGCTTCGGAATCGATGATTTCGGGCCCAATTTCCCGAACGCGCAATCACTGCTGCAGTAGTACCTGAACTCACCGCCATCGTCGAGCACCACTGCTTGGGCCACCAGGAAGATGCCACCGCAGTACTCGCAGTCGACCTTCTCCATATCTTTGACGTTCAACTTTCCTTCCTCTGCCTGTCGACAAGGCGGCAACGCAGGCATTCCTCACATCGTGTCGTTGCTTACTAAGCTTTGGCTAAAGGACGCAAATCGGAAATGTCGCTGGTTCTCCATTTCACTCTAAAGACAGGGCTTATATCCACAGAGACCATAGACAGACTGAGAAGACTATGGAGGCATGAGTAGACATGACCCTTGAAGCACGGAAGTTGCAGATGACAGGGGGTTCGACCTACCTCGTGACTTTGCCGAAGCGTTGGGTAACCGAGTCACATTTGAAGGCAGGGGACATGGTGTTCTTCGCGAAGACTCCGAACGGCGGACTGTATGTCCAAGCCCAGCCGAGTGCGGAACGGGGACCGAGAAGGGCGATCGTCGTTGTCGACAAGCCTGAAAGGCGCGAGCATCTGCTGCGCCGCCTGATCGCCGCCTACATCGCGGGCAACGAGATACTCGAGGTCGAGTTCAAAGGCCATCACGAGCCGGAGCTGCGCAAGGCAGTGCGGGAGTTCACGCGCATGGTGATAGGGCCCGAGATACTCGAGGAGACGAAGGACGCGATAGTCATTCAAGACCTCTCGGATCCCGCACAGTTCTCACAGGAGAAGTGTCTCAGACGGATGCATCTCACCATCAGATCGATGCACGAGGAGGCGATGACCGCGCTCCGTACTTTGAATCTGTCGCTCGCCCGCGACGTCGAAGCGAGGGACGAGGACATCGACAGGCTCTTCTGGATGACCGCGAAGCAGTTCAACCTGATGCTCATAGATGCTGGCCTTGCTGCCAAGCAGGGCATAGACCTAAGCACGAGCAGTTCCTACCGCCAGGCCGCCAAGATTCTCGAGCGCATAGGAGACCACGCCGAGCGCATCGCCGCCAGCGTACTTTCGATGGAGAAGGGGGTGGACAAGAAGCTGATGGACTCGCTCGACGCAGCGAGCGCGCAGGCGCTGAGCATGTTCGACAGGTCGTTCACCTCGCTATTGAGCGGCAACGCGGAAGATGCGAACAGCGCGATCGACGACATCGGCGAGTTCGATAAGACCATGAACAGGATAACCGAGGCGATGCGCACGATGAAAGGCCGAGATGTCTTCGCCTTAGCCGGCGTCGTCGAGAGCATAGGGAGGACAGCTCACTATTCGTCCGACTTGGCCGAGATCGCAATCAACCTGGTTGCGTCTCGCTCCTCCGCGAGCAATATTGGCTGATTCCTACGCGAGCACTATTGAGTCGGTCGTTCCCGCCTTCACCGTGATCAGGAGCTCCTGCGGCTGGGGAATCGTATCTCCATTGTTGTCATTCCACAGGAACACACCCTTGACATGGAACATAGTGCCTGCCGAGAGCGTCGGGGGAACATAGCCGGGTAGCAGTGCGACTCTCAACAAGACGGGAGAGCTGGCGTCGCGGAACAAGAAGGACGAAGAGTCGATCCAACGATCGAACGTGCAGTTGCGCACCTCCACGAGCGTGTCGCTGTAAACCCCAGGCCCTCCCAAGAGCTGACGGACGGTCAAGTCGGTGTAGTTCTGTTCTGGCGTTGGATTCGGCGGACCGCTTGGACCGGGCCCGCCTCCCGGCTGGTTGGCCAATCTCTCGACCTGTGCGTCAATAGCGACTTGTGCGACCGCGAACCCAGCGATGACGAAAAATGCGAGGATGATCACGCCAAGAGCCCTGCGTCTCCTCGGAACCAGAAGACATTGCGTGATTGCCAATCCGCCCAGTATGGCTGCGGGTGGCATGGCGGGCAGGAAGTATCTGGTGTCTTCCATCGCCCTGGCTGCCTCCCACCAGCTCGCGACCCAAGGGATGAACATGTAGAGGAGAAGGTTCGATAGCACCCAGGCGAAGAGGAATAGGACTGGCAGCCGCCGCCAACCAATGTAGAGCGCGGCCGGGAGAAGGAGAAGGAACGGCATCACCGTGAAAAGCCAGTGAAGCCGCACCGCCATGGTCGGGATCGAGCCCATCGGATCGAAGTTCGAGTAGACGCTCCCGGTGACGACGCTGGCGGAAACATTGCCGCCGCTGCTATCGATGCTTATCTGGCCGCCGTAGTTGTGGCTCGCACCGAAAGGCCCGCCGAAGTACGTCGAGTTGTAGATTGCAAGAGGAACCAGAAGCAGTGCGAGCCCGGCAGCGAAAGGCACCGTCCGCGCGATGAAACGCTTGGCCAAGGGGAGCGCGATCTTGCCCTTGACGCGCAACTCTTTCCAGTCCTTGAAGGAGATGGCGAGGATGAGGAACAGTACTGCCAGCAAGAGCGAGGCGGTGGAATAGCGTATCCAGACGCTCACGCCAAAAGCCGCACCGCCGAAGAAGCCCAATGGGATGGATAGGTACCAGGGTCTCTTCGGCAAGATGGCTTCTATCAATAGCCAGATTCCCACGAGAGCGAAGGCCATCGATGCGTAGTCCGCCATGCCCACCGTCCAAATCAGCAAGAGAGCAACGCCGCAGGTCAACTGAAGGATTCCGGAGAACATCGCCACTTTCCAGCCAAATAGCCTGTGCGCGAGCATATAGGTCGCCACGAGCGCCATGGCCATCATCAAGACTCCAGTAAAATCCGCCAGGTGGGCCCTGTCGAGGATGCCAAGGATGATGGAGTAGCCCGGCGCCCAGTGGTTCACGACGACGTACCCGTCCCCCTGAGGAACCACCGAGGCTATGGGGGCCAACCCTCGTCTGGAGTCCTTCTTGCCGATGATGGATTGGCTACCTTGCCGGGTAGACGTGAGCGTGTAGGCCCCATCGCCATCCGTTACCCCGATTGGCTGGGGCTGTCCACCGCCCCTGACCACATACGTGAGGTTGACTCCTGGGACAGGATCGTCGAGCGAATCCACGAGGCGTATGGCCAGCTCGTATTGCGAACCAGTGGACGAATAGTTGACAACATCGATTCGCGTCTGATACGGCTCACCAATCCCGCTAGTATCATAAGGCGCGAAAGCTCCGAGGTCGATTGGCGGCTGCGTTCCCTGAGGGGCCTTGTAGTAGTGGACCGCGATGGACATCGGCGTCTTCGGGAGGTTTGAGAAGAGGACGGCTCCGGAGGAGTTGGTGCTGCCGCTCAGGTCGACGCGGGTTCGCTGCAAGAACAGGTGGACTTGCGCTCCCGCCACACCACCCCAGTCCTGCATGGTCACGCGGATCTCGAGGCTGAGCGTGCCGCCACCGCTTTGGATCAGCCTCTCATGGATTTCTAGGTAATGGATTCCGCTTGCGTTCACATGGTAATCAAGGCCCGCTTGCACTCCGAACCAGTCGTAGAGCGGCATCTCGTAGATGCCTTCATTATATAGCCGAGCCCAGCCGTAGTACGACCTCTCGTCAGGGACGGTCGCGTTCTCGAAAGAGTGGGGGTGGGAGAGAATAAAAACACTGCACATCACGAAAATGACCGCCAAAGAAACAACGCCATACCGCTCCTTGACGAGGCCTTTGAGTTTCACGCGACGAGAATCGCCATGTCCCTTTTAATCGTTCTTCAATTGATGTCCACAAGCAACTCTGGCCCCAGTGCCAAGGTTTAGGCGGGTGAGAGCTCTTCACCGGATGACATGAAGGGCGAAGGTCGCGAGAACGAAGCATGGGCCGTCGAGGACATCGGAGGGCGTGCGAGATTGGAGGACACACACTCGCTAGTATGCGACTTTGGCGGCATTCCGGGGAGGGTGCTCGGGGGCGTCTTCGACGGCCATGGCGGTTCCGAGGTCGCGGATTTGGCGGGCAGGAGATTTCCCGGCCTCTTTCAAAATGCCTTCGCCGCCGATTTTCCCGCGGATAAGGCACTAGAGAAGGCATTTCTGTCGATAGACGGGGAGGTCGTCGAAAGGCGGTCGGGTTGCGTGGCTGTGGCATTCTTCCTTGATGGCTGCGATTTGGCCGTCGCCAATACCGGGGATGCGGAGCTGCTGCTGGTTTCGAAGGTGAACCACAAGATCCTTACCGAGCTTCATCGCCTCTCGAACCAAGATGAGAAGATGCGGATCATCGATGCCGGAGGGCACATCGATGGGTCGTATGTGATGGACTCAAAGGGACACGGGCTGCAATGCACTCGCAGCCTAGGTGACCGCGAATTCAAAGACATCGGCATCATTCCCGATCCCTGCCTGGCAAACGCCCGCCTTTGTGAGGACGACCTCTGGATAATCGCAGCGTGCGACGGACTCTGGGATGTTATGCGCCCCGATGAGGCCGCGACCATCGCGAGGAAGATGACGACGGCGCGTGCGGTCGCCGAGGCTTTGCAGTATGAGGCGGTGGCGGTGAGGGAGACTCCTGACAACTTGACGGTGCTCGTTGTCAAGGCGGGATCGCTCGAACCGGCGGGCAAAGCTTAATTCGCAGAGCTTGTTCCCAAAATCGATGGTCAAGATAGCCCCGTCGATACTTTCCGCCGACTATACGGAATTGATCAGGCAAGTCCAGCTTGCCGAGAAGGGAGGTGCCGACTTGTTCCACATCGACGTCATGGACGGCCACTTCGTCCCAAACATCACAGTCGGTCCCGTGATCGTGCACGCCATGCGCCGGTGTACAAAGCGTCCTCTTGACGTGCATCTGATGATAGAACACCCGGAAAGGATGATCAAACCCTTCGCGGATGCCGGCGCGGATATAATCACGGTGCATGTCGAAGCTGCGCATGATGTCAGGAAGACAATCAGGTCGATCGAGAACGAGGGGAAGAGTCCCGGCGTCGTCATCAACCCGTCAACGCCTTTCGAGAAAGCCGTCCCGTTCCTCAGCGACATAGACCTCCTCCTCATCATGACCGTGAACCCTGGCTCTGCGGGACAGAAGTTCATGCCTGAGGTGTTGCCGAAAATCAAGGAGGCAAAAGGGTACATAAGCAGGGAGAATGCTGGTGTCGAGCTGGAGGTGGACGGGGGCATCAACATGCAGACCGCGTCGAAGGTCACATCCGCCGGCGCGGACATACTCGTGGCCGGCAGTGCGATATTCGGAGGCAACATCGCGCAGAGGGTGAGGGACCTCAGGAAAGTCGCTGAAGGCCAAGGTATTTAACGAAAGCTATTGTTAGCGCAGGGGAACAACATGGAGGAAACATCCCGGAAAATGCTCTATTTCTTCATCGGGATAATCGTCCCCATAATCCTCATCGGGGTGAGCTTCCTCCCCACCTACGGCAACATCCTTCTGACGATGGCCGCTCTGGTTTGGCTCGGTTTCGCGATCCTGATGCTGAGCCCGGCAGAGGAATAATCACTGCTTCTCTTCGAGCTCCTCGGCTGAGACGCGGAGTTCCACCCACTCGTCCATGACGGAGATATCTTCCATCACCACTACCAGCATCCCACCCTCCTCATCCTCCACGATGAGGCTGTCGAGGACATCCCCGGATTCGACGGTATCCTTGATTATGCCGACGAACTCCCCCGAAGAATCAATCACGTTGAGGCCGGAGAAGATTTCCGATGCCGGTCCGCCAAGCACCACTTTGTCGGTGACCTGCTTCACAAATCTGCGGCCAAGGCCGACGTTCCTGATGGGGCCTTCCGCCAGGCGGAGAAAACGCGAGTCTGCGTCCACCACGTAGCCAACCTCGATGCCGTCAGTGTCGATAACTTGCTTCCCAATCAGCTCATGCCTGTCATCCGAACGCAGAGAACCACCTTTGGCGGTCAGTCTTGCGACCAGCGGGCGCGAAGAGCGTCCACGTTACTTTAACCTTTCTTGCTGGCCGCTCCCGCTATCTCAAACGATAACCCCACGATTACTTTTATACCGAATCCTGTATTAGCTACTCAAGACTGGCTCAGTCTCAAGTTTAGGGACGGGTCTGGCATTATGGCAAGTTGCCGCATCTGTGATTCGCCCCTCCCCGAGGGCGCAAAAGCATGCGTTGCCTGCGGAACCCCTGCGGACCGTAAGCCTCTCAGCGGAGCGACTGCCGAAAGGTTCGAAAAGGCCCTGGCGGCGGCGCATGAGTCGGTAGGCCTCGAGGGGGCGAAAGGGACCGATACTGCAGTGGCGAACCGCCTACTGCAAAAGGCTGACAAAGCTAGGTCCGAGAACGACCTGGACACTGCGCTCGAATCAGCGAAGGCCGCCAAGAGGGCGGTAGAGATAGCTGGCAGCAAGGCGAGGATCCAAGCGCGCCTATCTGAGGCCAAACTGACGGTGGAAAAGGCAAGAGCGGCCGGAGTCGAGACGCTCGCCTTGGAGAAGAGCCTGACTGACGCGACGAAAGCAATCGATGCCGGAGATCTCGGCGGAGCCGAAAGGCTCCTCAGGCGCACGGGTGCCCGCAAGCAGGAGGCACAGCTCCGCAAGAGGGCGGAGAGCCTTCTGGAGGCCGCAAAGAAGAAGGTGACCTACTGCCGCGAGAGAGGAGCGGATCCATCCGAGGCGACGGACGAGCTGAAAAAGGCAGAGGAAGCCCTGAAGGCGGACGACTTCGCTGAGGTGAGGAACCGGTGCCTGAAGGCTCAGGAGAGGGCTGAGCAGGCCAGGCGCTACGCGCGAGCCGAGTCGTTCCTCAAGGTCGCCATGGCAGAGACGAGCGAGGCCGGAAAGGAAGGCGCCGATGTCACTGTGGCCCGCAGGCTCATCCACGATGCTAGAGAGAACCTCAAGAATGGTGTCTACTCCGATGTCCAGAGGCTGTCGCGCGAAATCAGAGCGGCGGTCAAGGTGGCAAAGAGACACGCAGCCGCAGACATCCTTCTGAAGCGTGTAGAGAACGAAGCCAAGAAGGAAGAGAGGAAGAAGTCGGACGTCAGCGCCGCCTACCCGATTCTCGAGCAAGCAAGGAAGGCCTTGGCTGAAGGCGAATATGCCCGTGTGAGCGGGCTGGCTCGGGAAGCGAGCATAGGGGTCAAGGAGGCCGCCGAGCTCAGGAAGATGTCTGAATCCCTCGATTCGCTTAGGCTCGACATGGCGGACCTCAGAACCATCAAGGCTGACACATCGGAAGTCGAGATTCTCCTGAAGGACGCAGCCGCCTCATTCGATGCCAAGAAGCCCGATGACATGCGCAAGCTCATCACTCGCGCCAGGAAAGCCGTTGAGCTCGCGCGCGAGGCCGTGCAGAGAGCAGCCGTGGCGACGGCAGTGGAGAAAATCGTTGAGAAAGCGGGCGCAGGAAGGCTCGACGCAAGCAAGGTCAAGGCCCTGCTGAGGCAAGTGGAGGAAGCGGCACTCGTCGGCCAGGCGTTCAACATCGAGCGGATGGTCGAGCAGGAGCTGGAACTGCCGAACCAGGAGAGACTCCGCCGCGCGATCCTTCGCTTGGAGAGGATTCGCGATCTGTTGGTGGAGCTTAGGAGGACAGACGTGGACGTTGCCGGCGCAGATGAGTTCATCGCGAAGGCGAGGGAGCAATTAGACCATGGACGTTTCGACGATGCCGAAACCATCATAGGTCAGCTTGAAGACCTCACCCAGAGCCTGAAGACATCATTGGAGGGCTCTGCGCGGGACCTCATCGACAAATCCCGTAAGGCCGTGGAAAGCACGGAGAGCAAAGGTGTCACTTCTGCAGAGGCGCGGAAGTTCCTTGAGAGTGCCGAGGAGTCTTTCAAACAGGGCAAGATATACGAGGCGCTAGAGTTCGCGCGGCTCGCACATCTTCGTGCCGAGAGAGCCCTCGAAACGAAAGAGAGGAAGTTGGCTGTCGAGGAAGCGGAGACGCTCAGGATCGTGAGCGAGAGGACGAGGGGGATGCAGCGGAAGCTGTGGGAGCTCCAGCAAAGGGTTGACGAGCTCGCCAATGTCGATGTCGACGTCGCGAAACCGCGCGAAGGGATTGCATCGGTTCACGCTGCACTTGACAAGAACGAGGTGGAGGAGGCAGAGATACGCCTCAAGACAACAGAAGACGCCGTGGGGTTGCTGTGGGCGGATCTGAAATCCTCATCGGAGCGCCAACTCGAGAAGGCCAAGACCGCCATTCAGAAAGCAAGCGCGGAGGACGTTCATCTACCACCGCTCGACGACATGCTCGCGCGAGGGGAGCAAGCGCTAAATGAAAGCCGATTCAGTGAAGCGTTCTTAGTTGCCGCCAGCATTGAGCAGACGATTGCCGCGGCCAGAGGCTCTCAGGAGAAGGAACGCAGCAAGCAAGTTGCCGAGGAAGGCAAGAGGGCAATGAGGACTTTCGCTCGCGTCAAGGCTCTCATCGCTGAATTGAAGAACGCGAACGTGGACATCGAGGAATCCGACGAGACAATTGCGAAGGCAGAAGTCGCGTTGCGGCAGCGCAAGTACGAAGAGGTCGACGGGATTCTGCAGGAACTCGAGAAGACCGCAAGTGAACTGAAAGCCCAACTCTTGGTTGCTGCCAAAGCGATCATAGACAGGGGCACGGAGCGGCTGAAGAGGGCGGCGGAGCACAACATCCCCACAGGCGAGGCCGCCGACATCCTGGACACTGCCAAGGAATCGCTCCAGACGGGCAGCATCGACAAGGCAATCGAATATGGATCGATTGCGGAGAACAAGGCGGATGAAGCGATAAAGGCCTGGGAGGCTCAGCAGGAAGCGCTCAGGACGAAGGAGCTGGACTTGGCGAAGGCCGAGATCGCCAACTTCAAGAAACTGATCGCAGACCTATCGCGCGCCGACATAGAAATCATGGGCGCGGGGGAAGCGGTCCAGAAGGCCGAGAAGGCCTTCGGCGAGGGGCGTTTTGCGGACGTGGCAAAGGAGCTTGTCGATTCGGAGAGCCTCGCCCAGACCCTCCAGGAAGGCCTCAAGCAAGCGGCCGTGGACCTGCTTGACAAGTCCAGGTCGAACCTGGAATCGGCAAAGGTGGCGGGCCTCGAAGTCTTCAGAGGCGAGAAGGTCATTTCGAACGCTGACGAGGCGCTCAAGGACGGCAGGTTCGTCGAGACGATCGAGTACACCAAGGTCATCAATGACATAGTTGAAACCGCGAAGCGGCACGCGGACATACGGCAGCTGGAGAGCGAGCTCAAGGCTCTCTCCGCCGAGGTCGAGCGAACCCAAGCGCTTGGAATCGATGTCACGAAGTCGAACGAACTGCTCAAGCAGGCACAGGAGGACCTCGCTCTCGGGCGCTTCGATAACCTCCAGGATATCGCGAAGAAGATCTCAAACATGGTCGGATCGGCGCAACAGGTCCACGTGGCTGCCAAACTGAAAGCAATGAATACGGTCATTCAGGATTGCAGGGACGCTGGCCTCGAGACGGGCGCCGCGGAAGCGTTGTACAAGAAGGCAGAGGAAGCCGTCCAGAGAAAGGACCTGACAGCGTTAGATGGTATCGCCAAACAGATCGAGGTATTGCTCGACGGGGCGAGACGCGCGGCGGAGGGCGACCGCGTGGAGAAGGATATCCGCACCTTCGAGGACATGCTCGCCCAGGCGGGGCGGGTCGGGGTGGAGGTCGGGGATCTCCGGCCATTGCCCCTTCAAGCAAGGGAGGCCCTGAAGGCGCTGAACCTCGCCAAGGCCGAGAGTCTCGTGGCTGAGGGCAAGACGATGGTCCGCGAGAGGAGGAGAAGGCAGTTCTCCGACCGGTATGAATCGAAGATGCGCAGCATCTCAACGATGATCGACAGCGCGAGGAAATCCGGCGTCAACGTCGTCGAGGCGGAGAGGATACTCGCGGAAGCTAGCAAGGCCTTGGAGAAGCAGGATTTGAACATGGCTGACATACTCGTGAAACAGGCGGAGGTCTCCGCCGGGATCCAAATACAGAATTTCATCAAGAGCAGGTATCCGAACCTGATTGTCAAATTCACCGAGGAAGGCCTGCAGCAAGATGTCTGGAACAACTGTGTCGTCGAGGTCTCCAACAAGGGCAAGCTGAACGCGAGGAACATAAACCTCAGTCTCGGGGGAGATATCGATGTCAGGGGTCTCGAGCCGATACAGGAACTCGGCATCAACGAAACCAAGAAGGTCGAATTCGGGGTGAAACCGAAGGCCATTGGCCAAGTGCCCATGAACATCGAGGTTCTCTATCAAAGGTATTTCGACGAGAACAAGTATGAATTGAAAGACCTCAAGAACCTCAAGGTGGAGAAGCCGGGCACGTATCTCGTGGAGGATGTATTCCTCGTGCACTCGGATGGGCGGCTCATCAGTCACCAGACGAGGAAGTTCAGAGAGAGCATAGACGAGGACATATTCAGCGGCATGCTCACGGTGGTTCAAGACTTCGTGAAGGACTCGTTCAGGCAAAGAACGAAAACCGGCCTCAAACGTCTGGAATTCGGGGAAAGCAAGATACTGCTGGAGAAGAGCGAGCACACATACGTCGCCTGCGTGACAGTCGGCGACGAGCCCGACCTGCTTCCCTTGTACATGGTGGAAGTCCTCAGGCAAGTAGAGGAGCGATACGGAAAAGCCCTCGATGGTTGGTCGGGGATGATGCAGGAACTTGAGGGCATCAACGAGTACGTGGGCAAGCTCATCTTCGTGACCGATCAGAAGGGAGCCTCTCTCGGAGCTCTGGAATCTAGTCCTGTGACTGAAGCCGTCAGGATATTGCGTAGCACGACCCTGCTCGATGAGGATGCGACTGAGGTGGAGAAGCTTCTCGGTCAAGCGAAGGAATATGCCGCGATCGATCCGGAGACTGCCTGGCAGGCAATCAACAAGGCGAGGGACGAGGCCACCAAGGCGGTTGACAAGTTTAAGTCGAAGATGAAGAGTCTCAGGGACACGACTCACCAGTATGTCGACGAGATGAGGGAGATCGGTGCCGATGTCAGCCAGTCGGAAATACTAATGAGAGACGCCGACGAGGCGTACGAGGACGGTGAGTTCGATAGGCTTCAGGACATTCATCTGAGGATTCGGGAGGGCGTGGAGAGGACTAAAGATGCTCAGGTGTCAAAGCGGGTCGAGTCAGACCTCACCAACCTAATCCAAGACATCCAAAGTGCGAGAACCGAGGGCGCGGATGTGACCATGGCCGAGTCGTATCTGAGCAGGATACAGGACGCCCTTGAGGAGAAGAACTACCGTCTCGTCGAAGATTATTTCAGACGGGCAAGGGAAAGCCTGGACGAGGGCAGGAAGGAGGCGCTTCTCAAGAGGTGCAGGGAAGCGCTGGACCGCCTGACTTCCACGGTCGTCGAGGCGAAGCAGCTCGGGGTCGGTGTGGAGGAGGCGGAGGGCCTTCTCATGAGGGCGGCCGACGCCCTTCGTCAGGAGCGCGGACAGGAGCTCGAAGCCCTGCTCGAGGCGGCAAGGAGCAGCGTGAACCAGCGCATCCAGGATCATCTCAAGGACAGATACCCCCGCCTGTTCATGACACTGCCAACCGGCGGGCTGCAGGAGGGTCTGTGGAACCGCTATACCGTGGCGGTGGCTAACAAAGGGAACTGGCCGGCGAAGAACATCGAGATCAAGATGTTCGGAGGATCCGATGTGGACGGGCCGAAGGTCATACCGTTCATCGGGCCGAACGAGAAGAAGACGATCGATTTCGGCGTCAGGCCCGGCGGCACCGGCACCGTCCCGGTCGACCTCCAGGTGTTCTACCACCGGCCGCTCGATGAATCCAGGTACGAGCTGACGGAGAGTAAGGAAGCGAAGGTCGAGAACGCTGGCACGTACCTCGTGGAGGACGTCATACTCATCCACAAGGATGGGCGTCCGATCGCCTCCGAATCCAGATCGCTCCGGGACCAGCTGAGCGACGAGAAGATGGCGAAGATGCTGAAGACGGTTCAGATGTTCATAAAAGACGTCTTCGTGGACAAGAGCGGGGTCGGGCTGAAGCGGATGGGCTTTGAGTCGGCCAACATCCTCGTCGAACAAGCCCTCGATGTGAGCCTGGGAGTCGCGGTCCTCGGGGAGGAGCCGAGGCTGTTGCCCCTGTACATGGTCGAGCTCCTTCAGATGATCCAGGAAAAGTATGGGCGCCAGCTGGCGGAATGGGATGGAGATTCATCCAAGCTGGAGGGCGTCCAAGAGATGCTCAGATCGTTGCTGTTCGTCACGCAGGTCGCAGGAGCCGACCTGGGATCGTTGAACGCGAGCGCGGTCACCGCAGGGGCGCGGATGGCTGCAAAAGCTGGCCCGAGAGGGAAGGGCGATGGTGATTTCATTGACACGGCACGCGCGAAGATCGACGCGGAAGGCTTCGCTTCCGTCGTCGAGCTGATAAAGCAGATGAAGGATTATGCCGCAAGGCCTGCGGAGGAGCTGACGGCGGAGGTCAAGGCGGCGGTGCTCGCCACCAAGGAGACAATAGGCCTCGAGTTGTCCGACGAGGAGATCTCCGCTTACGTCGATGTGCTGAGACAGGTGCTGCAAGCGGTTCACAGAGCAAAGCAGAAGGCGGGGATGGAGAGCTACTGGCCCGTGAAGCGCGTGGCGGTGAAGCCTGGGGCCCAGCTGGGCATAGACGCGGTCACGTCCTTCAGGAAGATAATCGTGAACCAGAGCCTCGCTAAGGAGCTAGATATAGTCCCGCCGAACGAGACGTGGCGTGGCATGAACATACGGGTGCAGGTGGACACTGACGCCTTGAACCGAGCATACAAGCTGTGGGCCAAGAAGATAGAGATACTACTCAAGAGCCAAGACGCATGGAAGATCAAGAGCGGCATCAACAAGGGTGCATACGCAGTCGGCATCGAAGGTCAGAAGGTCAGCATAGACAGAGAGATGGTGTGGTTCGAGGAGACTCTGCCGGAGACAGTCGTCGAGGAACCCTACGAAGGCGGCATAGTCTATGTTGACACGGAGATGACCGAGGACATCCTTTCCGAAGGCTACGCTAAGGAAATCGTCAGGATAATCAAGGATGTCAGGAAGGAGATGAAGCTCCAGGAAGAACAAGGGATTCAGCTCCAGATCAAGGCGAGCAAGGGGCTCCACAAAATGCTGAAGAACTGGCGGGAGTACATTTCCTCCCAAACCAATTCCGCAGATCTCCGATTCGTCGAGCAGCAGCCGACGGATGGCTATGTCGTGGAGGCGACTCTTGGAGACGAGAGCTTCGCGCTCGGAGTGAAGACGGCTGAAGCCTGAGAAATTGGCCTGCCATCAATAGGTTTATGACCGCACTTCTCTGATGCCGGCAACAGATGGGCGTGAACCTCAGGGACATAGTCAAGGCCACTCCCAAGAAGATCGAGGACTTCCGCGGCAAGGTTGTCGCCATCGATGCCTTCAACACCCTTTACCAGTTCCTCGCCATCATCCGGCAGCCAGATGGCACGCCATTGAAGGATAGGCGCGGCGAGGTCACGTCACACCTGAGCGGTCTTCTATATCGGACCGCCAATCTGATGCAATCGGGGGTCAGCCCCGTGTTCGTTTTCGACGGCGAGCCGCCAAAGCTCAAGGCCAAGACAATCAAGGACCGCGCCGAAGTGAAGCAGAGGGCGGAGAGGGAATGGAAGGAGGCGCTGGAGGAGGGCGACCTCCAGAGGGCCAGGTCAAAAGCGATGCAGACTTCCCGCCTTACGGCGGAGATGGTTGATCAAACGAAGAGGCTGATCGAGCTCATGGGCCTGCCGATGGTGCAGGCGCCCGGTGAGGGTGAGGCGCAGGCAAGCGCGATGGCGGCTAAGGGAGATGTCTTCGCCGCGGCGTCTCAGGACTACGATTCCCTCCTCTTCGGTGCGCCGACGCTGATCAGGAATCTCACGATTACCGGGAGAAGAAAACTCCCGCGGAAGAATGTCTATGTCGATGTCGAGCCAGAGCAAGTGGAGTTGGATTCCACGCTGAGCGGCCTCGGAATTACCAGGGAGCAGCTCGTCGACATGGGCCTACTGATGGGCACTGACTTCAATGAAGGAGTTCGAGGGGTAGGCCCGAAGAAGGCGCTCAACCTAATCAGGGAATACGGGACTCTCGAGAAGGCGATGGAGAGGCTTGGAGTCCAGATAGAGAATGCCATTGAGATCCGGGAGATTTTCCTCAGGCCGCTGATGACCGCTGACTACAGTCTCCAGTGGCGGGATGTGGACACCGATGGGGTCAAGAGGCTCCTCTGCGAGGAGCACGATTTCTCGGCGGATAGGGTCACTGTTGCCCTGGAGAAGATGTCCGAGGCCGCAAGGAGCAGGAAGCAGCGATCCCTCGACCAATGGTTCGGATAGCGCGAAAGATTATTATCGAACAGGGTTCTCGGCGTGGGACGTGCCCATAGCAACCATCGAGTCGGCAGTGCTAACGTTTTCTCTCTGCCTCGCACTGTCCTCACTCGCCTATTACAAGCAGGTCCTCACAAAGGGCGGCACGGTGGCCGCATTCGTCATAGGCATGATCATCGGGATAGCCGGAGACGTCACATGGCTCTTCCTTCTACTCTTCTTCCTGCTGTCCAGCTTTGCGGCGACGAAGTACAGGTTCGCCCTCAAGGAGGCGATGGGGGTCCAGGAGGGTAAGAAGGGCGAGAGAGGCGCGATGAACGTTCTGGCGAACGGGTTCGCGCCGACTGCCGTTGCCCTGCTCTCGACACTCAACCTTGGTTTCGTACCCGTCACATGGGCAGGTCTCGCATTCCTCTCTGCCCTCGCCGTGGCGGGTGCCGACACGCTCGCGAGCGAGATAGGCGTACTGTCTGATAAGGCCCGGCTCATCACTACATTCAAGCGAGTCAAAGCTGGCACGGATGGCGGTATTTCCGTCCTGGGTGAGGTGTGCGCCATAGGTGCGAGTCTGTACACCGCCCTATTCGGCTGGTTGATCCTGTATTTTCTATCAAGTAGAGTGGGCCTGACCGTTACTCTGCCCCCGGAATCCTGGTTCCTATTGATCCCGGCCGTCGTTGGCTTCCTAGGATGCCAAATCGACAGTGTGCTCGGGGCCACCGTCGAGAGACGCGGCTGGATTCACAAGAAGGGTGTGAACCTCGTGGCCACGAGCACAGGTGCTTTGATCGCCTACTTGCTACTGCTATGGCTCGCCTGAGCCTCCAGACTCCCGATAATATCTCGGACCATCGCCGCACCTTCTCTTGCGAGCCTCTCCGCCTTTTCTTTGTCCCGCGCCTCGGCGAACACCCTGAATATCGACTCGGTCCCTGACGGCCTGATCATGACCCAACCGTCATCGTGGATGACTTTCACCCCATCGACCGCGATGACCTTGAGGCCGGCAGTCCTTTTCCTGACCTGTTCCATGATGGCATCCCTCATGCCGGGAGGATGAGGAACGCTCGTCTTGTACAACTGGTATTGCGGGAGTCCCGCAATCAGACCCGACAGGGGCTCTCTGTGATGCGCTAGGATCTCGAGCATCTTGGCAGCGGCCATCGCGCCGTCGCGGCAGAACTGGTGCTCCGGGAAAATCAGCCCGCCATTCTCCTCACCGCCAAAGGTCGCACCCAGCTTGTACATCGCCCTGGCAACAATCGGAGAGCCGACGCGCGTGTAGTGGACTTCGCCGTGGCGGGACTTCACCACTTCCTCCAAACAGCTGGATGAGCTCACCGGCGTGACCACGATTCCTCCTCGACCCGCCAAGATATCCCCCGCCATGAGCGCCAAGCTCTTGTCCCCGAAGATGTACTCGCCTTTGTCGTCCACGAAAATCACGCGGTCGGCGTCCCCGTCGTGAGCGATTCCGACATCGGCCTTCGTCTCTTTCACAATCCGCATGAGTTCCTGTATGTTGGCTGGGACAGGTTCGGGGAGACGGCCGGGGAACCGGCCGTCGGGCTGAGCGTTCAGGGTCACCAGCTCGCATCCGAGGCGAACTAGCAGATCCGGAGCGGTGAAACAGGCCGCGCCATTGCCGCAATCCAGCACGACCTTGGGCTTGCGGTGGGAGATGGCCTCCCCGTCGACTCTGGAGACGATGTCCCCTATGTACCTAGGAATCGCATCCGCTTGCCTAATGCTGCCGAGCGAGTCCCAGCCATTCAGTTTGAACTTCCTTCCGAAGTACAGCGCCTCAATGTGATCCTCATCCTCCGATGAACACTCCATGCCAAGCGAGTCGACGCACTTGATGCCGTTGTACTCCGGCGGGTTGTGTGAGGCGGTGATGATGACCCCGCCAGCCAGCTTGGAGGTCTTGACGTAGTACTGAAGGCACGGCGTCGGGACGATCCCGGTGTCAATCACGCTTATTCCAGTAGCTGTAAGCCCTGAGACCAGGGCGTCCAGGAGCATCTTGCTCGATGTCCTTGTGTCCCGACCGACTGCGACTGTCCCGCCGAAGTGAATCCCGGCCGCCATCCCAATCCCGAGCGCCAGCTCGGGCGTCATATCCTTGCCGACGATCCCGCGTATCCCGTTTGTCCCGAAAAGACGACCCAACGCCTCACCCACCTTTCGTGATGACATGGTCCGCTTTGATTGACACCCCGTCCTCAATCATGCAGTCTGTCAAGGAGGCACGAGGGCCTATCCTGCAACCGGATCCGATGATTGAGTTCTTGATTACGGCGTCCTTCTGGACCGTGACGCCGTCGAACAGGGCCGAGTCGGCGATGGTAGCACGATGGATCTCGCACTCCGAGCCGAGAGAGACGTTCGGGCCGATTGACCCGTCAACCGTGCACCCCGGCCCGATGTTCACCGGCTTTTCGACCTTTGCGCCTTCTTTGATTTGCACGGAGAGATTTATCTCCGAGCCTCTGGATGTCAGGAGCATCTTCATCGCGCGGATGTAGTTCTTCAGGGTTCCTGCATCCGCCCAGTACCCCTCGAACCTGTAGCCGTAGAGTCCTTTCCTGATCAGCTTGGGGAAGACCTCGCGTTCCATCGATACCTGTTTCCCATCAGGGATGAACCTCAAGACATCGCGCTCGAAGACGTATACGCCCGCGTTGATCAGCTTCGAAGGAGCTTCACCCTCCTTGGGTTTCTCCACAAATCGTGCGATCCTGCCGCCCTCTCTGAGGTCCAGAGCACCGAAGGCGGATGGATCCTCGACTTCCCATACCGCCAAGGTCGCAATGCCGCCGCTATCCTCGTGACGTTTCACCATTTCGTCCACATTGATTGAAGATATGACATCGCCATTGAAAACGAGGAACCTTGTCCCCAGAAGGTTCTCCACGTTCTTCAGCGCGCCACCCGTGCCGAGAGGAGTCTTCTCCTCGACGATCTGGACCCTGCGCCCCACGTCGTTTTCCATGAAGAACTGCCGCATCCTGTCAATCATGTAATTCACAGGCAGGATGACGTCGTCGATTTCCCTGGGCAGGCGGTCGAGCACGTGAAGGATCATTTCTCTGTTGAGGAGGGGGATGAGCGGCTTCGGCCGGGTGAAAGTGAGGGGCCTCATCCGGGTCCCGAGCCCCCCGGCTATGATGACTGCCTGCATTGAAGGGCTAAAGCGACTCGCGACCTAATAATCTTGCCCCGCCGATAAAAGACTACTTCGGGACTATGGTGACGACGTTGTTGCCGCGCAGGACGACGGTGCCTATCCTCCGGACGAGCTCGTCCTTGGTCTCCTCGGCATCCTCGAGCACCATGTTCATGTAGTCGTCATAGCCCATGAGCTTGCCTTCGAGGATCCTGTTGTCCTTCAGAAGCAGAGAGATACGCTTGTTTATCGACTTCTCCAGCACGCTTAGAGGCATCACCATGGGTTTCTCCCCCTATGTTGCTGAGGTATCGCCCCCCGCATTTAAAGCTTTACTACTGTCCGGTGCGCCATCTCGGTTCCGGTCTCATGGAGACCTGAAGCGCGAATAGATTTTTATCCAGAGACCTCTATTCAGACATCGGTGACATGATGGAGAAGGAGAAGGTAGGGGAGGTGTTCCACTATTTCACGAAGGCGGGTGTGGCGGCGATCAATCTGACCGACAGTTACCTCCAGGTCGGCGACACGGTGCTCATACAAGGGGTCACGACCAACCTGACGCAGAAGGCGGAATCGATGCAGGTGGAGAACACGCCCGTGCAGCGCGCGGAGACGGGCCAGAGCGTCGGCATAAAGGTCAGCGAGAAGGTTCGAGAGAAGGACTTGGTATACAGGGTAATCCAAGACTAGCTCTTCCGCTTCGTGAATGCTTAAGTGTCTCCCGCTATTTTCCCCCACGATGCCTGAGATAACGCCCCGCGTCTCCCGGCTCAGATATGGCGTGGGAGAGGATTTCACCGCCATCGGGGCCCTGAAGGCGGGCGCGGAAGCTCTCGGGCGCAAAGCCTCGTACCCTTGGCTCATGGGGATCGGCGGAGCCGCCTTCCGCCTGTACTGGAGCCAGGAATGGAGCCTCGACATGGCCAATTTCGTCACCGCCGATGTCGTGAGGACCGCGGCGGAATCCATCGGGCTGGAGGCAGAGGCGTACTTGGGCGAGAAACCCGAGGATGTATGGGGGTTGGTGCGTGGATCCATCGACGCAAATTCGCCCACGCTCTCGTGCGGCTTGACCAGTCCCTTCGAGACGTGTCTCATCGTCGGTTACGAGGAGACCCCGCGCCGGCTCCAAATCCGAGGGTACCTGGACGAGGGAGATGAGTACTCTCGGCTGGACTTCAGGCCATGGTATGGGTGGTGTCACCAAAGCTTCGGTCTCATGCCAATAACGACACTCAGAGGATGCAAGGGGCCCGATTTGCCCGCCCTAATCAAAGCCTCTTTGGAAACGGTTCTCCGACTCGCGGGCGAAGGCAGGATTGCCTCTGAATATTGCGCCATCCACAACACGAGGCACGTGATGATTTCCGGACTGGATGCCTATATTGCCTGGGCAGGCGGGATTTCCGAGAAACCGAGAGGGGACGCTGCTCACCGCGGGTTCGCGACGTCACTGAACATGAACCAGCTCATCGACGCCAGGACGGCGGCTCAGAACTACCTTCTCGACCTCTGCTCAAGGGTGCGGCCTGCGGCGTTGTTACTTTCCAGGGCCGCGGAGCACTACGCCCACGAGATCCTCGCCCTGAAACGTGCGCGGGAGATGATACCTTACCCCCAGACGACTCCGGAGAAAGCGGCGGGACGATTGGAGAAACTCCTCGCTGACGATGAACGGAGGGCGGAGTACGCGAGCCTTCTTCGGACCGCGCAAAACGAGGACGTGGAGGCCCTTGGCTGGATTCGCAAGGTCGTCGAGGGCGGAATCCTATGAGGGGCGAATTCCATAAGAAGTGTACCACATAATACTTATACACGGCCCGCAGGTCGATAGATGCAGGGAGGGTACCCGGTTGACGAAGATGAGGCCGTGTCCCGTATGCGGTCAGAATGTGGTCATAGAGAGACTGCAGTCTCACGTCAGGAAAGTCCATCCCAGGGAGAAAGTGGACATCGAGTTCGACAAAGAAGAGCAGAAGGAAATTAAGGAAGCGAAGAAGGCCTACAAGCCTTCGACCGCGCCCAAGGGCAAATGGCTCATCATAGTCGCTCTTCTAGTGATAATCGCCGTTATTCTAGCCTTCGTGCTCGTCCCAAGAGGACTGAGGGTTGGTGACGTTCCTCCAGGGTTGGAGCTGAGAGACCAGTACAATAACCCGTGGAATCTGGAGGATCGCAAAGGCGCGCAGAGGTGCGTACTCCTCGAGTTTTTCCATCCAGAATGTCCGGCGTGCCAGTGGATGGCAAACAATACTTTGGTGCCGTTCTATGACCGCCATTCGATCGAGGTCGAGATGGTGAGCATCGCGATCACATGGAGTCACAGCGGATGGCACAATCCGCCTGACTATGGCGACATTGACACCTTCAGGAAGAACCATCCCGGCACAGACTGGACCTTCCTCGCCGATCAGGGGACGACAGCGAAGGAAACCTACCAGGTGGAGGAGACTATTCCCAAGTGCTACCTGATTGGCAAGGATTGGAAGATCGCCTACATCCATGAGGGCACGATGGAATACTCGGATTTCGAGGCCGCAATAGTGCCATTCCTATAGGTGGCATCAGGACGTACCTCAATGGGGCGGAAGGGGTTTCCGGGGCCTTTCCGATGTCTTGGGGGAACGGCGGGAATCGGTCCCGTCAGCCAGCTAGACTTAATAGCCCTGAAAGGAATAACTTCGAGAGCACAGAGGAAGAACCCATGGCCAAAATGAAGGCATGCCCGGTGTGCGGACAGAAAGTCGGCTTAGACAAACTCGCGGCCCACGTCAGGAAAGTCCATCCTAGGGAGAAAGTGGACATCGAGTTCGACGAAGAGGAGCAGAAGGAAATTAAGGAAGCGAAGAAGGCCTACAAGCCTTCGACCGCGCCCAAGGGCAAATGGCTCATCCTCATAGCGGCCATCGTCGTTGTCATCATGGTCCTCGCTTTTGTCTTCATGCCTCAGGGAGGACGAGAGCCTTCGGATTTCACCCTGACTCCAAGCGACGGCGCCGAGCCATGGAACCTCAAATCCCACATAGACTCCAAACCCATCCTTCTCGAGTTCATGCATCCCGATTGCCATTTCTGCAAGTTGGAGGTTGACGTCAGCGATCCCAATCATCCCTCCTACGGCCTCACAGAACTCTATAACGAGTATGCAACCCGGATTGAGTTGATTAGCATCGCGATTGTCCTGGAAAGCACCGGTTTCAGGAACCCACCGACAGCCCAGATGATGAACGAATTCAAGACGCAGTATGACACGCAGTGGACCTACCTGGTCGATTCGGGGACATCAGTCAGAGATTTATACGGGGTAAAGGGAACGCCCGCTTTCTTCCTGATAGGGAAGCTCAGCACCGGTGGCAAGATTATCTATTCGCAGGAATCAGGCGGGGCTTTATTCACGCTCAAGGGCGAGATAGACAAAGAGCTGGCAAGATGAGAATCCGAGAGAGCCACATCCTAATCAGCGTCCTCCTCCTGAGCATGGCGGGAATGGGTCTCGCCACTTACCTCGTTGCTAACCACTATCAGTACGTGGGCGTAGAGTTCTGCCGCATAGGCACGGACTTCAGCTGTCAGGAGGTCAACACAGGCAACTACTCCTATGTCCGCCTTCTCGGCATGCAAATACCCTGGTCGGTGATCGGTCTCACGGGGTTTGTTGTGATATTCGTCCTTGCCTACCTGAGGCTGTACTACACCAACCTTGACCGCAAGAATCGGTTCATCCCGCTCATCGTCCTCTTTTCAGTTGTCGGTGCTATTCTGGTGGTCTACCTGAATTATCTCGAATTGGCGGTGATACACGAGATATGCTTGCTGTGCGCGACATCTCACGTCTTGATGATTGTGATTCTCATCTTGTCGGTATGGTGGCAGTTCTTGGGCCGACACGGGGAAACCGTGGCCGAGACTGGTGCCGATATCACTCGAACGCCTGACGACGCTGAGTAGTCTCCGAGCTCTGCTTCTTCGGTTTCTCGATAGTTCTCTCTTCCGTCGCCTCGTCTTCGCCGCCAGCCTCTCCTTCAATCTCTTCCGATGTTCTCGTTTCGGCGCGCTTCCTGCGCCTCCTTGTGTAGAACATCAGGAATATGCCGCCTATGACGACAATCAACACAGCGACGAGCACCCAGATGAAGTCCCCCATGCCTCTGTTGCCTATCTGCCCGGGGTGCACAACATGGACTGTTCCAGTGCTGTAGCTGCGTGCGTTAGCCATGCCATCCGTGATGACCGCTTTGATGTAGTACACGCCCTCCGGCACGTCGGCGACCACCCAGATGTATGTGTTGTTGTCACTGATTGAGCCCTGAGGCACGACTCCTATGAGTATCTCGCCTCCGGGGTTCCTATCGGTGTCATAGTAGAGGGTAATCGTTGCGTTGTCGTCCTCATCATGGTCGATCCAGGTAATCAGGAAAGTCCTGCTCGCTTCTCTTTCCTCGCTCGGCTCCAGGACCGTGATTTCTGGCGGGTCGTTGGCGGTAATCCTTAGTCGGCCGGCGCTGTATGAATAGTTGCTCGATTTGCCATCGTCTATTATCGCCTTGATGTAGTAGTATCCGGGGGGAACGAGGGTGGTGTTCCAAACATAGGAGTCGAAAGCGGCCCCGTCGGGATCCTCTCCCCAGGGGACTTGCGTGATCAGAGTCTCTCCGCCGGGCGTTCTGTCGTCGTCGTACCACAGACTAATCGTTGCATTGTCATCTGCGTCGCGATCAGCCCACTCGATCCTGTAGGAGCGGTGAGTCTCGTCGCCAATCGCATCTGGCTTGAGAATCGTTATCGACGGCGGGTGTATGACAGTGAGCGGGCCGGGACTGCATGAGTAGACTGGTGTGTTGATGCCATCGTCTATCGTCGCCTTCACATAGTACTGCCCCTCTGGAATGGCGTCCAGATTCCAAGGATATGTGTCCCAGATGCCCTCCGGATCTTCGCCCCAAGGAACAAGGTCGATGAGAACCTCGCCCCCGAAATTGCAGTCCTCGTCGTAACGAAGGGCTATGGATGCGTTGCTGTCGGCATCTGAGTCCACCCAGCGTATGTTGAAGACGCTGTCTGCCACGTCTCCGACGCCATCCGGCTCGAGAAGTGTGATGCTCGGCGGATGGACTATCGAGACTCTTCCCGGGCTGTAGGCGCTAAAGTCCGGGGTGATTCTATCACTTATGACTGCCTTGATAAAATAGAGTCCGGCGGGCACGCTGGTCGTGTCCCAAAGATACTGGTCCCCAGGGCCGTCCTGGTCCTCCGCCAGAGGCAGGCTCGCAATCGGCGACTCGCCTCCGGGTTGATCGTCGACGTCGTAGAAGAGGCGGATATCGGCGTTGTCATCAGGGTCATCATCGGTCCACGCGATGCTGTAGTTCAGGTCTGCGCTCGTGATCCCGCTCGGTGGGGTGATCAGTGTGATTATCGGTTGCACCTCGGTGTTCGTGTAGCCTGGCGTACTCTCAGGTCTGGAGGCCAGGGTATAATCGATGTTCGGATGGTTCGTTTCGTCGCCGTCGGGCTCCAACTCAAGGCTGACTCCGAGGGGCGGCAGTTGGGCATTCGCCATGTCCCCGTTGCTGGGGGCAGTGTCTCCAGGCCCGTTCCCGCCCGGCCCGTACTCCATGCGGTCAACCGGCACCCAGTTGCCGCCAGCCTTCATGCCCGAAGAATCCCGCCAGGCTATCTTGATCTCGTCCTGTCCGGAATTCGCCAGCACATCCCCTCCGGTCAGCGAGACGACCAGGAAACCGTACGGGTCTATGGCGCCGCTCAACTGCTGGGTGTATCCCTCGCTGTCCTCGACTCTATATTGACTGAGAGCGACGGCATTTGACGTCGGGTTGTAGATTTCGATCCAGTCATCTCCCATGGATGGGTTGGGCATGACCTCGTTGATCTTGAGGGGGGCGGGCTGTCCGACGGTGGAATAGTGAAGGTCCAGGTTCGTCACCGTTGGTATGGGGATGCCGATTATCACTTGGCCCGCCTGCCAGTTGTTGTAGGTCTCGTCGCAGACGTAGCCTTCCACCCAGAACATCATGAGGTCGCCGGTAACGATGCCGTCCTTCTCCGGCGTGGCATCGTCGTCCCCCTCGGTGCTCATGGCGTATACTGTGTTGATTCCCGTGTTCAGCGTGCTCCCGGTGCCGTATGCGACACCGTCAACCTCCGCCCTGACCTGCAGGCCGCTGGGAGGATTGTCACCGCCGTCCGCGACGACCACTCCCCAGAAATCATTCCCTATCGGTTCGGCCGCAGAGACGTTGCGGGAAGTTGGCACGAGTATGCACCCTAAAATGAAGACTGCGAGCAGAATCACTGCTCCTCCTCGCCCCGGCATAGACAGACCTCCCGCCGTCATACGCTGGCGTGCCAATTTAAGCCTTCCCTCACCTCTTGAGCACCAGCGTCAGGATGTCCCCGTCCAGCAGACCGTGATTCAGGCCAACCGTCTGCCCGGGGAACTTTGCGCTTGGGCCCCAGATGTTGGCGTAGCGGAACTTCTTGCGGAAGTCCCTGTGGATTGTCTCGCAGACGGTTTCGACCGTGGCGCCCTGCCTCGTGATCAAGGGCTCCGCCATGTCCGCATCCTTTCCCTGCGGCTTCAGGAAAATCCGAATGAAGTTCAGCACATCATATATGGTGTCCTTCAGCACGTCGAGTCCGCCGCCTTTTTCCGCCGAAACCGCCAAAAACTTCCAGCCCTTCATCCGCGCTTTGACTTTCTTCAGGTACTCATCCGTGACTAGGTCGACTTTGTTAATCACGATGAAAGCCGGGACGTAGACGCGGTTCCCCGCCAGGATATCGACCAACTGATCCTCCGTGATGTCGTCGCGGACGACGATGTCGGCATTGATGTAACCGAACTCGCGGAGCATATCCGCGATGGTCTCCTTGTTCATCCGTGTGAGCTTCACCGTCGGGTTGACATCGACGCCGCCCCTCGATTTCTTCGTGATCACCACGTCCGGCGGGTGTTGATTCAGCCGGATGCCACTCTGGCTCAGCTCGTCCACGAGGACGTCGATGTTCGCCTCGAAGACATCGACCATGAGCATGATGAGGTCGGAGCCTCTGGCCACCGAGATGACTTCCCGCCCTCTGCCCCTGCCCTTCGATGCCCCCCTGATCAGCCCGGGCATGTCGAGGATTTGGATTTGCGCCCCGTTGTGGTACATGACTCCCGGGATGACGTCCAGCGTCGTGAAGTCGTAGCTGGCGACCGGGCTGTTCGCATCCGTTATCTGGTTCAGGAGTGTGCTCTTGCCGACGCTAGGGAAGCCGACAATCGCGACGGTCGCGTGACCGGACTTCTTGACGGCGTATCCGGGGGCGCCGCCGCCCCTTGCCGACAGCCGCTTCTGCGCCTCATCCTTGAGCCGCGCCAACTTCGCTTTGAGCTTGCCGATGTGGTGCTGGGTCGCCTTGTTGTACGGCGTGCGCTGGATTTCGTCCTCGACTTCTTTGATATGGTCTTCTATGGTGGCCATTCGACGAATGAGCATCCGGACAGCTGGCTAAAAGGATTGCGACACGAGCATCGGACGAGAAAGCCGCTCAATCCAGCTTCTCAGCAACGAAAGAGTAGTCCTCAATCCCACCGCCACACGGCACTACCCTGACAACATCCCAGCCCGCCGAGAGACAGAGTCTCATCGCATCGTCAGGGCTGAGGAGCAGCAGCGGGAACCATGATCCTTTCTTGCCTCTGTACTCGAGTCTGAGCCTGATGAGGCCGGGCGGACGCCCTTCGCGAACATTCTTCATGACATAGGGCGCGTGCCGAGGAATCCACGAGCCAGGTGTTCGCGTCGATGCTATGAGCCGCGCTCGGGGCCGCGCCACTCCCGCCAGTCCCTTGAGGAATCGCCTCGTTGCGGCGAAGTCCCCGCAGATGCCGAAGTTGTTTCCGAACATGACGAAGGTGTCGAAGCTCCTGGGCGGGAATGAGAGCTGGCGGGCGTCCATGAGCATGGCATTCCGGACGCCGCGCGTCTTGGCGACATGGATCGCTTCAAGGGAGATGTCGATGGCGGTTACTCTGTTTCCTCTTCGCTGGAGATACAGGGCAACCCGTCCGGGTCCGCAGCCGACATCAAGCACATGCCCTCTCGCGAAGCGGATGGCTTTGCGCTCATCCTCCCGCCACCCGTCGCGTAATCCCGAGCATGACGCAAAGAGGGGGGAGATGTCGGTCACTTCCCTACGTCCGTCGTCCCGCTCGATCACAAGCCTCCCCATCCTTCCGTGCAAGTGGTCAATCATCGCCTGCCCATAGAGACGCATCGAGTCTACCATGTGGCGGGTGAATCGTCGCGCCGACTAGTTAAAGATGGGCCATGCAGGGCTATGGCGTAATCGTCGTACCCGCCACGCCTTCGAGGGCCTTCTCGAAGTTGTCAGGGTTCGTTATGATGACCCTCTCACCGCCGCCCTCCAGGAATTCGATTGCAGCCTCGACTTTCGGCCCCATGCTCCCCGGCGGGAAGTGGCCTTGGGCCATGTAGTGTCTCGCCTCGGCCACCGTCATCCGACCGATGTTCGTCTGCTCCACTTTCCCAAAGTTCACCGCAACATGCGCCACGTCGGTGAGCATCACAAACAACTTCTCCTTGACCACTTTCGCCAAGACGGCTGCGGCAAGGTCTTTGTCGATTACCGCCTCAACCCCAATCAATTCCCCGTTCTTCCGGATTACCGGGACACCGCCGCCCCCCGCTGCGATGACCACCCAATCCGTCGTGCCGGTGAACATCAGCCTCTCTATTGTGGCCTTTTCGACTATGTCGATTGGCTTTGGAGAGGGCACCACACGTCGATATCCCCCCCTCCTGTCGTAGACAAGCTTCCACCCCCTCGCCTTCTTGAGTTCCTCAGCCCTGTCCCGGTCGTAATAGGGGCCGATTGGCTTCGTCGGGTTCTGCATCGCCGGGTCGTTCTCGTCGACGACGACTTGGGTGACGATGCTGACGACATTCTTCCTGATTCCTCTGGCGGCGAGTTCGTTAGAGAGCTCCTGCTGCAGCACATATCCGATCTGTGCTTGGCTTTCCGCAACACAAACATCGAGCGGCAACGCCGGGACAGTCGCTTGGGCTGCTTCGTTCTGCAGCAGTATGTTGCCTACCTGGGGTCCATTCCCGTGGACAAGCGCGATGTCCCAACCTCTCTGGATAACCGCTGCTAGGTGCCGGCAAGTCTCGCGTATCCGCTTCCTCTGCCCCTCAGCTGTGCCAGAGTCCTTGGCGGGCAGGAGGGCGTTGCCACCAATAGCTACAATGGCGGTTTTCATCCGAATACCGAGGAAGGGACGATTAGTCTGCCATGGTCATATAAATCCTTGGATGCGCGTATCGATTCGGGGTCGATGGCTAAGCTGGGATTGAAGAAAAGCCGAAGAAAAGAGAATGGGGGGCCGGGTTGTCCCGGCCCTTTGGCGCGGCCTTCCCCGAGGGGGGAATCTTGAGTCTGGCTTACTGGCCGACGCTTGCTTCCACGGGTGCTTCAACCTTCGCGGGGCGTAGCCACACGAGGGCGGCGTCAAGCAGCCCGAGGAATGCTCCGAACACCGCAACTGCCATGAAGATGGCGATGGGCGTCGGATAGCCGACCATGATCAATGTGTGCACTTGACCGGCGTTGTAGCCGAGACCGCCCGAGGTCGTCGGCATGGCCGCTGCCCCTCCCGCATATCCGGCGTACATCATGAGCCAAGTGGCACCGATGACGCCTATGTTCCACATCACGAGCGTGATCCAGGCGAGTCCGCTGGTCCACTTGTTGAATCTCCTCTTGAGATCCAGCTCGAGGTGCCTGAAGAACAGGGCCACCGCCATAGTTGCCAGAACGCCCATGATGATGTAGGCGAAGTATCCGACAGTCAGCCACATCCCAGCCCCTCCACCAGCGACGATGCGAGAGGCCGCGGGCACGCCGAACACCCCCTGATACAGCAGATAGGCGGTCAGACCCGTGGCGAGGGCTCCCTGAACCAGTGTTGCTTTCGTGAATCTCTCTCCCCACTTGCTCCGAAGGCCATA
>Ga0315277_10000437_pt1 | contig 66279 bp, 49 predicted proteins | sample YL17G05_15_MG_FD_203695 | JGI IMG/M metagenome (GOLD analysis project Ga0315277, IMG submission 203695) | Sediment microbial communities from Yellowstone Lake, YNP, Wyoming, USA - YL17G05_15 | ecosystem: Environmental > Aquatic > Freshwater > Lake > Sediment | place: USA: Wyoming | collected...
ATCGGGTTGACAGCGGTCGTCGTCGCTCGGGCGGCTGTCGGTGGGTGGGAAGTAGTAGCCGGGGTGGGGCGTTTATCCGGTTTGGGACTAAACGGGCCTGACGCCGGCCGGGTTCCTGCGCGTTCCGGCAACACACAGGCTGCGTGGGAGCCGATGCCCGCATCGGTCGGCACCGTCGGCTTCGGCCGGATACGGATCGGCTGGGATGTGGCCGACTGGTTTCCGGTGGATGCGGATTCCGACGGGGTGTGGGAGCTGGCCGTCACCGTCACCGCCGGCACAACACGCAATGTCGGCGTGTTCAACCCGAACACCGGGCAGTGGATGGACGGGCCGCGCGTGGTCATCGGCGGACTGCAGGAGTGGGGCGTGGATGACTACGATGCGGACGGTTTCCTCGAGTACGCCTACCGCCGGGCGGACACGATCCGCATGCTTGATCCCAATGGCGGTACGGACGACGCTCTCTGGGTGATCCCCTTCACATCGATCGGCCAAGTGGTCTTTTGGGGGAAGGCGGTTGATGGGAACGGGTGTGTCGGCATCACGGAACCGATTGACAGCTCGCGAACCACCGTTTACGCCGACAGCACGGTCAACGAGCGCTGGATCTCATGGACGCTGCATGTCTACAAGGTCATGTCCGGGCTGGTGGTGGCGACCATCTCCGGCGGGCCCAGCCCGTGGCAATACATCTACGGCTTTCCTGAGGCCGATTCCACCGCCCTCGGCGTGCACGCGCAGCGGTACTACAGCCGCACGGGGCCCACGAACCACTCCACACGCTTTGAAGGGGTTTCGCTATACCGCCGGGATTGGGCGTTGCGCGATTCGCTGGTCATCTCGTCCGGGGGGATCGGATGGGAGCCCTTTGCGGATCGTTCGCTGGAGTGTTTCGCCCTGGGGTGGCCGTTGGACTCTTCTGCCGTCTATGTGCTGACCAAGTTTGAGGGTCTCTTTGCCACGCAGGTGCGAGTACGGGACTTGGACAGCACGATCGGCAATTGGCAGTTGGCCTGCACATGGAACGGCGCGTATGCCGGTGCGGTCGGCTTCGATTTGCCGGAGACCGGTCTGACGCGGTGGCTTCTGCCCTTGTCCGGCAGCGGCTGGGAACGTCGGGAGTTGGCGACCGGCGTGATCGTCGATACGATGAAAGGAATGCCGTCCGTGGATCTCCACAGCGGCGCCCTGTTCGCGGTGGAACGGGCCAACATGTTCTATGTGAAGGATTCGTCTCTCTACGTCTGGATCTCCGATGTCTATAGTGACATCGGCGGCGGGGAATCGGGCCCGCTACCCGACGCCGAGCTCGCACTCCGCGCCGCGCCGAATCCGTTCAATTCCGCCGTCAGTTTTTCGTGGAGCAACGCGGTAGAACCGTCGAGACTTGAGGTCTTCAATATCCTGGGTCAGCGGGTGCGGGAGTTTGATCTTTCTGCCGCAGATGCGGTGTCTGCAATTGTGTGGGATGGAACCAACGCGGCTGGCCGGTCTGTGCCGTCAGGAGTGTACTTCGCGCAACTGGTGGATCGCCATCGATCCGCGACTGTCAAAATTGTGCTGCTGAAATAGCCCTTGCTGGGCTCAACTCGACCTCGAGGCAAGGGGCTGAAGCCCCTTGTTTGCGATCCTCCGGAATGCCTGCCTGGACAGACGATGCGCGGCACCGTGGGACCGGCTGCGACGGCATTTTCGCTGTTGACTGGCCCAGCGGGCGGCTCCATACTTCCGCATCTTTGACGCCACGGGGTGGCGTCTTCTCTTGTCCATGATTGTGACGAGATTCACTTGGCGATGAGCCTGATCATCTTCTGGACGGCGGCGGTCGTGGCGGTGGTGGCGGCGCTCCGGGTCATCACCCTGAAGAACCCGATTGCCTCCGTGCTGCATCTGATTGTCGCTCTCGTCGCGCTGGCCATCCTGTTCCTGCAGTTGGCGGCGGAGTTTATCGCGATGCTGCAGGTCATCATCTACGCCGGCGCCATCATGGTTCTCTTCCTGTTCGTGGTGATGATGCTCAACCTGCGTCGGGATGAGTTCGGTCCCGATCCTCTGCCCGGTGTGCTGCTTCTCGGCGCAGTGGCGGGAGCCGCGCTCCTGGCGGAACTGATCATTGTCTTTGCGGGCTCTACGGCCCGGGTCGATGTGGCGCCGCCGGGATTCGGCGGGGTGCAGTCGGTCGGTCGGGCGATCTTTGGGGATTACCTGTTTGCCTTTGAGCTGACTTCGCTTCTGCTTCTGGCGGCGGCGCTGGCGGCGGTCGTGGTGACACGCACCAGAGCGCCGAACGATCCGGAGGAGGCGTGATCATGCTTCCGGTGCCGTTGGAACACTATCTCGTGCTTGCCGGGATCCTGTTTGTGATCGGGGTGATCGGCGTGCTCATCAACCGCAACGCCATCGTGACGCTGATGAGCGTGGAGTTGATGCTGAATGCCGCCAATCTGCTTCTGATCGTGTTTGCACGCGTGCACAACGACATCGGCGGGCAACTGATGGTCTTTTTCGTGCTGACCGTGGCGGCAGCCGAGGCGGCGGTCGGTTTGGCGATTCTCGTGGCGGTCTATCGCCGCAAGGGGTCGATTGACATCGACGGATTGAATCTGTTGAAGGGATGAACGGAACACGGTCCATCGCGGCTTGCCGTATTCCTGTCTCGAGAGGGCGAACCTCTCGGTGAGCCCTTCGGGTCTAAGGTCGTCTGACCGAATGACGCTGCGACCTTCCCATCCGCTAGTGGAGGCCACCCGCCCTCGGGTGGCCGGCCGCGTCGCCCGGCGAGGGCGCCTGGCGTCCACAGGTTTCTTGTTGGAGTCTCGTAGCGTTGGTGTCGGCTCGGCAAGAGCCTTGCCCTTCCGAAGGCGTTGCCGCAATGACGTCACTGAATCGTGTGGAATGATCTGACGTGCTTCCTCTGGTCTGGACCATACCGCTGTGGCCCCTGCTGGGGTTCCTGCTGAACGGATTCTTCGGGAGGCGGTGGGGGAAGAAGGCCGCGGGAATCGTAGCCTGCGCGACCGTTCTGGTCTCGTTCATTCTGTCGGTGGGCGCGTTCGCGTCGTTGCTGGGGCTGGAGGGACGGCGCTACCTTGCCGCGCCGTTCGATTGGATCACGGTCGGCGCTTTCCACGTTCCGTTCGCCGTCCTGCTCGACCCGCTGTCGGCGGTGATGATCCTCGTAGTCTCCGGCGTGAGTTTCCTCATTCACGTCTACTCCACCGGCTACATGGCGCATGATCCCGATCAGCCGCGCTACTTCTCGTTCCTCAACCTGTTTGTCTTCTTCATGCTTCTGCTGGTGCTGGCAGACAACTTCCTGGTTCTGTATGTCGGCTGGGAGGGGGTCGGGCTCTGCTCGTACTTGTTGATTGGCTTCTGGTTCCGCCGTCCCTCTGCGGCGAAGGCGGGGATGAAGGCCTTTATCGTCAATCGGATTGGTGATTTCGGTTTTGCAATTGCGATCTTCCTCATCTATCGCACTTTCGGTACGGTCAACTTCCTCGAAGTCTTCGCGCGGGCACCGGCGACGGCGGCGGCGCTGGGCGGGACACTGACCGCCATCGGGCTGTTGCTGTTTGTCGGCGCGACCGGCAAGTCCGCGCAAATCCCGCTCTATGTCTGGCTACCGGATGCGATGGAAGGCCCGACGCCGGTGTCGGCATTGATCCACGCCGCCACGATGGTGACCGCCGGCGTGTACATGGTGGCGCGCTGCTCGGCGATCTTCGCCGCGGCGCCAGTAACGTTACTCGTCGTGGCCATCATCGGTGCGGTGACCGCGATATTTGCGGCGACGATGGCATTGGTGCAAAATGACATCAAGAAGGTCCTGGCGTATTCGACGATCAGCCAGTTGGGATACATGTTCCTCGCCTGCGGCGTCGGCGCGTTCGCCGCGGGGATCTTTCACTTAATGACCCATGCCTTCTTCAAGGCGCTCTTGTTCCTCGGGGCCGGCAGTGTCATTCACGCCCTGGCGAATCAACAGGACCTGACCAAGATGGGCGGGCTGAAGCGGTTCATGCCGACCACCTACTGGACCTTCCTGGTCGCGGCGCTGGCGATTTCCGGGATTCCACCGCTGGCAGGATTCGTCTCGAAGGACGAGATCCTCTGGAAATCGTTCTCGTCGCCGCTGGGTCATTCGATCCTGTGGATCGTCGCTTCGATTACAGCGCTCCTCACCGCCTTCTATATGTTCCGCCTGGTCTTTCTCGCCTTCCATGGCGAGCCGCGATTCGGGCATGATGTACACCCGCATGAATCGCCGCGGTCGATGGCGGTACCGCTGACGATACTCGGTATTCTCTCGATTGTCGGCGGCTGGATCGGCTGGCCGGCGATCCTGGGCGGAGGTTCATGGTTTGAGCATTTCCTCGCGCCGGTCTTCACGCAGGCGAACGAGACGCTGCATCTGGAGGCCCACACCGAATCACATGGGCTCGAGTATGGCCTGATGGTCTTCTCGGTGGTGCTTGGTTTGGCGGGGATCGGCTGGGCCTACCGTTGGTATGTGCAAGCGCCGGAGCGGGCGGACGCATGGAAGGCCCGTTTCGCGGGTTTGTACCGGCTCCTGTACAACAAGTACTGGGTGGATGAAATCTACGATGCCGTGATTGTGCGCCCGGTCGTTGGCGTGTCGCGGGCGGTATACCGCTATTTCGATCTGGCGGTCATCGACGGTGCCGCCAATGGGGTGGCGTCATTGGCGCAATCGCTGGCGGCGCGCGGAGTACGTCTGTCGACGGGGCGGTTTCGCTGGGGTGTGGTGACCTTCGCGTTGGGATGCGCCGTCGCCCTGGGCTGGGCGCTGCTGACGTTTGTGCGCGGCGGGTATTAGGCAACCATGGGTCTGCTCTCATTCCTCATATTCTGGCCGGCGCTGGTCGGGATTCTGCTTCTGCTGTGGCGTGACGCACGCACCTCGCAGGTCGGGATACTGGCAGCGGTCGGAGCGGGCGTTGAACTGGTTGCGTCGTTGTGGCTCTGGTTCGGATTTGTGCCCGGAGCCGGGTTTCAGTTTGTCGAGAGCGTGCCGTGGATTCCGCGCTTCGGCATCAGCTACCAACTCGGCGTCGATGGCATTTCGCTGCTTCTGGTCTTGCTGACGGCATTGCTCACGGTGATCGGCGTGGTTTCCTCGTTCTCCGCCATCACCGCCGGGCGGCGGGGATATTACGCCTCTCTGCTATTCCTGGAAACCGGCGTGATCGGCGCCTTCTGCGCCACCGACGTCTTCCTGTTCTACATTTTCTGGGAGGCGATGCTGGTGCCGATGTACTTCCTGATCGGCGTCTGGGGCGGCGAGCGGCGCATCTACGCGACCATCAAGTTCGTCCTTTTCACGATGGCGGGCTCACTGTTGATGCTCGTGGCGATCCTGTGGATGTACCAGTACAGCGCGGCCAATGGGTACGCGACGTTCAACTTGTTTGATTGGTATGCGTTCAGCGTCCCCGCCTCGACACAGGTCTGGCTCTTCGCTGCATTCGCGCTGGCGTTCGCGATCAAGGTGCCGATGTTCCCCTTCCACACCTGGCTGCCCGATGCGCATGTGCAGGCGCCGGCGGCGGGATCGGTGATGCTGGCGGGCGTGCTGTTGAAACTGGGGACCTATGGATTCTTCCGGTTTGCCGTGCCGCTGTTCCCGTCGGGATTCGCAGCGTTAAGCGATGTCATCTGGGTACTGGCGGTGATCGGCATCGTGTACGGCGCGGCCATGACGCTGATTCAGACTGACATCAAGAGCCTGATTGCCTATTCGTCGGTTTCGCATCTGGGCTTTGTCATGCTCGGCCTGATGGCGCTCAACATCATCGGTGTTTCGGGTTCTCTCTTGCAGCAGGTCAATCACGGCATCTCGACCGGCGCGCTATTCCTGCTGGTCGGGATGATTTACGAGCGACGGCACACGCGGCAGATCGCCGACTATGGCGGCATATTCGCCACTGTCCCGGTATTCACGATTGGTTTTCTGATCGTCGCCCTCTCGTCGATCGGCTTGCCGGGGACCAACGGCTTTGTCGGGGAGTTCCTCATCCTGCTGGGCTCGTTCCAGGTGCGGCCGGTGCTGGCGATTCTGTCCACCTCCGCGGTCGTGCTGGCGGCCGGGTACATGCTGTGGCTGGTGCTGCGTGTCTTCTTTGGGCCGGTGACCAAGCCCGAGAACGAGTCGATCCGTGATCTGAGCAAGCGCGAACTGGCGGTCCTCGTGCCGCTCGTGGCTTTGATCATCTGGATTGGCGTCTATCCGCGGCCGTTTCTGGATCGCATCACTCCCGACCTGCAAACGTGGCTGCAGCAGGTGCATTCGGTCGAGCTCATCGAGCAAGCGCCCCGCGCGGCGGGCGCCTTTGTGAATGCCGCTGACTCGCTGCGAAGCAATCGGAGCGTAGCCGGTTCGCCGTCGGTGGAGGGGGCGCGATGAATCTGACGGCGGTGGCACCGGAGATCGTGCTGTGCCTGGGCGCGTTCGTCGTCATGATCGTCGACGTGGCGACCGGGGCGCGCCGCAACGCCGGGTGGCTGGCCGCGCTTTTCATCGCCGGCGCGGCGGTGGTGACCGCCGCGCAGTTCAACCGGATCGAAGCCGGATTTGCGGGGATGGTTCTCGCCGACCGGTTCGCCAATCTGTTTCGCCTGATCATCTACCTCGGGGCGTTCCTGGCGGCGCTGACGGCGGCCGGGGCATGGAAAGGCCGCGGCAGCGCCGGGGTTTTTGGCGCCGAGTTCTACAGTCTGATGCTGATCTCGATCGTGGGGATGGATCTGTTGGTGATCGGCTCCCATCTGGCGGTGCTCTTCCTCGGGTTGGAGATTCTCTCGCTGCCGCTTTACGCCATGGCCGCCGGGCAGGTGCGTTCGGAGGAAGCGGTGGAGGCCGGAGCAAAGTACTTCCTGAATGGCGCCTTCGCTTCCGGTTTCTTGCTGTTCGGGATCGCGCTGGTCTACGGCGCGACCGGTTCGTTCACCTTCGAGCAGATTGGCCGGGCGATTGCCGACGGGGTGGCGCATGACCTTCTGGTCTGGATCGGCGCGATTCTGATCGCGATCGGTTTTCTCTTCAAGATCGCCGCCGTGCCGTTCCATGCCTGGGCGCCCGACGTCTATGCCGGGGCGCCGACGCCGACTGTTGCCTTCTTCTCGGCGGCGCCGAAGGCGGCGGCGATCGGCCTCCTCTTGCGGCTGACCATGACGGCGTTTGTCGATCTCCCGGTCACCGCGATGCTGTGGGGAATCGCGTGGTTGTCGATGTTGGTGGGCAACCTATGGGCGCTGCGTCAGCGTGACCTCAAGCGGCTGTTGGCTTACTCGGGAATCGCGCACGTCGGGTATGCGCTCGTGGGTCTGGGCGCGGGCCAGGCCGGTTCCGTCGGTGCGGTCGGGTTCTATCTTTTGGGTTACGCTGGCATGTCGGTCGGCGGGTTTGCGGTGCTCTGTGCGGTTGGGCATGCGGGGGCGCCACCGACGCTGGATTCGGTTGCGGGGCTGGGGCGACGGCATCCGTGGCTGGCCGGGGTCCTCTCGCTGTTCATGTTTGCGCTCGCGGGTATCCCCCCGACCGTCGGATTTGCCGGCAAGTTTGTCCTCTTCTCGGTGGCGGTCAAAGCGGGACATGTGGGGCTGGTGATCTGGGCCGTGCTTTTCTCGGCATTGTCGGTCTACTATTACTTGCGCGTCGTGGTGGCGATGTGGATGTGGCCCGCTCCCGATGAGGGTCCGGCGATTCCGGCAGTCCCCGGCGGTCTGCGTTCCGCTCTGGTGCTTTCTGCGGTTGTCGTTCTGCTTCCCGGCATCTTCCCGCAGCCATTCCTTGAGCTGGCGGGGAGATCGTTGTTCTGGCTGCTGTAAGCGTTGTTGCCGAAGAACGCGGTATCGACGGGCGAAGCCCGCCCTGCAATGCTATCTCTCATGACCGCAATGGTGGTGGGCGGAGCCCACCCTACCGGATGCACGTAATGTAGGGTGATCTCTGCCCACTGTTTTCATCCGGCAACGATCTCGTCCCGATTGCCGTATTGCACCAGGGAGAAGAATGCTGGTTCCGATGAACGAGGAATCTCGTGGGGTGGCGTCGCCCACGGCGCATGTCATCGCTTGCTTCTCCGGCGGGCTGGACTCCTGCCTCGCGGTTCTGCTCATGTTGCGTCAGAATGTGCGGGTCACGGCGCTGACGTTCATGACGCATTTCGGTTGTGATTTGTCGGACCGTTCATCATGCTCTTCCAATCCGTACCCGGCGGCTCAGCAGTTTGGCTTCGATGTCAAGCTGGTTCACTTGGCGGAGAAGTTCGTTAGGATTGTGCAGAACCCAGTCCATGGGTATGGTAGGAACATGAATCCCTGCGTCGATTGCCGCATTCTGATGCTCTCCGAAGCCCGAGAGTACATGGAGACGGTCGGCGCTGACGCGGTCATTACCGGCGAAGTGCTGGGACAGCGGCCCTTCTCCCAGCGTCTGCCGAAGCTCTATCTCACCGAACGTGAGGCGGGTCTGAAGGGACGGCTGCTGCGGCCGCTCTCAGCGAAGCTGTTGCCGCCGACCATTCTTGAGTTGGATGGAAAGATCGATCGGGAGCAATTGGAGGCGATCTCCGGACGCGGACGCAGGCGGCAGCTCGAACTGGCCAGGCAGTTCGGGTTGGAGCATTTCCCGACCCCGGCGTCCGGGTGTCTGTTGACTGATCCGGAGTATTCCAAGAAGCTGCGCGACCTGTTGCAGAATAAACCGCATGCCGGCTTCACCGATCTGAATCTCCTGCAGACCGGGCGGCACTTTCGTTTGTCAGCCGATACAAAGGTCATCGTCGGACGCGATCAGAACGACAATGCGCGGATCGCGGGGTATGCGGAACCGGGTGACTGGCGCCTTGAGGTCCCTGGCACCGGCTCGCCGATCACACTGGTGCGCGGCACACCGACCGATGATGATCTGGCCGGAGCAGCGGCGATCACGGCCCGCTATTGCGACCGCAAGCATGACCTTGTAGTCGAGGTGACGCTGCAACGCGGCGATGAGATCAGGACGATGGCCGTGGCGCCCGCTGGTGAGAGCCTGCTCGCTTCCATCCGGCTGTAGTTCCGCATCGTAGCCCTATCTCGTTGGCGCCCGCGGGCGCTGAGACCGTGCCCTACGGTTTCTTGCGCAAGAGTCCGATCGTGAATGCAATCGATACCGCCAGCGCGGGGAAGATCGGTTGCAGCCCCAAAGGGTAGTGCTTTGTGGCGATGCGGGTGGCAATCCAGAAGGTAGCCACCAGACCGGGAATGAGCATCCAGGCGATGACATAGGCGGCGTGTGGGCGGCGAAACCGCCGGGTGAACGTCGTCAGAATCGGCAGGAGCATGATCGGGACACCGATCGATCCCAGATCGCGCCAGAGGGCGATCACCGAACGTGATCCCACGGCGAGGATGATCGCCAGGACGGCCGACGCCGGGAGCGCCCAGCGAGTCGCGGCCTTCACGCCCCGGTCGGTGAGAGGTCTGAGCCGCGACAGCAGATCGCGTCCCAGGGCAGTGGCGGAGATGAACATGTATGAATCGACGGTGGAGATGACCGTGGCAATCACGCCGACGAAGAACAAGCCGCAGATGCCCGGCGGCAGGACACGGATGGCGAGGGCCGGATACGATGTCTGCGGATCGGGCAGTGCGACCAGCACGGCACGGGCGTAGAGGCCCGCGGTCGTGGTCATGAAGTCGAAGATGATCCAGAAGACGATCGACCAGAGGATTCCCCGGCGCGCCAGGGCCTCGTTCTCGGTCGCGTAGCAGCGCTGATAGAACGCCGGTTCAACGAGGGTGGCGGCGGCGATGAAGTACCACGAGGCGATGTACCAGCCGGAGTTGCCGCCATGCCAGGTCAGGTGGGTGGCGGGCACATTCTGCGTAATGAACGACCAGCCGCCGTACTGGTGTATGGCGAAGGGAATGATCAGCGCGAAGCCGCCAAACATGCAGACAAACTGCAGGACGTCAACGCGCACGGAGGAGCGAAAGCCACCGGTGACTAGGTAGGTGATCGACAGCAGGGCGCTGAGGGAAATCCCCACCCAGGTCGGCCAGTTCAGGAGCATGCGGGCCAGGTCGCCCATCATCAGCACATAGGCGGCCGGCACAGTCATCACAAACACGACCGCGGCGCCAACCAGTGCCGGGCCACGGCCGTACGCGGCGCCGAGGTGGTCGGGAAGCGATATGAAATGCGTCCGGCGGGCGCGACGCGCCAGGAAGATGGCGAAGACCAAAGCCCAGATGTAGTAGGGCAGGCCGAAGACCACCCAGTTGGAGATGCCATAGCGGAACGAGTACTCGCCGACGCCGAGGATGCCGCCATACCAGGTGGACACGAGTGAGGCGACAAAGACGGGAAGCGTCAACCGCCGGCCGCCCAGAAGGTAATCAGCGGCGTCCATGACGCCTCGCTGCTGGCAGCGGCTGTGGAATCCCAAGTACGCCTGGAAGACGAAGAAGCCGACAATGATGATCCAGTCGAGTGGGTGGAGGGACACGGCGTCGGCTCGGGGCGAAGGGTTTCCGGTTAGTGCGTGGGTGCGGTGTCGATATCATTCCGAGCGGAGCCCGCTCGAAGGGCGGGGCGAAGCGAGGAATCTGCTGTTGCAGGCTAAGGTTGTCTCAGCAACAGCAGATCCCTCGCCTTCCCTCTACTGCGCTCGGGGCAGGTCTCTCTGGACAAGTCGTTCGGGATGACACGTGTGTGCGTTGACGGGCTTGAGTCGCGTCTGTCAACCCTCCTACAGTTGGACCCGCAGGCCAACGTAGACGTTGCGCTTAGCCGCGGGGATGAACAACGGAGTGCCGTCGTCGTCCAGATACCCGCTCGTTTCGTACTCTCTGTCCAGCAGGTTGTTCACCTGTAGGAATAGATCTATGCCCGCCCAGCCGATCAACGGCTCCAGTTTCACTTCGCCGCGAAAGTCAATCGTCTCGTAGGGGTCGATCGACGCAGCGCGTGACTGCGCGTTGTCAATGTAAAAGCGACCCGCGCTGAACAGGTGTCCGGTCAGACCGAAGTAGCGGTGATCATAACTCAGCCGCAGGTTGGCGAGATGCGTGGGGAATCCGGCGATGATCCTGCCGCTGCGTACGATGGTGTCAATCGGAAGGTAGTCCCCCCAATGGGACCAGTCCGGCACATACTCCGCGAACTCCACAAACCTGTTGTCATTGACAGAGAGGTTGCCACTGGCTGACAGTCCCCGCGCGATGTCAGCGGTGACGGACACCTCGATCCCTTGATGAACGGATTTGGGGGCATTGGCGCGAATCGGCACGCCGTCATCATTGAGTTGCCCGTTGTAGACGATTTCGTTCTCAAATGCCATGTGGAACAGGTTGGCCTGCGCCTGCAGGCGCCCGCTGCGATAGGCGAGCCCCCATTCCCAATCGAGGATGCGCTCCGTTTTCATGAGCGGTTGCCTTCCTTCACCGGTGCCGGGATCGAACTCACGGAAGAAGGCACGGGCGTCCGCCCAGTAATCCTGCGGATCGAAGATCTCGTCGTTGGTCGGTTCCTGCGAGTTGTGGCTGATACTCGTAAACACGGACCACCCGTGCGGATCGCCGACCGTAACGCCAAACCGGGGCGAGAGCATACTGTATGTGGTGGTGTGTTTGACCAGTTGTCCCAGAGCGCTGGGGAAACGATCATCAGACAATCGGTACTGCTTCACTGATCCCTGCACCGCGCTTGTGAGCGTGATCCATGGTGCCGGCGCGAGTACCTCCTCGACGAACGCCGTCGCCACGCTCTTGCCGCCTTGGTAGTCATAGTACCGCTGGCCGGGTCTGAAGTCCGGGGGGGCGGGCGCAACTGAGCGGACTTGGGCCCAATGACGGGCGCCGAGGCTGCTCCATTCGATCCCGGCGGTGAGACTGTTCCGGCCGGATTTGCGCGTGAGCTTGGAGATTGCTCCCCAGAAGTTGTTGTCGACCCACCGCCGTCGGGTCAAGGTGTCGGCCGTCTCGACGGTCTCCCCATTCTGCGAGAACGGTGTGAGGTGGTATACGGCGAAGTCCCCGTTCTTTCGCAACTGGTCGTAGTAGCCTTTGCCCCTGATGAAATAGGCCGTGTTCACCCAATGCCAGTTGCTGTCCGGGTGGTACTCGGAAATCCATTGAAAGTGCGGCTGGTCGAAGTGGTCCTGTTCTCCCTTCCACTCGAAGGGGTTGTAGCGGCGATCGGCATCGGGGTCGCCGGTGGGATGGCGTCCATTGAAAGTGAAGGTTGCGTCACCATCGATGAAGCGGCGCGGTATGCCCTTGTAGGCCAAATGGGTCTTTTCGAAGCCCCCGAAGAGATTCAGATGATTCGTCCACTGGGTGTCATACCGGGCAGCGGAGACGAAGTACGACCAAAGGTCGGTCCAGGAGTTCTTGCGGTATCCGTCCGAGAGAACCCGCGAAACCCGTGCATAGATGCTATGCCGATTGTTGAGGAGGCCGGAGTTGACAGCCGCCGAGAATCTCCGGGTGTTGTACGTCCCGGCTCCTGATGAGACGGCAATCTGACGGTCCGGTGCCGTATACTGGGTGAGCAGATTGATGGTGCCGCCGATCGAGTTGGAACCATAGAGCGTCGTCCCGACACCGCGCTGAATCTGCGCGTCCTGGAGATTCTCCGCCAAGTCGGGGAGGTCGATCCAGTACACTTCGTGCGATTCGGGATCGTTGAGCGGCACGCCGTTGACCAGCACGGAAACACGGCGTTGGGGGAAGCCGCGGATCGACAGATAGGAATACCCGATCCCGTTGCCGTTGTCCGATGAGGTGTACACGCCGGGGCTCAAGGCGAGCAGGACCGGGAGGTCCTGTGCATAGTGGGCGCGGTCGATCTCCTGGCGGGTCACATTCTCGAAGGCGACCGGCGACTGACCCCGCACGGCGCGGGTTGCGGTGACCACAACATCCTGCCCACGCAGGACTAAAGGCTCCAGCCGCACGATCTCCGGTTGACCGATGGGAGTCAGCCTGCGCCGCCAGGGATGGTAGGCAACATGCCGCACGATCAACTCCAATAGCCCATCGGGGGCATTGGTGAAGGTGAAGGTGCCATCGTCCTGGGCGGCCTGCGCGAGTGTCGTTCCCTCGATGCGGACAGTCGCGGCGGCAACCGGCTGGCCGGTTTGAGCGTCGACAATCCGTCCGGTCAACTCCGCCGCCTCGAGTGAGGCAGCAGCGGTGGTCCACAGAATGGCGCCGACCAACAGGGTTCGCCGCCGGTGGGGATGAAGCGAGGTTCCGCGAGGCATGGTGATAGTCCTTTCCCGGGGCCCCAAAACGCGAAAACCGCTTCCGGCCAGGCGGAAACGGTATCTTGCCGATGTCCGGTTGTCTGTCCGAACACCTACCTGGTCCGTTCCCTACGCCGGCATTACCCGGATCAGGTTCGAGGGGTATGATCTCAGGCCCCGTTTAAGGGACCATCCCCACGAACACAGGTGCCACTATTTTAGGCATGATACGCCGCGGGCGCAAGCAGAATTCTCCGGCCCGCCGCTGGCCCTGGGTACGCGCAAAAGGCTGCCTTTTCGGGTCAAAGTGGATATATTGCACGTTCGAAAGCGGTCGCGGGCCGACGCCTATGCTTGCCCTCACCAGCATCTTGAGACGGTTTGCCTGGGACGTGCAGGAGCTGACCTACTACTCCGGCCGGCTCGCCGCCCGTCTGTTCGGGCGACCGTTCTATGGCTTCGAAGTCCTGGAACAGATGTACTTCTTGGGAGTCGGATCCCTTTTCCTAGTGGTGTTGACGGGGGTCTTTGCCGGGCAGGGGATGGCGCTGCAGTTCTCCATCGAGCTGGCGGATTTCGGGTCGAAGAACTACCTCGGCCGCGTGATGGTGATTGCCATCGTCCGCGAGCTGGGCCCGGTGCTGACCGGGTTGATGGTGGCGGCGCGGGTGGCGGCGGGGATCACGGCGGAACTGGGATCGATGAAATCCTCCGAGCAGATCGACGCTTTAGTGGCCTTCGGCGTCGATCCGATCCGCAAGCTGGCCGTACCGCGCTTCTGGGCGATCTTCATCATGATGCCGGTCTTGACCATCATCTGCGATTTCGTCGGATTAGCCGGAGGGTACATGATCGCCGTGTACATCTCCCACATATCCGGGGCTGCCTACTGGACCAACGTGGTGAACAAACTGAACTTGGGGAATCTCATCATCGGTTTGGGGAAGCCTTTTCTCTTTGCCGTGATTGTCGCGACAATTTCTACCTTCATGGGGTTCCGGACGGTCGGCGGGACGAAGGGTGTGGGGCGCTCGACCACCGACTCGGTGGTCGCCTGTTCGATAACCATTCTGTTCGTCAATTTCCTGTTCACGCGGATCTTGGTGCCGCATTTGAAGGGGTTGCTGTAGTCGCGCAGCGAATTCGGGTACGTTGCCATGATCCGCTTTGAGGATGTCTCCTTCGCCTATGGCGCCAATCCGGTCCTGCGTGACGTCAGTTTCCACGTCGCGCCGGGGGAGACAGTTGTCGTCTTCGGTGTATCCGGCTCGGGGAAGAGTACGATTCTGAAGCTGGTGTCAGGATTGATCAAGCCTCAGCGGGGACGGATTCTGATCAATGGCGAGGATATGACCGGGGCACGTGAGAGCACCTGGCGCCGGGTACGGCCCAGGATTGGTTTTGTCTTTCAGGGAGGGGCCTTGTTTGACTCCATGACCGTGGGCGAGAACATTGGCTACACGCTTCTGGAGCATACGGACCGGCCACTGGACGAGGTCGAGGCAACCGTGCGTGAGGCACTGCGTTTCCTGAATCTCTCGGAAGACTTAATCGATCTGTTGCCCGACTCCCTGTCGGGAGGAATGCAGCGGCGGGTGGCGATTGGACGGGCGGTGGCGGCGGTGGATCCCTGGATCATGCTCTATGATGAGCCGACCACGGGACTCGATCCGATCTCCACCAAGGCGATTGCGGAGATGATCGTGAAGCTGCGCGATGTGAAGGGCGTTTCTTCCATCGTCGTCACACATCAGATTGCCGACGCCTTTGAGGTCACAGACCATTTCATCGTGCTGAACGATGGGAGGGTTGTGCTTGATGGCGACGGGGCGGCTTTGGTGCGTTCGGACCACCCGGACGTGCGCGCGTTCCTGTCACCGTTCATCGATTCGGTGCGGGCGCTGCCGGGAATGCACATCGAGTGAGAAGACGGGCGCAGGTCGCTGTGTGTGACGTTTGCACTGCCAGGCCTGTACATGCGGGAGGTTAAGATTCGCGCGGCTTGCCTTGAACGGTAGATTGTCGTTAGATGGGATGGGTCGGATCGGGATTACAGGCCAAAGAAGGATGCGCAATGAGCCGATGCTGCAGTGCCATTGACGCCCTGTCGATCCAATATGTTCGTGAGCTGGCAGTCGTGCTGCGGACGCGGGACCTGGAGAAGGTCAAGGCGTTCTACCGGCGCTGGGAGCCGGTGATGGAGATGGCGCCGATGCCCGACGACCGGCAGTTGGAAATCGACATGCACAAGATGATCCTGGAGTTGCCGGCGCTGGCGGACATGCACGCCGGCTCGCTGGCGTGGCTGGCGGAGCGTGGCGAGGTCTGGGATGTGCGCGGCAACAACTGCACGCACGGGTGCGATCCCGATTCATGCGGGAGCAAGGCGGTCGAATAGACTGGCCGCCACGGGAATGGTGGTGACGATTGATGCGGCGTAGTGGCCGGGTTCCCTGGGGGGAAGTCCGGGTCGGGATCGTGATCCTCTTTGCGTTCGCCGTGCTGTTGTGGGCGGCGTTCAACGGCACCGGGATGACCTTCTTTGAGAAAACGCGCGAGCTGGATGCGTACTTCGGTGACGTCGCCGGCTTGGCGACCGGCTCACCGGTCCGCTTGGGCGGCATCGAGGTCGGGCATGTCTCGAAAATCGAGTTCGTAGAGCAGGGTGGTGTTGGTAAGATTCGTGTGGCCTTTCTGGTCAAGGACAGAGCGTGGCCTTTGGTCTCGGACTCCTCGACCGCCGCGATCGGGACGATGGGGCTGATGGGGGACAAGTTCCTTTCCGTCTCGGTGCGCGGACCCGGCCAGCCCCCGGCCACACCGGGAAACACACTGAGCACACGTGTCGCCGGCGACCTAACAACCGCGTTTGCCAACGCTCCAGACATGATGGACAACTTCAGCGCCTCTTTAGCCCACATCAATACGATCCTGAGCCGCATTGAGCGCGGCGAGGGGTATCTGGGGCGGCTGACCAGCGAAGGGCGGTCATCGGATGCGATCGACTCGGTCGTGACTGCGTCGCGGCGATTGCTGGCGGACTTGGGCAGAGCGCAGGAACGTCTCGTGGCTGCGATGGAGGGTACAGCGCGGTCGTTTGACTCGGTGTCGCAGGGTGTTCTGCACGGTGGCGGCACGATGTCGCGGCTGATCTGGGACTCAACGCTCTATGTTGAGTTCACCGATGTCGCCCGTCGGGCCAATGCGCTGGTGGACCGCTGGGATAAAGGCGAGGGGACACTTGGCAAGCTTTCCGCCGACTCATCGATGTACGTTGAGGTCCGTGACTTGGTGAAAGATACGCGGGCGCTGATCGACGACATCAAGGCCAACCCGAAGAAGTACTTCAAGGTCAGCGTGTTCTGAGCGGATTACCGAGAAAGACGCTTCATCTCATCGGGACAGAGGAACTGGACTGTCACGCCGTTAGCTGCGAGGGCATCCCGGTAGGGCCACCAACTCGCGTCCACGGCCTGCAAAATGGGAGGGTGACCAGGATGAGCCACAGAGACAGCCACGAACTTCCGGTCTTCGGGATCGAACGTGCTCAGGCTGCGATCTAAGGGGAATTCACGAAATCCCCTCTGATCTGCCGTCGGCGTGATCTGGACTTGTTCGCAATAGCGCGGCTTTGTTGAATTAGTGAGTACCCACTTCAGGAAGGCATCGCCCGGACCTGGCTGGCCTTGAGAGCGCAGATTGGCGATGTACTCTTTCAGGATTCTCCAGTCGTTGTCGATGACGAGTCTGCCTCCTTTTTGAAGCGCGATCAGTTCCGCGATGCAACTCAACACGCACGTTTTGGACGCCTGCACGGAGCCGCCGTTGGCGACCACGGGTACGTTAGTGTCCACAACGCATTCGATCCCGCCGGTCTTCATGACCTTCTTGCTGCCGCTTCTGTCTGCGCCGCGAGGTCCTCGAGCTCGTCTCCAAAGAAATCAGGGGGCCAGTTACTGATGCGACCGAACATGTCGACTTCAAGCCTCTCAATCCTAGAGGCAGCCTGTCCCATCTTGCAGAAGTAGAGCGCCGTGTCTTGGGGTGAAATCGCCTCCTCGGCGATCCTGCGCTGCAGCCGTCGCAGTAGGTGCTCACTGTGGCTCTCGACCACTACCTGAACATCCCGCGTTTTCACTACGTCGATCAGCACGTCGGCAAGCGTCGCCTGGATGGAAGGGTGCAAGTGAATCTCCGGTTGCTCCAATATCACGGTTGAGCCTCTTGGCACGTAGTAACACAGAACCAATACTGGGAGGAGCTGCGAAACGCCAAACCCCACGTCTGTAATCAGGACTTCGGGACTGGCACCAGTTGTCTTGACCCGGAACTCGTAATCCTTGCGATCCTCACGGATTGGCTTCAGAGAGAATGAGTCGGCGGCTTTCATTTCCCTTAGCCATTGCAGGATCCGTTCTTCGATTGGCTGGGACTTGGAGTGCAGGGAAGTACTCTTGGGCGTTCTCAGCTTCGCAGCCCGAGCGGCAAGAAGAGCCGGAATAGCGTGATCGCCACGCACTCCCACGTCACGTGGCCTGTCGCCGGCCCATATATAGGTTCGTTTCAGGTGCTCCCTAAGAGGACCCAAGTAGGCGACTTGCGAGAATGCGTTTTCGAACGCCAGCGTAAGGAGTGGTAGAAAGCCGGTGTTTTGGAAATAGCCGATGGCCTCGTCAGGGAAACCATAGCATTTGATCGGATTGGGAAGCGGCCATGGCCGTCCCACGGGCCTCTTGGGGGTGTACTCCTGCGTCACCAAATCATAGCGGTCTTTGTCCTTGGCGTTCGATGCTGGCCTTCGAACCATCCCGAAGCTCTTGTTATCGAAGCGGTACGCGAATGACTCAACTGCGGGTCGACCCTCCACCTCACAGATCGTCGTGTCGAAGGACAACTCGCGAGTCTCGAACAGCACATTGTCCTCACTCTCAGGATCGCGTATTTGGAGAGGTTCGTTCAGGTTCCATGAAAGCCACAGTTGCAAAGCGGTGCCGGCCGCGTGGCTGTGGATCAAGTCAGAGAACGTTCCCAAGTCGACCAGTGAACGATCATCCCCTGTATGAAGCACTCGTCTGGGGTCCGTCGATTCTGCTGTCTGCTTGAGGACCAAGAGCATCTGGAGAATGCTCGTCTTCCCAGAGCTGTTTGATCCGAACAGCCCCGTGAGCGGAGCAAAGGTGAGGTCCCCTGTGTCCTCCCATGACTTGAAGTTCTTAGCCCGCAGCTTGGTAATCATGGCCTGAGCTCCGTTCTCGCAGACGACCCTCTTTCAGCCGGCGACTTGCACTTGCAACGAGGTTGTCCAGCGCTCGATTCTCCCCGCTGTACTATACCACCTCCCCGTAGAGGCCTGCCAGAGCTTTTCTGAGCAGAGTCTTCGGCGGTTAAGGTCCACTAACCCCTTGCTTCCCCGTTGCAGTCCGTAGCGCACGAGGCTATCGTTCCCTGGGTGGTGCCAGAGCGGGATCCGCCCTGTGTTATGACCGAGCGCCTCAGCCACACCGAACGTCTGCAGGCCCTGATCGAGGGGGCTAAACCCGACCGGCCCCCGGTGGCGCTGTGGCGTCATTTCTACCGCGACGAGGATGATCTCGACCGATTCGTTGAGGCGATGGTCACGTGGCAAAAGCGCTTCGACTGGGATTTCCTCAAGATCAATCCGCGGGCGTCCTACCACTACGAGCCCTGGGGCGTGACCATGCGCCCCAGCCCGGACGAACTCACCAAGCCGGAACGGGTCGTTCATCCCATCAGTAAGCCGCAAGACTGGGCGAGGGTGGTGCCGCTGCCGGTTAGACACCCGGTGTTTGATTTTCAATTGCGCGCGATCTCCCGTATCCGCCGGGCGTTGCCCAAGCCGTTCCGCATCGTGATGACCGTGTTCAACCCGATTTCGGTGGCGGGCGACATGGTGCCCACCAATCAGATACTCATCGATCATCTGCGCCGCGCACCCGAAACTGTCGAATGGGCGTTGACGGCGATCGCCTCTACGTTTGCCGATCTGGTCATCGAGATGCGCAATGCGGGCGCCGATGGGATATTCTATGCCACCACGCAGTGGGCGTCGGCCGACCGCCTGACGGCGGAGGAACTGCAGAAGTACGTGCTGCCGTTTGACCGTCTGGTCTGGAATGCCGCCGGGGATGACGCGTTCAATGTGCTGCACGTCTGCGAAACGAGGATCCATCTCGGCGAGTACCGCGAATTCCCCGCGTCGCTGGTGAACTGGGACGCGACCGACCCGTCCAATCCATCGCTGCGCGATGGGCATGAGTTGTTGGGCTGTCCGGTCATGGGGGGGATCCGTCACGAGACTGATCTTGTACGCGACACCCCCGATCAGCTCAAGGAAAAGACCGTGCGTCTGATCGCAGAACATGGCGATATTCCCTTCGCGGTCGGTCCGGGGTGTGCCATACCCGTGACCGTGCCGGACGAGAATGTCGCCGCCGTGCGTGAGGCGGTTGATGCGATGGGTGGCTGAAGATGGGTGTTTCAAGGGGCTGAAGCCCCTTGTCCTCGAGTTGGAGGATGTGGTGGCGGCTGTTCGGCACGGCGAGCTCTTGCTCCACGGAGTGACAGCAGCGATTGGGGTCGGTGGCACTCCCCAAGAGGCGATGGACCGTGTGGTCTCTCTGCTGCACGAGCGGGCACCCCACTTTACCTGGGTCGGGATCTACCTTCTCGAGGGTCCGGAACTCATTCTCGGCCCCTTCCGGGGCAAACCATCACCGCACACGCGCATTCCGATTGGCCAGGGAATCTGTGGCGCCGCCGCCTCGCAGAAGGCGACAGTGATTGTCCCCGATGTCAACGCCGACCCGCGGTATCTTGCCTGCTCGGTGGAGACAATATCCGAGATCGTCGTGCCGATCATGGACGGGGCCGAATGCCTGGGTGAGATCGACGTCGACTCCGACCGCCCCGATGCCTTTGGGGAAGCGGATCGACGGCTACTGGAGTCGGTGGCAGCCCTGCTGGTTCCTGTTGTGAAGCGAATCTGAGCGGACTTCCCGGGTTTCTGATCGCGAGAGCTCCCGTTATGTTCGGCAGCGTCGAAGGGCCAGCCTTCTGGATCGGGTTTCTGATCCTCATTCTCGGCCTGTTGTCTCTCGATCTGTTCTGGTTTCATCGCCGGCCGCATGTGATCGGGACGGGCGAGGCCTTCAAGTGGGTGGGCTTCTGGGTTGGTCTGGCTGTCCTGTTCAATGTCTTTGTCTACTTCAAGCTCGGTACCCGGAGCGCCCTGGAATTCACGACCGGGTATCTGGTTGAGGAGGCACTGAGTGTCGACAATGTCTTCGTCTTTGTCGTCATCTTCCGCTATTTCCAGGTCCCACGGGAGTATCAACACCGCGTGCTGTTCTGGGGTATCCTCGGTGCCATTCTCCTGCGCGGGCTGTTCATCTTCACCGGGGTCGCGCTGCTTTCGCTCTTCCACTGGGTGATCTACGTGTTCGGCGCCTTCCTGGTGTTCACGGGGATCAAGGTTGCCGTGCAGGAAGAGGCCGGAGTGCATCCCGAACACAATCCGGTGCTCAGGTGGCTGCGCCGGTTGATGCCGATCACGCGCGACTACCATGGCAAGCGCTTCTTTGTCCGCCGGCCGGAAGGGCTGGCATCGACGCCGCTGTTTGCGGTGCTGGTGCTGGTGGACGTCATGGACGTGGTCTTTGCGCTGGATTCGATCCCGGCGATTCTGGGCGTGACGCGTGACCCGTTCATCGTGGTGACCTCGAATGTCTTCGCCATCCTCGGGCTGCGGGCGATGTTCTTCCTGTTGGTGGGAATCATCGACAAGTTCCGTTATCTCAAGTACGGCCTCGGTGTCGTGCTGGCGTTTATCGGTATCAAGATGTTGATCTCATGGCGCATCGAGATTCCGATCGGCGTCTCGCTCGGTGTCGTGGCGCTTCTCTTGGGGGGATCGATTGCGCTGTCGTTTCTCCGCCCGGCCATGCCCGCGGAGACGCCGCGGGCGAAGAGACGATTCGGCCGCAGACGCCGGAGGCCCGCGGGGCCGCCGCAGTGACCGCGCCTCTCTGATCTCCCGCTCGTTCACGGAGCGCGGTTCACCCCGTTGACGCGAACTGTGAGTGCGAAGCACCCACCCTACTTGCCGAAGAGCGAATAGTACAGGACGCGCGGGGCGTTGACAAACCCGGTCCAGAAGAGATTGGGGCTGTGACGTAGACGGCGGCGCGAGTAGGCAATCGCTCTGTCCCAATCCTCGGCGAAGGGCACGTAGAGGCGGTGGACGATGCCGTTCTGCAACGCCGCGGCCTCACCGGGAGCGCCGTTGAGCCCGGCAAAATATCGTCCGGTGGTCAACTGATGGATGAGGTGCTGACGGGGGACGCCGAGCAGTGTCTGCGTTTCGAAGCGGCCGGGACCGATGCCGTTGGGAATGACAACTTCGTGAACGAAACGGTGGATGAGCGGCAGATCGTGCGTCGCGAATTCGACGAAGACGTTCTTCTGCAGCAGCCGTCGTGCCAGAGGGAGCATCTGTTTCTTCATGCCCGCCATGTCGGTCAGCGCAATCTCTGAGGGTTCGTCATAGATGCCGATGCAGAGCCGAATGCGGCAGCCATCGGGGAGCGCTTCGACGTCGGCTGCGGTGCGGTGCAGACGTGACTGCAGCACGGTGCCGACGCCGCGCCCGTGTTGGGCGAACAGGCGCTGGTGCACCTGCAGCGTGAAGTCCGTCCACTGATGGTTCTCCATGTCGACGGTAGCGCGCACGTGGTGCGCCACGGCCGTTCCGACCACACGGGCCACCGCGGTGGCGCAGCCGTCCCAGTCAACCGCGCCGGGATTGAGAATCAGCCCTGCTTGGTCCTTCGGCGCCACTACGAAGGAGGACGGCTTCAAGCTGATCGAGGGCCGCAGCGGTTCTGTGAGCTTGTTGAAGCGGTGATCGTTGGCGATCGCCGCGATCAGATTGGTGTAGATCTCGATGTAGTGCTCGACGTCGCCGACGGAGGATGCATCCTCGCCGAGCACGTCGATTGTCGACGCGACGCCTGTGTTGGCGAGATCGCGCGCCTTGGCCAATGCGGCGGCCATCGAGTCGCCGGCGACATAGGGACCGGCAAACAGCCGAATCGCCGGTCTGGGCAAAAGCTCAACGGTTCTCTCGCGCAGATTCATCAATCCACCGCCGACAGAGGTTACGAGTCGGTCGACGAGGGATCAATTCCCTTTTGAGTGTTCTTGACAGCGCCTCGAAAAGATTGACAGTTGGACTGTCAGGTTGAGTCCAGCCCCGCTCTCCTGAGCGGGGCTGGACGTGGCGTCTTCTGCAGACTGATAGTGATTGCATTCGCTGGCCAGTTTCATTCAGGAGGACGAAGCGTCGTCGTCCTCACTCAGCGAACAGCGTTGCCCTGACGTATGCAACAGCGACGGGGTGTCCCCGCCTGCGGCAGGGACACCCCGTGAATCAAGGGGGGTGGTCGGCCAGAGTACTGGTCTTGGGGGGGGCAAAACGTTCCCCCGACCTTCCGCCCCCACATTCCTCAGGCGCCCGCGATCAGAGCACCCCCGTTGGGGTAACCTCCACGCGGGCGGAAATGTTGCGGCGCACATTGTTCAATATGGTCCGGCGGTTGGCTGGATCGCTGGGATCGAGCCAGCGCGAGTCACTGCGGAACCAGCGGCTGGCTTCGAAGACCAACTGGCCCGTCACTGTAGCGCCACCGGAGGATGCGAAGTTGCCGACGAGTGTAAACTCGGATGTGTAGTCGGTAGCGAACACGAAGATCTCCCCGCGACCATGGCGCCAGACGGTTCCCGCCACGGCGATTGAGCGACCGATCATGTCGTCCGACCCGCCTAGGTTCTCTCCGGAACGGCCCGGCTGAAGGACAAACACCAGCCGCCGGTAGTCACCGGCCGGCATCACGACGGTGCCGAGATCAGTGGCGGTGCCGTTGAACGCCAGCCGGTACGGTCCCTTGAACCGGATGCTCGCGTCGTTTTGGTCACGGCTTTCGTCTTCGGCCGTAATGCTGGTGTCGATGGCGTCGACGCCATCTGTCAGCAGACGCAGCGAACGGATGACCAGCGCCCCGCCGGTGATCGTGACCGAATCGGGGTCGCCGGGCAGAGCGAACGCCTGCCGTTCGGCCTCATTGTCGCCGACCGTCGGGCCGGCGGGCGCGGTCGTGTTGATCTGCACCGTCCAGTGCGCGGTTGTATCGAGCGACGGACCGGACGCCGAATCACTGCCGCAACCCAATCCACCCACGGCGATGAGTAGCGCTATCACAGCTGTCAACGTGCTTTTCATGGCTCCTCCCTTCGAGACTCTTTCATCATCTCCGGTGTGACTGCTCTAACGAACTAGGACCATCTTGTGAATCGCGGACTTCCTGCCGTTGTCCAGACGCGCGAAGTAGACCCCCGAAGCGACCGGCCGTCCGGTCGCATCGCGGCCGTCCCAAGTGATCTCATGCGTCCCCGGGGAAACGGCACCGGCGAGCAGCGTCATCACGTGGCGTCCCAACACGTCGTAGATTCCCAGTGATACCTGATCTGTGCCCGGCGTCGTGTACTGAATCGTCGTCGCGGGATTGAACGGGTTCGGGGCGTTGCTGATCTGTGTGATCGGGCCGGGCTCGGCGCCATTCTCCTCGTCGCCGACGTCCGCGATCAACGACACCTGGAAATCGCAAGTCATCGGGGACCCGGACGCGGAGATGTTGGTCACCGTCACGTATGTCTGCGTGCCGGAGTAGGCGTCAGAATTGGGTGTGGTCGCCGCCGAGAACGTCGTCTTCGCCGTGCTGCCGGGGAAAGGATCGCCCGTGTCGCCGTAATCGATGTTCTTCTCCATCTCCCAGAGGGCATCGGCCTGCTCCAGCGCGACCCAGTAATGGCCGGTGGCGGTGTGCCCCGGGTACCATTCCTTGGTGTTCGATGACTGCGCATCATCGATGTGCCAGATCAAGAGGCCCGAGCTGGGGAGACCGAGATCGTAGCCCACGCGCTGCCGGTTCTCGATCAGGAAGTACTCATTGCCGAGCGCGCCATCGGCCCACAGCCGATAGACCGCAGGTGAGGTCTCAACCGAGGATAGGGAGACGCCGGCCATGTTGGTGGTGACGTTGGTTGGGGTGAGGAAGCCGACCTGTGATTTGCACCAGGCATCCATGTGCGCGGGTGACGATCCCAGGGTACCGTTCCATGATCCCGAGGCCATCAGCGACCACCGGCCGACGCCGCGTGAGCTGCCGTCGACGTCATAGAGATCCGGCAGCCCAAACAGGTGGCCGATCTCGTGGGCGTAGACACCGATGGTCATGTCGCCGGGAGAGTTCCAGTATTCGGGCTGAATCGAGTAGGTGCTGATGCGTACGCCATCCTTGAGGCGAGAGGGGACGATGCCCCACTTGTGCGACCAGATGTCGGTGGTCAGTCCCGACAGTTCGGCGCCGCGGCCCGTGTGAACGATGACCAATCCGTCGACGTAGCCGTCGCCGTCATTGTCGTAGTTCGCGAAGTTAACCAGCGGATCGATGATTTCGACCAAGTCTTCGCAGAGCTTCTGACTATTCTGCGGGTAGCTTCCCAGTCCGAAGTTACTGTCCACATAGTAGTCATAGGTCTGCGGCATCCGCTGCCAGCCAAGGGACGAAGGGAGGTTGACGCTGACCATGGTGAGCGTGCCGTAGGCCATCTGGCTGTAGAAGTCCCGCACTGTGCCCGACCGATCGGCGAAGAGCAACGTGTCGAACTTGTAGGCAGAGACCGACGACACTTTGTCGGAGAAGTCAACGCACACCGCCAGCAGGTTGAAGGGACCGCTCAGGGCATACCCCGGGGACAAACCGCCCCCGGGTTGGTCGATGCCGCGCTCGGCAAAGGTCGCGCGCAGTTCCTCGTAGTTGGCGACGGCGGCCGCGAACTGCGGTGATCGGGCTGACCCGTCACGATCGCCCGGGTATGGCGGCATCCCCGACGCATCGAAGAGACGCCCGGAGAAGCCCAGCGCCAAGATGCCCAAGAAGCTCCCCCAGAGAATGCGTGTGATCGGTCGGCGCCGCATCATATCCATCCTTTCATCAATTGAGATCAATTGCCATGGCACAGGTCAGGCCGCGACCGCCGCCTAGCCATAGACCACGGTCGATTCGCAGGGACAAGTCCCAGGCCAGGGCGCCCCAGCGCACACCGGTACCCCAGCCGCAGGCAAAGCCCGTCGGCCCACCCAACGCCACACCTGTGCGCAGGGGGATGGTCGACCAGAGCATGTACTCCGCGCCGGCCGCGATCTGCGGTCGTGTGGTCGCGCCGAAGCGCTCGGCCAGCGAGACCGTGGCCGCTGTGGAAACACGCAGATTGCGGCTGACGGTGCGGGCCAGCCCGGCACGAATCGTGGGCGGCAAGCCGCGGTCGACAGCGCCGTGCCCCTCGGTAGTCTCGTGACTCACCCAGAGGGAATCGTCGAAGTTGTCGACGGTGAGATCGTCAAATAGCAGCTCATAGTGCTTCAGTTGCACGTCGCGGTTCCAGTGGATCGTATGAACCAGATTCTCCGCGGCGACGCTGGCTATCCAACCGGCGGCCGGTTCCCAGGCGGTGCCAATGTCGAGGCTCCATCCTGATCCACCGGCAGCGGTCAGCCAGTCGGCGGCCGCCTGTCCGGTGAGGCCGGTGGTCTGGGTTGACAGGTCGGCGTGTACTTGATCAGCGCGCGCATAGTAGAGGCCGCGGAGATACGCGAGCGTCAATCCGATCTGCAATGGGCCACCGGCGATATGAGCCACCGTGCGCCCATGGGAAAGGGAGATCTTGCCGGCCGCCATCCCTTCGGCGTCGGAACGCTCGAAGAGCCAGTCGGGGCGCCCGGTGTTTCCGTGGAACAGCAGATCGAGCACCTCGCGGTCGAGGCGGCCGTGCGCCGAACCGAAGCCGTAGATCGCCAACCCCCACGGTCCGTGACGGAGGGCCAGCGCACCCACTTGTCCCTCAGCGGACAAGAGACAGCCACCGGCGGGGATGCGGCTCAAGATCGCGTCTTTGTCGTCTTCTTCCAGGACCGCGCCATTGTACCGGCGATAGTCACTCCATCCAAGACCGTTGCTGTGAAGGCCGCCGCCGATCCCCAACAGGCGGACCTGTGTGGTCGGACCATTGTTGATCCCCAATTGCGCCGGATTGGCGAAGAGAGCATCGAGCCCAAACGCCAGGCCGAGATCGGCTCCCGCCGTTGCCGTCTCCAGAGGCGTCAGGCCAGAGGCGACGGCCCGTTGACCGAGCATGGCAACCGCAATGCCGGCCGCCACGATGAGGAGCGCCGCGCCGCGGGGGGGGAATCGATTGTCGCATCTGGCTCGCATGGCTTGGATTCTCTTCAGTTGCCCACTTTGACATCGAGACGCGCCATCGCCGTCAACTGGAGGACGTCGGCGGCGGAAATGCGGGCGGGTTGTCTCCCGCCGGGGCCGTGCAACGTGATCGCCTCGTTGAACCAGATCGTGTCGCGCTCGAACAACGCGATGTCGGAGGCGCCGACGCGGAACGTCATTGTCGAGGTTGTGGGGGCGGTGGCGCACCCGTCATCGTCGGTGGCAGCGGCCGCCAACTCCGAAGGGCCGAACACCAATGTGGGTGCATCGGCCAGTGTGCTCGAATCGGCCGCCAGACTGAACGTCAGCGTCCCGCCCAGGGGAAAACGATTGCGGGCGGTGATCATGACTTCGCCTTGAAGCAGCCGTTCATGCCGATCGCCGAAGTTATCTGGAGTCAAGACAACCGCCGTTGGGGTTCCCTTGAGACCGACGCCATCCACATAGAGATGTGATGGGGCGGAGGCCTCGATGCGAGCGAACGCGAAATCGGATTCATCGAGCGAGACGATGGTGGCACCATCGCCGTACGTCAGTTGGCCCGCGAGCGTCACGCGACACGGCAAGGGCTGCAGAGGCGCGGACGGATGTGGAATCGTCAGTCGAGTCGTGACGGGATGTCCGTCCGTAGCGGCGTTCACTGTCCCGGTGAACGGCAGATCGAGCCCGGTGTCGGTTGTTAGTCTTCCGTTGACCATGACCGGCAGCGGCAACGACGAGGCCACGACAACACCCACATCCCAGCGATCCAGACCCGCCTCGGCCAGGCCATCCTTCCAGCTGATCTGGGTTGAGAGTGGACCAACCGACTGTGTTGTCGGGGCGAGCAGGCCGGTCGCCGATTCCATCCGCAGACCGGCCAACGTCAGATCGCACCCGACTCCATCCTCTGCCGACAGCGAAATGACTTGGCCGGCGGAGCCGCCCGATTCGACTGACACATCGAAGCGGGCCAGTGAGGTGGCGGGTGACGAGAAATGGCAACCTGCAAGATCGATCTGCTCGGAGGCGTCTCCATAGGCCGCCAGGAGTGTTGTTTGTCCCAGCGGCACGCCACTGCGCGTCAGATCAGGCGATGTCCAGTGGATCGTTACCGGCAGCGGTGTCCTGTTGTTCCAGTTGATCCCCAGTGCTCCGATGTGGAAGACGGCTGCGGTGAGCTGGTGTTCGGCGCTGATCCGGATGGAGTCAGTGTGCCGGCCGCCAGCCGCGTCGATTGCCCCCCGCGCGTACGACGCGCGTACGCCATCGGGAAGGTGTGCGCTCACCGTGACATATTTGTCGTCGGCGCTCAGGACTGTGCCGCCCGGTGTGTGGAATTTCAACCGGAACTGCCATTGCCCGGTGATGGCTTGGCCATCGAGCGGCGCGGAACCCGTAGCGGAGTCACCGCTGGCGATTGGTCCGGAGACGGCGACGGTGGCGAAGGGAACCAGGGTGCCGGCGTTTGCCAGGACCACCTCAACCGAATCGAGCGCGATCCCCAGTTGGTTGTGAATGCCGATCCGTAGTAACCCGGCGACGATCTGCGCCGAATCGATGGTGGCGACCGCGGGGAGCTGACGCTGGGTTGACCCGCTAAACGCGGCAATGAATCCGACCGGCTGTGGGTGAAGGTCCGCGAGGGCCAGCGTTGTCTGCGTGACGGCTCCGTCGCCGAGATGCAATTGCCCGAAGGCCGCAGTGAATGTGCCGCGCTGGTTCTCGAGCGTCAGGTGTTCGTTCAGGTACACCGTGTCGAGATCGGCGCCGATGTGCCACACCAATCCCGAATCGGGCCGCCAGTCGAGCGATTCGATGCCGGCGTTGGCGGCGAGATACTCACAGTCGATGCGGCGATCGGCAACGGGAAGCTCCAGAGAGATAGTCCACTGCGGCGATTGTGGGCGCTTGAGCCCACATCCGGCGAGGACGAGGACAATCGCACACGCGAGGAAGGGACGGAGGCGGCGACCGGCGCTCAGTGGAGTTCGTGCCTTCGCCTCACCCTTGTAGTTCCGCCCCAGTATTCCCAGCATTGTTCCCCCCGCAGTTCATTCTCAACCCTCTGACTTACGGGGGTGGTTTTGGCAAAGGGTGTGCCGATGGTCCGGGAGACGGTGTCCTATGATTGATCAGTGGCGTAACGCTTTGTGCGCCAGAAAGGTGAGCGGGCACGCCCGGTTCCAACTGCGACCAGAAATCGACATTCAGGTGGCTCCCAGCCTCCCAACGTGTGGTCTTGATCCCACCGTCGATAGGCCGACTTCCCGAGAACAGATCGCAGGAAGCCCTGGCTAATCAGCGGGCGAGACAGTGCGCTCAGGTCGGTCTGGCTTGTCGCTTGCTGAGCGCAATCTTTGCGACGCAAGAACCGGCGGCTAGAGCACAAAGTCCTTGACAAATGGTAAGATAGAACGGTTGTTATCGGTGTGATCGGGAGATGTGGTTCTCCCGCAGATCGTGTCCTAAGTCAAAGAGTCTCTCGCACAACGTAAGTTTCTTTGGACAGTTCTTGTTTCTTTGAGGAAGGAGGCAAACAGATGGCGCGGTGTCGTTTGATCTGGGCTGTCTTTTTGGCTCTGGTATTGGTGATAGCGCCGCTGTCCACCGGTTGGGCGGATAATCCCAATCCGGGGGATGGAAACACCGTCGATGGCCATCCTTGGGACGATCAGGTTACGGATGGCACGAATTCCACACCGGGGAACCCGACCGACGTGCGTGTTGCGGTCCCCAAGTCCCCAGTGAATATCGGGTGGATGCCGATGACGGCGGGTGCCGCAAAATGGGTGGGAGATGCCATGCTCTACGTCATGCCGTCTCTCCTGCACACCAACACCATGGCCAAGCACAAGAGCGTCGGTCTACGGCGGCGTTGAACCGACCGGAGATTCATGAAGCCCCTTCCTCACCACGACGCGGTTGTGCCGCGTCCGCCGCTCCGGCAGGTCCGGATCCTGCTGGACGAAAGAAACTGGTCGGCCGCTGCGGCTCTACTTGACGCTCGGCAGGAGGCGTCGTTGCGGGAACGCCAGTCACCGGAATTCGGTGAATGGTGCCTGCTGAAGGCCCGGTTAACGGTTGAGACCGGTATGTATCGTGACGGCGTTGACTGGGGACGCCAGAGTCTGGCGGTCTTCCAGTCAACCGCCGCCGACGATTTTCTGGGGGACACGCACAGTGTCCTGGGCTTGGCCTACTTGGGGCTCGGTGACACCAAGAACGCCCGTATCCACGCGCGTGATGCCCTGGCGATCTACCGCCGTCTCGGCGACGAGGCGGGGATGATGCGTGTCTATAACGAGTTGGCCCGGATTCACTTTGTTCGCGGCGAGTACGACATCGCCACCGACTTCCTGGGCGATGCGGTCGAGATCGCCCGTCGCCGGGATGATGCCGAGAAAGAGGCGATGCTGCTGGGGAATCTCGGTCGTGTCTACCTGCTCCAGGGACGCTGGGTGGACGCGGGCGAGGCGCTGTCGGCGGCACACGCGCGGGCCATGTCGGCCGGCAATCGTGTGTCTGTCGGTCGGAATCTGCTCTCCCTCGCGTATCTGGCGATCCTGCGCCACGATTTTCGCATGGCCTCAGCTCACCTCGACGCCGCTTTGACAGTCATCGAGACTGCGGGCCTGGTGCGCGAGCGGGCGATCTACTTCGAGTACTCCGGGTGGTGGCAGTTCGAGCAGGAGCACTGGATTGCCGCCAAGGAGGCATTTCGCCGGGCTTTGGAGGTTGGTCGCCGGCTGAGCGCCGAGAATGATCTGGTCTCGCAGTCGCTGCGTGGACTGGCGGAATGCGAGGCCGCACTGGAAGACTGGCACGAAGCGCGCCGGCTGGCGGAGCAGGGTCTCGCGGTGGCGATCGCCACCGCCGATCGGGCGGAAGTCGGCTGCCTGTACCGCGCGCTGGCGCGCGCCCTGGCGCACCTCGGAGACCATCCTGAGAGCGCGGCGACGCTGGCGAAGGCCACCGAGTGCCTGACGGCCGTGGGCGACGTCTATGAGTTGGCGCGCCTGGCGGTGGCTCGCGCGGAAATCCTGTCGCTGACTGTCCCCGAGGATCGCTCCGCGCCGATCGCAGCGTTGGCGGAGGCGGCACAGTTGTTTGGGCGACTGCAGGCCGACAAACACATTGCCGATGTGCAATGGCGGCTGGTGGAGACTTATCGTCGAGGCGGACAAGCGGCCGAGGCGGTCGCGCTCGCGCGGCGTCTGATCGCTTCTTACGGATCGAACGGCTCCGCCCCCGATCGTGTGCGGGAGCTGGTGGCGTTGCTCGCCGATGAATGCGTCAACCGGTCGTTGTCGGCGCAGAACGAGTTCCGCCTTGTCGGAATGCCATGGACGGCCACGGCGACGTCTTCGCCGGTGGAAGAAGCCGACGTTCGCGGCGATGATTTGCAGCAAGCGATCGATTTCTGTCGTACCCGGCTTGGTGCCTCCCGTGTTTTGCTGGTAGAGGTGACGGCCGATGGGCGCCGCTCTGGTCGCGTGGCGGCGCAGTCGGGTGGCACCGCGGATTTCGCGCAACGGGTGGCGGCCTTTGCCGCCAGTGCGTATCAGCACGAATTGCCGACCGATCAGCCGCGCTACCACTGGTCGGTCGTGGGTGCTCCCAAGTTGGCCGCACACTTGGTGGATGACAAGGGCCAAGTGCCAACTGCGGTGATCTCGGTTCCCGTGGAGTTGGGGCCGCAGTCATCGGGGATTCTCTACGCCGACGTGGTCGCGACGGACGAGGCGGGGCAGGCGGCGGGATTTGGACCGCGCGATCTCGATTTTGCGGTTGCCTACGCGGAGATTGTCGCCTGGCGTTCGATGAAGGTGCGCTCCGAGGGATTGCTCCGCGATGTTCAGCGGTTGCGCGACCAGCTCGGGCGGGAATGTGAATTCCCCAGCATCATCACGCAGAACGGGGCATTCCGGGAGACACTGGCCCGCGCCCGCCTGATTGTCGATGCCGATGTCTCGGTCCTGCTGCAGGGTGAGACCGGGACCGGTAAGGACGTGCTGGCGCGCGCCATACACTACTCGGGCAGCCGGCGCGATCGGCGATTCGTGTCGGTCAACTGCGCGGCGTTGCCGGAGACGCTGCTGGAGAGCGAACTCTTTGGAGTGCGGAAAGGCGCCTTCACCGGAGCGGATCGCGACAAGATCGGTCTGTTCGAGGAGGCCGACGGCGGCACGTTCTTCCTCGATGAGATCGGCGAGATGCCGCTGTCGATACAGACGAAGCTCCTACGTCTGCTGGAGTCCAAGGAAGTCCTCCGCCTCGGTGACACCAAGCCGCGACCGGTCGACGTGCGGGTGATTTCCGCCACCAATCGCGATCTTACGCAGGAAATGGAGAGGGGTACGTTCCGACGTGACCTGTTCTACCGTCTGACGCCACTGGTGTTTATTCTGCCGCCTCTGTGCGAGCGGCGCGAGGACATTCCCCTCCTGATCGATCACTTCATAGAGAGCATCGCTGCCGCGACGGGCCGGCGGGTGCGTCTGGCGCCCGAAGTGGTGCGGATCTTATGCGCCTATCACTGGCCGGGGAATGTCCGTGAGCTTGAGAATGAAATCCGCAAGTTGGTCTTGCTGACCGATCCCGGTTCGGTCGTCGGTCCCGATCGACTGTCACGCAAGTTTGCCAGTGAAGTGCCGGAAGCCGGGACTCCTCCTGGCCAGGCAATGCCGGAGCGGTTTTCGCTCTACGATCACATCGCACAGATCGAGCGCCAGTACATCGTGCGTGCCTTGACCGAGTGCAGTGGGGTCAAGAAGCATGCCGCCCAGAGGCTGGGCATCCCGGAGTCAACGCTGCGGCTGAAGATGAAGATCTACGACATCGACACGGACTGACGCTCCCGTACTGCTGGTTTGCTGCCGCCCTCCTGATCAGGAGGGTGTTTTTTTGCCGCTGGGGCTCTCCGCCTCCCGGCGGGACGAGCCCGGGAGCGGGGCAGTTGCTCCCCACCCAGGCGGTGATGTAGATTGTCGAGCAGAGATGTCCCGGCCAACCCACCAGCACGTTTGGCATTATCTCCCCCCATTGGAGGCTGATGCCGCCAGCCAGATGGCTCTTGATGCAGAGCTTCTGGCACGGTGCGAGCGAGACGCCGGGACCGCCTACTTGCGGTTCTACCGCATGGTGCCACCGGCCGTGACCATCGGTCGGAACCAACGCTGGGCACGTGTCATCGACATTGAAGCATGCGCGGCCGGCGGATGGGATTGGGTGCGGCGGCCGACGGGCGGCGGGGCGCTGTTGCATCAGCATGAGATCAATTATGCGGTGGCGGCCGGCGGCGACGTCTTCGCCGGAGATGGGGTCGTGGGCTTTCGCGCGATCTTCACGCGGATCATCATGGCGCTGGCGGCCGGAGTTGAGGCGCTAGGGCTCAAGCCGACCGTGTTCGTTGGCCGTTCCGCCACCGCCCCGGATCAGATAGAGCAGCATGGACTCTGTGGGCGGTCATTGACGCAGCATGAGATCACCCTGAACGGTGGTAAGCTGGTCGCCGCGGCTCAACTCCTCAAGCCCCGCGCGATCCTCCAGCACGGGACGCTCTACCAGCGTGCACCATGCTCCCAAGATCGGTTCTGGCCTATGGATCCCAACGACTTACATGCAGATGCGTTGGTCCAGCGATGGATCGATCTGGGGCAGAGTCTACGAATTCTGTCTTGGACAGAGGTCGCCGAGCGACTGCGCAGCGGCTTGGAGGGTTTTCTGGGCATCCGCTGCCGGATTTGGGAGCCCAGCGAGCAGGACTGGGGCTGGATCCGAGAGCGGGTTGCGGGTTGGGAGAGGGATGGTTGGCAGAGTCGCCGCTAAAAAAGCTGGGCCGATCGGGAATATTCCGCCCGGCTGTGAATAAGGGACATGGACGCACCTCAGTCGGGAGATTGCTGGTGGCAATATGTCTCCCGGTGGGATGCGATGAGAGGTCCGGGAGAGGGGTTTGTCCTTGACTTGGGGCCGATTGGCCGCTCAAATTCGAGTTTCGCCCGCCCCGCCGGGAAGCAGCACCGGTCAGCGGAGCGGGGTGGCTGTTGAAGAGACAGACCCTCAGTCAGGTTGCAGGCCCGGCTCGCAGGGGGATGAGTTTTGACGGCGGTAACTCGCGTCGGGAGGATAGGAGTATGATCCAACGTAGAATGGGGCGTTGTGCAGGGATGTGGGTAACCCTGGCCGTGATCGCCGCGGCGGTCCTGTTCGGGTCGGAACCCCTGTGGGGGGCGGTCACCGGGAAGATCTCCGGTCTTGTGGTGGACAAGAAGACCAAGGAGGCCCTGCCCGGCTGTGCCGTCATGGTCGAGGGGACCACGCTGGGCGCCAAGACGGATGTGGATGGCAAGTACACGATTCTGGCAGTCCCGCCCGGCGACCACTCAGTGCGGGCCCAGTTGATCGGCCGCACCGACGTCATCGTCCGCAACGTTCTGGTCAAGCCCGATCAGACGACGAACGTCAACTTCGAGACGGAGGAGAGCGCGGTCGAGCTCAAACCGATCATAGTCATCGGCAAGACCGAGATGATCCAGATGGACCAGGCCTCGACCAAGCGCGACGTGACGGCCGAGAAGATCAAGACGATGCCGGTGGTCAACGTCGGTGACATTCTCAAGACCACTGCCGGTGTCACCGTGCGCAACGACCGATTCCACATTCGTGGCGGCCGTTCCTCCGAGTTGATCTACACGGTGGACGGGGTGTCGATGACCGACCCGTTGGGCGGGCGCGGGGCGACGCAGGCGCTGAACCTGTCGGGGACGGAAATCGAGAACATCTCCATTGTCAAGGGCGCGTGGTCCCCGGAATATGGTGGCACCTCCGGACTCGTGAACGTGTCGACCAAAGAAGGTGACCGGACCGTTACCCAGGGTCACCTGCAGTACTTCACCGACAATTTCGGTACGAGCAAGCTGAACAAGTATTCCTTCAACTATCAGCGGTTGGAGTTCACGCTGGGAGGCCCGGAGCCGCTCTTGACCCGCCGCCTCCTTCCCTCGCTGGGTCTGCCGAATCTGGCCGACAAGCTCTCGTATTTCGTCAGTCTGGACTTTGACCGGTCCGACACGTACAGCTCGTTTAACCGGTACACTACCTCGGAGACCCGGGCGACATATCGCAATACGAAATTCCTTGGCTTGATCATCCCCGACCGGCAGGAGAACGCCGGCAATGCCCTGGTGAAGTTGACCTACCGGTTGCATCCGGACATCCGCATGACCGGCATCTTCAAGCGGTCGTATGAGCGGAACCAGCCGTGGAGCACTTCGAGCTGGAACTACCGGTACACGACGAACACCCACCCCTGGGTGGAGGACCGGAATGACGCTTACAGTCTGCGCTGGACGCACAACCTGGGTCCCTCAACCTACTATGAGGTGCTGCTATCGCGTTACGTCCGCAACTACTGGCAGCGGCCGGGGGACCCCAACGGGTACGGCGGCACACTGAATCCCGACGACTTCCTCTTTTCCTATCAGGCCGACCAGTACCTCGATCGCAACGGCAACGGCCGGTATGATCCGGCGGAGAAATGGGTTGACACCTATCCCGACGGCGAGTACAACTTCGGCGACATCTACTACGATCGCGACGGTGATGGCGTCTTCACTCAGACCTCCACGCAGAACCCTCTCGGCGACAGTCTGATTTATGATTTCAATGGGAACGGCAGGTATGATTACAACACCGGTGAGCAGTTCACTGACACCGATGGCAATGGCCTGCATGACGAGGGGGACCTGCTGACCCAAGACGGCAACGGCAACGGAACGTACGATGCCGACCGGGAACGGCAGATGTACGCGATCGAGGGGACGCCGAACGACAAGCCGGAGTCGTTTGTGGACGGCGACGCGTCCCTGGGTGAACCGTACGAAGACGTCAATCACAACGGCATTTGGGACGGCCCGGGTGTCGTGACCGGCTACCCGCTGGGGGAGCCGTTCACCGACCTTTCCTATGATGGCAAGTACGAGGGCCCGGACGATTCCTGGGTTAGCGGGGTGCCGTTTCGTGACCTGAACGAGAACGGGATTTTCGACGCGGGTTCCGCGGTGCCGTCGGGGAGCTGGTCAAACGTCGATGCCTACTACAATGAGGGCGAGCCATTCTACGATAAGAACGGGAATGGACGCCGGGATGCCGCCGAAGGGTTCTACGACTACGGGTGGGATGCAGATGTGGTGTGGCATCAGCGGCAGCCGGTCACCAATACCGTCAAAGTCGATCTCGTCAGCCAGGTGCGGCGCGAACACGAGGTGAAAGTGGGGCTGACTTACTCGGCGTTTGACCTGAAATTCAACGAATTGCAGCAGCCGTACGTGGTGTGGACCGGCGGCGATGATGGCGGACCGTACCCGGGGCGGGGGGCCGTGCGCGACTTCTATCACCAAACTCCCAAGACCGGGGCGTTCTACGTGGTCGACAAGATGGAGTATGGGCAGATGATCGCCCAGGTGGGGTTCCGCTACGAGTACTTCGTCCAATCGCAGGCGGCCAAGGCGACCGACGTGCTGTTCTCGGACTCAGTCGGCGTGCAGGACTACCGCGACAAGTTTGCACCGCGCATCGCCTTCTCGTATCCGATCTCGGACAAGGCGAAGGTGTTCTTCAACTACGGTCATTTCTACCAGTTGCCGGAGCTGTACCAGATGTATCGGCGGTCGACGCAGTTGTATTCGGTGTCGGGGACGATCGGCAACGTCAACCTCGATTTCGCCAAGACGATCAAGTACGAGTTTGGCGTGCAGTACATGGTGACGCCGGAATACCTCCTGTCGGTCCAGGGGTTCTACACCGATGACTTCGGCCGCGTGAGCGAGACGAAGGAAATTGGCGTACGCCTGGCAAGCAACTACTATGAGAATTCCGATTACTCGCGCGCGCGGGGGCTGGAGTTGGAGTTGGAGAAGCGTTACGGCAACTACGTGTCCGGCTCCGTGACCTACAACTTCTCCTATGCGTACGGGAAGTCCTCGGCGGAAGCGTTGGATTACTTTGAGAACTTCTACGCGCGCACCGGCGGGCGTTTCCGCATTCAGGAGTTCCCGCTGGACTGGGATGAGCGGCACAAGATCACTCTGATTCTGGACGTGCGCGTGCCGGCGCGGGACCACCCCAAGTTGTTCGGTCTGCGGATTCCCGACAATTTTGGATTCAACATCTTCTGGCAGTTTGGCTCGGGATTCCCCTACACGCCGGACAAAGACCATCCGGGGGTACGGCGGACATTGGTCGGGGGCGAGGATCCGCTGACGAACTCACAGCGCTATCCCTCGCACAGCAACGTCGACCTGCGGTTCAACAAGGACTTCAAGTTCGGTCGTCTGGACTACACCTTCGAGATCTGGGTGAACAACCTGTTTGACAGCCGCGACATCGAGGGCGTCTACGGTGTAACCGGCCGTCCGGAGACGAACGTCAACCAGGGGCCGGGTGTGATCTATCTCAGCGAACGGGAGCCCGATCCACGCAACTGGGGGGCGGGGCGTCAGATTCGAGTAGGTGTGGGGGTGAATTTCTGATCGGGGTCCTGGTTTGCCCAGCGCGCTGAGGGTGGAATGCGGGAGTCTGGCGATGACCGCACGCCCCGGTAGCCCTGTTGTTGGCGGCGGTGGGTCTCGCGAGATGATGCGGTTCCTGGGAGGACGTTAAGGAGAATCGATGATGGTGCTGGCAGCGTTGACGGTGAGACGGTCGCTCTGGCTGGTACTGGCGGCCTGGGTGTTCTTGTTGGTGGCGGCGGCGACTCGCGTGGTCGCGGTGGACAACCCGTCCCCGCTCGATCCCGAACTCAAAGGGCGCGCGGACGCGGTCCGGGCCGCGGCCCTAGTTGAGTCCCGACGGGCCCATTATATCGGCCAGGTCTGGATGTCGATCTCGAATGACGGGCGCTTCGGCTCGAATCATGGCGGGCTGGCCCTGGACCCGCGGGACCAGGCGCTTCTGAGGATTACTTACACGCCTTCGTTTGAGTTTCCGGGCGGGTCACGGCTTGACTACCTGTTTACCGGTTCGATCTGGGTCGGCGGCCTGGCCGGCAATGATACGTTGGTCAGTCTCGGGCACGAGGGATGGGCCGGGAATGGGAATGAACTGCTTGGTTTCACGCCTATCGCCGACAGCCTGCCGCCGAACTACACGCCGCTTGGCTGTAATCCGCCGAAGGACAGTCTGTGGGAGTCTCTGGGGCTGAGAAGGAAGGGCCTGGCGCAGATCCGTAGTTGTGTTTACTATGACACCATAGTGATGGCCAACACCGGCGACCCGGAACGGGCGGGCCTGCATTTGCCGATGGGTTTGGAGCTCATGCAGATTTCGCACCAGGGTTCAGACACCTATTCGCAACGCTTTGTCATCGTCGACGTGGCGATCAAGAACATCAGTGATCGCCCCATCGAGAAGATGTGGCTCGGCGTCTTCATGGACAACGACATCTGGCAGACGCAGGGCCCGGGGGATGCGACCGATGACATTTCCGGTTTCATCTCAACGTGGCCGAATCCGAGCAGTCCCTCCTACCGCGACACTCTGAACCTCTCGTGGGCGGCTGACAACGACGGTGATCCCAGCGGTGGTCGCTACACGTCTTCTGGATGCACCGGAGCAATGGGTGTTCGCATCCTGCGCGCTCCCGCGGGAACACATCGGACCTTCAATTGGTGGACCGCCGATGCCAGTGCGCAGTTCGATTGGGGCCCGCGGAAGCTGACCGATTTGCGTGGTCTCGGTACCGGCGGCAACGGAACACCCCCCAGTGACCGCGCCAAGTACTACTACATGTCAAATGACGAGATCGACTACGGCCAGTTGTTCAGCGCTGAGGACTACACAAAGGAAGGGTGGAAGCCGCCGCCGGCGCGTGTCTTCGCCTGCGACCTTGCCGATGGCAGGGACACGCGCAGTGTCCTGGCGGTCGGGCCGGTGGCGGTGCTGAATCCCGGTGAGACAATACCGTTCACATATGCGTTGATCGCCGGGGATAGTGTCCATCAGGACCCCGCGAAGCGGTTTGCCTGCTCCGATCCGCAGGCGTACTATGACGAGTTGCACTTCAGCGACCTGGCGCGGAACGCCTGGTGGGCCGGGTTTGTCTTTGACAACTTTGGAATCGACACCGACCAGGACGGGTACGCGGGGGAGTTCTTTGTGGACTCGGTTACGGGCGAACGGATCTACTACACCGGAGACAACTGCCCGGACTTCCAGGGTCCCAGTTCCCCACCCTGCCCGGAGGTCGAGCTGACCTCGCGGCCTGAAGAGCTTGTCGTCCGCTGGACGGGAGTGAACACCGAACTGGCGGTTGACGCGCAGATTCTCCAGCAGGACTTTGAAGGGTACAAAGTCTACTGCGCTGAGCGCAATTCCAGGGATGATGTTCCTTCGGCAGAGGACTACTCCTTGCTGGCGAGTTGGGATCGGGTCGATTTCCGCCGCTACACCTGGGATGCCACGAACCTGGAGTGGGGGGTGAGTTCGGTTCCGCTCACTGTGGACCAGTGGCGTGAGAGGTTTAACGACACGACCTTCAATCCCGAGGCGCACAATGCGCCGTCTTTTGAGTCCTGCTACCACTACAATGAGACGAACGCAGAGGGGATGCCGGTTGAACGCTGTGCATACTTCGTGCCGCAGGGCTACAATATGGCGAATGAGTACATCGATGGCAGGGACACAGTGAGGAACCTCATCCAGCGTATCGCGGTGAAGAAGGACCCACTGGGACAGGAATACGGCGAGTACGAGGTGACTCTGACGAACCGCCTGCCGGCCAAGCACTATTTCGTCACGGTCACGGCGTCAGACTACGGCGACCCGCTCAAGAGCCTGTCGCCGCTGGAGACGACACCCGGGCAGTGCCGGGCCGACGGCATTCCCATCTACTCGGCGGATGTCGTACAGGCGTACTGGGATTCGGGAGGTGCCAAGCGGGATTCGGTGCAGGTTGTCGTGTACCCCAATCCCTACAAGATATCATACGTTGGCTCGGACGGTCTTCGCACAAGTTACTACGCGCAGGGGTACGAGGGGACCGCCAGTCAACGTGCGTCAGACCAGCCACTCAAGGAAGAGGACCGGCGCATCCATTTCATCAATCTCCCCGACAGTGCGACCATTAGCATCTACACACTGGATGGTGACCTCGTGCGCACGCTGGAACACCCGGACGACAACCTGTCAGGGTACCCGTCGACGATCTCCTGGGATCTGGTGTCGCGCAACACGCAGGCGGTGGTGTCCGGGATCTACATCTACCGGGTGGACTCAAAACTGGGTTCCCAGGTGGGCAAGATTGTGATCATCAAGTGACCGTGGCTGACGGTTTGTGACCGGCAAGCAGACGTGAGGAACGCAGTATGAGATTGCGACGATGGATTATCGGTGTGGCGGCGGCGGTGGTCGCTTGGGCCTGGCTGGCCACGGGCGCGGTCCCGGTCCGGGCACAGGACAAGGTCGGTACCACCGGGGCGCAGTTCTTGGAGATTGGTGTCTCACCGCGCGCCGACGCGGTCGGAGGGGCGTTTGCGGCGATCGCGGATGACGCTTCGGCGGTGTACTACAATCCGGCCGGGTTAGTCCAACTCGAGCGGCGGCAGGTGATGTTGTCGCTGATCGACTATCCCGCAGATATCACGTACTCGTTTGTCGGGCTGGCGTGGCCGTTGGCGTCCGGTGGCGTCATCGGGGTGGCGTACTATGGTCTTGACGCGGGGGACATGTCGACGACCACGCCCGAACACCAGATGGGCGTCCCGGGATGGACGTTCACTGCGAAGGACTATGCGGTCTCTCTCTCCTATGGTCGGTACTTGACCGATCGGTTCTCGGTGGGCGGGACCGTCAAGATCGTCGACGAGCTCTTTGAGGAGGAGCGCTCCACCGGCTGGGCCGCCGACGTCGGCACACAGTACAACACGGGATTCCGCAATTTCAAAATCGTCATGATGCTGTCGAACTTCGGGCCGGATATGAGGTTCATCACTCAGGACTATCCGTTGCCGATCAGCTTCCGCTTCGGCGGTGCGATCGACGTTCTGGACAGCCCGCAGCATCATGCGATCCTGGCGATTGAAGGCTCCCATCCTTCCGACAACCGCGAGAAGTACAATGCCGGCTTCGAGTACATGTTCCAGAATCTGGCGGCGCTGCGAATCGGCCACCGTTTCGAGCATGACCTGGGCGGGCTGTCACTGGGCGGCGGGCTGCGATTCGCGATCGGCGAGAAGTTGGCTGCCCGCCTGGACTATGGATACCAGGACTTCGAGGCGCTTGACCAAATCCACCGGTTTTCTCTCACCGTGGACTTTTGATGGACGTTGCTGGCGGAGGACAAAAGGCAATGATAGTTGCGGATCGGAAACAGGCAGGGAGAGGGCAGTGCGGCAGCTGTTGTTGGTGGCTGGCCGCGGGGCTTGCCGCCCTCGTCTTGATGCCCCTCGGTTGCGGGACGCTAGACAACAAGGGGGGACCCGGGGAGAACAACCCACCGGAGGTGTTTCTGGTGAATGTCCCCCCGGATCGCGCGGAATTCGACGCCAGTCCGATGGTGTACTGGTACGGGACCGACAATGATGGACGGATTGTGCGCTATGACTATGCCGTGGTTCTCGAGGCGCAGGTCGACAGCATTGCGGCGACGTTGCCGGGAAACCTGCCGGCGGTCGACAAATTCATCGCTTTCGTGCTGAACGATCAGTACCCGTGGTGGATATCCGTTTTCTCTGACTCCGTTGCCAACCCGACCCGCCAGCGAATCAAGCTCTACGCGTCGCCACTGATTGCCGACTGCGAATCACTGACCGTTCAGATCAGAGATCCCAATACGGGAGTCGTTACCGACAGTAACATTCCTGTCAACTGTGTCTCTGATACGATTCCGCAGTACGTCTTTGTCCGTGCGATTGACGACCGTGGTGCGGTTTCCAAGACAAAGTATCGTTCGTTCACGCGCCGCAACCACTGGCCCGACACGGAGATTCCCTCGAGTTTTGATCGTCAGATGGAGTACATCTCACTGCCGAAACTCTCGGGAGCTTACGCAGGAATCCGTGTGGTCTGGGGGGGCTCCGACAACCTCGACTTCCGTCCGCCGGCGGCGCCGGATCTGCGATACCACTGGCGCGTCTTCGGACCGTACGCCTACAATGTTGACAAACCGCCGACCCTGGCGGATACGCTTGGCATGGAACCGGTCTGGGAATCGGCGAACCCGGATACCCTCCAAGGCGTATGGGTGAGCGACACGACGGCGATGGTGTACAATCTGTGGCGGGTGGCTGACCGTCAGCCCGACCCACTGAATGATACGACGCGTACTCGGTCGGGGTGGTTCGCCTTGGTTGTCCGGGCGCGGGACGACGCCTTCATCGCCGATGAAACGCCGGCGATTGTCACTTTCAAGGCGATCTATCCGAAGTTCGAACGCAAGGTGATGATGGTCGACGACACGTGGTATGGGATTGATGCTCTCACCAACCCGGCACCACGGCCACGGGTCTGCGCACCTGACGAAAATCAGGCGTTTCTGGTTCGGATGCTGCAGGCAGCCTATCCCCAGGCCGATACGCTGGAAGATTGGTGGTGGCGGAGCAAGGAGCCGCCGCCGGGGGAGAATTGTGTTGACGTGAAGCGGGTGCGCTGCGGGAACTATCTGTCGTTGGAGATGCTGGCCCAGCATCGTCTGGTGGTCCAGGTCAGCGACGATATCGTCAACCCGATTGTTCCGTCGACATTCACGCCGCCGATTCAGGCCGTCCTGCGCCGGTATCTGGACGCGGGCGGAATGCTGTGGATCCTCGGGCGCCATACGTTGATGCGGGAGACCGACATGTGCCAGTCGTGCCTGCCGGTGAAGATGGAACTGTGCAGCGAGGAGTCCGAATACTACAACGGCCCGCTGGCCTGCCAGTACTTTGATATCGAGGAGATGTACTATCCGGCCTGGCAACGGACGGCGATTCCGATCAATCAAGCAGAACCGCTGCCGCCGTCATCCAACGATGAATTCATCGGCGCCCAACTGGTGGCGCCGTCGGGGTCGGGGTTGCCGCTGGCTCTGGAGATCGATCGGGCGCGGGTCGACAGCATGTATTTGCCGCCGTCGCTCAAGAAGATGTTGTGCGACGCCGGCACCTGCAACATTGTCGGCGTGCCTGATGTGGATTTCCTGGTGCGCGGGTCACGGTCCACGCCACTCTACGTTTTCCAGAGTTGGCGGCCGTTGGGACCGATTCCGCCGGAGGGCGGCAGGTCGTCTTGCCATGGTAAGGTTGTCGCCATCCGTATGGTTGGCCCCAGCAAGACGGCGCCACTCTACAAGACGGCGTACTTCTCCTTCCCGGTGTACTTCCTGAAGGAGGAGCAAGCGCGGGAAGTGTTCGTCAAGATGACCGAGTGGTTCTTCCTGCCGTTCAGCCAGTCGTAGAACGACTGCCGTCGGGAGCATCCCACCCCCGGTCCGGATTCGGGCCGGGGGTGTTCTGTCTCTGGAGTCGGAGTTCTCCTGTTTCTTGGCGTGATCACAGCGTCGGGTCGGCGCGTCCGCCTAACGACGTGAGACGTCCATTCGCCGCATGAGTCCACGTGCCGGTGCGAACACCGAGTCAGCCGCCAGTGCCGCTTTAGTGTCAGCGAGGGCGGCGACCGTATCTGCCAGTGCCAGGTAGGAAGCTGCCCGTGTACACAGGTAGATGGGGTTGCCCGGCACGAGTCGTACGGCGCGGCCGGCGGCCGCGACGGCAGAATCGCGCTGTCCAATCTGCAGATAGGCGGTGGAGAGGTTCGACCACGCCTGAGCCAGTCCGGGGTTGAAGTATGTGGCCGCTTCGAGCTGGAGGGCGGCGTCGCGCCGTCGGCCCTGAAGGCCGGCGATGACGCCGCGGTTGTAGTGCGCCAGTGCCAGATCCGCTCGGGATTGGGAGTTGGATGCGCCCAAGAGATGGGGAGTATCCGGGCTGGTCTCCGCACCCCGCGTCTGCCCGCGCGCCTCGACCACGCGCGCGAAGGCTGAGTCCGCCGCCTCCCAGTGCCCCATTTCCAGCAGGAGCACGCCGGCGAGGAGCGATGCATCCGCATCAGAGCCCTCGCCTCCGGTCCGGCGGAGTGTTTCGTACGCGAGGTTCGGATTTCCCTGGCTGCGCAGAGCGCGTGCTTTGGCTAGAGCGGCGGGAAGGTAATGCGGTTGCTCCGACAGTGCACGGTTCAGGAGCTCCATGGCCGCGAGAGTGTCCCCGAGGTCAAGTTGGACAATGGCCAGGTTGGTGCCGGCTCGAGGATTATGGGGATGGAGGCGCAGCTCGCGCCGGAAGCTCGCGGCCGCTGAATCAACTTGGCCGGCGCGATAGAAGGCGGCGCCGCGCCCCAGCCACAGGCCCGGGTAGCTCGGGTCAATCGCCAGCGCGGTGTCGTAGGAGGCGACGGCCGCGTCGGTCCGTCCCGATTCCAGCTGGATGTTCCCCAGGGCCAGATATGATCGCGGAAGTGACTCCATCGACAAGTGAAAGAAGTCGATTCGCCCCACGATCCACAGGAGCAGGGCGATCGCCGCTACGGGCAGGAGAAATCGCCATTCTCGTTTGCGTCCTTCATCCCACAGCCACAAAAGCCCGGCGGCGGCGGCTCCAGCCCAGATGGGCACAATGGGGAGACGGAAACGGTCAGTGACGAAGAAGAACGCGACCGCCAGCGAGTACGCAATCGTCCATGCCACCACCCAGCGATGAGCGGTGGAATGACGGACCGTCCACCACCCGATTGCACCCGCAGCCACCAGCAGGCCAAACGTGAGCGGCAACCAGTGCAGGATGGGCCCCCAGCGGCTGATGAACCACTCGCGGCTCTGATTGTTGGGATACTCCGCGTTCTGCCAGAACAGGAGCAGTTTGCGTCCCAGGAGTGGGAGAGCCGCACCGGGAGACTCTCGCCAGAAACGCCATCCCTGTCCGGTCCAGTACGCAGACACATCTGATGGCTTCAGGGTGTGGCCGCCTGCGGCTTCCGCGGCGGCGGTGATGTCCGCCGCCGTCCAAGCCGTTCTCCAGGGTGGCAGAGCCGCCGAGACACCGTCGGCACCCGGACAGTTGCCGACCGCGAAGTTGACACCTCCCTGCCAGGCGATCCAGACGAAGTCGTGCCCGACTACGGCATTGCGCAGCGTCACCGGTGCGATCACCAGCGCCAGGCCGAGCCCATACTGGGCGATTCTGACGAGTGCTTGCCGTCGGCGACCACTACGAACCCTATCCCGGATGAGCCACGCGACCAGCACGGGTATGGTGGCCAGCACGGTCGGGCGCGTGACGGCGAAGAGTCCGGTCAGAAGGCCGGCAGCGAACGTCCTGAGCCCGCGATCATGCGTCGTTGCCGACAGCATCACTAGCAGGAGAAGTGGTGTGATCGTGACCAGCAGGAAGTCGGAGAGGACCTCCCCCTCGTAGTATATGACGGTAGGGTAAAGCGCCAACAACCAGGCGGTGATGACCCCTACGCGGTCGTTCCATAGACGCCGGGCTAATTCGGCGGTGGCGATGATTCCGAGAAGTCCGATCGCGTGTTGGACAATCCGCACGACTAGGAAGTCACGCCCAAGCAACCAGTACAGCAGACCCAACAGGTAGGCATACAGAGGCGGGCGGAAGAACGGGCCTGAACCCAGAGGATCGCCGCCGGCAATCTGCTCAGCCCAGCGATCGAAGTGAGCGGCATCGGCGATCGGGTGGGCGAAGAAGGGGTTGTCGCGAACCTGCAGCAGATAGATAAGGCGAATCAGCGCGCCCGCGATCACCGCACCGGCCACACAGACGTGGAAGCGGTGACGTGAGGGGTCGGGTGGCCGCATGCTGCCTCAGTATACGCCGTGCGTCCGGCCCCGTCACGGGGAATGCCGGCGGTAGCGGCGCGCTACGTGCGAAGGATATGCTCCGTGCAGCTTCTGTGAAAGACCCCGCACAATGAGCCGCAGATGCGACAACAGCGCAACTCAGCCATGCCGTCTGGCTCGTTGCCAAGTCACCATCTGGGGCTGGGATGGGCAAGCAGAGACATGGCCGAGGCATCGATAGGGTGAGGGTAACCGGTCGGCACCCACTTTGCATGGGTCTACTGCAGCGGTAGTTCTGTTTCCTGGTAGTCCGCACAATATGTCTGAATCGCGAGCCCTCCTCCCGCAGTAACCCCTCCCAACCCACGGGGCCTGTAGGGTTTTTCACCCCGGCCGACTAAGTCGGCCGGGGTCTCCCCTTTGGCGGCGAAGGAGATGCGGCGCTTTGTGGCGCACCGGCGGTTGAGTGAACCGGTCCAGGTCAGGACTCGCGCCGTTTGGGTTACACGGAGTTCTGCAAGCCGCTGCATGGTCTGCAGGCTTGTGCTCTCCTGCGAAACATCACAGACCCGCGGCGTCTTATGGCGGCATGATGGTCGCGGCAACAGGCTTTCCCACAATCAGTTGCGCGGGCAAAGAAAACCCGGCGCGATTTGCCGAATGCTGGTTAAATTGTGCGTAGCGGCACTGCGCTTGCTCAAATAGTGGACAGCATGAGATCCCGTCTGTTCCTGATCACAATCGCCCTAGCCACGCTTCCCACGACTGTCGCGGCGGCGGACTTGTCCGCTCGCCAGATGTCGGTCCTGTCGCCGTCGCTTGTGCAGACGCTGACAACAGCGAATGCCGATACTGGCTTCGACGTTCTCGTGGCGCTGAAGGCGACGAGCACAGCGAATGAGGAGATCGGGCGCGCCGCGTCGGCGCGGAGTCTCCCAGAGCGGTATGCTTTAGTCGAAGCGTGCTTGCGGCGTGAGGCCGAGCGCCATCAGGCGGGCCCCGCAGCGGCCATTGCTTCACTTGTTGGCGGGCGTGCGACCATCGTCAACCGTTTCTGGATCACCAATGCGCTTCATGTCCGCGCCGATCGTACCGCGCTCTTGGCGCTGGCCGAGCGCGATGATATCGCCCTGATTGCGCCCAATCCGACAATCGAATTGTTGCAGCCGGTCTCGGTGGCCGACGCTTCCGCCGCGGCCGTCGGGGCACAGAGCAATCTCGCGGTCGTCGGTGCGCGGTCGCTTTGGGCGCGCGGGCTGACGGGGCGGGGACGTCTCGTCGCCTCTATCGACACCGGTGTCGAGGGGATTCACCCGGCGCTGCGGGACCGCTGGCGCGGCAACCGGGGCGACACGGCCGCCGCCTGGTTTGATCCCTATGATGCGCCGGCACCGATCGACAACAACGGGCATGGCACACACGTCATGGGGATCATGGTCGGGCGCGATGGAGCGGACACGATCGGGTTGGCTCCGGATGCGGAATGGATCAATGCGGCCGTCGTCGACCGCGGTAAGTCGCTGTCGGCCACCTTTGCCGATATCCTGGCGGCGCTCCAGTGGGTGGCCGATCCCGACGGCAATCCGGCGACAATGGAAGATGTTCCGGATGTGGTCTGCAATTCCTGGGGGGTGTCGCAGAAGATCATCAATCCGTGCGACAGCATTTTCTTTGATGCGATCGACCATGTTGAGGCGGTGGGGATTGTCTGTGTCTTCGCCGCGGGCAACGAGGGGCCATACTCCGTTTCGATTCGCAACCCGGCCGACCGCGCCGTCACGCCGACCAGCAGCTTCTCGGTCGGTGCCGTCGATGCCACGAGCGATGTCCTGCCGATACCCGGATTCTCCAGCCGTGGTCCATCGGCCTGTGACGGTGTTTCGATTAAACCGGAACTGGTCGCTCCCGGCGTGAGCATCCGTTCCGCTTACAAGGGGCAGTCGTACAAGTTGATCAGCGGCACGTCGATGTCCGCGCCGCACGTAGCGGCCGCGGTGGCGCTACTGCGGCAGTACAATCCGGACCTGACACCAGAGGAGATAAAGACGGTGCTCCTGAGTACTGCCCGGGACATCGACCTTTCTGGAGAGGATAACTCCTCAGGGCACGGCATCCTCGACCTGGAAGCGGCACTCGCCGCTGTCCCGCCCGCCGTAGAGCCGCAGGTCGCGGTTGCCGCGGTTGCGCCGGATGCCGACGGTGATCAGATCCTTGCCGGTGGCGAGACCGGGTCTCTGGTCGTTTCCCTGACCGCGACGCAGGCGGGGACCGCCAACGTTCTGGCGCGTGTGCAGCCGCTGACCGCGGGCGTTTCGCTCCCGGTCGACACGGCGCGGTTCGGGGTTTTGCCGGTCGGACAGATCGTTGACAACGCATCGTCACCCTTCGTCGTTGCCGTCCCGACAAGCATTGGCGCGGGAGACTCCATTTGGTTTGCGCTTTCGCTGTCGGGTGACTCCCATCTGACGAGTTGGACCGACACCTTCGCCGTTCTCTGCGGACTGCCGCCGGGGGCAAGCGTGCAGCGGGCCGGTGGGGCGGCGGCTGGGCTGTCGCTGTCGAATTTCGGGCAGTTGGGGCTCGGCCCGGGGTCTTCTCTGGATGCCGGGGGCGACGGGTGGCGCGCGCGATTGCTCCCGGACAACCTGCTCTACGAAGGTGCTTTGATGATTGCCTCCGGGAGCGGGGGATTCGCCGATGCCTCGCGCCGTGCATCAGGCGCCCTGCCCTTCGACTTCTGTCCTCTGGCTCCGCCGGCTGATCTCATTGCCGGAAGTGCGGCCGGGAGCGGTCTGTGGTTTGACGACAGCCGCGCCCCGTTGCCGGCCGGAGTTCTGGTTTCTCAGCGTGCAGAGTACCATCTCGATAGCAACACAGCCGAGTATGCCACTGTGACTTGGACTATTCGCAATCGCACCGCGCTGCCGATCGAAGGTCTGCAGATCGGCTGGCTTCTGGACGTCGATCTGCCCCGGGTGGCGGGCGGCGTCAGTGAGCGCGTGTCCTTCGATCCGTCATCGCATGGCGTGTATCACGGCTCTGCGAGCAGCGAGACGGTTGCTGGCGTGATCCCCATCAATATGACGTTCGCGGCCCGGCGCTTCCACGCCAACGCCGCGGCCGGCAAGCTGCTCCTTTCGGAGACAGAGAAGCGCGACGACATGCAGCCCGGGGTCTCGGAAATGCCGTTGACGGCGGGCGATTACTGCGAAGTGCTGGCCACCGGCCCGGTCAATCTGGCGGCCGGTGATTCGCTCACCGTGGCGGTTGCCTTCATTGTCGCGCCCAGCGCCGGTGCCTTCTCGCAAGCCGCCGGGAATGCGCGCGACCGGTGGTTGAATATCAGCGGCATTAACGACGGGCAGAACGGCGTGCGCCCGCCCTTGGACTACGTCCTCGGACAGAATTACCCCAACCCCTTCAATGCCCAAACGATCATCCCTCTGACCATCACCGTAGCGGACGGTGCGCCGGTGCGGCTCGAGATCATCGACATCCTGGGTCGTCGCGTGCGGACGCTGGTCGATGGTGTTCTGGCGGCGGGGCGACACGATGTGTCCTGGGACGGCGCGGGGGAGTCTGGTCGCCCCCTGGCCTCGGGTGTTTACTTCTCCCGCCTCGTGGTTTCCGGGCGGCCCTCTGAGATGCGTCCTCTGGTACTTCTGAAGTAGCGGCGTCTGACAGAGTGGACGGAGTCTACCCGGCCGGGGCCGGTTCGCCCGACCGGCACCCCTGATCATCAAGCGGAATGCTCGCTCCGCATCCACCGCAATCTGTTCATAGCCGTGGGTCGACCCAAAGAGATGTGCGCGCCGGGTGCCTTCACCCGTCGCGGCGGTCGGGTGTGGGCCCCCGACCGCACTCCCTTGATGCGTTATGAAACTGATTCTGCGAGCAGCGGGTCGATTCGCGTCCGGGCTCACAGATGGGTAGGCCAGCGGTAATCAAGCCGGGCGTATCGGACCGGGAGGCTCACTCTTCCGTGCGCAGGCCCGACAGCACACGCCTGGCCCCGACAAACGCATCGCGATATGGCGGATCATCAAGCGAGGAGATGATGACCCCCTCGGTCTCCGAGGCGTGCACGAACCGCCGCTCTCCCATGTACAGGCCTACGTGCGAGGGGGAACCCGATCCGAAGCTGAAGAACACCAGGTCGCCCACGGCGAGGTTCTCCGGGGAGATCGCATGCGGCAGATGGTACAATCCGCGCGTTGACGAGGGAACACGCGTGCCCGAATAGTCCCGGTAGACGACGCTGACCAGATTCGAGCAGTCGATCCCATAGCGGTCGTCCCCGCCCCGTTTGTATGGTGAGCCGATGTACTCCTGGACTACATGTGCGAATACCTGTGGATCTACCGAGGATCCCTGATCGACTGGCGCAGCCGTGCGAGTCGCGGGGAGATCATCCTCAGCGACCCCGTTCTTCGCCAATGAGGAATCCACAGGGCCGTGTGCAGGCCGCTCGCCCCGCGTCGGCGACGTGTTGTAGATCGGATACGGGGAGCACGACGCGGATACAATTGCGAGTCCCAGAATCACCGCGGTGGAGAGTGAGACGTGGCGCTGCCGCCCGTTCAAAGACGGCCCTTTAGACAAGAGATGTGACATGGTTCCCTACCCCCTTGCTTAACCCCTCGCGCTCAAAGTGGGATAGGTGACGCCGAAGCGCCAGCGGAAAAAGAGGCGGGTCGCGGCAACGCCCGTGAGAAGCAGAAGCAAATAGAGCGGGTAGGCAATCACGGCGGCAATCGACAGGAATCCGACCCCGGCTTTCGCGGCACCCGCCGCATATTCCCCGCCTTGCGCCGTGCTCCAGACGAACACCGGCAGAGCGACGACTGCCGCCACCGCCAGACGATAGTCCCCAAGCGCCGCCGCCAGGACAGTCGATACAAACACCAGCACAGTCGCGGCGGCCATGGCCGTTCGCCCGCCCAGAACAACCGAGGCAGTGGCCTTCCCCGAAGCCCGATCCCCGGCGACATCCGGTACGGTCGTTGCCAGAAAGACCGCACCCACAGCGAAGAAATACGGAATCGATGAGCACCAGTGTACTGCAGCCGATGGCGAGATCGCCGCTTGCCCGAGGAGATAGACGAGCGGTCCATGCCCCAGCGCGTTGGCCAGAAACCCCAGCCACGGGCGATTCTTCCACGGACGCCGACCCACGGAATATGCAACGCCGAGCGCCATCACCGTGACCGTCAGCGCCAGGTGCCACCGACCGAACTGGACCGATAGCAGGAGTGCCGCCAGATCCACTGCCGTCGTGAACCCCCATGCTGCGCGCGGCGAGATGATCCCTTCGGGCAGGAAGAACAACTTGCGGTTGCGGCGGTCCGATTCAACGTCGCAAACCTGATTGAGAGTGAAGACGCCCCCGTACAAGCAAGTCAGGTGAAGGAAGAATGCCAGCCAGCGCCAGGCGGACGTCGCACCACTTGCCGAGTCGCCGACACTTCCCAGAAGCGCGATCGTCCACACCGGCGGCAGAAGCACTGGCCGCAGGAAGAAAATGTAGTCGAGTGGAGTCCGACGTCCCCGGATGGTCAGCGGCGTAGCGTCCGTCATCGCGCCAAAGGCAGGCCAAGAGAGTCCCACAAACCAAAGAGGGCAACCAGGGCCGGCGCAGCAAACAACGCCGAATCGAAACGATCCAAGACGCCGCCATGCCCGGGGATGAGGCCGGAGGAATCCTTCACTCCCGCGGCGCGCTTCCAGATTGACTCAAACAGGTCGCCGACCTGCCCAACCACCGCAATCAAAACCGCTGCCGTGACCAGAAAGGCCGGCGAGGCGTCGATCCATCCGCCCCAGGCGTACGTCAACCCGATCGCGGCGGACACGACAACTTGAGCCACGCCGCCCGCTACGGTCTTCTTCGGAGAAATCACCGGCGATAGCCGTGCCCCACCCAGCCAAGTCCCGAAGAGATAGGCGGCCGTGTCACCGATCCAGAGATTGGCAAAGAGAAAGACGAGCCATTGAAACCCGGAGTCAGGATTCAGTTCGCGGAGAATGATCCAGGCGCCAAAACCCAGTCCGAGCCAGATGGTCGCAACAATCTGCCCGGCGGCCCCCAGCGCAGCCCGCTCGGGATCACGCCGCCAGATCGCGGGAAAGGCGCCGCCGACTACTGTTGCCACAGACCACAGGGGCCATGAAGGGCCGTTGCGAAGGAGGAGCCCGGGAATCAGGAGAGTGATGACGACAGCGACGAGTAGAGGGAAGCCGGCACCCTTCGCGCGCGCCATTCGCCACGCTTCATGGCTGCCGATCACAATCAGGACTGCCACCAAGCCTCGCAGCCACCAGCCCCCCTGATAGAAGATCCAGAGCAACGCCGGGATGGCGATGACGGCGACTAGCGAACGGATCAGGAAGCTCCGCATGGTCTACCGGCTTTCAGATGGCGAGGCGCACCGGAGCGAATCGCGTCACGCGTTCCACTGGCACGCAAGTCGGCGATCCGCCCCATCGGAGTGTCGAGAAGGAAAGGAGACCGTGACTCAAGCTGTTGAATTGGTGGGCGAAGCCCACCCTACTGGCTTCTTCGTCTTCGTAGGGTGGGCTCTGCCCACCAGCAACACAGGACTGCAGAGTCAGCGGGCTATCCAACGCTCCCCGCGGCTCTTCCTTAGCCACGAGACTTGGTGATCCGGCCGAAACGGCGCTCGCGCGACTGGTAATCGAGGACCGCCCGGAAGAAGTCCTCCCGGCTGAAATCCGGCCATAGTGTGTCGGTGACATAGAGTTCCGTATACGATGTCTGCCAGAGGAGGAAGTTGGACAGCCGGCGCTCTCCCGAGGTGCGGATGAGCAGATCCGGATCGGGGAGTCCATCGGTTTGCAGGTGCCGTGTGAACACCTCCTCGTCGATCGCGGCAGGATCGATCAGCCCCTGCCGCACTTTGGCGGCGATCTGCTGCACCGCCCAGAGGATCTCCGCCCGCCCCGAGTAGTTAAGCGCCAGATTCAACACCAGGCCGGTGTTGTTGCGTGTATGATCGATGGCTTCCAGGATCGCCTGCCGACGGGTCGTCGGGAGCCCATCGATGTCCCCGGTCGCAATCAACCGTACGTTCTTCTCCGCCAGTTCGCGCAGCTCACGCTTGGTGGTCTCGTACAACAGGCGCATGATCGCCGAGATTTCACGCTTTGGGCGCCCCCAGTTCTCGGTAGAGAATGCGAACAGCGTCAAGGCGGGGATCTTCGCCTCATCGGCGGCCATCACTACGCGTTTGACCGCCGCCACACCGGCGCGATGGCCGGCCGAACGCGGCAGACCGCGCCTTTGCGCCCAGCGACCGTTGCCATCCATTATGATGGCCACGTGACCGGGCGGCGGGTGCGATCCGGCCAACACCCGCCTGAGAAGATCGTCCCCCGGCGTCTCCGCAGACAACACGCCTCGTTTCTCTGTCGCCACCCGCGACATCCGCCTATCAGACCTCCATCACTTCCGCCTCTTTGGCGGCCACCAGCTTGTCGATCTCGGCGATGAAATTGTCGGTGAACTTCTGGATTTCATCCGAGGCCCGATGGTGGTCATCCTCGGAAATCGCCTTATCCTTCTCCGCCTTCTTCAAATGATCGTTGGCGTCCCGGCGGATATTGCGAATCGCGACGCGCCCTTCTTCGGCGTGCTTCTTCACCAGCTTCACCATGTCGCGGCGACGCTCCTCATTCAGTGCCGGCACCGGGACGCGGATGAGGGTCCCTTCGACGACCGGGTTGAATCCGAGTTCGGCCTTCTGGATCGCTTTCACGATGTCCCCCGTCAACTGTTTCTCCCACGGTTGTACCAACAAGAGGCGGGGTTCGGGGGCGGAAATCGACGCGACCTGGTTGAGTGGGGTGAGATTGTCGAAATAGCTGACGCGAATGCTGTCGAGTAGCGCCACGCTGGCCTTGCCGGTGCGAATCGTACCGAGCTCGCGTCGGATCGCCACAACGGCCTTCTGCATATGGTCCCTGGCTTCGGTTTTGATGGTGTCGGCTGACACGGCCATGATCGCACCCTCCGATAAATGTTGGTCCCCCACCACGCGAGTGTCACAACCCAGACGAAAATGTATGCACCGTCGCAGCGGATCGGCAAGGCAAAACGCCGAGCGGGCGGCATTGTCGCCGGCACGTGGCAACCTGACCTGAGACTTCCGGATCGCCAGAGATGGCGACGGTTCGACGTTGCTCACCGTCAAAGGGAGCGCCGTCCGGTTTCACTCGGGGGTCACGACCGTACCCACGGCGTCGCCGGATACGGCGCGTAGCAGATTGCCATCGCACGTTAGATCAAAGACGATAACCGGGACCTGGTTGTCCATACACATCGATAGGGCCGTGGCATCCATCACGCGCAGGCGTCGCGACAACGCCTCGGTGAAGGTCAATGTCCGGTACCGGACGGCGGTTCGGTCCACCATCGGGTCGGCCGAATAGACGCCATCGACCTTTGTCCCCTTGAGGATCACGTCGGCGCCGATCTCCAGAGCCCGCAGGGCCGCGGCAGTATCGGTAGTGAAGTACGGATGGCCGGTTCCTGCCGCCAGCAACACGACCCGTCCCTTCTCCAGGTGCCGGATCGCCCGCCGACGGATGTACAGCTCACCGACCGAGGCCATCGCCAAGGCCGTCATCGCACGCGTCGCCACGCCGAGATTCTCCAGCGCATCCTGCATCGCCAACGCGTTGATCACCGTACCCAGCATTCCCATCTGGTCGGCAACCGCGCGGTCCATCCCTTTGGCCGCCGTCGCGACGCCACGGTAGATGTTGCCGCCGCCCACGACCACGGCGGTCTGAACACCCAGATCAGAGACCGACTTGATCTGCCCCGCCAGGGAGGCGAGAACGCCCAAGTCGATCCCCCAGCCGGGCCCACCGGCCAGGATTTCGCCAGAGATCTTCAGGAGAATCCGGCGGAAGGGTAGAGGGAGGGATTGGCGCAGCGGACTCTGGACGGTATCGCTGGCGCTCATGATAGCCCCGCAACCAGCAGCTACTCGCCGAGGCGAAACCGCACGAACCGCTTCAGGACGATGTTCTCGCCGAGCCGGGCGATTGTCTGTTGGACAAGATCGCCGACCGCGCGGTCGGGGTCCTTGACAAATGCCTGTTCCAGCAGGCAGGACTCGGCGTAGAATTTTTCCAGCTTTCCGTCGACGATCTTATCGAGGATCTTCTCTGGTTTCCCCTCGTTGATTGCCTGCTGGCGGTAGATCTGTCGCTCCGCCTCGACCAGCGTCGGGTCAATCTCCTCGCGCCGTACGGCCGTGGGATTGGCCGCCGCCACCTGCATGGCGATGTCCTTGGCCAACTGACGGAACTCATCCGTCCGGGCGACGAAGTCGGTCTCGCAGTTGATCTCGACCAAGACACCGAGTTTGTCACCCGGATGCATATAGGCGAGAATCAATCCCTCTTTCGTGACGCGGCCGGCCTTGCTGGCGGCGCGGGCCAGACCTTTCTCCCGCAGATACGCGATCGCCCGCTCGGGATCACCACCGCTCTCGGCGAGGGCCTTCTTGCAGTCCATCATGCCGGCGCCCGTCCGTTCGCGCAGCGCTTTCACATCGGCAGCCGAAATCGACATCGTTGTCCCTTCCCTCATTCGTCCCGGCGACACGCCGGATCAACTCTCTGCCTCGTTGGCATCCGCCGCGCTCCACGCCCGTTCGCCGACAATCGCGCTCTCGCCCTCGGGCTTGGCCTCACTCTCGGCGATCTCTTTACGCCGGCTGCTGCCACCCTCGATTACCGCGGCGGCTATCGCACCGGTCAGAAGCCGGATCGACTTGATCGCGTCATCGTTGCCGGCAATCGGGAAATCGATGGGATCGGGATCGGAGTTAGTGTCGACAATCGCCACGATCGGAATGCCAAGCTTGCTGGCCTCGGCCACTGCGATCCGTTCCTTCCGGGTGTCGACCACGAAGAGCAGGCCGGGGAGGCGCCCCATGTCCTTGATCCCGCCGAGCACCCTCTCCAGACGCTCGATCTCCCTCTCCAGTTTGAGACGTTCTTTCTTGGTCAACTTCTCGAAGGTCCCATCTTCACGCATCATCTCCAGGTCCCGGAGGCGCTTGACGGACTGGCGGATCGTCGTGAAGTTCGTCAGCATGCCGCCGAGCCAACGCTCGGTCACGCAGAATTGGCCGCAGCGCTGCGACTCGGTTGAGATAACATCCTGGGCCTGCTTCTTGGTACCGACAAACAGCACCGGGCGCGCCTCTAGGGCCACCTCCCGCGCCTTGCGGCAGGCGGCTTCCAGCGAGATCAGCGTCTTGCGCAGGTCGATGATATAGATCCCATTGCGAGCGGTGAAGATGAAGGGCTTCATCTTCGGGTTCCAACGCTTCGTCTGATGCCCGAAGTGAACCCCGGCGTCGAGCAGATCTTTGACGGTTACCGGCACAGTGACCTCATGGATTGGGTTGGTGGTTCATTTATCCCCGCCACGCGCCGCCAATGAGCACCCCACGGACCCCTCGGTCCGACCCGGGATGCGCCCGGCACGTGTGTGTCAGAAGCTCCGCAACCGCGGAAGCTCCCGTTCGAACACCACGATCGTCGCGATCGGCTCACGCCTAGCGCTTGGAGTACTGGAACCGCTTACGGGCCTTGACCCGCCCGTACTTCTTGCGCTCCACACTCCGGGCGTCGCGCTCAAGGAATCCGGCCCGTTTCAGTTTGGGGCGCCAGTCCGGATTCATCGTCTGCAACGCCCGCGCGATGCCCAGACGCACCGCGCCCGCCTGACCCGATTTCCCCCCACCGGTCGCAGAGCAGACGATGTCAACCTGGCCCTTCGCCTCGACCAGCTTCAAGGGCTGCTCGATCAGCATCACGAGGGTTTCGCGATGGAAATACTCCTCCAGCGTCAGGCCGTTGACGACAAACTGGCCGGTTCCCGGTAGGAGACCGACTCGCGCCGTCGCCTCTTTACGACGGCCGGTGGCCCAGAAAGTCTCGACTGCCAAGTATCCTCCAACTATCCGTCATGCCGCCGGCGGGCCTGTCCCGCCGGGGCCAGTCAACTCAAAGTCAACAGCTGCGGCTTCTGCGCCGCGTGCGGGTGCGCGTCTCCGGCATACACGTGCAACTTCCGCAGCAGTCGCCGCCCCAGACGATTCTTTGGCAACATCCCCCGGACCGCCCGCCGCACCAACTCTTCCGGCCGCCGTTGCCGCAGCTTCCCCAACGTCTCCCATTTCGCCCCGCCGGGATATCCCGAGTAGTGGAAATAGGTCTTCTCAGCTTCTTTACCACCCGTTGTCCGGACTCTGGCGGCATTCACGACAATCACGAAGTCGCCCACGTCCAGATGCGGCGTGAACTGGGGCTTATGCTTGCCGCGCAGAACGCGGGCAATCCGCGCCGCCGCCCGCCCCAGAACTTGATCGGTGATGTCAACGGTGTACCAGTCGCGGCTGATGGCATCGGCTTTCGGGATGTACGTTTTCATTCGCAAGGTTCTCCAAGCCCAAGACAAACTTTACAATTTATCCTACTTCGCACCTGCTGTCAACAGACAAGTGGACCCCGAGCGCTAACATCACGAACTACCGGGCGACTTGGGCCTTTCGCGGACTCTCCACACCGTGTGAGCCACATCCGAAGACTCATCTCGTCGTGGCCAGATGCACAAAGGACTTGATCCGCTCGAAAAAGCTCCTCCCAGCCACCATGTACAGATCGTTGTGGTCGCCCCCTTGAATCAGCCATAACTCTTTGGGCCCCAACGCGGCAGCGAGCAACACCGGAGCGTCCTCCACCGGCACGGTCTGGTCTGCCATCCCATGAATGATCAGGACCGGGTGGTCCAACCGGGCCAGGTTCCCTTCGTTGTCAAAACGGTAACTCATCGCCCAGTCGATCGGCAAGCCGAAGAACAACCGGCGCGCCATCACCGCCGCTGAACGGAAGGTTGACTCCAGCACCAGTCCTGCACAGGGACGGCGGAGGGCCAGTTCAGTGGCGACCGCGCCGCCAATCGAATGCCCCCACAGGACAATCCGTTGCGCCGGGACTCCGAGTGAGTCGGTCAGGTAGGTCCAGATCGCGTCCGCATCGCGATAGACTCCCTTTTCGGTCGGCCGACCGTCAGACTCGCCGGTCCCCCGGTAGTTGAAAGCCACGACGCCGACGCCGTTGCTCACCGCGGCCAGCAGCATCTCCGTCCGATCGGCGAGGCTCCCGGCATTCCCACAGACGTACAGGAGTACCGGCTCGCCCTCAAGAATCGGGCCTCGCCAGCCCACCAAGGTTATGCCATCGGACGTCTTGGTCTCAAAGCGCGTGTAAGGGGGCGGTGCCGGGGTCGGGCCGCGCTGCAGCCGGAAGGCGACATGAGGTTCAACCCACAGGATCAGAACCTTGATAAGTACGAAGACCAAGACCAGAATCACCGCATAGCCGAGCATTGTCGCCATCACCTGTTGCCTCAACCCATCGGGAGGGCGACCCGCTGCCCGTGGTGAACCGCGGCGGGCTGCCGAGCCGCATCCTCCATGACCCCCCAATTCTACGGAGAACCACAGCGCAGAAAAACGGCAAATGTCCTCACGGAAGGTGCTGTGTGTGCGTGCTGGTCTCCGCATGGTGTCGGGATGACGCTGGCGCCCAGGGCGTCAACCTCGCCGGCCCGGGGCGGGCCGTCCCAGCCTGTAGGGCACTCCCGTAAACGAACCACCGTGCTGCACACTCACCTGCCAAAGGAAAAGGCGGGGCGAACCATCGCCCCGCCCACAAGCCCACGCACAATCAACTCTCTACTGCGCGTAGCCCAGCACGTCGATTGTCACCCGACGATCGTGCAGGCGTTTGTCAACGTTTGCCGCTGGCGCGTTGGCCGCCGCTTCCCGGCCGAACGTGCGGATGGCCAGTCGCCCGTAGTTGATGTTGTGCTTGCTGACCAGGTATGACCGGGCGGCATCGGCACGCTTCTGCCCGAGCACGATGTTGTAGTCTGAGGTACCGACCGAGTCAGCGTAACCACCCATTTCCGCTATCAGATCCGGATCTGATTTCAGCTTCTCGGCCACACGGTCCAGCTTGGCATAGTCCTCTGCCCGGATGTTGTACTTGTTGAAGTCGAAGTAGATCTCCTCGGTCATGAGGATTGTGTAGTCCTTGCGGCAGCATTTCAACGCCTTCTCGGCAGTCGTATTGGCCTGATCCGCCAGCTTCTCATTGTCGGCCAACCGCTTCTCGAGATCGGCGATCCGCTGCTCCAGCCCGCCGACATCAGCTTGGCCTACTGCCGCACCTCCTTGAGCGCCAGTAGCCGCTGCCTCCGCCTGCTCCTCGACCGGCGGGCATTGAAAGGCGCATCCCCCCAGCCAAGGTGCAATGAGGACCAGTACTGCCATCCCCAACAACAGGTTATAAGTGCGTCTCATCCCTCCTCCTTTCAGGAGTGATCGGAAAGCTCCATGCCTAAGTACAAACGGGGCCGCCTGCAATGATTCTGGCGCCCCAACTCATTTCCCCCCTATGCCCCACCATCGCTATCGGCAGGGTACGGCATTCTTGAAGTGCCCACCTGCCAAAAAGGTGTGGAAACTTATCGATCCCCAGGCATTCGCGTCAAGGAAAATCTGGAACCCGGCAATGCACTATTCCCGGGGCCGGGGTAAAGGAGCAAACATGTTGTCAGGCAGTGCAGGGTTGTACTCCTGCCGGATGATGCTCCAACGGTGCTCCCCTCCGGCGGCCTCGCCGCGAACGTGTAACTGCTTCAACTGCCAGAACGGAAAGCCGCTCGAAGATCGATCAAACCAGACTTCCGCAAGAACGTGCCGTGGGTCGGTAGGATCGGACGCTTCGACTGTGCTGGGTGCTTCGCGATGCTCATTCCAGCGGATGATCCAGTCGGCATACACGGTCGACGCCAGGTACTCGTGACGCCGGTTTGAGGGCGTTAGCTCCCCCACGCTCTCACCGCCACCCCAGCCGCCGGAGAACAGGTCACGCCAGGCGCTCGAGAAGAACTCTGCCATGGGAACATCGTAGTCGGCCAGATTGACCACCCGGTCAGTGACATAGCGGCCATCGCGGTGATCGACGAACCAGAAATCATCTCCAATTACAACGGCCGTGAAGGCGGGCGCATCAAATGGTCCATTGGCAACGATGCGGAATCGTCCCGGTGCCTTGTAGGCGATATCGAGGAAGAACTCGGCGTGGGGAGCGGTGCCGATCGCCCGCCAGCGAACGCGATACACCGCCGACTCGACCATCTGCGCGCGCAGGTCGAGACGCGACAATACGTGCTCGGCCCCCTTCGGGACGATGAGCTGACGCGATGCGGTGCACCCCGCCAGCGAGAATGACGATGAGACCGAGACGGCGAGAGCCAGTACCGCACTGCGAGAGCAGGTCCGCAACGGTGGCCTCATGGCGCCGGGACCGACGTCATCCCGATCACGCTTGCATCATCCCATACAACACGGCGAGCGGGACCCCGGACAGAATGTGGGCCGTGATATTCACCAACGGCCCGATCAGCATCCAGATAGGGGAGAATCCGGCCACGTATCCGACGAGAATCAAGAGCATAAGGAGCATGGGGCCGACGCGCTCCAGTTGCCACAGACCTGCCTCCCACTGCGCCGGTGCCACACCATAGAGGATTTTCGACCCATCCAATGGCGGCAAAGGAATCAGGTTGAAAAAGGCCAACGACAGATTCATGACCAGCCCCATCACGGCGATCTGCCCGAGCGAATGGGCAAACCCGGTTGGCGTGGCACCGCCCCAGCCGCCGGCGATCATGCTGCGCACCACCAAGCCACAGACCGCGGCCAGGGCGATATTCGATGCCGGGCCCGCCGAGGCGGTGAGGAACATCCCCTGCTTCGGATTGGCGAACTGACGGATGTCGACCGGGACCGGCTTCGCCCAGCCGAAACGGAAACCGGAAAGGATCAGCATCAATGTGCCCCAGATGTCCAGATGGGGGAGGGGATTGAGCGTCAGGCGGCCCAGCAGACGCGCGGTCGGATCGCCCAGGCGCGAGGCCATCCACGCATGCGCCGCCTCATGGAAGGTCAATGAGAACAGCAGCACCGGCAGGAAGATGATGATGAAGGCCGGATCAGTCACATGTCGTCCCCATAGAGACAGGCGCGGCCGCTCGTCAGGTCATTTACTCCGGCCGCCGCGTCCGCGTGCACTCTTCTCATGTCCCGCTTGCCGCCCGATTGTTCCCGGCTGCCTGCCAAAGGCGCCGAAATCCGTCTGTGAGCAAGGCGCGATTCCGGGCGGCGCACAATCACGCCCACCCGCTAAGCGTACAGCCCGCGAAACTGGATGACTTCACTCACGCGCTGAATCGCCAGCATGAATGCCGCTACCCTGAGGGAAGCGTTGTACTCCGTCGCTAACTGCGAGACGTCATGGAACGAGCGGTTCATGATCACTTCCAGCCGGTGGTTGATCTCATCCTCGTCCCAGAAATATCCCATGCGGTCCTGCACCCATTCGAAGTAGGAGACTGTCACCCCGCCGGCGTTGCAGAGGATGTCGGGAATGACATAGACACCCCTCTTGTTGAGAATCGCATCCGCCTCCGGCGTGGTCGGACCGTTGGCCCCTTCAGCGATGATCTGCGCTTTGATCTTGGCGGCGTTCTTGCGTGTGATCACGTTCTCCAACGCCGCCGGGATGAGCACGTCGCAGTCGAGCAGAAGCAGTTGGTCGAGCGCGACCGGCTTGCCGCCCTTGAATCCCACAACCGTCCCTTTGCGTGACATGTGCTCGAGCAGCGCCGGGATAGCCAGACCGTTCTTGTTGTATATTGCCCCGTTGACATCGCCCGCGGCAGTGATCGTGCAGCCATCCTTGGCGAGCAGATCAGCGGCGACCGAGCCCACGTTGCCGAATCCCTGCACCACGATGCTCAGCCCCTTGAGCGGGAGGCGCAGATGCCGGGCCATAGCCCGCACGCAGAACTGCACCCCGCGCCCGGTTGCCTCCCGGCGCCCCAGCGATCCCCCCATCGCCACCGGCTTGCCGGTGACAACCGCCGTCTCGGTGCGCCGCTCGTGCATGCTGTAGGTGTCCATCACCCACGCCATGGTCTGCTGATCGGTGTTGACATCCGGCGCGGGGACGTCGCGATCAGGCCCAATGACATCCATTAGTTCGGCGGTGTACCGCCGGGTCAGACGCTCCAGCTCGCTTTTCGACATCTTGTGCGGATCGCAGGTGACTCCCCCCTTGGCGCCCCCGAAGGGAATGCCGACAACCGCGCACTTGAAGGTCATCCACGCCGCCAGCGCCTTCACTTCATCCAGCGTCACACCCGGATGATAGCGGATCCCCCCCTTCGCCGGACCGCGTATGACCGAATGCTGCACCCGGTACCCGGTGAAGATCCGCAACGAGCCATTGTCCATCTTCACCGGCAGTTCGAGGATGATCGAACGCCGCGGTTTCTTGATCACGTCGAGGAGTCCCGGATCCAGCTTCAGAAGCTTCGCCGCGTCATCGAACTGACGCATCGCGCTCTGAAACGTCGAAACCGGAATGTCCGTGCTTTTCATTGCCATCTCGCTTACCCCCATCAATGAACTCGTGAGTCTCTCCGTCCTCAACCCATCCTTTCGACCCGGTCAACTCGTCGCCGGCGAGCCGATCGGAATGCCCGCGGAACGCGCCCGGCCGCCTCGCCGATAGCTTGATACCCAGGGGCTGTTCGCCAGGTAGAACCGCCAGGGGACATCAGCCCCGGCATCGACCCCAACCCGGCCGCTGCGCGCCACCGGCTCACCATTCGCACACGGGCCCCCGACCAGCAAACGCGGTCCCTCAAGAGAAGCGCCGTTGTCCTCACCGGTGATGCGCAGGGCGGCGGTGAGTTTCCCCGGTCCGTTGGTCAGATCGTACTCGCGCCGCACGCGCCGCCGATTCCAGATCGTCGGCAGGCCGGCCCGGGGCTCGAGGGCACGGATCAATACCGCCGCCGGGAAACCCTCGCGTTCGGTGACGAAGTTCAGCATCCAGTGGTTGCCGTAGGTGAAGTAGACATACGCACGGCCGGGAGGGCCATACATGACCCGGTTGCGAGTGGTCCGGCCACGGTGCGCGTGACAGGCGGGGTCGTTCTCACCGATGTAGGCCTCGACCTCCACGATTCGTCCCCCACAGAGTGAACCATTCTCATTCACCAAGAGCTCTCGGCCGAGGAGATCAACCGCCACCGCGAGGGTCGAGCGGCCATAGAATGCAGGCGGTAAGGGTCGCATATCGCCCGGCGCCTCAATGGTGGACGCAAAATTGCGCGCAACGCACCCGCGAAATCAACTGCTTTCGCCCCTGGATGACAATACCTGCTATCTGGAAACCGGCGCGTTGGGGTGAAAATGGTGCCAAACCGCTAGCGCGATTTTGCCACTCAGTCCCCCAGTGGTTCGCAGGTCGTCAACTGAAGCGACGGCGACCGCCGCCGCCGACCCGAAGCACGTCAGCAGCGCCTGCCGTCGCGCCGGGCCGATGCCTGGGATACCGTCGAGTTCCGATTGAAGGACCCGCTTCTTCCGGCGTTCGCGCTGAAAACCCACTGCGAAACGGTGGGCTTCATCGCGGATGCGCTGCAAGAGGCGCAACGAAGGCGAGGATTTGGGAATCGAAAGCGTCGGGCTGCCGTCGCCGGCGGGGAGAACGATCTGCTCCAATCGTTTCGCCAAACCGATGACGGGAAGGTCGGTGATGTTCAGCGCCTCGAGAGCGCGTGTGGCGGCGCTCAATTGCCCCGCGCCCCCGTCGATCAACACCAGATCGGGGAACTCCGCTTTTTCCTCCACCAGGTCGGCGAAGTAGCGCGACACCAACTCACCGATCATCGCGAAGTCATTGCGCCCGACGACTGTCTTGATCTTGAAATGCCGGTAGTTGCGCTTGCGGGGTTTGCCGTCCTGGAAGTACACGAGCGAACCGACCGGGTCGGTCTCGCCCAGATTCGAAACGTCAAAGGCGCAGATCGAGCGCGGCGGCACAGACAAGCGTAGATCGCGCTGCAACTGATAGACACCATCCGGAATGCGCACCGCCGCCGAGGCCTTCTGCGTCAACAGCTCATTCAGTGACAGCCGGGCGTTGGTCATCGCCATCTCGAGCAACTCGAACCGCTCGCCACGCCGCGGAATCAGAAGCCGCACCGGCCGTCTACGGTCGCGCGACAGCCACGCACTGATGAGTTCTTCGTCCGCGCAGTGTTCGGGAACGTAGATCTCATCGGGGGTCGAGGGCGAATTCAGGAAGTACTGCTTGATAAAGGCCGCCAGCACGTCGGCATCGGCATCATCCACTTCCGCGGTGAGCTGGAAGGTCTGCCGCCCGATGAGTAACCCGTCACGGACCTGCAGCGCCACCGCGGCCACGGTTCGTTCCGAGCGCGCCATCGCCAGGATGTCGCGGTCAACCACCTCATCGGCCGCCACCTTCTGCCTGCGCCGCACCGACTGCACGGCGCGCAGCTTGTCGCGCCACTCTCCGGCCTCTTCAAAACGTGTCGCCTCAGCAGCCTCCTCCATCCGGGCGGTCAACTCATCGATCAGCCGCCCCTCTTTCCCCTCGAGGAACAGGCAGGCCGAATCGATCAGCCGCCGATAGCCGGATTCACTGACCTTGTCCTCGCACGGACCAGGGCACCGCTTGATGTAGTAGTCAAGGCAGACGCGATACTTGCGGCGGGTCGGTGACGGGATGATCAGATTACAGGCGCGAATCTGGAAGACCCGTCCCAGCGTCTTGATCGTCTGCCGCATCCCTTTCACATCGGTGAAGGGGCCGAAGTAGCGCGCGCCATCCTTGCGCATACGGCGCACCACCAACATGCGTGGAAACGGCTCGTCGGTCGTGACCTTGATGTAGGGGTAACGCTTGTCGTCCTTCAGCGAGACATTGTAGCGTGGCCGGTGTTCCTTGATGAGGTTCGCTTCGAGGATCAGCGCCTCAACCTCCGAGTCGGTGGAGAGTATGTCGAAGTCGGCCACCCTCTCCAGGAGGCGCGCCGTGCGGGGATGCTCGGGGCCGCTCTCACGGAAGTATGACCGCACGCGGGCGCGCAGACTCCTGGCCTTGCCGACATAAAGGATCGCTCCCTCGGCATCCTTGAAGAGGTAGACCCCCGGTCGTTCGGGCAGAATCGACAGCTTGTCCTGCAGGGTGGTCATCGTATGAACGCCCAGCCTCCGTGATGCCAATACGCGGTGGCCGATCGAAAAGCAAGCGAAGGCACGGCGCGGCGAGGATTCCGTTCGCATGGCAGGGCCGTGCCCCTACCGTCGATCGATTGGATCCGGCCCTCTCACATGACGGAGCTTATCCCCGACGTGCCTTCTCCCGGGCATCGGGATGGCGGCTCCCACTCGCCCCTGAATCGAGGCGAATACGGGACGCTAAAGGGTCTTCTCCGCGATGTGGGTCAGAACGTCCCTCTTGAAGGTCAGCGTCACGATCACGCGTTCGACAACCGCGCGGGCGCCCTGGCTGCCACCGACTGCTCCCCGCAGTCGGCGGCGCTCATACGTCCAAACCTGGGTTTCCGGGTCATCGCGGGCGACTATGGTGTCCCGTGGGTCTCCCCAGGCCTGGCGCACTTCGGCCGCGGTCATCCCCTTCTTGAGCTCCGGCTCGCCCTGTTCTTCCATCTTCGCTTCAGATGGGGTTTCGGCCGGTCCCATGTGGCGTCGGCCGCGCGTAGACGAGCAGGAGACGACCGTGAAGGTCAGAAGAACGGTCAGGAACAGAGCGACTGAATTTCGCTGTACCATCTTGCCCTCTCTCTTCAATTGCTCAACTTGTGGAACCGGCCGGCGTTTCGCCAGTAAAAACCTATCATCGCGGCGACCGGTGCCGGGGCGCGATGTGCAGCTATCCGATTGAGTGCCAGTTGGTTGACTCTGTTGGGCGATGTGTTTCACACCAACGGCGAGGCGAGAAAGGGCTTGCTTTTGCCGTTGACTAACGGCAAAATCCCCGCTTCCAGCCCGATCGCCGCTGACAGGCGCTGGCAAGGGCGCTGAGATGATCGAAGTCAAGAACCTGACCAAGAACTACGGCGCCACGCGTGCCCTCGATGCGGTGAGCTTCACCATTCCCACCGGTGAAGTGTTGGGATTCCTCGGTCCCAATGGGGCGGGGAAGACGACCGCGATGAAGATCATCACCTGCTTCATGCCGCCGACGGACGGCCAGGTGCTGATCGATGATCTTGACGCCCAGGAGCATTCCCTCGAAGTGCGCCGCAAGATCGGGTATCTGCCGGAGAACAACCCGCTGTACACCGACATGAATGTCCTGGACTATCTGACCTTTGTCCAGAGACTGCGGGCGGTCCCCGCTTCCGAGCATGCTCCCCGCAGCCGCCGCATGGTGGAACTGTGTGGCCTGGGAGATGTTGTTCGCAAGGATATCGGCGAGTTGTCGAAGGGGTATCGGCAGCGGGTCGGTCTGGCCCAGGCGATGATCCACGACCCCGAGATCCTCATTCTGGATGAGCCGACGGTGGGGCTGGATCCGAATCAGATCGCGGAGATTCGTGCTCTGATCAAGGAGTTGGGACGCGCCAAGACGCTGCTCCTCTGCACGCACATTCTCCCTGAGGTGGAGGCGACCTGTGACCGCGTGCTGATCATCAACCGCGGGCGGATAGTGGCGGATGGGACGCCGGACTCGTTGCGAGCCGCGGCGAGAGGGCAGGAGCGGCTGTTTGTGGAAGTCAAAGGGCCATCCGACCAGGTGCGCCTTGCTCTCGAACGACTACCGGGGGCGACGTTGGTGACTATCCCCGAAGGCCCCGCCGGTGAGGATGGCACGCAGCGATTCGTGATTGAGACGG
>Ga0315277_10000438_pt1 | contig 66246 bp, 62 predicted proteins | sample YL17G05_15_MG_FD_203695 | JGI IMG/M metagenome (GOLD analysis project Ga0315277, IMG submission 203695) | Sediment microbial communities from Yellowstone Lake, YNP, Wyoming, USA - YL17G05_15 | ecosystem: Environmental > Aquatic > Freshwater > Lake > Sediment | place: USA: Wyoming | collected...
AAATGATAAATCGACCTTGTCGAACAAGGTCTCAAGAGTCTCGTATCTCTTCATTTATCACCCTAAATAGGAGGTACGAGACTCAACTTATTACAATTCAACGAATTTCGGAACAAGCATGCGCGCTACCAGTTATTCCATTGATTCCAATCGTCTGCATTTGTTCCCATGTATTCATATAACCAAAGACAAAAGCCTACCAATCGTGGATGTTCATAAGTTGTAAGATACTTGTCTACTTGCCCCAGTTGCCAAGTTAATGGGTGTTCGTTACCGTAATAGTTCATTATTCCCATAATCATGGGCGAAGCTGGCGGAGTATTATGCCCTTGGTACTCCCCAAAATCCTCTTGCCAAGAAGCTGCCGCTTCCGAGCTTTCTAGAGTTGAAACGTCAGAATAAAACATTGAAACTATGTAATCCATGTGAAGATACTGATTGGTGTTCTGTTGCCAATCCAAAGCCACGTCCGCCGTCATCAGTTTGTCTAAAACATGCAAAACTGTTGTGCAATTATTCTCATAGTCAATCCAATTTTGCAGGGTTCCGCTCCAATCTTCAATATCATCGTTATATCCATCAAATCCTTTATTCATGCAAGTAGTTATTTGACCATAGAGATTCTGCCTATTGTCCGCTGAGACGTTCATAACGCCTTCATTTTCTACCCAAGCTAAGACTTTTATGTTAACAGCGTGCAGAGCATTGATTACTGTTGTGAAAACAGAATCGTTCTCATTGTACATGATAGTGCTCGTATCGGCGTTCCAATATCCAGCAAAGACAAAAGCAAATTCCACACTTCCATGGCTCAAATCATCCACAACTTTAGTAAGGTTCGTGGTCAGAATATTCGGGTTCATGCGAACCCAACTCATGTCTTGTATCCAGACAGCGTTTGCTGAATATGTAGACACGTGATCAGTCATCGGCAACGAAGACATGCTGACCAAAAGTGCCACAAAAAAGGTCGCAACAGCAACTTCGGATTTTCTCATTTAGTCCGTCTCATGCAAGATCTTTTCGGGCACCATGGCAATCCGTGAGTTACCGTTCCCAGATTGTAATTCATACGGAAATTTCCCATAATTTTATCGCCGTTATTCTTGACGCGCGGGCATGGAATAAGAAACAAGACGCACGCTATTTTTTCCGCTGAGAAAGTTGACCTTCGACTTCTCTAGTTCTGGTTTCTCGGTATTGAGTGGTGACTGTTCTTCGGATGAAGGTTTTTCAGGCTTGGTTTTCGGGGGATCCGTTGCCTCGGCTCCGAGAAGTATCCTCAACGATTCCACTTCTTCCCTCAGCATGCCAACTTCGCTTTCCAGGGCCCTAGTCTTGGATTCAGCCAGCTTCTTGAGCCCTTCAAATTCCAGCAGGAGATTCTGCTTTTCAGCGTCTAATGTTTTGATCTTCTCCGTAATGTTTCTGAGACTGCTCAAAATAGTTATCTTCCTTCTGTTTTTTGAGATGACCATCGTTCTTATACATTTCTGAAGAAATCTTATAGTACTATTCTCTGTCAGCGCGCACGTCACAGGGCAAATTGAGTTCCGAGATCATGGATCGGATAGAAAACATTGCGCGATCACCGATAAGGGCAAGGAAGAACTGAAGTCAGCTATGGCGCATGGGCAAAAATGACTGCGCGCGCTTGTGTTTAGCCTGTTTTCTTTGTAACATCCGACTTGAGAAGCCTAAAGGCTGCTATCAGAATGAAGACGATGGCATAAACTGCTATAATCAATGCCGCCTCGTAAAGAGCCCCGGTGTCAGCCACAGGAAGCACAGTACTTGGCGCGGTTATCAGTTCGCTCATGAGAAGCGGGGGGAAGCTTGTTGCCGCCCATGTTGGAAAGCCTCTACTCAGATTACCGTACAGAAATCCTAAAATCGTGCTCAAGATTGATGAAGCGAAGAGTATCCCGAGGGCAAACAACATGGCGATAGTGCTTCCTCTGAAGAGTTCGCTGAACATGAATGATAAGCAGAAGAATATGAGAGAAGAGTAGACAATCGCCAAAAACATTAGCGGAGCGAATTGGAGACCGCTCTGGGCACCAAAAAACCAGAGTGACAAGATAACCCCTACAAAGGTTGTCAGACCCTCAACCACGGCCAACAAAGAGAATCCGCCCAAGAACTTCCCAGACATGTACTCAACCCGCCTAATGGGTTTGGAGAGCAAAATGTCAGCCGTTCCGTGTTCATATTCTTCAGACATTGAACCACCTCCAACTATGATGGCTATCAACTGAACAAACAAGCCACCTTCTAGCACGCCGCTAATCCATATTAGGGACGAAGCTTCATTGGTCAAGAAACCCCCTACAAACAGCTGGCGTAGTCCAACCGTTATCAATGTTTGAAATGTTATGGCCAGGATTATCAGAGCGAGAACTTTCTTCTTAGCCAGGGCTCTCCTCCACTCGTACCCAGCGATTACAGCGACTCTTCCAAGGGCATCCATGCTACTGGCCTCCTTTTAGAGCTTGGAGATAAGCGTCTTCCAACGTAATCTTACGGAGGTTGAGACTTAGCAACACGCCTTTTTGTTGGAAGATTTCTGAAGAGATTTCGCCCCTCACATCTTTTTTCTCCTTCAGCTCTATCGATAGCTTGTTTCCGTCCACCTTTACATCGTTCACGAACTCGAGCGCTTTAAGGCTTGAGAGGATGTTTTCGGTTACTTTCTCAACCTCGGCTTCCACTACCCATTGTTGAGTGAATGCTTCCAACATCTGTTCGATTGGGCCCGTGAAAACGATTTTTCCCTTGTTTATCATTCCTACGTGGGTGCAGATTCGCTGAACCTCGTCCAACAGGTGGGATGATATAAAGATGGTTTTGCCATTCTTTGAGAGATTTGTGAAAAGGTTTCTGAAGTGAGCGGTGGCCTCTGGATCCATACCTATTGTAGGCTCATCCATTATCAGAATCATTGGATCGTTTATAAGGGCAAGGGCCACAGACAGCCTCTGAACCATGCCTTTGCTGTAGTTTCCAATTTTCTTTTTGCCCCATTCTTTCAAACCGACAAGATCTAGGAGCTGCTTAGTCTTTTCCTTTCTAGTCTGCATAGGCAACCCGAACATTCTGCCCATAAAGTCAAGCAGCTGCTCTGCATTGAAGAAAGTCTGAAGCGTTGGAAGCTCTGAAGCATACCCAACAAGTTGGAGCGCACGAACGGGATCCTTTGAGGGATTTGCACCGGCTATCCGAACTTCTCCTTGATTTGGTTTAAGGAGACCCAGCATAGTCCTTATAGTAGTTGTTTTTCCCGCCCCATTTGGTCCAAGATAGCCGTACACACAGCCTTCATCCACTTTAAAGGAAACCGCGTCCAAAGCCTTGAATTTTCCGTAGTACTTTGTCAGGTTCGAAACGTTCAAGACCGAATGGGATGCCAAACAGATTACCCAGTTCTTGACTATCTTGCGTAGGCACCTAATAGCATTTAGCGCGCGCTGGAGAAGGTGAGCGCGCCTTACGCGTGTGCTATAGATGGTGGGGAAGTCCGATACTGGTCTTCTCCATCGTTAGCCTCTTCGGAGGAACTGTAGGCGGATTCATTGGCGCGATACTCGGCATCGTCGGCGCTGCACTTGCACTGGTCGTCAAGGTCTAGCGCACGCTATTATGGTGTCCCTTGAATTCTTTTCTGTATTGCCTTCCAGGAATTTGTGGTCAGGAAACTTTCTTCCATGTTGCGAACCATACGCTCGAACTTGCGCATGGATACAGAAAACGAAAGCGTGTTCTCTGGAACATAGGGGCGCGCTGAAACATCAAACAATCCTATGGCAGCTCTTGGACGGATAGAATCTTTCTCAAGAAAAGGATACTGAACGATTGAGCCACACCCCGAAGCGGACGGAGTGAAAACATCGTTAGGTTCTGCTTCTTCAAAATTTGCCAATGTGAAGAGGCCTGAAAGGACATCGGGGCACGCGAAAAAGATTACGACTTCAGGTTCATCCGACTCATTCAATGAGTCCCACCTCTTGAACACTATGAACCTTGCTGGAGCCTTGAACGACGGCATAAGCCTAAGCCACTCGGCAGCAATCTCGGGCGTCTTCACGTAACGCTCACCTTCAAATTTTCCAGGAATCCCATAGGAGAGGAAGTATTCATCGTCAGGTTCTAGCGTTTCACGAAAACCCAGACACAGTTGTCCGCCAGAACAGCCGATTGACTCTGCATCAAAACATAAAGCTCTCCCCTTCCTTACAAGTGATAGCGCTGCTATGACGCATCTGCGCGCTATTGTATCGGGCTTCACGAGTTCCGCATGCCCTTCTTCATTCGTGTAGTAGAAGGCGATAGGAAGTTCCGCTTCACCAAAGAATTTTTTCCAGAGAACAATAAAATCCTCTTTGAATTTGATGTCCAATAACAACTCCTCTTGGTTGCTTCAACAAAACCTAGGGCTAAAATAGTTTTCTGTTGGCGCGGGAATTCGGGAAGAAAGTCAATCTTTGGTTCTGCGGAAAAGTTATAGCTAAACCAGACGATACTCAGGTTTTGACCTGGCGTGAACGAATAACAAGATATGGAGGTGAACAGAAATATGGCTGTCGTCTCTGTTTCAACATACGTAATCAGATATGAAAAGCAAACAGAATTTCAGGCCCTAATGAAGCAGTTTCTCAAATTCAAGAAGGCAAACCCGAAGGCTTTTGAAGGAGTGAAATCGTTTCGACTTTTCCAGCAAGAATAGGGTGGAGTATATGGCTCATACGTTGAAATGTGGGAATTCAAAAGCAAAGAAGAGATGGAGAAGTTTAATGCAAGAATGATGAAAGACATGATGAAGAACAAAGAGATGAAGAAGATTGACACAGAATTCCAAGAAATGGTAGACCACACAACGCTTACGGCGTCAATATGGAATACTGTTGCGTAGGCTAAGAATAGAGAAAAGGTGAGAGAACAATTCTCTATCACGCTTTTTAAGCCAGTTTGACCCGACCCGCATGTTTTTATTTATTCCTCTGCAAGTACTCTAATAATGTGCTCAATGTCGGAGACACAAGAACAGAAAAAGAAGAAAAAGAGGAAGCATCCGAGCCTTTTAGAAAGTGAGAGAGTTGAAAGTGAACTATTCCCAGAGTTAGTCGAAGCCTTAGAAGAACTAGAAAAAGAAAGAAAATACGTGGATATTCAAGTCTGTCCCAAGTGCAAAGGTCCGTTGGTTCGTAGGGCTGGCTCAATGACTGGAGACATATCAGGTCACATGGGACTAACCCCACCGAAATTTGAATGCAAGGAATGCGGATGGAGAGAAAGGGTAGTTCTCAAGGCGACCAACCGACCCACAAGCATAAAAGACGTTGTAATAATGGCAGAAGCGAAAGACGCTGAGAATGAGACTGAACGCAAAAAGCACAAAAAGTAGATCAGCCCTCTATCATGGTTTTTAAGCCAGCTTTTGGTTTTGCGGAAAAGTACGCGCGCATTTTCGTCTTCCTATCCCAGTGGAACTTCTAGCGGCATAAGGAGTCCGATTGTGGAACGCCTTGAGAAGCCGGGGATAGTGACGAGTGCATTTCACATGGTTAACGGACGACTGGAATGGGATCCTGTCATCGACGATTTGTCGCTGGTCCTTCAAGAAAAGACGGATTAGTGCTGGTGACTGGTTGCAGTCATGCAGGATTGTTGAATACGTGTGCACGTGCCACACGACTCTTCAATCGCAGAATCATCGCCATACTCGGCGGCACCCACATGCTAGAATACTCACAAGAGGACGTTGACCACGTAGAAGACGTTCTGAAAAACGTGTATGGAACCCCTGAACTGTACTTGAATCATTGCACCGGAAAAGAAGCCATCGAACGACTGAGAGGCAGATTTGGACCAGAAGTAGTCCACGACTGCCACGTGGGCACGGAAGTAATATTCAAAACCTAACGCGCGCGAATGATCAAGATTTGAGCACATGCTTTCATCCCTTTTTCCCGCCCCGTATTCTAAAATATGCGTGTAAACATCTGTCCTAGTAGGAGACTACTATGCCGATAAACGAGCTTGACCTTCTTCTAACTTACAAATGCAACCTGGAATGCGATCACTGCTTTGTCTTCGGCAGCCCAGATGCAAGAGGAGTAATGAAAATTGCTGACCTACGAGAAATATTGAAGGAAGCAAAAAAGATCAGGAGCATTGATTGGATATACTTTGAAGGGGGCGAACCTGTTCTTTACTATCCGATTCTCTTATGGGGCTTGCGTGAAGCAAAGAAACTGGGGTTCAAGACCGGGTTTATTACGAATGCTTATTGGGCAACGTCGATTGAAGATGCAAAAGAATGGCTGAAACCTATTCCAGAAATAGGCATATCAGATGCCATAATAAGCGATGACCTCTTCCACTACGGCAAGGAAGAAGAAAACCTTTCGAAACATGCTTTTCAGGCAGCCAAAGAGTTGGGGGTGCCTGTCAGTAACATCAGCATAGAACAACCCAAAGAATACATGACTAGGAAAGAATGGAAGGGGAAGCCCGTCACAGAAGGGGCTGTGCTATTCAAAGGAAGACCAGCTGAAAAACTCATCGAAGGCCTGCCCAGAAGACCATGGCAGGAATTCGACAAGTGCCTAGACGAAGATTTCTCCAATCAGAAACGAGTGCACATCGACCCATTTGGTCATGTCCACATGTGTCAAGGCATAACCATGGGAAACATGAAGAAGACCTCGCTGCACCGATTGTTTAAACAGTTCGACCCATACAAGCACCCTATATGCGGACCAATTCTGAAGGGAGGCCCAGCTGAACTTGTCAGAACATATCATGTTGATCACGAAGAAAGCTACGTGGACGAATGCCACCTCTGCTATTCAACCCGTCGGCACCTGAGAAAGATGTTTCCAGAAATTCTTGCCCCCGACCAGATGTATGGAATCTTCACCTAAAAACATCGGCATCCCAGCCTCCAGCGCGCACCAGTCATAACTAAATTCCAAGAACCATTCATTTTCCTTTCTTGAAAAAAACCCCAATTCTCAAAGAACTGCTCGCTGTAGCAAATTGTGAATCTGCAGGAGCATTCTCAAAGCGCGCGCAATCATGACAAAAAGCGCTTCAGCGTCAAATCTTCCAGCATGGAGAGAACAAGGGCACGATTATGAATGCGTCGACCTCGTGTTTACGCTGGTTTTTCGTCCGTTATGTTTGGCTTTGGTGCTTGCGCTGTTGGCGGGGTCCTCTTCCTTCTGAGAAAGAAGGCGGTGGCCACGAACATTACACCTATGATTACGCCTATGAGGATGAAGACTCGGAAACGAAGCAAGCCCAGTAGCACACGCTTTTTTTTTTCTGCAGAAAGGATGGATAGACAACCATTAAATGGCGAATAATCTAATCTGAATAGACGTATAGCAAGAGCACGTAAAGATCAGGATGTAAGGCGGGTTCGGGTAGTGGCTGCGAGCGAAGAGAAACGAGATAAGCATTTTCCGCTCTTTGTGCATGATAACGTGTTCAGAAGGCTGTTTGATAACCCACACAGTTTCTGTTCCTATGTCGTAGAAGGTCAAGCGGTTGCTGACCTTGGCTGTGGACCCGGTTTCTATTCACTCGGTCTGGCCGAATGCGTTGGTCCTGAAGGAAGGGTCTACGCGGTTGACTCAGACGAAAAGGCTATCAGAGCGCTAGAAAAGAAAGTGGATAAACGTGGCTTCCGCAACATTGAGGCGCATGTTTCATCTGCCTCTGAACTGAGCTTCATAAGAGACGGGTCAGTTGACTTCGTTTTGGCCAATGGACTACTATGTTCGATGGCGCCACAGTACCACGAGCCCACCGTCAAAGAAATCAAGCGTATCCTCAAGCCAAAAGGACGGGCATATCTTAGCGCGGCCAGAGGTTTCTACAGTTATATGAACAAAGCAGAGTGGGAGAGAATACTTCAGAGATTCAGAGTCGAACGAAGGAGTGATGGCTTCAGCTGGATCGCGGACAGATGGGCAATAGTGTCCGCAAAACCGGCATAAGCAGATGCTCGCTCTTATGACTCGTAAACCTAAGTCATGGTACCTATCTTGGCACCTTTCTCTGATTTCTTCAAATAGGCGATACATGCGTTCTTAATGGTGTCTGTCCCACCAGTTTTGAGAAGTGCCGTTGTCTGGTCGAGGCGATCAACCAGCTCCCCTTCGAGTTTACATTCTCTTCGTAAGCGCGCGCTATTAACATGCTGCTTGCTCCAACCATAGACACGCCCAATCTTGGCAAGATAATCCTCAACCTCAACATGGCGTAAGATCGGAATAACACGAGTCCGAACAGTACTGAAGTCAAATTTGACTTTTGACATCCGGCAGCGAATATTTTTACTTCCGCGCGCGCGAAACCCGAGCGCCCCGTTCTCAACGCTGCTACCCATAAACTTCTCAAGGGCACCCGTGACCGTGTACCCGCTCACACCGACCAAACTCTTGAACCGCTCATAAAGCTCGGGATTCAACCTGAACATCGGCGACTTCGGCATTGCCCCCAACGCATAAACAAAACGTATAAGCAAAACGTATAAGCACGACGGGACCGGGGGAGCCTCAACAACCGCCAGACGCCTAAACCGCGAGAGCGCCCCACCCTCGCACGATAACTGACTCTTGATGTATCGGAAGAGTTATAGCTAAACCGGAAGAACATCGTGCTGGCTAACAGCTAGGGTGTCATTAGTGGTCGATATAAAAGAACTCTTGAAATACAATGAGGTTGTGAGGCACAGATATTTTGAATGCTCCGTCAAACTGTCTTGGGACGAGTTCACCAAGAATAGGGAAGCGAGCTTCAACTCGATAAGGAACATATTTGTCCATACTCTGAGTGCCATAGATTACTGGTTGGATTTCCTGCAGAAAGAAAACCTTCGATCCGAGAGGAAATTCGATGAATACAGAACCCTTGACGAGGTTAGAGCCTACATGGAACATGTTGAGAAACGAACGCGTGATTACCTTCAGGCGTTGTCCTCCAAAGGGCTCAAAAAAACGTACACGATCACGGGCGAGGATCACAAGGCAGCTAGTGTCACAGCCGAAGATATCCTCATACACGTATTCGAGGAAGAAGTCCACCACAGAGGCGAATTGATAGCACTCTTTTGGCAAATGGACGTTGACCCGCCACCGATGGGATGGAAAGGGCTCTAGCGCGCGCAAACAGACCTAAGACTGACTGTGCCCGGCTGGACGTCCCTCATGATGCTGTTCGGAATCACTTCGATCGAAGCTGCGGCTGTGGTTCTAAAGAAGCAGAAAGAGACCCTTGCGATACTGATTTCAGCGCCTTTTAGTCTTCTCTTCTGTTTCTCTCAATGCGAGCTCTTCTCGTTTGATGACATTTCTGGTTTCCGATGATTTCTCCAGAGGCTTAGCGCGCGCTCCTGCTGCTCATCCTCTGTCACCACGTTAAAACCTTGTGCGCAGGAGCTCATTCCGTTCCTCTCGGATGCTTCTCCATCCAATCCATTACATGAGATTCAGCTTTCGATGCGGTCGCATACTCTGGTGATATTGTCTCTCCTTCGTCGTCGATTCTAACTCTTGGAAACAGCAACACCACGTAGTGTTCTCCAAACTGTTTCTTCGTAACGACGACGTTTTGCCCCGTTGTCTCATTCACGTACCCTCGCTGGTTGTCTATTTTTCTCCAGCCCTTCACCATCTTCATAAACAATGCCTCAAAGGCGTCAGCAGCAGGCTCTAGGAACTAATAACTTCCCCAAGCGGGCAGCTTGAACCGCCAACGCTTCGGAGCACTCCTTTTTTTCCGATGTTCAACTGCCTTTGGCCTCTGAACGTACAGGTTCGCGCATTCTCAATCTGGATGGTGTCTCCCGTGGCGATGGAGCCAATCTGCTCATTCCACAGACACAGTCTAATCGTGCCAGTTTCATCCGCAATCAAGGCATTCACGACGTTCGCGTAATCTCCATACCGCGTATAAACCAGGCTTGGCTTCGGAATCTCCAAGACCTTAGCCTTCAAATTGATCTGCACCATCCCTGTTCGCAGATCCCTGATCTTAACCGACAGCGATCGCCTAGTCTTCTTGGCCAGAAACCTGCGAATCATGTCAGTACCGATGAAATCTCTGATAGGATGGCCTTGCTCAAACAGAAATTCCTTGAACAGTGAAAACTGCGCAACAACCCTAGAATCCCTCAAAACAAGAAACATGACCTTGTCTTGTGTCTTGCCCCGGCACTCGATCGCAAGGACTCCACACTTGGAGTTCTTGTTCTCTTCTGCCAGGATCAACGCATCAAACAACTTGTCAGGGTCAACCTCGTGTTTTACTGAAAGAAAAGCGAGATATTCACCGTTTGGCGTCGTTCTCTTTCTCAAGACCTTTCACTCATTTTCCCGGCTGCTCCTTTCATGGAAATCACGGTCAATTTCGAAAAATCCCAGGAGACTCGACACCCAGTCTTTCTTGTCGAAGCCCTCGTTCTCTTCTACCCCTAGTATGACGCGTTTAACCCAACCTCTCAGTTCAGAGCAGAACTGCACCCTGGGCGGAGGCCTTGCTTCAGCTCTTCGAGGCCACGATTGCACAGCAGTGCTTACCTGGGTATCTGTTATTTCCACATTTCTCACTTTTTTCGGTGGAACGGACGGAAAAGGCGACAAAATCCGTCGAATGGCTTTCGCCAGCAATTTCCATGCAAGAATTCTGCCTCAAAGTACGCTTGGCGACTTATAAAGGTGCGCGCCGATGAGCGTCAAAGCGTGCTCTAGCTACTTCGCGTGTGCGCATGTGGCTTCGAGTCAAAGTCACTGCATCGTAAGGTACCCTTTCATCCTTAATTGTTCAGTTTGATTCTTCCTGTACCGCCAGAATATGTCGCCTCGAGTGTCTGATTGGAAGTCCCAAGGGGAGACCAACACGACGTCTCCTAATCTGACCCATACTCGCCTCTTTAACTTGCCCCGGACTCTGCACAACCGTTCCTTGCCGTCTTGACACTTGACCAACATTCTGTCATAGCCGTACATTTTGATTGCTACACCTAGTACGTCATTGGCACGTGGAAGCAACATGTTTTCCAGGTTTTCTTCATTGATGACTTTTCTTTTGCCCAATTTTTCTGCCTCCAAACCATGAGAACATGGTTGCCTGAAGGTCTGGTTAGTCAGAACAATCAGAGAAAAAGCCGAAGTATCCTACGGTTGAACTTTTTCTCTGGACGATCCGAACTACCGTTGATGGATAGGTTGCCGAGTATATTAATCTAATGCCAGGCGAATTCATGAAGACGGCAACTAGCACGTGTCGAGTTTGCCTCCGCTTATGTCAGGTCGCTAATCTGATTTCGATCTTGACTGCACGTTGACTCCTCTCATCCGAAGATTCCGAACAATATTAGCTACTACAAAAAGAGAAAGGATATCTTGGAAAGAGCAGCAGCATTTCGCGCACGCTAGGCATTCTGGTTTTCTCGAGACTTCCCTCCACTCAAGCAAGTAGCATTGACGGCGGAGTGAGCAGCTGCAGTTCTCGAGTTGGTCTCCTTTTTCGCGCAAGCCATGGGCCCATGTAGCCCGCGATCACAGCGGTACCTGCTGAGACTACGGGGGAGATCATGGTCCAAACGTCAAAATCGAACGACGGGTATGGTTTACTACTGAAGTAAAACGTTGCCGCACTGATGGTGTTCAGAACCGCGTCGGTGAAGATGTATGTCATGAAGGCCGAAAGCAGGCCGTCCTTAAGCGTCCCGAGCCTAAAACTGTATATCGCAATTATCGCAGCGAAAAAAGACGGGACAAAATAAAGGTATACCGGTGAGGATAAGTCAATAATGAAAGCCACCAGAAAGCCGGATATTCCTGCCTTTATGCTCGAATCCATTTTTGGGCCTCACGCTCTAAAGGGTATTTAGTCCTCTTTTTACTCTTCTTCAAATATCGTTTCTTCTGCTTTTCTCTCTTTCGCTAACGCGTGCACATCTTTCTGCTGAAATCTCCAGCCTTTTCGCGCGCACGCGCCTGCGAAAGCAGCCTACAATGACTGGCAATCTTTTTACTCTTAAACGAACTCTATCAGAGAACAGGGAGAAGTGGTGAGCTTGTCTTCACTGAGCGACAACATAAAACGCGCGAGCGAGGTCCTCAGGTTCGGAGCCTCGTCCCAAGTCTTGGACTATGAACAGCGTTTTTCATCGCTAAGGAGCCTATACGATGAGCTGCTCACTGGCCTGATAAGGATGCAGTTCGACCGAGAAGAAGCGTATGATACCGCAAGGGAATTCTTCGGTTCCTCAAGTGCTCGTTTCGCCGGCATAGACGGCACGACGTACTCACGGCCGCTTTTCGACATGATGATCTTCTTCGGCGGCGCATACGCTTCAACGGGCACGGTCACATTCTCCGAAAAGGACAAACCCACTGTCGAGTATGATGAGAGAATGCTCCGTCAAAGCGCAGGCATCTCAAGCGTCGTCCCAGTATACATAAACGAGATCCCCGACATAGATCAGACGTATTACGAGGCAGAACAGCCCGAGGAAATCAGTCTGGGCAAACCTTTGACTGATCAGTCGATAATCGATAATTCCACCATCGCAAATTGGATAATGACCTTCGCCGAATTCTACCTCGCCTACAAGCTGGCCATAGACTCAAGCCAAGACTTCCGCATCATCCTCCTAGACAGGAGCCTATCGACCGAACGCGCAAGCCTGATCTATGACACCGCAAAACGCGACCTGTGGAAAACGAGAAGCAGCATGATCGGCTACAGAATCGATGATGAGGAACCGTTCGATATGAACGACTTTACGATCGCAAGGCAGTGTGTCTGGAACCCGGCTATGGACTTGCCGCCACCGAGGGGCGACTACCTGACCCACGCCATAGTCCGACTGATCAAGCAAAGTGGGGCTTCAGCCGAAAAAAAGATTCTATCAGGATTGGCCATAACAGACGAAAAGAGAGCCAGAAGAGCACAACGCTACCTCAACCGTCTAGTCAAAGACGGCATTTTGACCTGTGAAAACGACGCGTACGACTTGAACCCCAAGTATGCAAGCACGTTTGAGCGTATCAGAAAGCTCGTCGAAAGCCTCGGTGACCGTTTCTTCTTCGCGAGGACATCAGAGACTCAAACGTCCGGAGTGATGAAGATTCTGAAGAACGGAAAAGAACAGTGGCTCACAACCGTAGACGTCGCTTTCTTGACGCTTTTCACTCTACACATGCTCATGGATGAATGCTGGAAGAAGCACATTCTGCTCGTGGGCATAACGAAGGACACGGCGGCAAGAGACTTCAAGCGTCAACTGGTTCCGATAATGCACCGTGAAGGCCTGCTTAAGTCTGCCGTCTCAGGCGTCGAATTTGAAAAGCTGCCCAACACCGACCGCATGATACTCCAGTCGGCCAGCATCTCGACCCCGGAAAAAATCACGCCTCCGTGGGCACTTGTGGAGTATGACTCAGCCTTCAGAACCATGATCCCAGACCGACAACGCCGCAGAAACTACGTCTCAGGAGCCATAAAAAACAGGATCAGCCTCGAGAGGGCATTCTTGAAGACGTACACGCAGCTGAGTCAGGCTAAGTCGGACCCGAAGCTGAGAAGCAACGTGCTGCTCATAGACCGTCTAGCATATCCGGAATATGATTACAAGCCTGAAAACCTGCTGGAGCTCTGCCACGAGTTTGGAAACGCTGAAGAACCCGTCAAAGTCATCCTGTTCAAGAGCAACGACGTTCCAAACAGGCTGCAGACCTTGACGATGACCCTACTGACCGCCATGGCCCCGTCCAACATACCGGAAGCCTTCGGCCACAACAAGCCGCTCTTCGTAGCCGACAAGATTGCAAAGTGGAATTACAGTCAATTCAAGTGCGTCGTAGACACGACCGCAAGCTGGATAGCGAATAATCATAAATTGAGACAGTTCGTATTCTACATGAGCACGTTCAGAGAGAGGAGGGCCGCGGTTGAGGCAACAAGACGAGAACAAGTTTAACCGAGCCTGCTTCACGGATTTCGACGGCAAATTCGGCGCCAGACTCGCAGCCGTAATCCCAAGATTCTTCGCGACCGGAGAGGAAAGCAAGGTCGCAGGCACTAGCGCACGTTATCAGTGCCGAGTCAAAGTCGAATACCAGAGGAATCTGATGGGGCTGCTTGAAGAGGGCATGCTGCTTGCCGCCAGAAACTTCAAGCAGGCCGACCAGGCGTCGGAAAGATACACGCTCATGGAGGCCAGCCGAGTCTGGCCTGAACACTTCGGCCTAAGAGGACTCTCAGACCATGGTTACTATCCCATGCAGTTCGAGATCATCGAGCAGTCAGAGGATGACTGGCAGACGGACGACAAGTCCACGATGATGATCCAGATAGACGCTATCCCGATAAACTATGATCTGATCCTCGGCAAAAAAGGCGAGTTTGAGTTCGTCAAGGGTTTTTCATACCCGGTCGTGGGAAGCTCAAGCTACGTCCTGAACGGTGAAATGATAAATCGCATGTACAACCAAAGAATCGCCCAACAACTCCGTGTGGACACGTCCAAGACGGTGGAGGATGCTCGGGCGGATCCGAGACTCGGCCTCATCAAGATGTTCGAAGCCAGCAGGACTGCCATCCCGATATACGTTGACTTCGAGAAGCTTGTGCGCTACCACTTCGGAGTCTTCGCGTTCACTGGAGGCGGAAAAAGCAATCTGATGTCAAACGTCCTCCGCAGGTTACTGCTGCATACGAACGACACGAAAATCGTGGTTTTCGACATAAGCTGCGAGTACGTCTTCCTCCTGCTTGACCTGTTGGCCGACCCGAACGTTTCGGCGAAGGTGATTCTTGAACGTCGTATCGACTCGCTCCAGCAATTCTTCAACTCGGTCGTCAAGCCCAGAGAATACGAGACGGACGAAAGGACCAAGCGGGGACTGCAGCGCATCATGGACCAGGACAAGCTTGCTTACTATATGAAGCCGAGACAGCATGTTCCGACCTACAGCCAGTTCTTAGATGAGCTGGACGGCCAAAGAGGAGGCAACATCGACAAGCCGCATTACCTGAACGCCATTGACCAGATTCATGATGCCGTGCTCGAATACGTGGAAGAACACGGCTCAAGCGAAAACCAGAATGTAACCGAAGACTTCGTCCGCCACATAGACGGGGCCGCCACTGCGACGGTGGACCAGTTCAAGGTGCACGACAAAAGCGGGTTGTACGCTTGGGCAACGACCAGAAGCTCAATCCTGGACACGATAAAGAAGGGCCAGAAGGAAACAGTGGGAACGGGCGGCCTCACGACAGAAAAGATCGAAGAGCTGCTGGAGGACAAAACAACCAACCTCGTGTGCATCTCGATCTCTGATCCCTATACGATTAAGGACCTGGCAATAGAGTTGACACAAGGTCTGCTGCTACGTAGGAAACGCAAGTTCACGGTGAAGCCGTACATACTGCTCGTCTTCGACGAGGCTCAGGAGTTCATGCCGAACGCCACAGGCGGAATCGAGGGCAAATGCTCAGCCCAGGTGGAGACACTGCTCAGACAGGGAAGAAAATACGGCCTAGGCGTCTGCATAGCCACACAACGAGTCGCCTACCTGAACACGAACGCCCTGCAGCAGATACATACGTACTTCGTGGGCACCCTGCCCAGACCGTACGACCGCAACTTGATCAGCGAAACGTTCATGGTGGACAAGGGCATACTGGAAAAAACGCTGGAATTCGCACCCGGCGAATGGCTCCTCTCAAGCTACATAGCGACAGGCATGGAAAACGTGCCCATATTCATAAAAGCAGACAACGCAGAGAACGAAATAGAAAAATACCTCAAAGAAACCGCTTGACCGCGATGCTTTTCTCGACTTCTACGTTCGCGCGCGCTAACAGGGAAATTTCAGTTAGTAGGCGCCAGGATTCGAGGCGCGCGCTATTCAATGACTTTGATCATGACAGAATACTTAGAGGAGACAGATGTCGGGGGCGCCACTCGGACAAGTTCATCCTTGATGACATGAGCTGCAGAAAGTCCTCTGACTTTGAAGTTAGGAACGACCACTGTTTCAGAAGGTTTCGCAGAGCTGCTCAACGCTTCTTCCTCTAGACATATTATCTCCATTGCTGTGATGTAAACTTTACTGTGGGTGGATTCATGGAGAGACTTTGAGCCAGTTGGACCAGCTGTGGTACCATTTGAACCAGAAGTTGAGGTGGTAGTACTTGTAATATCTGTTGAATTTGCTGTAACGTTGGGGGCGGGAATATTTCTCCCTCTTGCATGAATGAATCTGTCCTCGCACTGCTCTCAATGGCTCCAGTCTCCTCAGAGAAGTCAGCAGACAGTTGACCACTTTGACGTAGGATCTGAGCAGGGTCGAAAGGTTGCAGCAGTTTCAGGTCCAGCTCATATTGCTTGTACAGAGACCACATCAAGGTCTCCACTTTTTGAGGCGGTTCTACGACGTTCAAACCTATAATCTCGAGAGCCTCTTTTCTGCTGATTGGATAGCTGTGCGTGTACAGAGTCTCGGTTAGAATCTCAACTATTCTTTCTATTTTCTCTTTGTTCTTGACCTTGGTCGAATCCATGTGAAGGCCGAGTAGCTTGGGCACGAGTATCCTGATAAGCTTGTAAGTACGATGTACGTTGCCTAAGGCGATCGGGTTTATTTTGTCTGTCAGGGCCTTGAAAACCCCTTGAGTACTCTCTTCGGTGTCCAACTTAGCAATTTCCCTCGCCAAAGTGAAGTAAGCAGTTAGGTCCTCAACGCTTATTGCCCATCTGCCCGCAGGGTTAAGCGGATCCATGGGATTGAAAACGTTTGCGGTTGTAGGGTCAACGGGACTTATCTCACCCATCTTTCCCATCACTATTTCGTCTGCTCCTAGACAAATCATCGTAGCCGCACTATGCGCCCTGAATGGAACTAGAACCGAGAAGCACTTGCAATGTTCCCTGATAAGCCGGACCAAGCGTAGAGGAACGTTTGTGTCGCCGCCTCGGGTGTAAAGGAAAAGGTCTATTCTGTCTTGGCATCCTATTCCTTCCAAATGCTCATAAAAAGGCCTGATTGCATCAGAAGCTATCATAGTAGCAAGGTCAGGGGTCACTCCTTGAGGATACCCTTGCCGGTCGCCCAGAAAATAGCAGATTATCCGTGATTTCCTTTCCGCTTCAAGTTCTTTAATGAGTTTCCGCCTTTTCTCAATCGCCTGCTCTCTTGCGCTCATCTGGCGTTCCTACCTAGGGTAGGAGCTTTCTTGCAGGCACCATATATCATTTTCCTGAGACCGGACAAAGTAACGCGTTCTACGGCGCGCCTGCCCACTAATTCACCATTATGTCTCGGTGCATGATGTCGGCCAGGCCCAGATAAACCTCAAATTCCTCAGACACTTTTCAGCTTCACGGGAGTTCCAGGCTGCCTCTTTCGAAGCGGAAAGCGCGCGCTTGCCCAGACCATATACATCGGTAACATTCAAGGCAGTAGTACGGTGTCTTGCGGAGCATTTTCTTGTGATGCGAGCGGCCATTATGGCTCCAAGCCATCTCGCCTCGAAAGCGGCCTTCTGCACCGGCAGCAGCTCACGCTTTTCCCGCGAAGCCATGTCTCATAAAACATCGGCACACACGGTGGGCCTGATGAATATGGCCGGTCAAGCTGTCCAAGCTTACTCATTCTTTAGTAGTGCATATGCTGGGCAGAAGATCCCTGGATACAGCGTGGCAGTGAAAAAGAGGGGGCCAGAATTATGAGCGCGCGCTACATGTTCCGGTCCATTTTGAACAGCTTTGTTCAATCGTACTTACAAAGGCGCCTAAAGCCGGCCCCTACTAACTGAAGGCATGGACAATGTAAACGTATGGCTATTTTCTTATGGAAAGGTAAGTCCTGTAGGGCTTGAACCCCACCTTTGAATACGCGCGTACTGCAGGGGCATTATCGCTTATAACGTGGATTATCGCGGTCGAGGAGACTTTCAGGATTTCCTTGACTAACTCGGAGACTATCGACGTGGCATAACCCCTGTTTCTGCACTCTTCCTTCGTGGCAGCCACTCCGATGTTGCTGGCGAAGTCCACGAGCCGAGCCATGCCCACGGAGACGACACGGTCGTCCTGTTTTATCCCGAGCCAAAACGCGTCCTGCATAGCTCTGCGCAAGTTATCGAGTTGCATCTCACCCCACCATGAAGGATCAGCCTTTCTCATCAGCTCAAGCACGCCTTCTGCATCGTCTACGCCAAGCCTGACCGGAACAGTCGTCACCTGAATGTTTTCCTCGCCCTTCCTCAGAGACATCATCATCATTTCCTGCCTGATCTTTGGCCCACCGTATTTCGCAAGAACCAGGTCCTCGCAATCCAACGGCGCTTGCAGCTCAACCTTCTCCAGAATGAGAAGATCAAGCAGCGTTTTCACTGCCTCGCGACTTCCCCTCAATTGAACGACATAATCTCTGTAAATCAGCATCAGACCCTCGATTCTATCATCCTGCGTCGCCATGAGAATCTTCGTCTGTTCTCTACGCAGCTTCCGATCGAAAGCGAAAAAGTAATAGTTGAGCTCGTCCTCCTTGACATAATTCCAAAACGTGTCCTCCCAACGGTCGTACAGGGCTATGACTTGCAAGATTATGCCTCCGAGCCTACAATTACCTAGATGTTTAGGAAATAAGTCTTACGACATGGCAGTCTATGCGGGCGGGGTCATTCCGCACTTCTTGAGCAGGCGATTCCATTTTGTGTCCGTTTGGCCTTGGATCTCGTTGACCATTTTCTCATATTTTGGAGTGAACAGGTGCCTGAACCGTCCCTGAGTTTCTAAGTATTCCTTCACTGGCTTCTTCTTCTGCGGAGCCAAAGCGTACAGCTTGCTGGGCGTGGATAACTGGTACTCGCCGTTCACTGCTTCCCACAGGGGGAACACGCATGTTTCAACCGCCAGCCTTGAAAGCTCTATTGACTTCGCCGGGTCGCTTCTCCAGCCTCTGGGACAGGGCGCAAACACGTGCAGGAATGCTGGACCGTTGACCTCAATTCCCTTTCTGGTCTTGGTGATCAAGTCTTTCCAGTAGTACGGCGATGCCGTGGCAACGTAGGGCATGTCATGAGCCGCCATGATGTCGGCTATGGGCTTCTTGCCTTCGAGTTTTCCGGGGACAGCAGTTCCAGCCTGCGACGTGGTCGTTGATGCTCCGTAAGGCGTGCCTCCGCTTCTCTGAATGCCCGTGTTCATGTAAGCCTCATTATCGTACAGAACGTACAGGAAATCGTGGCCCCTCTCAACCGCTCCGGACAACGCTTGAATGCCTATGTCGTAGGTTCCACCGTCTCCAGCCAAGGCGATAACGTCAACCTGCTCGTCCTTTATGCGGCCCTTCTTCCTCAGAATCTTCAGGGCGATTTCAATTCCAGCGGCGTTCGCCCCAGCGGTCTCGAATGCGGTGTGCAGCCAGGGCACGGCCCATGACGTGTACGGGTAAATCGTCGAGGACACTTCCATGCAGCCTGTTGCGTTCGTCACGATGGTCGGACCCCTTGTCGCCTTCATTATCAGTCTGAGCACGGTCGCGGGGGCGCATCCTGCGCATGCCCTGTGTCCCGACATGAACAAGTCTGGTTTTTCAGCTACGTCTTTCGTCGTGAATTTTCCCTCTGAAAGGCTACTCATTCAATTTGTCTCCTCATCACTCCCTCAGTCCGACGTAACGCATCTTCTCATCAACTCTTCCAGTTTGAACTATCTCATGTAGGTCTTCGAAGATCCGGCTTATCTGGGTTGGGCTCGTGTCCCTTCCGCCGAGGCCATAGATGTAGTTCACCATGAAAGGGCGCGTTGGCAAATCATACAGAGCATGCCTCGTCTCGTGGTAGACTGCACCGCCGTTTCCTCCGAAGCTCAAGCTCTTATCCATGACTGCGATGGCCTTCACTCTCGCCAAGGCTTCGGCTATTTCTTCGGCGGGAAACGGTCTGAAAGTGCGTATCTTAAGCAGACCGGCTTTGATGTCTTTGAGTCTAAGCTCGTCGACGACGGTCTTCACGGTTCCCGCGGTCGAGCCTACGCATACGATGGCTACTTCTGCATCATCGATCATGTACTTCTCGATCAACCCATCACCGTAGTGTCTACCCGTCAGTTCCCCATACTCTTCCTGAACCTGCTGAATTACTCTCAACGCGTTTTTCATGGCTTCTTCCTGTTGCCGCTTGAACTCAAAATAATAGTTCGGCATGGCCACCGGGCCCATCGTCATCGGATTCGCCACATCCAACCTGTAGGGCACGGTCTTGCCATCATGCGTAACCACGTTTGGCAGTTGCCGAGTGCCAACGAACCCTTTGACATCATCATCGGCGAGAACCTGAATCTTCTCCAGAGTATGACTCAACGTAAAGCCGTCCAACCCGACCATAACGGGCAACTGAACATCCGAGTGCTCAGCAATCCTGAACGCCTGAAATATCGAGTCATAGACTTCCTGCGCGTTCTCGACGTAAATCTGTATCCAGCCGCTATCACGCTGTGCCATCGCGTCCGAGTGGTCTCCGTGAATGTTAAGCGGCGCCGACAGGGCTCGATTCGCGACCGCCATGACGACGGGCGCGCGACACCCTGAAGTCACGAAGAGCATCTCATGCATCAAGGCCAGACCCGCTGATGCTGAGGCCGTGAAGGTTCTTGCACCCGTAGCTGCTGCTGCCAGGCACGCGGTCATGGCGCTGTGCTCCGATTCTGTGCAGACAAACTCCGTGTTCACTTCTCCGTTGGCGACGTACTCGCTGAACTTCTCAACGATTATCGTCTGAGGCGTAATAGGATAAGCCGCCACGACGTCAACGTCAGCCTGTTTCGCGGCAAACGCAACAGCCTCATCACCATTCAGGCCCATTATTTCCTGCTTGACTACACTCTTCATCATTCAATCACTCCAGCTAAATCTTCATCACGATAGCCTTTGTCGGGCACTCGTTTGCGCATATCCCGCAACCCTTGCAAAAGTCGAGGTCAAACTCGATATCGCCCTTTTCAGGCCTCCACAGTATGGCCCCGTCGGGGCAGAAGAGCGAGCATAGCAGGCATTTAGTGCATTTTTCCAAGTCCCTTTCCGGATGATAAGTCTTCCAATCGCCCGTCAAATAGGTTCTGCTTGATTTCCAGCACACGCCTGCGGGCGAGATTTCCTTCCATCCCTTGTCTTTGATGCTCATTCAGACTTTACCTCTTCATAAGCCTCTTTGACGACCGCAAAGTTTTTCTCCGCCACGTCAGGCCGGAACCTTCCCTTGACCATTCTTTCAACGGTCTCGAGGCTGACTATTCCCGTAACATGTGCAACTGCACCAAGCATGGCCGTGTTGGTTATCGGCATGCCTAGAATCCTTATGGAGATCTCGGTAGCCGGCACCGTCCATAGTTTGCCTTTGCTGGATGAGATAAGCTTTCTCACTTCTGCCGGACCGTCTTTCGTGTTGACGACGATGTGTCCTCCCTCTTCGCTGAGGCCGTCAGCAACCTTGACCGACTTCAACAATGTGGGATCCAAGACGGCCACGACGTCAGGACTGTACACGGCGCAGTGCAGACGAATCGGCTCATCGCTGATCCTGGTGAAAGCGGTCACGGGTGCACCCATCCTTTCAGGTCCGAACTCTGGAAAAGACTGGATGAATTTTCCCTCAGAGATGGCGGCCCTGGCCAACAGTTCGCTTGCCGTCCATGCTCCCTGGCCACCTCTGCCATGCCACCTGACTTCCAAGATCTTTTTCAAATCGAGTCTACTCTCCGACAGCTTTTCGACCTAATTGGATGATCGTGGATATACACTTTTCTGGGTGAACATGACAAACGGAATATCTGGCAGAGGCAAATCTTTTAATAAGAAACTGAATCGCTTGATCTAGAGGACCATTTGAGTTGAGCAGTGACATCGTTCTCACAGCTGACAGCACGCTGATGAGTGATTATCATCGCAACGAATTCCTAGGCTTCGGAACGTGTGCCCCTCCGAACTTCATTCCAGACCAGCTGTTCAAGTGGCTTTTCTTCCCCCCTATCAAGGAGGCGGATGACGTTCCGGCAGGCGCTCCGTACGGCCTGAGAAAGATCGAAGCCCAACTTTTGAGCGAAGGATTCAACGTCCGAACCGTCTCGCCTGTTCATCTCAAGAAGCACGTGGCCGAAGCGAAGGTGCTAGGCATAACCGTCATGGATCCCTTTGGCCTGGGACCAGCCTCAAGCACTCTGGCGTTCATTCTCAGAAAAGAACCGTATCTTGCGCAGTACTTTCGCAGGTTACTCAGCCAGCCAGCAGTCAGAAAGGCTAAGAAGAACGGCCTGAAGCTCATCGTCGGCGGCCCCGGCGTTTGGCAATTCCAGTACAGACCAAGGTTCATTGACAAATATGGAATAGACTGCATAATTGCGGGTGAAGCTGAAAAGGTCGTTGGAAAAATCTTCAAATCTGCTATCGAAGGGCAGGCCCTGCCGAAATACTATGAGGCCAGCGTCGAAGAAAGCCCAAAGCTAGACGAGATTCCTGACATCGTCAACCCTTCAGTCAACGGACTCGTAGAGATCGGCCGCGGATGCTGCAGAGGCTGCCAGTTCTGCAGTGTGACACTGAGGCCCCTGCGCTGGTACCCGCTGGACAAGATACTCCGAGAAATAGAAGTAAACAAGAACGTCGGCGGCATAGAGAGAACATGCCTCCATGCAGAAGACGTAATGCTCTACGGCTCCAAAAACACTTCGCCGAACGGTGAAAAACTCATCGAACTCCACGAGAAAGTCGTGAAGAAGTGTGAGGGAGTGACTTGGAGTCACTGTTCACTGGCGGCTGTTGCAGCGGAACCAAAACTCTTCTCAAAGACGGCCGAGATCATAAGGCAGAAACAACCCTGGTGGGGAGTCGAAATAGGCATTGAAACTGGCTCTCCGAGGCTCGTGAACAAGATCATGCACGTGAAGGCTCACCCGTTCAAGCCCGAAGAATGGCCCCAGATCGTCCGAACAGGGTTGGGGCTGATGCACGACAACAACCTCATACCCGCTGGAACGTTGATCGTCGGAACCCCTGAAGAAACAGAGGACGACCTCATAAAAACCATGGAACTCATTGATGACCTGAAAGGCTTTAGATGCCTCATCGTTCCGTTGTTCTTTGTTCCCATGGGAAGACTGAAGCATGAAGACTGGTTCAAAGGAACACAGATGACAGAACTGCACCAAGAACTGCTGATCAAGTGTCTACAGCACGATTATTACTGGGTCAACAAACTGATCGATTTGGCCTTTTCAGAGGGATGGCAAGCGAAAGTACTGGAACCTTTCTACAAGCTCTTCGCATCCATAGTCAAATTCAAAGCAAAACAGTCTGGAATCAACCTTACTCTCGACGAACAGACTTAAATACGACCACAAAACTCAACCTTAGCGTCAAGCAGGAGCCGCCGTAGCTCAGCCAGGTAGAGCAGCTGGCTGTTAACCAGTCGGTCATAGGTTCAAGTCCTATCGGCGGCGCCACAAAACTATCCATGACCGCAATTAAATTCTTGGTTTACTTGAGCTTTCTGAAGTATTGTAGGCCATCACATTAGCGCGCGCGCCCTCACCGTGCGAAATAGAAAGGTTCTATTTGGATAGTCCCCTCCAATTACCCAGTCTCTGGAACCTGAGCCGGAAGCATTTCCGCGTTTCGCTCGGTGAAGGCAAGTTCGTCAAACTCAACCATTTCGAGAACCGCTTGAACGCCCATGATCTGAAATTCTACTGTTGGAAGCTCAAGCCCAGGCACGTTTATTTTTCCGTCTTAAACTGGCTCTTTCCAGAAAGAGTTGGCAGGAAGTATAAGGCTCGTTATTGTGTCCCTCTGAATGGCGAATACGTCATTGATGTTGATTCTTATCTGATTCTGTTCAAGCATAACCATAACGCTGAAGATCATTGGTTTGTCTGCGAAGAATGCCTGGACATGGCCAAACGCATGACCCTGCAACTCTGCGAAATCATCCAAAAATACTATTCAAAGCTGGCCGTGGTCTTCAGCGGCTGCCAAGGATTCCACGTTCACGTATTAGACTTTGACTATCATGACTGGGCTCCATACAGAGAGAAAGATCCGATATGGTGTCATGCAGCCTCAAGGTTCAAATTCACCAAGCTTTTGCAGAAGCAGACTCACGTTTTTGACAGGGTACACTTCACAGTTTCAGTTGATCCTATGCGCGTTGTCACGGTTCCAAACACGGTCAACGGCAAGACAGGCCTAATCTGCCGCTTCATAGGCTCACCAAAAGATTTGGAACTGTTGACTATTCCCGAATTACTGGAAAGGTCAAAGACGTTTCCCTCTCAAGGTTACCCTGAGACTCTTGAAGGCTCTTCAATGGGCTCTAATGGGTCGATGAAACCATGCGCTAAGAACCGAGTGAGGGCAGCATAGTGAGGGTAACCACGATGACGCCTTCCCCAGAAAAGATTACAGGAAACTCTGATAAGCGGCTTGAAATTGAAGACATTTTCTGTTCTAAGACTACAATGAAGATTCTCAAAGCTCTAAAAAAGGAAGAGCGTCTTAACACGAGCGAGATCACCAGAATGATCCGTTCAAACTTTGCGGACACGGCCTCTCATCTGAGATTGTTGGAAGAACAAGAGATCCTGGCACATTCCAACTTTGGAGTGAGAAGCCGCATCTACAGGTTTAGCGAATCATCAAGAGCCAGAGCGGTCAAGGAGCTTCTGGAAACATGGGAAAAAGAAACAGAACGGCCTGTTTGTTCTTCTGAAAAAGAAAAGCGCGCGCTACTCTAAACAGATCAAGTGTTGTACAGGTTCTTTTTTGATGTTTTCAGTCACCTGTTTCACTCGCTGATATGCACTGTTTGTGATTTTTTCTATTTAAGCTATGTAGCGATCGGAATTGTAGTTATGTTTCGTTATGCTTTGGGTGAGCATGAATGTTTATATGGGTGTTTATGCTGTATTGAGTCTCAAGATATGTCTGAAAGAGGACATATCGTATCGGTGTAGAACACAGATACAGAGGGAAAATAAACATGATGAATAACACAAAAGAAGTTCAAGCAAAACTCATGAAAGGGCTACTGGACCTGATCGTTCTGCAGTTCCTCAACGGGACTCCCATGCATGGTTACCAGATAATCACGAGGATACGCAGAACCTTCGGAGTCTACTTAGGACCGAGCACGATCTACCCATTGTTAGGAACTCTGGAGAAGAAAGGCTACGTGAAAAGCGAATGGAACATGAACAACGAGCGACCCAGAAAGGTCTACATGCTTACCAACGAAGGCCAGAACCTGCTAAACTTCACTGAAGGCTCTCTCACCTTCATACGCAAGAAACTGAATTCGCCTGGACTCGCAAAAGATGGAATAGCAGAATTTGCCCAGCAGCACACCACCATGCGTCCCCTTCTGAAGAAGATAGAACCCGCGAGACCGATGATTTAGGTCTAAGCCCTTTCATTCTTGCGCGCGCGAATGTTTGGAAATGATTAAGAAGGAATATGGAGGCCCACCATTTTGACACCTTGCCCTTTCTCGCGCGCTGTTGCTGTGGCACCACAGACACACACGTTTATTCACTCCACAGCCAATATTATATATTAATAAATCATATGGAGGTTGCTTGTTGTCTTATTCCACCCGAATCAGCAATCATGTTCACAAGAGAGCAATATTCGCTACCATGTGCATCGTAATGGCCGTCACTCTCGGCACCATTACGGGGTTATTTGATGCGAGTAAAACTGCTCACGCCAACGTGGTGGGCTTTGGAGCTGAGATTTACTGGGACCAAGGCCGTACAAACAGAACTCTCTCGTTCGATTGGGGGTCTATTGAACCAGGTTCAAACAAGATCGTCACTGTCTACATTGGGAATGAAGGCGATTCTGCGGCATGTTTGTCTATGGCAACGTCAAACTGGGCTCCAGCCGCAGCCTTGAGCTACATGACTCTAAACTGGAACTACTCTGGTCAAATCCTTAGCGCCGGTCAAGTAATTCCTCTGGAACTAATCCTAACAGTCTCACCAAATGTAACAGGAATAACCCATTTCAGCTTCGACATAACCATAACCACAACAAACTAACATCCATCCGATTTCCAACGATTGCCACCACTGCGCGCGCGCATGGGAATAAGAAACGGAGCTCCCGTCATTATCCGAGATTCACAATATTCTTACATTATCTTCTCTAACTATCAAAGAGGGAATCTGAAGATGGTTAATTGTCCAGAATGTGGGAAACCCTTGAAAAAGAACACGGGCAAGGCTGAGTACTACTGCGAAAACAGCGCCTGTTCCGTTATATTTGTTCGTAATCCCGACAGGCAATCTATAATGGAGATAAAACACGAGGCCAGAGCTCGGTCCTAAGCGCGCGCACCATTGTTACTTTCAGTCATTCAATGAGCCTCCAGAATAGAAAAAAGGGAATTGCGCGGGAGAAACAAGCGTTCCTCTTGCTAGCTTGTAATGTAGATTGGAGATAGCGCGCGCGCTTCTAAGTAAGGTCTACTGTCTTCGCTTTGGGGACGTTCTCTTTGACTGATGCGATTCCGTCTTGGCATCCTTGTTTCGAAACGTATCCTTCTCCGCTTACAGCTATTATTTGGGTATTCTCAGCTCTCAGTCGCCATCTGAATTGCGGGGGCGTGGCAATATCCTTGTATATCTCAAATTGTGGTTCTGGCAAGTTTTTCACCCTTTCCTAGTATTGTTCTATCAACTTAAGAGTTCTTTCTACAGTGACGCAAAAAGTTATAGCTGAACCGCCAAAGACTACTGACTGCTCATAACGGATTCAAGATTTTTGCAGCAAGATTTTCGAATTGTTCTGCAATATCGGTGATTTTTGAGGCGTCATTAGGGTCTCGAGCGGCTACACTTAGTGACCCTACATGGTTTAGTTCAAACAACCCAGCAATCGCTTTGAAATAGTATTCGACTTTTCCTCTGGATGTTATGCCATCTTGTCCACCGACTTGCCCTACTACCACACTCGCAAATCGTTTTCCTTTGATTTTGCCATAAAGAGGATACATACGATGGATGAAGTTCATGGCTAACGCCGTAGGAGCATCCATGTAGGTTGGAGAACCAAGGACAACAGCGTCAGCAGACAGCATATTGTCGTAGATTCCCTGCATGTCATCTTCTATATGGCATGCGTTTGTCTTTTCGCATACTAAACAGCCATCGCACATCTTGATGTTCCTATCTCTGAGCGTAAACAACTCGGTCTTGCCACCACTTTTCTCAGTTGCCCTCATCAACTCTCTCATCAACCATTCAGTATTCCCCTTCCTAGGACTAGCACATATCCCCAGTATCTTCAAGTTTAACTCCTCATATTGCTGTTGGAGGGGTTTACATATAAATCTAAGCACAAACCCACAGACTTGGGTTTTGCGGAAAAGTTATAGCTGAACCGTAAGCAGATATTATGTTTGGTGCTCGAAGTGCTCGAAGGCAAAAATGTGAATTTAAGGATTGTGGAGAAAAAGGGAGGTTGAATGCCTAAAGTTAGGGTGGACAAGCTTGAGATGTACTATGAAGTGCACGGGAATGGGTTTCCCCTTGTCATGATTGGCGGCTACGGCGGAAGCTCAGAAGGTTGGGATGTGCCTGTGCCAAGAGTCAGAGAGCTGTCGAAACATACAAAGTAGTGACCCTTGACAACAGAGGCACTGGAAGAAGCAGCGTACCTGAAGGCGACTACTCCATTAGGACTATGGGAGATGATGTGGCTGGATTATTGGACTACCTCGGAATGTCGAAAGCACATATACTGGGTGAGTCGATGGGAGGCATGATTGCCCAAGAACCGGCAATCAACCACTCGGAGAAAGTGAGTAGTCTAATACTTTCTTGCACGACTCCGCACGCACCACAGCGAGAGGCTCTTGAAAAACTTAGGTGGATGTTTGCTCCTCCACCAGGCATTCCGCCAGAAGCCGTTCTCGAAGAGATAACGAGATTATGTTACAACAAAAGGTTTCTTTGAAAAGAACAAAGCCAGCATAATGGCTTTCATACCGAAATACCCGACTTCTCTTTCAACACTTGAGAAGCAACACGATGCCATTATCAAGTTTGACACATACAATGGACTTGGAATGATTCGTTCGAGAACGCTTGTGATTCATGGAGAAGACGACAGACTCGTCGTGCCTGAGAGCGCGCGCGCCAGAATGCTTGCGAAGTAAATTCCAAACGCTGAGTTGAAAATGTTCAAACAAGCGAGGCATGCCGTACTAGAGGAGAAATGGCAGGAAGCAAAACCAGCCATACTGGATTTCCTCAAGCGCTCCGGCGTGTGTTAGTAGAAAAAAGGGAAGATGCGGGAGCAAACGGTCATTGAGCGACTGATATCTGGATTGGAGTTCCTTCCACAAGCTATAAAAAAGCTGCAAAGCAAAACTATGAAGTGTGTGAGGTACTTGTTTGGATAAAGAAGCGGGTCGTATAAAGATCACGGTGCTCAAACGGTTCGACACTAAAGAAGTATTCAAAGTTCCTCCGGTCAAGGCAAAGTATAGTGGTCCTTGCCCTGTCTTCGAGGAGGGACAGGTGTTCTCTGTTGATGACAGCATGCCAAGCGGGTTTTGCCCTTATGCTTGGGACGCAATCTTCTTTGCAGTTGTAACACTCAGGTCAAATGGCAACTTCAGCGAGTGGTATGATGAACCTGGAGTTGCAGTAGGGTGTTGCGGAGACGGGTTAAGACCAGTTATCTTCAAGCTAGAGCGAAAATAACCAGAGGATTCCTCCAAATGCCTTCATAAACCATCAAGACCATAATACCTATTGGAGATATCGTCCATCTGAAGGCTGAGTTCGGGAGACATCGCGCTTCTGGAAGCATGGGAATAGTCAAGATAGAATCTTCTTCTATAGCAAAGTGCAGGAAAGTGTGAAATACAGCTTGAGAGTACATCAAAGAGCAGGGAGAGGAAGATGAAGAAAGCATTTTACGGATTAATTGTGACTCTGCTCTTAACCAACATCCTTGTGCTGTCGTCTAACATGCAACAAGTCGAGGCAGAACCTAAAACTTGGACTGTGGATGATGATGGACCAGCAGACTTCTCGTCGATACAAGAAGCCATAAACACTGCCAGTTCAGGAGACACACTATACGTAAAGAATGGAACATACTATGAAAACGTAGAGGTAAACAAGACCCTATCGCTCATCGGAGAAAGCAAGGAAAACACGATCGTTGATGGTGGCGGAAATGCAGCCGTAATTTACGTAGAGGAAGATCATGTTCTTGTGACTGGTTTCACAGTCCGGAACAGTGGTTGGGGATACTACTATTATGAAAGCAGCGGCATTTCCACTGACATGGCGAGCTTCTGCAACATCAGTGATAACATAGCCACGAACATTCGTTACGGCATATCTTCATGGCTCGGCCAGAACAACAGCATCAACCACAACACGATATCAAATGCCGAACAAGGCATCTCTCTAAACGGTCCCCAGTACACAACGGTCATTAGCAACTCTATATGGAATACATCTACTGGTATCGGCCTATGGGTGAATTCAGCTTATACCACTATCATTACTAACACAATATCAGATAGTTCAGACACAGGTATCCATGCCGACAATAGCCCTTGTGCCCTCGTCATTAACAACATAATAACTGATAATTATATTGGAATCTATCTATCCCAATCATACTTTGACAAAATCTACCATAACAGCTTCGTTAACAACACACAACAAGTGTTTCTTTCCAACTCCGCTACTTGGGATAATGGCTATCCATCTGGCGGGAACCAATGGAGCGACTACACAGGCGGCGATATGAACGAAGATGGAATAGGCGATACGTCACAGATTTTAGACAGCAACAACGTGGACCACTACCCGCTAATGGAACTTTGGGCTCAACCCTGGGACGATTGGAATCATTATCACAACTACACCGAAATCGCTAGGACTCTGATCTACTTGAACGAAACATATCCAACCATTGTGGATGTCTTTTCCATCGGCAAGAGCTGGGAGAACAAAGACATCTACTGCATCAGGCTAACAGACGAATCTAACACACATCCCAAACCCAAACTACTCTTCGTAGGCTATCACCATGCCCGCGAACTCATAAGCGCAGAACTAGCCCTCTATTTTGCGGTAGACGCTGCAACACATTTCGGCACAAACGAAACCATAACGCGCATGCTAAACTACAGTGAAATCTACATAGTTCCGGCACTGAACGTGGACGGCTTCGACGCGGTCAAACAAAACGAGTGGCAACGCAAGAACGTTCACCCCTTCGACGAGGACGGAGATGGCCGACTAGATGAGGACCCACCGGACGACGAAAATGGAAACGGCTACATAGAAGACCTTCAGCGATGGAATGGAACGTCTGGCCAATGGGAATTCGTCAGATGGGAAGGCCTAGACAATGATGGCGATGGATTGCTGAATGAAGATTGGATTGGAGGCGTTGACCTCAACAGAAACTATGGCTACGAGTGGAATGCAACGTGCGATAGTGGCAGCCCCTACACTTGGGCAGAAGACTATCGTGGACCAGCACCCTTCTCAGAACCAGAAACCCAAGCCATAAGAGATCTGGCCCTTGGCCATGATTTCAAATACGCCATAAGCTTCCATTCAGGTACCGAGTCAATAGGATACCCATGGGGATACACAGCGGACCCAACACCTGATGACAACATCTTCAGACAAGTCGCCTCAAACCTTTCAGCATTGGTCGGGGGGGCATGGTATGGGCAAAGCGCTTCGGGTATGTACACATCGTCGGGGACATGGGATGACTGGATGTACGCCAACAGAAGCACGTATGCTCTGACATGTGAAATCTATACCAACAGCACTGCATGGCAGAACGAGACCGGACCCGAACCAGACACATTGTGGGAAAGAGGAGTCTTCCAATTCTTCAACCCAGACTCAGCTAACATCGAAACAGTAGTCAGACGATGGCTACCAACCTTCACATACACCGCAGATAGAGCCATTACTGAAGCATATGATGTTTCCACAACTGCAGTGGCTTCTCTAAAAACCGTGGTAGGACAGGGATACTGTGTGAACGTAACTGTGACTGCTGTCAATAAGGGCGAATTTACAGAAGCTTTCAATCTAGCATTGCGTGGAAACACTACTACTCTAACGTCACAAATCATAACTCTCGCAAGTGAAGATTCTGTTGCGATCAACTTCACGTGGAACACGACTAGCTTTGCCAAGGGGAACTACACCATAAGCTTTTATGCTTGGCCTGTTCCAGGCGAGACCCACACGTCTGATAACAACTTCACTAGCGGGTGGATCATAGTATCAATGGTCGGAGACTTGACTGGCGGTACGCCTAACCCTTGGAACTATGTCCCAGACGGAAAAGTTGACGGCAAAGACATAACCATAGTAGCCTTGTGCTACGGCTCAGCACCCGGATGCCCACCACCATACGTATGGAACGCAAACAGCGACGTAAACGGCGACCTCAAAGTAGACGGCAAAGACATAGCGACAGTAGCAATACACTTCGGGCAAGCAGGCCCATAAACCCACATTTTTTCTTTTTCAGAAGAACAAGCAGCCCCCTCTGTTTTTTATTCCCATGCTCCCATAAGCTTCTTGACCGCTTTGGCTCTCGGTGATTCTCCCAAAAAGATGGATGGATTATGGGTATGCTTTTCCGAAGTTTAGTGCTATTAGCACGATGTCTCTGCCGTCGATTTTGTTGTCCTCATTTTCATCGACTACGCAGTTCCATCTTGGATCTCGTGGACACGAGCCGAACGCCAGAGCTGCATGGACAATGTCTCGTCCGTCAACTTTTCCATCAACGTTCACGTCTCCCGGCATCCTGACAATGATAACATCGCTGCCTTGGAAGGAGTTTCCATCAGCAAGGTTTCCTGTGACTGTTAACGTTACGTTGCCTGTCATTAGCCCTTCGGACAGTATTAACTCGGCAACTGCCGTTCTGTTAAACCTAACCATCAAATCTGGGATCGCGTCATTGTCGTAGTTTCCGATGACCCTGAACTCCAATTCCGGCGGAATGGTTTCGTTCAGCCTTATCGTTGAAACGTCAACATCACTAACATTGTAGCCCTCCGGAAGCTCAAGGTAAGCCGTTATCAATTCACTTTTGCTCCCCAAGTTTAACGTGTGAGGTTCAACGTCCAAGGTTGCCGTGATAACTGGTAGTAGCGTCCAAGGTTTCATCAATGGATAATTGTCTCTATTACTTGCATCGATAATGTGTGGCATATCTCCGATTCCATCACTACCAGTTTCATTCTGATAGAAACCGCTCTTCATGTCAACACCAGTGTAATTGCTCCAGTAGTTTCCGCCTGAAGGATAGGCGTCATCCCAAGTGTTGTTTGAGCTTTCCGTGTAGACCTGGTTTGTGTCGTTCACAAAACTGTTATGAAAGACACTGTTGTTAGAAGAATAGTAGAGCCTAATGCCATCCGCATTGTTTGCCGTGACGTTGTTGCCAGACAAAACATTATTAGAAGAATAGCCGAGCCCAATACCCTGCGTGTTGTTTGCGACGTTGTTGCCAGACAAAACATTATTAGAAGAATTGTCGAGCCAAATGCCATCCCCGGTGTTTGCCGTGACGTTGTTGCCAGACAAAGTGCTGTTAGAAGAAGAGTCGAACCAAATGCCAAACTCGTTGTTTGCGAAGTTGTTGCCGGTGATTTTTGAATCGTTTGTGAATTCAACCAGAAGTCCCTGACCATTGTTTGTTAGGTTCAGCCCTTGCACGGTCACGTTGGCACAGTTAACGAAGCCCAAATACCCGATCTCTGGATACGCATCGGCATTCACCACTATGTGCGACTGGTTCACGAAGTAGTAAACTGGCTTACCATCTACAAGGTTTGAAGTGTCAACCGAATGCAGATAGTCGCTCAAAACATCGCCACCGACTCCAAAGTTGTATCGGTTACCTCTCATCACGTTACCAGACAAAGTGTTGCCAGAAGAAGAGCCGAGCACAATGCCAGCATAGTTGTTTGCGACGTTGTTGCCAGACAAAACATTATTATCAGAAGAATAGACGTCGATGCCATCCGCATTGTTTGCCGTGACGTTATTGCCAGACAAAACATTATTAGAAGAATAGTCGAGCTCAATGCCATCCCAGTTGTTTGCGACGTTGTTGCCAGACAAAACATTACCGTCAGAAGAATAGTAGAGCATAATGCCAATCCAGTTGTTTGCCGCGACGTTGTTGCCAGACAAAGTGCTGTTAGAAGAAGAGTCAAGCTCAATCCCATAGTCGAAGTTTCTTATCGTCATGTTTCTCACCGTCACGTTGCTCCTGTCCGCAAGTGTCGCGCCGTTTCCTCTTCCACTTCCCAACAGAGTGTAGCCTCTTCCGTCAACCACAATGTCATCCCTCTCAACAACCATGCCATCGCCATCGCTGGTGATGTTGCCAGTCAAAGTGTAAGTAACATTGTCTACCGTTGACAAAGGAGCATCTGGTGGGTCTATGCTTCCGTTAGCCCTGATATGAACTGTTCCAGCAAACTCGGGTAGAGCTGGGGTCCAAGGGTTCATCAATGGATATCGGTCTCTATTGTTTGCGTCAATGATGTATGGTGTATCGCCTATACCGTCGCTTCCAGGCAAATCTTGACTTGACCCACTCTTAACGTCAATGCCAACATAATCGCTCCAATAGTTCCCACCAGAAGGATAACCATCATCCCAAACATTCGCTAAACCGTAACTGTCAACTTGCGCAGCGTTAAAGGTGTTATGGTAGAATCTATTGTCAGAAGACTGATCGAGATAAATGCCTCCATATCCGTTGTTTGTTATGTTGTTTCCGATGACACTGTTGTTGGAACAAGACTGGATGCTGATGCCGGGCCCATTGTTTGCCGTTATGCTGTTTCCGCTCACGCTGTTATTAGAAGAAGAATAGAGCCAGATGCCATCCCCGCCGTTTGCTGTTATGTTGTTTCCGCCCACGCTGTTATTATTAGAAGAAAATTCAAGCACGATGCCACCACCGTTGTTTGCGATGTTGTTTCCGGTTAGGCTGTTGTTAGAAGAAGACTCGAGCCAGATGCCATCCCAGTTGTTTGCTGTTATGTTGTTTCCTGAGATTGTGGTGTTGTTTGTTTCCCATAGTTCAACGCCGATGGTAGTGTTGGATAGGTTGAGGTTTTCCACGGTTACGTTGTTGCAGTTGACGAGTACGACTTGACCCGCGTCCCCAACCGCATAGTCTGACACATCCTCAAGGTAGACTAAGGGTTTGCCGTTCACCAAGTTACCAGTCACCACATTCCCATAGGAACTACGCACTTCTAAGCCGTCATTGACAAACGAGTTTCCGCTCACGCTGTTATTAGAAGAAGAATAGAGCCAGATGCCATCCCCGCCGTTTGCTGTTATGTTGTTTCCGCCCACGCTGTTATTAGAAGAAGAATAGAGGAGATAGATGCCATCCCCGTTGTCTGTTATGTTGTTTCCGATGACACTGTTGTTGGAACAAGACTCGATGTCGATGCCGGGCCCATTGTTTGCCGTTATGCTGTTTCCGCTCACGCTGTTATTAGAAGAAGAAGAGAGATCGATGCCAGCATCGTTGTTTGTTATGTTGTTTCCAGAAATGTTGTTGTTGTAAGAGGAATCGAACTGCATCCCATATTGGTTGTTTGTTACGTTATTTTGACGGATTATTGTATTGTTGCTGTAGGCGATCAAAATGCCTTGATAGTTGTTCCTTAGGTCGAGTCCTTCTACCCTAATGTTTGTCGAGTTTACGATTGCCACGTATCCCGCGTCTAATGGAATCTGACTGTCATGTCTGTTAACCCAGTAGTATACTGGTTTTCCGTCCACAGTGTTTGTCTCGTCTACATCTTGAACGTAACAATAACTCCGCTCGACTCCAAAATTATAACGGTTTCCAGTCATGTTATTGTATCTAAGCGTGTTGCTATAACCCTCATAAGAATATACTATTAGGATACCATAATTATTGCGTGTTATGTTGTTTTGGCTCAGTAGGTTGAGGGTAGAGGACCCCAACAATATGCCATTGATGTTGTATCTAATGTTGTTTTGGCTTATATTGTTGAAATGTGAATCTCCAAGCGTCAAACCATCACGGTTCGACTCTATAATGTTTTGTGCTATGGAGTTGAAATAAGACTGATCAAGAGAGATACCAGAGGATTCACCTAGCAACATAGTATCTGACAAACATGTAATGTTGTTTCCTACTACTGTATTGTTTGTGGAATGATTGAGTGATATACCCCATTCATAATGCTCTATGTTGTTTTCGATTATCGTGTTGTTTGAAGCATCACTTTGTAACTCATCTTGTGGCCTGACGCCTTCCATTCTAATGGCACGGACGCATTGTGTCACTTTGTTTTGAATTACCATGTTGTTTGAAGAGCGGTAGATTTCAATGCCGTATTGGCTAATTCCGACGCCCTCTATCCCCCCTATGTAGTTTTGGCTTATTGTATTGCCTGAGGACTCGGTTAGGTAGACGTTGCAGTTGGTGTCCAACATAATTATATTTTCAGTTATAGTGTTGTTTGAAGAAAGTTCGAGAACCACACCGCCACGCGTTATTATGTTTCCGGAAAGAACAACATAAGATGCCGAGTTGATGTAGACGCCACCGCCAACGATAATCGTGTTTCTTATTGTAACATTACTTATGTTTGTCAGCCGAAAGCCCTGAGCGACGCATCCATTTCCATCAATTGCTATGTTGCTCCTCTGAACCACGATCAATGAATCATTGATGTTGTCTGCTAAGGTATAGGTGATGTTGTCAGCAGTGAAAATTGGTGCTGTTGAGGGGTCTATGCTCCCGTCAGCCCTAATGTAAATGGTTGCGCTCGCCCGAACTGGTTGAACGTTATGCGCCACGGCCAACGCGTTTACTACAAGCAAAAATAGTATGATTATCGAAGCAGTTTTCCTCTGCAATTCAACTCCCTTCCCTATACTCAATCAGTTCGCTCTAAATAAATAACTTGTGAAGGAATCTTCTATGATGGCCCTCATTGCAGTTTCTATTCACTTTGGCCATTCTGCCTGCATCAGTCTCAACGACCTGAGAACATGAAAAGATCCCAAAGAAGGGGTTTTGGACAGTTCATGGGTATGCTTTTCCGAAGTTTAGTGCTATTAGCACGCGCGCGCTTTTGCCTTCTGAACGTTAAAAGTCAAGTGTAACATGCCGGCGAGAAGAGTCAAGGCCAACGCCAAAACAAGTCTTCGGTTCATGTTGCGTCATCTGAGTTAGTCTTTTTGTTCTTTGTGCCTCCATTTCTGTGCACTATTACTGCCAGTAATGTTGCCATTATGAACAATGGAAGTATTAGGATTGATGGGAACTCTGGCACTATGATTACCTGTTCTGTTGAGTGAGTGTAGTTGAAGTATAGGTAGCTGTGAGTGCTGTTAGAGCAGGGCAATAGATTACATGGAACCTCTGTGCTATTGACAAACACCTTGTAGGTTGCGTTCATCAGGGCGGTCGGTATGCATATTCTGCAGAAGCCTGCAGTGCCGTCTTCTCCCGTGACGTTGAAGCTTATCGAAGTACTGTTAGATTGAAAATCAGATATTGAAGAATTGCAAATGGCTTGAACATGATATTCCGAAGTAGTATTGAAGTCAGTGAACATTCCCATTAATGGGTAATTGTCTGTGTTATTTCCATCAATCACGTGTGGTGTATCACCAATGCCATCATAGTCCAAGTCAGCTCCTGTATAATTGCTCCAATAATTTCCGCCAGAAGGATAGCCATTATCCCACGCATCAATTGAAGGCAACTCAGGAACCTCATCATACTCTTGTTGTGCGTTGTCAACAAAATCGTTGCCATATAAGATGTTCCCTGAAGAGTACATGCGCCCCGTTCCGTACGTGTTGCCAGCTATGTAATTCCCAAAAATGGTGTTCATAGAACTTCCATAAATGTAGACACCACTACCACTGCCATCAGTTATTTCGTTTCCTGCGATTATATTATGGCTTGAGCTGTACCACAAACCCACACCGAAATAATCCTCAGAAGAATACCTTGTGTTGTATTCCCATATGTTGTTGTTGAATACGCTGTTGTATGAGGAATAGAACAAGGCGATGCCGCTCCCCGCCCTATATTCATTGGTTGTTATATGATTTCCAGAAATGCTGTTGTTGTCAGACTGGGAAACTCCGATGCTAGACCCACCCCAGCTCTCAAAGTAGTTGCCCACAACGCTGTTATTTGAGGAGGATTTATAGAGATAGACGCCAAACCCAAAGAATTCTGTTATGTTGTTTCCAACAATACTGTTATTAAGAGACTCGCTGAGATAGATACTATATTCGTTCCATGTTAAGTTATTTCCCACAATCTTGTTGTTGGAAGAGCGGACAAGCCTGATGACGTACCACCATCCATGGGAATCAATATTCATGACTGTTACATTCTTTCTCTCAGACAAGTCCAATCCTGTACCATAGGAGCTGAGGTCGCCTTGGAGCACATGACCGTTTCCATCGAATATGATGTTATCTCTCTCAACCACGATTGAATCATTGATGTCACCTGTGAGAGTGTAAGTAACATTGTCAAGGGTTGAAATAGGATCATCTGGAGGGTCTATGCTTCCGTCAGCCCTAATGTATAAGGTTCCAGACGCACGAACTGGTTTGACGTTAAATGCCAGAGCCAACATTCCGGTTAACAGCAGCACCAAAATGATTCCAGCAAATATCCGCTTCATAATTCACCACTCACTTTATAACCGCATTATCCTATGCCCAAAATTACGTCTAAATCCGTGCGCGTTGATCTAGGTTCAGACTGCGAATTCTCAACTCCTCCTGGAGGCTTCTTCTTTCTGCGCATGATGAAGACTGCTGCGCTTACTACTATTATTATTGCCGATGCGGCCAGGATGTAGAGGTAGATTGGTCCTATTGGAAGACTTGATGACGCGGCTTGCCACATGTTTGTTTCTGATGCTTTAGCCGTTGCGGTTATGCCTCCTGAAACTACGGATGCTTCCACCATAGCTCCGGTTAGTTTATCCCAGTAGTAAGTGAGCTGAGTCCCATACTGAGAGAAGCCTGCGTAAACGACTGTTCTGCTTGCTCCAGCATAGTTCCTTGTGTTCTCACTCTCTATTGTTACATTGCCATATCCGTTCATGTAAACGGAGTCTCCTGTCGTGCAATTAGCTGGAATAACAAATCCTGAAAGCCCCTGAAATGCTCCACCGCCAGCAACAACATCCACGGGCACTGTTGCATTCTGTTCAGTTCCATCAGACATGTGCATAGTCACCCTCACAGTAGCGTTTGTTCCCTCAACGTTTAGAAACTCTAGTTTCAGCCATAGAGGTAGATTGGTTCCAGAAGGAGCACCAGCAACTGTGTAGTCGATCTTTATCCAGTCGCCAGCCTTAACGCCCACTTGCATTCCAGGTGGAAGTGGAGTTGTAACGGTTACAAACTTTGTCATAAGATTATTTTCTAAGGATGTTTCGCCAGGCACTGGAACGGAGTAGGCAGTTACATTGTACGTTCCTTCGACTGTGGGGGTCCATGTGTAGCTGAGCGTATATGAATCGCCAGGCTGTAAAAGAGCTTCTAGTTGTGAGAATACTATGTTGCCGTTGATGAGAAGCTGCAATTCTACGTTAGTCATATCTCCCCATATTTGGCGGCTGACGGTTGCGTTGAGTAGTGATGAAGTGCCAACTCGGAGAGATGCTGGAGCTATTAATGACACGACAATTTCAGGAGCTGAAACGTTCACAAGGATAGTTTGCTGATTATTTTCTGTGAGTGCTTCACCGAGAACTGGAGGAGCATAGGCTGTTACGTTGTATGTTCCTTCAACCGAAGGAGTCCAAAAATAGTTGAGCGTGTATGCGTTGCCTGCTTGTAGAAGGGAGATAGTTGTTGAGTTCGCGCTGGTGCCGTTGATAAGAAGCAATAATTTCACGCTTGCCTCGTCACTTGACCCTTTGCTGGTGATTGTTGCAGTAAGCATAGATGAGCCTTCAACCCTTAGAGAGCTTGGAGCCATTATGGAGACAGCAAGTTCATGTTCAGGAGTCACAAGCGGATAATGATCTAGATTGCCCTCGTCAATAACGTAAGGAGTATCCCCTATTCCATCGCTTCCAGGCTGGTCTTGGTTAGGACCACTAAACTCATCAGCACCAGCGTAATTACTCCAGTAGTTGCCGCCTGAAGGATACCCATCATCCCAAATGCTGACGAAATCTTTTTCGGAATCAACTTGGTGCCAGTTGTTTACGAAGATATTATGATAAATGGTATTGTTTGAAGAAGACACCCGAAGGACGATGCCATCGTTAAGGTTGTTTACTATGTGGTTTTCATAAATGGCATTGTTGGAAGACTCAGCGAGACAGACGCCATAATCACCATTGTCAGTTATGCTGTTACCAAAAATACTGGTGCCTGAACAACTATAGAGATAGACTCCCCGGGAGTTGTTTCTTACGTCGTTGCCATGAATACTGTTGTTTGATGAATACACGATACCGAGCCCTGTAGCACCATGTTGGTTGTCTGTTACGTTGTTTCCGGAGACGTTGTTGCTTGTAGAGTATTCAAGCCTGATACCATCCGAACCGATACTTGTTATCTTGTTTTGAGTTATTATTGAGTTTGTTGTGTTGACCAGAAGTATGCCTTGCCCGTTATTAGCGAGGTTTAGGTTTTTCACAGTCATGTTTGTGCAGTTTACGAGCGCCACGTAACCTGCATCCAAAGGAACAGCCAAATTTTGCATGTTGACCAAGTAGTAAATGGGCTTGCCATTCACAGTATTCGAAGAATCAACATCATGGACGGAAGTGCCCTCCACAACAAAATTGTAAGTGTTGTTCGCCATAAAATTGTCCCTCAAGACGTTATTAGAAGGGGAGAGACTTATGCCACCCAAGTTGCTTGTAATGTTGTTTCCAGAAATGCTGTTGTAAGAAGACCAGTAGAAGCCGATGCCATAGCCGTCGTTGTTTGTTATGCTGTTTTCGGCTATGCTGTTGTTTGAAGAATACGAGAGTTCGATGCCATCCCCGTTGTTTGCTGTTACGTTGTTTCCATCTATGTCGTTGTTTGAAGAATACTTGAGATCGATGCCCAATTCGTTGTTTGTTATGCTGTTTTGAGAAATTGTTGAATCTGTTGTGGAAACCAAAAGCAGGCCTTCCACGCTGTTGATAAGGCTTAAGTTTTGAACGGTTATGTTGATGCAATTTACAAGAGTTACGTATCCAGCGTCAAGCGGAACTTCCGCGTCCTGCTTCTCAACCCAGTAATATATGGGTTTGCCGTCAACAGTGTTTGAAGCATCAACATCATTCAAAAAATCTGAAGGTATCGCATCGCCACCTACGCTTTCAACTTTGAAGTTGTATTTGTTATTGGTCATGCTGTTTTCTCTAAGCGTGTTGTTTGAAGAACGTATGAGAGCGATGCCATAACCGTTGTTGCTCGTTAAGTTGTTTCCCTGGACACTATTATAGTTTGAAGAATCAAATAGCCCGATGCCAGCATAGCTATTTGTTATCGTATTTCCATGTATGCTGTTGTTTGAAGACGCATCCAGCATAATGCCCCAGCCGCATTCTTTAACTTCCATGTTTTTGATGGTTACGCCGCTTCTTCCGTTGAGGTAAATACCCGTTCCGAGTCCCGTGCCTTCAATCGTGTAGCCAGCCCCATCAATTATTACGTTGCTTCTTTCAACAACAATACTGTCATTAATGTTGCCAGCAAAAGTGTAAGTCACATTGTCAACAGTCGTAATTAATGGCGTTGGTGGGTCTATGCTTCCATCCTCCCTAATGTGAATGGCCGCGCTTGCCTTGACTGGTTGAACGTGAAACGCCAACATCAACATGCTCATTAAGAGCAGTGTGAACATTATTGCTGAAGCTGTCTTCTTCTCCATAAACAGTGTTCTCCTTTCCCCATGCAACCACAAGTATACTCTTCAGGCAATTTATCATTTGTGGAGAGATCTTCTATGGCGTTGGTTCTTGATTGGAATCTACACACCCGCGAAAGCCTATACATTGGTTGTGGACAATTCTTCCATATCCGTGTAAAAACGGGGTTTGCCAAAGATAGTGAGGGGCATCTGACAAAGACCATAACTCGGCGCGAAGAGCAGAGCAGTATTATTGGTTTTGCGCGCTCGCACAATAAAAGGGGGATTTGCGGGAGACGTCTCATGCCGCGCTCTCCATCCGTCATAGGTTCAAGTCCTATCGGCGGTGCCACAAAACTATCCACGACCAAAATTGAATCTTCGGTTTACTTTGGTTTTCTGAAGAACTTGAGACCTTTGTTTTCGCATATGTATTCAAAGCCGGCTTTTGTTCGTTCGCTTATTTCTTCTTTTGTCTCGGCGACTTTGCAGATGTAAGCGTCGACGGCTTCGAAGGTCACGAGTTGTGTGTACTTGAGTGTGTTCTGGATTGTTCGCACGCGCTAGATCGAATAGACTCACACTGCGTAGGTTAATATGAATGCGCGCACTACGGCGTCTATCCTTTGTGATCTGCGAGACACGCGTTGCTGAGACTCGCGCGGAAAGGCTGAATGATCGACTGCTTAGGGTTCTTTTTTCTTTTCTTTTATGACGCCTTTGTAGCTTCGGATGTTCTCTTCGCAGATATTGTGTTTCCATTCGCATATGCCGTTGACTATCTCCCCAAGATAATACTCGAATTCCTCGTTAGTTATCTCGCTGGAGCACTCGACCTTGTAGACAATATCTCCTTTGCTTCGGCTCGCAGTTATCGAAACCAGAACGTCATTCTGCCGCATGTTTGGTCAGATGTATTCTTGGATAAATAGTCCATTTAAGCTCTTTGCAGAAACAATCTCATCTTGGTAACTTGGGTTCTGGGGCCTGGGCGCTCGCCAGAATGAGAAACTCATCAGCGCGCGCTAATTAGCTACAGAGTTTGAATAATTCAATTTTGCTTTGCTAACCCTCCCAGAGGATCCCAAGGTGGAAGAACAACAGGTTCGGTGCAGAGAACACTCAAGAGCTCTGGAGAGAGGTATTTTTTTCTGACAGTTATTTCGAACAGGTATTCGTCGAACCATTCATCCATCATATACATATAACCTCTGTCGCCAATCTTAGCTCCCCAACTGTTTTCAACCCGCCATTTTATCGGTTTTCCTGTTTCATCAAGATCCACACCTGTCAGCACCATAGCGTGTGTCATCTCGCTATTCCTGTATTCCAATCTTCCGGCCTTATCTAGCTTAAAATCTGTTCCATAGACGATGTCATAATCATATACGTTCAAATCCATTGCCCCCATCTCTGTTTCAAGCATCTGGCCAACGTCACAACCAAACCAAACCGCATGGTTGTCCTTTATCATGTCGACGGCAGCTTTCTTCAATGTCTCTATATCAACGTTTAAGTAACGAACCGGACGTCCACCGATAACGTTACCAAGATACTGTACCGTGTAGATTCTATTATAGGGCTTATCCTTGGTTGGGGCGTTTATTAGGCAGACTATATCATCCAGGTCAACGCCCACATACTTCTTGTAGAACTCTCTGGGTGTCATATCACCATCCCTGTGGAATACTTTGTCTTTGTCTCGCCACTCCCAGTAGAAGTTGCACGGAGGCTTCCCTAAGTGAATTGCAAGCATTCGATAGAACTCCTCAAGTAACTCGTACTTTGACTTTCGCAATTTCTCTGCAGAAGAACCCTGGGCATACATATCCCTGAGCAACTTCGCATATTCCCTCAGCTTGGAGACTAGTAGAGTGTTCATAGAATCGGAATCGCTGCTACTGATTGTCTCCGGCATAAAAGACTTCGGCACAACCCCGTACTTGTCTACGAGATTCACGAACATGTCCCATTGTCCACCATCGGAAAGTGGATCAGAGAGAAGCGCCAGAATCATCCGGCTGTCCAGTGGTTCATCCCTGGTCTCGATGATGTTTTCAAGAAAATAATTCGCCTTCTCCAATTTATCCCAGAACATCTGGTAGACCTCGGAGAGTTCAAAGGTCTGAAGGTTCAACTTTTTCATAGCTTCTAGGCAAAGGAGACTAAGCCCGGAGAATAACCAACACCGCCCTGATCGCTCTTGATTAGTAGCCTCCGGTGACTCTATGAGATTACTGAATGTGTAGTTAATTCGATCGACTTCTTTTCGACTCAAAGCCACATCTGCAATACCGTTCTGGGTCACCGCGTTCAACGCAAGAAGATTCTTAGGATCCCTATCAAAAGATGCTAAAAATCGCTTAATATCCTCATTCGTGACACTTTGCTTCATGATATTTCCCGACCATTTGGGATATCTTAACTTAGATATCGATCGAATTAAGTTAAAGTTTTTGACTAAGTCTGAAGTAGCAAGTTACCTAACTAATTCAAAGCGCGCGACCATATTCTGAAATGCGCAAAAAGGATTTCGGAATAAAGAATTCTGGTTGCAAGAGATTTCGCCATTAGGTTTGGGGTGCAAATCCCAACCCGCCCGTTACACGCGCGCCGAATTAACCAGGCAAAAAGAAAGTTTAAGGCTCAACTCGGGAATTTTGCTTGGAGCTTGATCTCGTGAATAGTTGCCGTCTGAAGAGACCCTACGTCCTGACGGCAGTCTATCTGTTTATAACAATAATGATAGGCGTGTTTGTTTCTTTTTTGCCGCTTAACGGGATAGAGTACAATATTGTATTTAATCTGCAGAATTTCGCTCAGAAGACTATAGGAATACAAGTCTTCCAAGCCTTGACATACCTTGGCGATTTCTACTTGTGGGTTGTCGTTGCCTCGATCTACTTGCTCTACGCATACTTCAAGTCAAGAAAGCACCTTGCATCTGCAATTGAGCTTGCGATTTTCCTGACCATAGCAACAGCGCTCACCTACACTGTGAAATTGGTTTTCGCTCGTCAAAGACCAAACTGTCCGGGCATCAGCGTCTATGAAGTGGACGTCATTTCCTCGTCTTCTTATCCTTCGGGCCACGTCTCCAGAGCCACAGGCGCATTCGTAATTTTGTCGAAAGGAAGCAGAACCAAAGAATCACTGGCGGTAATAGCCATATTCATAGTTTCTTTGAGCAGAATTGTTCTCGGCGCACACTATTTGACAGATGTTGTCGGTGGAATATTTCTCTCAATTGCAGCTCAAATACTCGCAAACCTTACCTTGACTTTTCTGGCTCGCCAAAGGAAGAGGGGTTCTCAGGATAACGCACATCGACAAGATTTCCCCGGCAAGTCTTGATAGCACGCGCAAACATGTTCGGAAATGCTGCGCGCGTGGTGTAGATCGGTAGAAGTCTGAACCTCTTTGGGTTTTGACCCGAGTGTTATTTGTTTCTGCTGCGGCAAGTCTTGCAAACGCCATAAATATCCAAGCGTTGCCCCGTCCGCGTGAATTCTGCTTTGGCCGCCACTCTCTCAACCATTTCTCGAGCGGCACTATCATCGAAATCCTGGATGTTGCCACAACGCATGCAGACCAGGTTAATGTGAGGCTCCACATAAGAATCGAATCTTGCCTGACTTTCTGGCAAATCCAGTTCTTGGACTAGGCCGTGTTCCGTCAGAATCTTAAGTGTCTTGTAGACTGTTGCAAGACTGACAGTCGGATGAACCCTCCTTACTTCATCGTAAACTCTTTGCGCGCTCGGATGATCCCGGCTGTGAAGCGCAAATCGACAAATGGCTATCCTTTGAGTAGTGGCCCTGTATCCCTTCTTTCGGAGAGTTTCGATTATCAAAGCGTCTGATTTCTGAGAGCCGCTCATACCTCTTATTAGATAATAACAAGTCTTAAATAAAGCTTTGAGCAGTCAGATGCTTAGAAATCATTACAATGCGAAAAAGGAGGTGTCGTTGATTATGAAAGATAAACATCTTACGACGAATCAGGGTGTTCCTGTCTCTGACGACCAGAATTCGCTCACCGCAGGCGAGCGCGGTCCTGTGCTGCTGCAGGACGTGCATTTGATTGAGAAGCTTGCCCACTTTGACCGTGAGCGCATCCCCGAACGTGTGGTCCACGCGAAAGGTGCCGGTGCCCACGGATACTTCCAAGTGTACAAGAGCATGGCAAAATACACTTGCGCAGAATTCCTTCAAGACCCGAAGAAGAAGACGCCTGTGTTCGTCCGCTTCTCTACTGTTGTCGGTTCAAGAGGCTCCGCAGATACGGCTCGCGATCCCCGAGGTTTTGCTGTGAAGTTTTACACTGAAGACGGCAACTACGACTTGGTGGGCAATAATCTGCCAGTCTTCTTCATCCGAGACGCAATCAAATTCCCGGACATGGTGCACGCTTTCAAGCCTGCGCCTGACACTGGCTATCCCACAAGTTCGTCGGCAAACAGTCGCTTCTGGGACTTCATTTCGCTGACTCCTGAATCGACTCACATGATCACTTGGCTCTTTTCGGACAGAGGAACGGTGAAGAGTTACAGGAAGATGGAAGGATTTGGCGTCAACACGTACAAGTGGGTGAACGCCAAGGGCAAAGCAGTCTACGTCAAGTACCATTGGAAGCCAAAAGCAGGAATCGAAACTATCGATCGTCATGAGTCTACTCGCCTAGCTGGTGAGGATCCTGACATTGCTGCTCGCGACTTGTACGAAACCATTGCTTCAGGGAAGACAGTTGAATACGAATTGTGCGTTCAGATCATGGAAATCGCCGATGAGTTGAAGCAGGACTTCGACCCGCTTGACGCCACAAAAACCTGGCCGGAAGACAAGTTCCCCCTTATGCCTGTGGGCAAGATGGTGTTGAACCGCAACCCCGAAAACTTCTTCGCCGAAACAGAGCAAGCGGCTTTCTGCCCAGCCTCTGTTGTTCCAGGTATCGACTTCTCCGCTGACAAGCTCCTGCAGGGTAGAATCTTCTCCTACGCAGATACCCAAAGGCACAGATTGGGTGCTAATTACCTGCAACTTCCAATCAATCGGCCACAGGCACCTGTCAACAACAATCAACGCGATGGCGCTATGCAGTATGCCCCCTACGGTGGAGGAACAGTCAACTACGAACCCAACACGTTAGCAGATGGAATGCCGCATGAAGCTCCAGCCACTGGCACGATTCACGAGCATCTTGACGCAGACATCGTGCGCCAGAAAATCAGTTTGACAAACGACTTCATACAAGCAGGCGAACGCTACCGCTCACTAGGCAAAATGGATCAGGACCACCTAGTTGATAACATCGTAGACCCGCTGAGTCACGCACAGAAGCCTATTCAGAAACGGATGGTCGAGAACCTTACTCAAGCTGATCCAGAATTTGGCAAACGAGTGGCAAAAGGCCTCAAACTCTAGAGCGCGCCAATCGTAGCGCGCTTTTTCCAAGTTTCGGTCTCACTTCAATTCACTCTCTGTCAACCAAAGATTCCGTTTTGTCGCTGACTTCTAGCACTCGCTGATCCACTCAACAGCGGAGCTGTTAACTTCTGACAAGCTGAACAGAGTCTGCGAGTGCAAGGGAGCGAATTGTGGTTGGATATTCGTAGACATGAGTCCTAATCGTAGTCGCCGATGGTACGACATGAAGGAATGCCGCATTCGCGCCAAAGCTCGACGACGCGCGCGCTGTGCTACAGTCCGCTGCACAGTTGTCACTTCTGAAAAATCGATAATTGGACTGTAATGAAGAAGCTATGGAGTGCATAAACATTTGGGATTTTCCCTCGGAATTCATAAACTACCCGGTGACCGGCCCTGAATCATTTGCTAATATTCGTGCCTGCTGATGATTCATTTTTCTGTTGGAACTTCTGATTCCGATTCTGATTCCGAATTCATATCTCTTAAATGAAACCTGCGCTGAATGCAAGAGTGCAACATCGAAGAGCATGGTAGTCGTGACTTCGTCCGTACTGCAACCCGAGTTCTTTGCACTCTTGGGAATCGACCTTTTTCTACTGCTAAGTATGCTATCCTGCCTGCTGGATGAAAGATTTCCAAAGGCGATACCGTACATCTATCAACTCGCTGCTATCTACGGGTTCGCACATCTTTTGATAAGCCGGAATTTCCTAGACATGTTCGGAGAGTACACGCGGTTCTGGTATTCATTCCTGTACCTCGGCGTTGCTCTAGCCAACATAGTTGCCGTGAACGTCTACTTCGCCGTGCTGAAAAAGCAAAACACTATCTCAAAGATATGGTCAGGCGCAATCACCTTCCCATCGATCCTTGTAGCCGTATACTTTGTCATGCAATACAGCTCGATCCAGAACTCCATGCCTCCAATAATGCTGCAGATAAGCCTGCTGATTTCTGCTTGCGTGATAGGGCCAAGCCTCATCATTCTGGCACGACCGGAAATCATCAGGAAACTGCTACACAAAAAGAAGGAGGTGATTCGATGAATTTGAGAAACAATCGTTTTGCCAAGAAATCGGTGAAACTGCTAATACTGCTCCTATCATCACTGCTCATCGCATCAGCGAGCGCAGCGGTCTACTATTCAATGATAATGCAACCAAGCGTGACAGTAACCGGCGCGACAATAGTGTTTGCTAACGGAAACGACTGGCCCAGCGGATCGACGATGGGAAGCAACTCAACTTGGGTCAGTCTAGCCCTCAAAGCATATCCTAACGCCACCCTAGTATACGACCAACCGCTCAACATAAGCAACACTGACAGTGCCAGCCACCAATTCAGACTGCGCCACATTTCAATCATGCCAGCCACAGGAAACGCCCAAGTTGCCAACTTCACGTTCTTCAACTTCGTTGTCGAGAACGCATCTGGAGCCGCACAGGCTTCATTCAACTACACGACCACAGGCACGACTTGGAACACTCCGACCACAACATCATACATGACATTGCCAGCAAACACACAATGGATAGTCTACGTCGAAACAAAGGCCGCTGCAGGAGCAAACGACGTCACAGCTGCGTTGGAGATCGCAGTGGACATACAATAGTATCCTTCCTTTCTTTTTTTTTGAAGTGGATATTGGATGTAGTATGATGGAGCGATGTCAAGGCAAGTATGGAACGTGTCGTTTCATGTTGCTAGTGGCAACTCTGTTGCTCTCATCAAGCCTTTTCTTGCCAAGACTATCGGCAAGCGTCAAGACGTCTCTAACTGAGCAACCTTCGATTACTATAGCGCTCCCGCCCGTTGCCCTTCAGGCGGGCACAGCTGGAAACAGCACAATCTACACAAATAACACAAGCGCAAAAGCAACAGCTAACGCAACTGCATGGCTTAGTGGATGGAGCTATCGCAAAAGTCACGCGATTGACTATGCCGCTGGAGCTGGCATAAACTATCAAGTCAAAGTTGTAGTTCACTATGGGTCTGGAACAGACAGTGGAGCCGATGTTTGCTTAAACAGTCATAGTCGAACGGACTTCGGTGATGTACGGTTTACTGATGATGATGGCACTACGCTCCTTGATTGCTGGATGGAAAGCAAAGTTGACAGTGATAAAGCAGTGTTTTGGGTCAAAGTTGCAGACGACCTAAGCACAATTAATCAAACAATTTACGTTTACTATGGCAAAGCAGACGCTACAACAACGAGCAACGGAAATAACACATTCATTTTCTTTGATGATTTTAGCGGAAACATGAGCAAATGGAATATTCACATAGGTACGGATGTAACTATTACATCTAGTTACGGTAATCCGGCTCCAAGTTTGGAAATAAGTGGGGGTGTTACAAGTGCCCCTTATGGATTTGCCGCTATTGGTTCAGATGCAACTTACACTGGGTTCCAAAATGGCATAATAGAGGCTGATATTTACCCGACAACAGACGCACTTCCCGAGATTATATTCCGAGGGAATTATTCAGCAAATACTGGCTACAAAGGAAGATGGGATTGCCGTTCTGATGAAGAATCACCATGGATGACACCTCCATATAGCGGATGGGACGCTTTCGGCGACGCTGTAACGAGATTTGGCATTGCAAATCAGTGGCAAAAAGCAAAACTAGTTGTAAATGGTTCCACATTCGAGATATACAGCAATAATAACCTTGAGTCCACTGTAACCGATACACAGTATTCAGGACCAGGTGAAATTGGATTAGCAAATCATTATGGGGCATACGCCAGGTTTGATAATGTAAGAGTTCGTAAATACGTTTCCCCTGAACCCAGTGATGGAGCTTGGGGAAGGGGGGAAAGCGGCCAGACCTTCGACTACGTGCTAAAAGCTGTAAATCAATATTCCGATAATTGGAATATCAGGCTTAAAGCCTATGACCAGTCAAATATCGGGCGTTTATCTAACTGCACCATTTACTTCCATGATGGTGGCGTTTCTCGCCAAATCTATATTCTCAATGGAGAGTATAGCGAGCAATTTGGAAACTGGCATGACATCAGCGGTCTGAGCTCGGTCTACATTGCTGTAGAGGTTTCAGCGACCAGCATAGGAACATCTTATGTTTATGCTTACCTTGAAATTCTTGTGCCTGGCACATCAACCTATAACCTTATGCTAATCATGTTTGAAATCTCCTAATGGAAAGCCGAGAGAATTCCGAGAATTTAAACCGAGTTTTAAACCTAAACCCCGCACCAGACACAAACGCACGCGCCGCCAGCGCCTCGAACACTTCCAGCTTCATGATTATCCGGTTTCGCTTAGGAATTAACTATTCGCACAATGTTAAACAGGTTAACTAGGACCACTCCGAGATATAGCAGAATCAAACTTAAAGCTGCCCCGTGAACGATCTTTGGTTTCTTGGAATATGAAACATAAAGAACTAGAGGGGCGAAGCATGACCAGAATATTTTTATCCCAAAAATGAGGCCAGGGAACGATACGTAAAGCGGATTTGTCTCATGCTCGAAGAAAAACCAGGTCTGCATGATGTCAACAGCATTCAGAATAGGAAAGAGAACTAACCAGAGTTTGAAGCAATGAAGTCTTCCAGATTCCGCAACGTATTCTTCAACCATTACACTCACTGCAAGAATTTGGAAAAGCCTTCGACTTAACTGTTCTGCCATTTGGCTTAGTAGGAATTCTAAGTAGTTCTGATGATGTTTCAGCTTCCAACTCCCGTCGCTCCGCCGAATGTCAAAGCTTTTCGGGTTAGGTAGAACATGCGTTGGGGTTCCATCTTGAAGAGTGACGATTCAGAATCGTTGCAGAACGCGAGGGGTATCCAGCTGGAACCTGCCGTCTTAATTGATGATAAAGAGTTCGTGTTCATAACCGATATTTCTTACGATAACAGACAGACCCGTATCCAGTGGTAAACTTGCGAGTGGGTCCATCTCCACGTATCAAGCTCGTGAATGTCTGCTTGATTGCGACAATAGCATTGCTAGCCGTGAGTCTGAGATTCGACGTGAAGGCTCAAGCTGGTTCTGAATATCAAATGTACGTGCATAGCTACTTCAACTCGGACACCATGGGCAATTGGACCTACGTGGAAAAACCGTTCTTCCCAGTGATGCTGAACGACTCTCAAGTGCTCATAGGTCAAAATTGGAGCATCGTCTGCCCACTTGAGGCTAATCATACGTATCATGCTTACCTTTTTGGCAAATGGATCAGCAATGCAACGTTGAACAAGACCGACTACGACGTATACGTCTACAACCCCTATGGAACACTAGTAGGCTATCACACTCCTTCCGCCGGCCTGCCTGAACATTTAGGATCCGGTCCGGACGAGCCATTCTTCATCCCCGAATACACGGGCAACTACACGTTCACTGTAGCCAACGCTGCCGGCGAAAGCATGGGATCGCAGCAGGCAACGTTCATGATAATTGAAGATATCGAAAGCAACACTTGGCATCAGCAGTATATAGAAGGGAAGGACGATTATGGTTCGCCAACTCTATACACAAGCTGGGCCTACGAGTTCGTCACCGATAGTCCGCATGTTGAAGTCCGAATCAGAGTTGCAGACATTTTAGACATGTACGAGGCCAGACTTTATCTGATGGCTTCTCCAACAGCGACGAACTACACACTGTTGGATCGAATACCCTTAGCTTGGGAACCGGGGCTGTACGGAAACAGAAGCAGCAACCTAGGCGGGTACAACACTGACAGCCAAGGATACGAAGGCCAAGCATATGCGAGTAGCGAGAGCTTCGGCCAAGACATGTTGATCAGCTTCAATTCAACGCCGGGCAAAAGCCTCTACCATCTCGTCCTCATAGGCGAGAGAGGCTACGGAAACGTAAGTTTCCTGGTCAAGACCGCTTTTGATTCAGGCCTACAGCCTTCCAACAACCCTGACCAAGTAACGCCTGGGGACAACGCCACGATCGCCTACATCTCACAAACCACAGATCTAGAAAACGCAACACTTGATTATTCAACAGACAACTGGCAAACAATCAGCACTGTCAATATGGACATTTCAGGAGACAACAGAACCTGCAGCCAAGTCATTCCTGCCCAGCTGCCCGGCACCACCATCTGCTATCGAGTCGAAGCACTTGACTTCATGACGGACACTCTGCTTGCCAACGGAAGTTACTTCATCGCACAGCTTCCCATAACACATCTAGATAAGCCCATGATCCCAGTTTACATAAAAGAATCACAAATCCAGATCGGCAAAAACTGGACAATCATATGCCCACTTCAGGCGAACCATAGCTATCACGTCTACTACTACGGCGAATGGATCAACACAGGCCCAAACCCAGTAACTGACTATGAGGTTTACGTCTACGACCCATCGGGCACGATGGTTGGCTACCACACTCCGGCAGCTGGGTTTACTCCTCATCTAGGAAGCACAGTCGATCAAGCCTTTTTTGTCCCACAGTACACCGGGAACTACACGTTCGTAATACGTAATGACGCAAGAGAAAGCAACGGGACCCAACAAGCAACATTCATGATAATTGAAAATGTCGACGTTAACGTCTGGCATCAAGCCCAAATCGAAGGAAAAGACAATAACAGTATGCCTCTTCTGGACACAAGCTGGGCCTACGAGTTCGCAACCAACAGCCAGTTCATAGAAGTTCACGTCAAGGTTCCACAAACCCTAGACATGTACGAAGCCAGACTCTACGTAATGTCTAATCCAACATCTAAGAACACAACCATTTTGAACTACTTTCCACTGGCCTGGGAGCCCGGGCTCTACGGAAACATAAGCCAAGGCAAATTCGTTATCGGAGGCTACAATCTTGATAGCAAAGAATACCGTGGAAACGCATATGCGAGTTGCGAGTTCTATGGTCAAGACATGTACATGAACTTCACGTCTTCATACCCAGGAACTAGTCTGTACCACTTAGTCTTCATAGGCGAAGTAGGCTCAGGAACGATAGATTTCCTGGTTAAGACAGAATTCAATGATAGCCTATTAGTTCCTTCAACCGTTCCTTACAAGGGATATGCAGGAGACAATGTCACCATCGCCTACGTATCGAACTCAACGGACCTCGTAAACGCAACGTTGGAGTACTCAACCGATGAATGGAAAACCACAAATTCCACTAATATGGAAATCTTCGGGAACAGAACATGTAGTGGAGTCATTCCGGGTCAAGCAGCGGGCACAGTCGTAGAATACGTGGTCAAGGCTGATGACATACTGGAAAACGCTATGACTGCCAATGGCAGCTACTCAGTTAAATATGCTTCAATTCTGAACCTGACCCAAACTCGCGTGGAAACGCAACCAGGTGAGAACGCAACTATCAAAGGTTTTCTGACCCCTCAAGCGGCAAACGTGCCGATCGTGCTCTTCTTTGCTTCAACGAACGAGAGCAAAGACATCATCTGCTACACGCTTGATAACGGCACCTTTTCAGCAGACTTTGAGGCAGTAACTGTCGGAACTTGGACCGTCAGCGCAAGATTCAACGGAAGCACCACCCTTTATGGAAGCGACTCCTCCTTATCGACAATTGTAGTCGAGGAAGCCATGCTCGCCAAATACTCACTCTACATATTTGGAGGAATAGGAGCGGTGGCTGCAGCCAGCATAGTAGTGTACGTGAGAAAACAAAAAGGATCATAATCTTACGAGTAACGTGGACCTGAGTAGCTGAGATACATATTTTGGATTCATTAAGACTATAAAGTCGGAATCTGACTAATGATAGGAAGGATCGAGACAAAGCAGAAAACAGAGACAACATAAGAATAGTCCCAAGCATGTCTAAACCTTCCATAGAAAAGCCTTGACACTAAAGGTCATAGGAGACGACAAATTGTCGACGACCTTGGAGAAGAGAGCCCCCGTAGCCATCATATCGGCTTCTATCCAAGCGAAAGCACTGAACGCCGAAAGCGTCACTAGCATAGTCACCAATTTTCTAAAAAGAATCGGGAACAAAGGTGGCTTGAAACCCAAGCGGGTCACACTGGAAGAAATGATGTACGTTGTCGAAATCGAAATGAAAAAGTTCACGGCGATCGTGCGAGTTGACTCTGAAACTCACGAAATAAAAGGATACGAAATCCAACCTAAAGGCGAGGAGTCCTCTTCATTTTCGATTTCCCCGAAGGCAATAATGATCATATTCGGCATTTCTGCAGCAGTCCACGTCATTATGAACTTCGCCCTCAAAATGATAGGACTATAACTCCTCGTTTCGCGCTGTCCTGTAATCATGGTTCCCATGGACGCGTAAGGAACACTGAGGTGTTGCAGGATTCAGATTTTGACAGGTTTTATTTTGATCAGAACATCAGCCGTCTTCCAGTCAAGAGCATAGCGCTCGCCGAGAAAAGGCCAACACCTATCAAAACCCATTTCTGTCCGAATTTAGCAACAGCCTATCGCACACACTCAAAAAGCAAAGAGCTCAAATCTCTGGTTTGCAGACGCAGTGGCAAGCAATTGATCAAGGAGGTAATGGCTGAAACTTCAAAGTGCGTTCCGACTATTTTGTTGAAAGCTTCTCAACCATGTCGACTATTCTGTATTCTACTTGTTCTTGCGGGTGTTGCAGTGTTTCGTAAGCTTGCAGGGTTTGCTTTGCAGCCTCTCTCCACGTGAAGTATTGTAGTACCCTTTTTCTTCCGTTTTGTCCCCATTTCTTGGCCCTGTCCGGATCGCACAGTGTTTCCTTTATGCCCCAGGCAATATCGGCTGGGCTCCCGCCGTTTACGTGCACACCACTCTGGTCTGGTCCGAACGGGATTACTTGCTCTCTGAATCCGACGACGCCTTGTGCGCCGACGATTATCGGCTTACCCATCGCCATTGCTTCAAGGCTCACTATTCCGAAAGGTTCGTAGACAGACGGAAAGATGCAGACATCTGCTGCCGCATAGTGCAGAATGCGTTCTCTTTCAGGCACAAACTCGAATCGGCAGATCACTTTTTCGATTATCCCAAGCCTGCTTGCTGCATCGATTACGTCGTTCTGCTGCTCACCCTTTCCCAAGATCACCAATTTTGTGTCTGGATATTCTTCCAAGACCATGGGCATTGCCTGAACCAGGTTCGTAACGCCTTTAACCCAAGTCAGTCTTCCCAAGAACAGGATCATTTTTTCTTCAGGTTTTATGCCGTACTTTTTGCGTATTGCTTCCACATCTTCAGACCTGCAGTTTTTCTGATCGTAACAGTTGGGATCTACACCGTTCCACACCACGGTTATCTTTGATTTTGGCCATCCGTGCCTGACCAGATCCTCCTGCATAGCATGACTTACAGTTACTATTTTGTCAACTCTCTGAGAGGTGGCCCATTCGAGATGCGAAACAACTTCTGAACCTGGCCCTCCAGCCCTTCCCCATTCGGTGCTGTGAACATGAAAGACCACAGGCGTTTTCGTTTCGTTTTTCACCATTAAGCCTGAGATGCTGCTCAACCAGTCGTGCACGCAAACAATATCGTAGTTTAGGCCTTCCTTCTTCAACATGCTGTTGATGAATTTCGACGCGCTCAATATGTTGTAGATGAAAATATCGTTGAACATTCGGATGTTTGTGCCCCATTTTTTCAAGTCGTCAATCACAAACATTGGAAACACGTTGCTGGCATCTGCGACCAATGGTCTATGAACCTCAACGCCCTTCACAATTTCTCGGGTCTTCAGGTTACCAGGATTAAGCGTGAAAACAGTAACATCATTGCCCATTGAGACGAATTCGCGCGTTATGTAATCTGCATAAGTGCCTAAACCTCCAACGAGGGCAGGTGGGTATTCCCAAACGAAGAAACCGATTCTCATTCACAAACACCAGCAATGAGTTTTTTCATATCTAGACGAATCAACGAGTCTCGTACTAGCTGCAAAATGATCCTCTTCGCTAATGATGGATCTGTAGCGAATAAATAGATTATGAATTTGAAATCAAAACCAAAACTAACCCTTTCTCAGCGTTTTCGGCACAATATGTGAGCTAATTTAGAGGATCCCGAAGAAGAATCGGGAAATCCGCGCAAAGGAACTGCAGAAACATATGCGCATGCGTCTTTGCCTTGTTCTTGACGCCACAGGACGAAGCCTGAACGTCTCGCAAAGTATTCGGCCATCTCTCCGCTGTATATTCATTGCGCGGGCCTTAAGCCGCAGGCTTCGCTGCCGGGGTGCCTTCGCCTTTCGTTGTTTTGTCTCCGGTTTCCACTGGTCTAGGCACTTGTTCGGATTCGACTGTCTTCACCTGTTGGGGTTGGGATGCTTGATTCTCGACACTCTGTGGAAGAATCTGTATTTTTTCTTGCATCGGATGCAGAAGGTCGGGAGGAGGATAAGGTGCATCCAAGACCGAAGAAAGCAAATAGATTGAACTGAAAACATGCTGGTAAACTGTGAAAAGTATCTGTGGGACTCTTGTCTTAGGGTTGACTTCCAACTTTTTGTTTATGTCCTCCGAGTCACCCTCCAAAGTTAACATTCCGGTGGCAGCATACTTTGCCACGCTTGGCTTCGTTGTTATAGTAAGGTTGAAGGAAAGAGTGGCCTGCCTGCTGGTTCTTTTCTGTTCTTCCAGCTTTGCGTTAACATCAAAGAAAAACTCCTCAACTGATCTGTCCTCGCCCGTTCTTTCGCCCTGCAGGCTATCTATGCGAATTGAGACGATTACGCCTGAAACAGAATATCTTGGGCAGATGATTGATTCCCCTAAACTGTTCAGGCCATTTTATATTTAACCTTTTTAAGATGCAGCACTGCCTTTTTACACGATGTTAACGCGACAGGCATTCTTTCCATCACTGATACAATCCAAGTACAGTGAGGTCCGTTGAGAACTTGAAACTCCCGGTGTTATCCAAGTCCCGCTTCGGATGCAAGACTATTCTCTCTGGGACATCATCCTTGAAGTAGGTTACGTAGTTGACGCTCTTTCCGAGTCCTAAACGTTCAATCTGCTGTATCCCGGCCCTAAACTTCTCCATTCCTTGGATTTTTCCCTTGATGTCTTCAATGGCCTCGAACAGAATCTCCGCTTCACCTTGCTCAGTCGAGCAGACGAGAATACCGGCCGATTGAATCCAACAAGAAGATTCTCCCTTCTTGCCCTTTCCCTTGCCCTTCGCAGGTTGTTTGGCCTCCATGTTTCTCTTTCCTTGGGCGCGCACATTCTTCTGCATCGCAGCCGATTTCTGGACCCAATCTTCGTTTCCGCGGTTTTCTTCACAACTTCGCAGCAGCGAGCCGAGCCACTGGCTGTAGTCTTCAGCCAAGGCCTTGTATTGGTCAATCTGTTCAGATAAACTCTCGTTCAACTCTTTCAACGAATAAAACGTTCGAATCTCTGTTCCCATCATCAATCACTTTTCCATGGCTTCCTCGCAGAGCACTTACCTCATCTCTTTACATTTCCCTGAGTGGCCCCTCCGCCCTCGCCAAACGACACCTATCCGATTGAGGAAAGAAGCCGTTTCTTGCAATAAGAGAATTTGTATATCATATTTGCTACATACTGCTTTGATCTGTAAAGTTTTGACGATCCAAAGGTAGGGTGAAGAGACTTCAAATGATTTGCGCAACAAACACGCCTCAAAGGACGGACCAAAAGACATCGAAGCCTGCGATAATGCTCTGGTTCTTTTGGGGGCAGATACGTGAAGATTTCATCATTGCGGCTCAACGGCACTGGCAGCGGAAAAAGCTCTTGACATCTTTTGTAGTTCTTTGGTGACCGAAGACATGAACTTCATTCGTTCTTCGATTTTTTGTCTGTGCGCGTTAATGAGCAGTTTTATCTTTGGTATTGCATCTTTTACTATGGCAACCATTACGTCGCGATGTTTTTCTTCCCGCAAGTTCTCAATCTTTGCGTACCCATCCTGATAAAGAAGTATGAGATGGCCCTGGGGATCAATGAGCGCTTGGGCCACGTCTCCCATTTCCCCTGGAAGCGTCGCAGTAGAGACAGGAAGCGTTGAAGCAAGTGGTTGCACAAGCTTCAAGAAAGATTCGAAGAATTCGGATACGAGGACTTTTTCTTCAGACATCAACTCGCAGATTTGTCCTATGTCGTCGTGTACGCTTTTCATGGAGTCGATAAGCTCTTGAAGGGTCAACTGAGAAGCCCTCGTTTCTTTCGGCTTCTCTTTGGGCTGAGGTTGGAGCTTTACTGGCTCTTGAATGGCGTCTGTCTCTTGGCTCATAAGCGTCACTACCTGTTTAGTTTGTTTACGGCAAAAAAGCGCTTGTATGTTACAGGTCTCTACACACATAAAGTAGATAGAATGGAAGGTCTGTTATTGGACTTGATCTGCTCTGTAGTTCCAAGTCCTGTCGCTAGTCGTAATACGTAATATTTATATCTTATTCTCAACGGTATAATGTTGTAGGAGCGACGCTCTTTTGAGTTATGGGCATCAAGGCCTGAAAGATAAAAAAGAGACTAGCAGAATCGAAGAAGTCTCGTCTATTCGACGTGAGAAGTTCAAGGTGACAGTGGCCATGAGCAAGGAACGTCCCATGTCCCAGTCGCCACTCTACAACAAATATGAAATCCAGAGATATGACCTGCATCCTAACTACAGCTTTGCACATTTGGATGATTTGATCCCTAAGAACACTCCTGAGTTTATTGACAGCGGACAACATTATGTTGAACGAATGGTCCGCGCACTCTACTACTTCAAGCAGTGCGCGCTCATAGGACCCTCTGGAACTGGGAAGACTCACATCGTTTATCTTGTAGCAGAATTATGCGGCCTGCCAGTCTGGGAAGTAAACTGTGGCCTCCAGACATCGTCATATGACCTCATTGGACGCTTCATCGGCTTGGGGAAGGAGAATTGGATAGATGGTCTGTTAACGAAATGGCTCAGACTGGGAGGAATAATGTACCTCGACGAAGCAAACATGATGAAGCAAGACGTAGCTACGAGACTGAACCCGGTCCTCGACACCAGAGGTCACCTTGTGCTCAATGAGAAGGACAATGAGGTAGTGGAGAGACACGCGTTTGGATACTTGATCATCAGCATGAACCCGTATTCAGCAGAGTTTGCTGGAACAAAACCGTTGAATGCAGCCATGAGAAGGCGGATGGCCGTATGGATCAACTTCGACTATACGAGCGTTGGGGAGAAGATTTCACCCACAGAAGTCAAAATGCTCATGAAACGAGCCAAGATCGATGAAGATACAGCCTACAAAGTCGTCAAGGTCGGCGCTGAACTGCGAAGACAGTACAAGGGGGGCGATATTCCTTACGGTCCGTCTTTGGGGGATCTGATAAACTGGGCGACGCTGATCCATGATGGGAACACAGCGAATGATGCGGCAGACGAAACGATCGTTGCGGTGACCAGCGACAACGTAGAAGTGCAAGATGACGTGAGACGAATCGTCGAATCGACCTTCTCCAAGACCAGATAACCTGAGCTTCGAAACGCGGTAGTTTCGATGGGACTTCTCGAATATGCTTGGATGGTTTCTTTTCAGAAAGATTACATGAAGGCCGGAATCAGGCTGGATCCAACTCTCCATCAACCGACTCTGGCACGAAATCAAGCAAAATTCACTTTACGTTTGCCTACACCTCAAACCTCTGAAGAAGGAAAGGTGCTCTTTATGGGATATGAATTCCCAACTGGCTTCGCCGGAGAAGTCAGAGTCGGAAGACTGTTCAGGACGTGCATTCTTCATCTGACAGCTCACACGTTGATGCCCCTGGAGGACCAAAGAGGAAACACCTCTACTTCAAAACGTACCAATGTGGAAAATTTCGCGGAATCGTTAGTCAACGACGTCTACGTTAATGCTTACATTAGCAAGCATGCTCCTGACAAGTTTCCCGATTTCGCCTTTGCAAATTCCTTCGTTCTTGCGAGGATGAAGCCGATAGAAAAGATTTTCAATCCAGCCACTCGAATAATGGCAGCCTTGCTGTCAAAGGTCAACATAGGAATCGTAAAAGGAATTCTACAACCCGAAGAACAGAATGCAGTCGACCACTTAGCTTCGAAACTCTCTTCACTCAAGGAGAAAATTCATTTATCATTAGAAGGAGAGAATATCAAGCATGGCGACATTTTTGAAGAGACATCGAACAGCATAGCTGAAACTCTCGAATCGAATGGTCCTATCCTAGAGGCTCCTTCCCTCCCTTACACTGAAAAAATCGGTGCATGCAGTTTATTCTATCAAAATGAACTGCTTTCTGGTTCTGAGAGCGAAGACATGTTCAAAAAGTGTCTTGAAGCCCTTCGCGGTACAGTTTCGTCTGGAGAATCCATGGAAACAAGCTGGAAAAAGGAATCAGACATGGAGATCACACAGGCTTTCGAGACAGAATTTCAGCAAAGAGCCCGAGAGAGAAAAATGCTGGAGAAGCTTCAAGAATACGTGCAGCAAACTAGATTCAAATCAATTAGCTTCCCTGACGAAGAGTACACTCAGTATTTGCAGGCCAGATCTCTTCTTCCTGGCGGAAGCCGCCGCCTCCTAGACAGTCTAAGAGTGGCTCAGGATGCCTTAGACGAGGATCCTGGCAAGGAATTTGGACAGCTTGATCTCACAGCGATCATTCAAGTACTTGCCAGCAGAAAACCTGCCACTGATGTTTTCATGCGAGACGAATACCTTAGTAGAAGCTATGCGTGGGGGATTCTATTCGACGCGAGCGCCAGCATGAGGGTAAAAGGCGAATTTGGCAGAAGCCTTGCTATATGCATCGCAGAGGCCGCCAAGGAGCTCTTGATGGATCCAGGTTCTTGGACCTTCTTCGCTTTCAGCGATCGTTTTTACCTGTTGAAAGACCCCTCCGAAGCGTATTCACAAAGGGTACGAGCAAGAATCGGCGGCCTCAAGTTCGACGGTCTGACATATATGCCAGACGCCATTCAAGTCGCAGGAGAAATTCTTGCCAAGAGATATGATGAGCAAAGGTTTCTAGTCGTCATTTCCGATGGAACACCTTTCGGCTACCCAAGGATAAGAAAGGCAATGTCAGAGACCATTAGCTCATTGGAGAAGAAAGGGATCATAATGATCGGGGTCGGGGTCGAGACGGATAAAATGAAGGATTTTTTCAAGACGAGTGCAACCATTCATGATCAAAAAGACCTGATAAAGAGTTTTGCAAAAATATACGTTAGCGCGTCCGCAGCTGCGCTCGAAACTTGAGCTTGGAGTTGCTTATGCTTCGCGAGCGAGTAGCCTCCGATTGAAAACGTCCATGGAATCAGAGATCACCGGCGCCTCGGGTATCGCGTGCTGCAGGACTGAATTTCTGATTCAGATTTCGAGTTCATAAGTATAAAGTATATGCTTCGTCAGAATCTGGCCTAAAGTTCAGACTTCGGTGCGACCGGGTGAATGAATGCATGGGGTTTTCAATGGAGATGGCTGATAACATTGCCAAGGTTTATGACGAGAAGAGTGAAGCTTGGAGGTTTATCAAGAAAGACAAGGGACTCAGGGAACTGACGCTCATTGAAGATACACTTTCAAGGTTCGGGCTGCTGAAAAACGAGATAAGAGTGTATCTTTACCTTGCAAGATCAGGCGAAAAGAAAGCCTCAGAGATAGCTGAAGCCATCTCGCTTCATAGAACCGAAACCTACAGAATACTGCGCGACCTAGAAAAGAAGGGGATAGTCTTCTCAGCGTTCGAGAAACCCTTGAAATTCACGGCAGTACCCATGGAAAAAGCGATGGAACTGTTGATTGAAGCTCAGAAAATGAGGATTAAATTCCTAGAAAAAGAAAAGACCGGACTGGTAGAGCTCTGGTTATCAATACCTCAGCCGAGAGTCGAAAATAGTAGGAAAGAGATTTTTCAGATACTCGAAGGCGAGCAACAGATTGTCATAAAAGCAAACGATCTGCTGAAGAAGACTAAGACTGAACTCAAAATCTTCGCCCCAGGAGAGTATCTGGCCCAACTGTACCACAGTGACTTCACAGACAACTTGGAGCGATCCTCAAAGAGAATCGACATCAAGTTGTTGACTGATGACTCGTTGAAAGGCAAGTTCTTCCTGGAAAAGATGAAAAAGTCAAACCATGATTACCGTGCGGTGGACGTTAAGAATTTGTCTTGTTTCATTATTTCAGATGAAAAAGAACTGTTGATGATCATCCAGAAAGGGGATGAGCGACGGGATGACGATGGCAGAAAGAAGGCTAAAATAGTCGCTCTATGGACAAACTACGCTGCTTTCATTGAAACGATGCAGGTATTGTTTTCAAAGCTGAGCGAACCTGGAAGGAAAACCCAAGAAATTCATTTAAGCATGGCCTAGCCAATCTTGCTTTTATTTCTTCATTTGATCTACGCCATGCTGCAGGTAACATTTGCCATTACGAATATGCCTCTTGAGTCATGGACGTGTGCAGACAGGTTTAGAACGTTCTGGGTATTCACGTTGAAAGACATGAAATAGGTTCCGTCACCGTAGTCAGTAATGTTCAGGCTGTTTGACGGACTCAAGCTTATCCAAGCTCCACTTGTTTCATTTTGGTAGAACAGAGTAATATCGCTGGCGAGCGCTAATCCTTTTTCATCGTAAACCCTGCACGTAGCGTTCACGCTCTTCTCGCTGCCGCTGCCTGTGAATGATCCATCGATGTTCAAACCGGCGGTTACGTTAGTTTCGAACTCCGAGTAGTAACTTACCGAAAGCCCTGTGACGTTCAATGAAAAGCCGACATACGCACTTGAAATTCCCAGGCCACTAGATCCCCACGACGTTTCTATTCCATCCTGATATTGTGGCGAGTCCAAAGGTGTGAAAAGGAGGAGACATTCTGCATCATAGGAATGACTTCTTATGGCTGAGGACAACTCGTTGAGGTTTGCCATCAAGATGGCGCGTTCTCCACCGTTTGAGACGTTTGCAAGGGCACTGACTATCGTGTTTAGGGTGCTTAGCTTAGTTGCTAAGAAGGCATAGTCAACTGCTGTGGGGTTATCCGCAACGTTCTTGTCGATTTCAAAGACGTAGTAGGCAGTTGATAGTAGAAGCATTGTTATGATCAGAGATGTCACTATCAATGCCTGACCCGAATTTTTTGAGTCTTTGCTTTTTCTCTTCATTCTAGTTCACGTTTGAAAGTTGGAGGCGAACTACATAGATTCGGTAGTTTGAATTCTGGCTTGCACAAACGTATTCAGTCGCCACAGTCTTCTCGTTGAGTAGGCTTCCGCTGCAGATTTGAATACCATTAACAGGGTTCATATTCTTGTCAAAGATTGTGAGGTTGAACCAGATGGCAGGGGAAAGCAGTGATTGTACACACTGTCTGAGCGTGGTCCAGCTTCCATTTTCTATCAGTTTCGACATAGTGCCGTCAGAGTCCAACGTGATTAGTGTACGCTGTGCTACAGACTGAAGAACCTCATCGTTTGAGCTTCCTACATGTGTTTCCCAGGGAATCATCGCCAAAGCAGAAAGCAACAAGACTGACGCAAAAAACGCTTCGATAACTCGAATTTGCCCCCGGTTATCTGTCAAGAATCTCATTAGCTTAAGCCTCCGAAACTGAGCTTTAGACCATAAAGGGCGCCTCCTACGTTAACCACGTAGCTGAAAGTGTGGCACTCAACGTTACTGAAGTTTGCTCCTGCATCCAACGGAATCTGCGGGTAGGTAGTCCATTCTACGTAGAAAGTTGAAGCGTTTACGCCCGTTACGACGAGTACGATAGGGCTCTTATCCAAGAACGATGGGATTGCATAATTTGAGTTTGAAGAAACCGTAAGACTAGATTCGTACTCGTACGAGAATGCGTAGGCGTTTTCAAGAACAATGCCTGAATAGTTTGGATTTACCGATAGATTGTAGTCAAGTGGGCTTAGTCTGAGAAAACTGTTGGTCGGCAGCTGTTCTGTAGATAGATGCTCAAAGAGATATACTCCATATGCGGTTATTCTCGAGTCATAGGTGGCTCTTGCGAAGACGATAAGTGAGGCCGTGCCGTTGGACGCGTTTGGAATTTCCACGGTGACGTAGCCTACTCCGCCAAGTGAGGTGCCGTTGCTCATGTTGGAGAGAAAGTTCTTGGCAACTACGTAGCAATTCAAGGATGCTGCCACTGGAGCACTATTTTGGCTTACTGAAACCTCGAAAACGTACGCCGTTGAGTCTCCCAAAGTGTTACTTGAATACAGAGTCACAGAGATAGCCAATAGCTGAGTTACTGAGACTCCTAGAGCAATGTTCTTCAGTCTTGCCGCGTTCAGCAGGTTTCCATAAGTCAATGCGAAAGCGTTTTGGCCATTGAGCCTGCTGATCTTATCTATGTCGAGCTCCGTTGGACTAGGCGAACCGTTCTTCGCCAGACCGAAAGCATCCGGAATGATTGATCCGTTGGAACCCCAATTTGCTGGGACGCCATCGTTCAAAAGAATGTGTTCAGACAATGCTCTGAGATAATTGTCTTCGTTCAGACCCTGATACTCGGCTATGTGGGCACCAAGTATTTCCGATGACAGGACTGTGGCCCCGATTACGACGGCGATCATTAGTGTGCATGCAAAGAATGTATCGATAGAAATCGTCGGCACATATAGGCCTCCGTTTATGTGTGTATTCCAAAGGCGCCTGCGAGAAAGATCTGTGATAGAATGAGTGATACGTAAGCTGTGACGGCCAGCATGGCTGAATGTTTGAAGCCTGCGGCGAGGTTTCCTTCGCTGATTTTTCCAATGAAGAATCCTGAGATCCAGCATTGCAGGATGATTCCTACTGAAAAGACTTTCATTTGGTCTTGCATCGCCGTAATCGCTACTGGCGAAAGGCTATTACTCACCACGGTTGACATTAGGGAAGTAGTCAGGGCCACGATGGTTGTGGTGACGGCGATGAGTATACTCCACACGAAAGCAAGTATGATGTAAGGTCTAAGCAGAGCTCTTCTGTTGATTTGGATTTCATGTTCTTTTTCGCTATACTCTGAGAGTATGTCTAGAGCCTGCGTGGAGTTCCCACCGATTTCTACTGTCTCGATCATCATCGCGAAATTTACTGTGACGAACCAGCTTCTGATCTTCTGTCGAATGTTTTCGAAGGTTCTTCTCAGGGGAGTACCCCATTCAATTTGACTCCTAACGAGCTCGAGAAATTGCGAAAACTGGCCGTAATCCTTGCGCTTTGTTGCTTCGATAATACTTTTCTCGGGTGACAGCCCGATCTTCTGTGTTTCGGTGACTTCTCGGATGAAGTTTGGAATAGCGTCTTCAGCATTGTAGTTCAATTTCGCAATCTTGTGGTATTGGAAGGCAAGCGGCAGAGATATCGCGACGAGCCCTGCTGTCACAAGCTCAGCCATGCCAACAGTCTGGCTGATAAAGGAGAGAGATGGGATTAGCAGTATGAGGCATAACGGCAAGCCAATTGCAAGCATAAGAATCAGGGCTCTCTTGTAAACGTCTCTCAGGTCGGGAAAGGAGCTCATCTGCATGTTATGGGCTACGAGAATGAATATGAATGAGATTATTGGCATGAATAAGAAGGCAAACAAATATGCTAAAATGGGTGAGTTAGGAATTGAGGCGCTGGTCATGACTTGCAGTATGCTTGTGGCAGAGAATACGACGAAGAGTATGTAGGCGCACAGGGTTACTATCAGCATGACGGAATAGGCCTCGACCAGGGTTGCAATCTTCTCGATCGAACGTGTAATAGCCATGTTTCGAAGCTCGAAAACTGATTTGAGCTCGCTTTTCATATAGTCAACTATTTTTCCTCCGCTCCTGACTGAAGAAGCAAATCCGCTTAGAAAGTTTCTGTAGAGCTTGGACTGGGTGACTCCTGCTCTGTGCTGCATAACCGTGAGAGGATCTTTTCCTAGCACTTCGACTTGCCTTATGACTTCATCTGCCTCTTTTTTGAACGTTGGAAGAAAAGCAAGCTTCCTTATCCTTTTCCAGCTGTCGTACAATGATATTCCACTTGCCGCCATCAGAGTGAAAACCATCACGGCAAAGGGCAGTTCATATTCTATTTTCTCTTTTTCTTCGCTAGCAGCTTTGGTCAGAAAGCCAAAGAGCTTGCCAACTCCGCCACTGGAAGGCTTCGTTTCATTCAGCCTCCATGCGGTTCTGGTCAGTTGACTCTAGAAGATTGAGAGAGCTGCTGAGAGCCCTATGCACACTTCTGAAGTCGCGCAGGTTCTTTTCAACCATTTTCAACAATAGCTGTTTTCGTCTTTCAAGCTCCTGTTGTACCACGCTTGTGGGGATTCCAAGATTCCTGGCTATCTTGGCTAGCAAGTAGCTTTTTTCAAGGTTTTGTTGAAAAGTATCTTTTGATGGGTTCCATGAGAATATGTCATAGAGGTTACCGCCGACGTCCATTTCGGATACTTGAACGAATTTCCGGCTTGATATTTTATGATCGACTGAGACGAAAGTGGGGATTTTGACTTGTTTAACTACGATGATGCAGTTCATCAATGAGATTATTGAGGATGGGATGTTCATTGGTGGTTGAGTCAAGCGTTTTACGGCGGTTTCAACGTCTTCTGCATGCATGGTGCAGAGGCCGCCGTGTCCAGTTGCCAATGCCTGGAAAAGCACATAGGCTTCCTCGCCTCTCACCTCTCCTACGATGATTAGTGCTGGTCTATGTCTTACTGCTGATTTGATGAGATCGTATAGGCCAACTTCTCCCTGGTTTTCACCCCCGAACCCTGGTCTTGCAATTGTTGAGATCCAGTTTTCCTGTGGGAGGTTGATTTCGGCAACTTCTTCTACTGAGATTATCTTGAAATCAGGCTTTGCTAGGCATGCTATGGCGTTTAGGGC